>Ga0187871_10000110_pt1 | contig 71590 bp, 49 predicted proteins | sample June2016WEW_16_1_FD_132988 | JGI IMG/M metagenome (GOLD analysis project Ga0187871, IMG submission 132988) | Peatland microbial communities from SPRUCE experiment site at the Marcell Experimental Forest, Minnesota, USA - June2016WEW_16_10 | ecosystem: Environmental > Terrestrial > Soil >...
CGGTTTTCTTATCGCCGCCGAGAAGGTGCGCCCAACTCCACTCCGGCGGTTCGACTAAAGCGGCAATCGGCTGCGGGGTTTCGGTGGTCAGCGCCTGGGCCAGCAACTTTGCAGGCAGCAGCAGAATCTCAGTCTCCGGCGGCAGCGGCAGGGCCTCAATTTGAGCTTCGGCGCCCTGGGCCGCAAAGACGCAAGCCACTCGCAAACCGGCGCGCAGCGCCTCCTCTAGCAGGTTCGGTCCTTCGATCCCGGACAAGCCGCGGCTTTCGCGGCCGGGACGATCGAGCGCGCGGCGCAGTTCTTTGAGGCGGGCGTTCTGTTTACTCTGTACAATGCGGACAGGCATACCAGGCGAACCGTCTTCCTCGCTAGCGCGATTTTAGTCTGTTTGCTTGAACTATCGCAGCCCGGTCGAACTCCAACTTGCACCGCGGCTGGTGCTATGATAGCTTCCGTCTTTAGGGCACATGCAAATGCAGTTACCGAGGTAGGCATTCTTGTCCGCGGAGATATTGCGCGTCCATCCCGATCAACCCCAACCGGACCGGATCGACTATATAGTCTCCTGCCTGCGAAAAGGCAATGTTGTCGCGCTGCCGACCGATACCTTCTACGGACTGGCAGTAGACCCGGTGAATTTGCACGCCGTAGAACAGATTTACCAGATCAAGACGCGCCAGAAGCACAAGCCGCTCTCGCTGCTGATCGCTTCAGTCTCCCAGGCCTACGAACTGGCACGCGACACTGACCCCATGCTTGACAAGCTGGCGGAGCGCTACTGGCCGGGCCCATTGACTATCATTGTGCGGGCCGGCACCAAGCTACCTCTGCGGTCTACCGCGAACACAGGCAACGTCGCTCTTCGCGTGCCGGACGCGGCGATTCCGCGCGCCGTCGTGGAGCGTTTCGGGTTGCCCATCACGGCCACTTCAGCCAATTTGCAGGGAGCCGAGGATTGCACCCACGCAGCCTGCGTCCGCGACCAGATCGGCGACCGCATTCCGCTGATCATTGACGGCGGGCCCACCGGGCGTGCGAAGCACACGACTATCGTCGACCTATCGCTTGGCAACGGCCGTTTTGAGATTCTGCGCGAAGGCGCTATCCCCACGCATGAAATTGTGATGGTGTTGCAGAGATGAAAAAACAGGGAACAGGGAATAGGGAGTAGGGAATAGGAAGTCAGAACAGACGAGGAAATTTAATTCATCGGTAGACAGATTGTTCACCACGGATAAACTATCCCCTATTCCCTACTGTCTATTCCTTGAACCGAAGGTTCCGTATGAAACGCAAGTCCCGGGGCAAGCCAAAACGTCGCAAATGGATTCTCCGCGCGGCGATTGTATTGCTGCTGGCGCTTGCGGTTGGGGTTCTGGGCTGGTGCCGCTGGGTCTATGTTCAGATTGAGAGCTACGCGAGTCAGGATCAGGCCGCGCCTTCTGACGCGATTGGAGTCTTTGGCGCTGCGGAGTACGACGGCCGGCCTTCCCCGGTCTATCGCGCGCGCCTGGATCACGCTCTCGCCCTCTATCAGCGCGGCATCGCCCCGCTCATCATTACCCTGGGAGGAAACGGCGGCGACCAGTACAACGAAGGCGCGGTAGGCCGCGAATATCTTGAGGGCATGGGCGTTCCCGAGTCCGCCATCATCGCGGAAACAGAGAGCCGCGATACCGTGGAATCGGCGCGCCGCATCGCCGTCATCGCCCGAGCCAACGGATTGCGGCGGCTGGTCATCGTCAGCGATGGAACGCATCTTTTCCGCATCCACGAAATCTGTGCCAGGAACGGCCTCGACGTGCTCACCTCGCCCCGGCCGCGCGTAGCCGTCGAGGGCGGGACAAAAGAAGATGTGGGGGAAGCCGAGCGCATCGCTCACGAGATTTTGAGTTACACGGCATGGCGGATGCATCTGCACTGAAGCGGAGTTGGCGGAGCTAGCGATGTTTGCGGCGTTAGCGCAGTACGGAAGGAAATACCAAATCGATCCCGCTCGCTGAATGAGGCAGTAGCGCCAGCGCCACCAGCGCAAATCCAGCCGCGCTGGCAGTCGACAGAAAGTTCACCGCATCGTTGTTGAGCCAGCCGATGCGTTCCAGGGTTGCTCCCAGCAGGCTGTCGAAGAACAGGCCGAAGACGGCTCCCGCACAACTGATCCAGAACATGGTGAGGTCGCCGCGCATGGCCAGGGTTCCTGCGATCGCAACAAAGCTTGCCGCGACCACTCCCGCCAGCGTGCCGAAGAGACTCACAGCCCCGTCCGTGCCGGGCTCGACGGTGCGCAGGGTGGTGATCATGCGCGGCTGCCCGCCGAGCACCTGGCCGACTTCAGAGGAGACTGTATCCGCCGCTGCCTCAGCCAGCGCCGCGAGCGGCACGGCAAACAGGGGCATGGGCGCGAACGTGGCGCGCGTGAACCAGCCGGAATCGGTGAGCCAGGACTGCACCACTTCACTGGAGGCTATAGCGGCAATGCCCAGATTGGCAGCGACCTGCGAAGCGGACCGTCCTTGCCGTCGCTCTGCCGTGCCCAGGCGCTCTTTCTTCGCACGGCCCAGCCGCGTGGAAGTCGAGGCCAGGACGGCGACCGCCAGCACCGGGACCAGGGCTGTTTGCCACGGACGATAGGGGAAGGTCACGGTGGAAAACATTAGGCTGATGGTGATGATCGCGCCCGCAAACGCTGCTCCCGGCGTGGCGGCCCGCAGTTTGAGCACCACCATCGCCAACAACAGGCTCAGGCCTACCGTCCAAATAGCGACGGAAGCTGATTGCGTGGCCCACCAGTGGGTTTGGAGCACCACGCCTGCACCTGCATAGGGCAGGACGATGAGCAGTACCAGTTTCGATTGCCAGATCAGCTTCAATTTAGCCACGCTTTATCGTAACGTGCGACCGCTGGACCGAAATTTGTGGTTTCCCATCCATTTCGTCCGCTGCGGCGGACAAAATGGATGGGGCACGTGGCTTTTCTGGGGTGGGCATTGATCTTGGGATTTCTCATGCTCAATCGGTTTACACTCTACTGCGCGGCCTTCTTTCAAGCGGCTGCGAATCTTGCGGAGTCTTCGATGCACCGGTTTTTATGCGTTCTTGCCGTCCTTGCCGGAATTGTTTTCACAGCCGCCGGTCTTCAGGCACAATCGCCCAGCCAGCGACTCGAACTCGACCGCAAGGGCGAGACGATCGTTCTGGAGCCCTACGCGCCCAATATTCTGCGCGTCACGCTTAGCCTGAAGCGTGATCTTGCGCTGGCTGCACCGGGATTCGGTTTTGTGGCCTCGCCCGTGGCCGACGGATGGAACGCCAGCCAGACCGCGCAGGCGGACATTTACCGGTCGGGGAGAATCGTGGCCACCGTAGACCGCGATCTGCCTCCCGCCCAGCCGCCGATTCAGACGCAAGTGGACATGGGAAAATTTTTCAGTGACTCGAATCCCGGCGCGCACATTACGCTGCGGACGCCCCAAGGCAAGACTCTGGTGGAGCTAACCGGCTGGACCCAATCGCTTCCAAATTACCCTGACGGCACGGCAGAGATAGCCCAGGACCGCCGTCCGACCGACCCTGAGTTCTATGTGGTCGGCGCCGCGTTTACCTCGCCTGACGACGAGCACTACTACGGCCTGGGACAGAATCAGGAGGGATTTCTCGACCATCGAGGCCACCCGGTTCGTTGCTGGTCTGATTACGAAGCTCCGGCCGGCGAGAGCGTCTGCGTGCCGTTCATGGTTACCAACAAGGGCTACGGACTGGTCTGGGATAACCCCTCGAAGACCACCATTGCGCCCGGATTCAACGAACAGACCCGCTGGACTTCTCAGGTGGGTGACCGGGTCTCGTTTTTTGTGATTGCGGGGGCGACGGCGGACGAGATCTATGCCGGCTACCGGCTGCTCACCGGTCCCACACACCTGCTGCCCAAGGCCGCCTACGGCTACATCCAGTGCAAGCAGCGCTACGCAAGCCAGAAGGAGGTGCTCGACGTCGCAGAGGGCTATCGCCGTCGCCATCTGCCCGTCGATGTGCTGGTGGTGGACTGGTTCTATTACACAAAGATGGGCCAGATGGACTTCGATCCAAAGCTTTGGCCTGATCCGGCGGCGATGAACCGGCAGCTCCACGACCTGGGTTTCGAAACCATGATCAGCGTTTGGCCCCGATTTGAGCCTGGAAGCCGTTACTACGGCGAGCTTCTCAGCAAAGGCTGGCTGATCCACAAGGCCGACGGCACGCCCGTGGATGGTACGCCTTACGATCGCGCCGGTTCCAACATCGATACCACCAACCCCGATGCGGCCCAGTGGTACTGGAGGACCATCCGTCAGGACATTCTGAGCCGAGGCTTCGACTCGCTGTGGGCCGACGAAACCGAACCCGATATGCCTCCCAACGGCGCTTATCTCCATATTGGTCCCGGCACACAGTTCTTCAATGTCTACCCGCTCTTCCACACCGGAGCGCTCTATGACGGTTTCCGCAGGGACGAACCGGAGAAGCGAGCGCTGGTCCTATCCCGCGCGGCTTACCTGGGCGCGCAGCGCAACGGGACCATATTCTGGTCCTCTGACATCTCTCCCACCTGGGATGCGTTCAAGCGGCAGATTCCAACTGGCCTCGATTTTGCGGCCTCCGGACTGACTTACTGGTCCAACGACACAGGCGGCTGGCAATACCTGCCCGCAGAGCACCATCCGGCCCACAAGCCGCTTCTCGACCCATCAGATGCTCGCGAAAATGTGGGCGGCTACGACGACTACCCAGAGCTTTATACCCGCTGGTTCCAATACGCGACGTTTCTGCCCATCATGAGAACCCACGGCAGCCGTCCGGCCAACGAGGTCTGGTCCTATGGCAGCCAGGCCGAACCAATTCTGGAGAAGTACCTGCGCCTGCGCTACCAGCTCATGCCCTACATTTATTCACTGGGCTACCAGACCTGGCTTACCGGTGCGCCATTTCTGCGCGCGTTGCCGCTGGATTTTCCCGACGATCCAAAGGTCGCCGACATCGGTGACGAATATATGTTTGGCCCGGCCTTCCTGGTAGCCCCGGTCACCGAACAAGGCGCGACCAGCCGGCTGGTTTATCTCCCCGCTGGGACCGATTGGTACAACTACTGGACTAACGGGCGGATAAAGGGTGGCCAGACGATCACAGTGCAGGCGCCCATCGATACGCTGCCGCTGTTTGTGCGTGCAGGTTCGATCATCCCCTTGGGAGCACCGGTGGAAAGCACGCACCAGGCGCAGGCCATTGAGCGGGTGAAGGTTTACCCCGGCGCGGACTCAAGCTTTACCCTCTTTTCCGACGACGGCCGAAGCTATGCCTACGAGAGAGGCGCAGGCACCGTTACCCGGCTGCACTGGGACGATGCCAAACGCCAACTGACTCATGAAGGCAACCCTGCCTGGAGCGGCCCGGACAGCGAAGTCGTGGAAGCCGCCGGGCCCTGACGGCTGGCCATCAAAACTGTCCATCGAAACTGTCCATCGAAATGGAAAGAAACTACTGCAACGGCTGCCGGCTGAGCCGGTTGATTCCCTCTGCGCTTCACAAACGTCAAATAAGCATAGCCACGGTTGCAGTGAGCCGCGCATCGTCCGGTACATTCATCTCCAGGAAAGCCCTGGCTTTTAGAAGGCGTTTCTGACTGGTTTCCTCGATGAGGAGCTTGCTTGTTCCGGGCCCCGCTCAAGCCCCAGCCGTCTGATTTACAATCAGGTTGTAAACAGGAAAGAACTGAATGACGCTTTTTCTTACTAATTCAGGCCAGGCGCGTAAGCGGTTGGTTCAGGCGGGCGCGGTTTTTGTGGCTGTAGCCCTGGTTGCCGGTTGCGGCAGCGTTTATCGACCGGTGGTTACCCCCATTGGCAACAGCGGGCCGCCACCCCAGCCGACGGCGTATGCGGCAGTGGTTTCAGCCCCTTCGCCCACCACGCCGGGGATCGCCACAATTATCGACTACTCCGGCGATACGGTGCTTGCCTACGCGAACATCGGTCCCGGTCCGTCCCTCTTTTCTCTGAGCGAGAGCGGCACCAGCGGCTATACCCTCAACAGCGACGGAACGCTGTCGAATTTCCCGGTTTCTCAATCATTGCAGGCCAAGCAGGTTACGTTTACCACGCTTAATTCCCCGTCCGAGCCTGGCCCGCCGCATGCGCCTGTGAGCCTTTTTACACCGGCGTCAGGAATGTGGACCGCCGACCTTGTTGGAAACTTTGCGGATGTTTTCAGCTCGAGTACCGGCGTTCAGGCTTTCGATCTTGCTATTCCAGTGGCGCCTACCCCGGTGTTGATCGGGGGCCCAGCCCTCTCATCAGGCGAGCGCAACTATGTGATCAGCCAGGACATCACCGATCCCAGTGGCGTAGCCTGCAACCTCTCGCCCACGACTGCTTCGGTAAACGGCGAGGCGGATGGAATCGAAAGCTCGAGTCTCACGCTTTCATCGCACCTCCCGGTAGGCTTGTGCCCGGTCTACGCCGTACAGACCGTGGACAACAGGCGATTCTTCGTCTTGAACCGGGGAAGCGACACGATAACGGTGATCAACAGCCAGGACAACGCGCTGGATAATCAATGCCCTCCACCGGCGGGCTGCTTCAACCAGGATAACCAGCAGTATTTCTCTCACCCGACCCTGCCGCTTTCCACCACAGCGGTGACCAATACGGGCATCACTCCGCCGAACGGAACTACAGGCATGACCGCCATCGCCGGCCCGGTTTACGCCGAGTACAACGCCGCCACCAGCCAGTTGATTGTGGCCAACTATGACGGCGGAACGGTCAGCGTCATTGATGTGAGCCTGGATGTGTATGGAAACGACAGCCCGAGCTTCGGCACGACGTTTACGATTCCGGTGGGCAACAATCCTGCCAGCGTGACCGCGCTGACGGACGGTAGCCGTGCCTACACAGCCAATCAGACAGATCAGACCGTGACCATCGTGAACCTGACCAGCCACACGGTGGAAAAGACCTTGCCGGTCATCGGCTACCCGCGCACTGTGGCCTCCATTCAGAATTCGCAGTTCGGTAAGGTCTACGTAGCTTCGCCGAACAGCCCATACATCACCATCATCCGCACCGATCTTGACATTGTCGACACCACGGTACTGGTGCTGGGCGACGTCGTGGATGTTCGCGTCACAAGCCAGAACGCATCCAGCGGCAACAGCAACGAAACCAGCCGCAGTCCCGGTTACGGCCAGCCCTGCAATCTGCCGCCCAGTGTGCTGGGAGCAAGTTACACGCTCGCCCAGTGTCAGGCGCAGCCGTAACGAATTTCAAGAATCTTCAACAAGGGGAGCATCCAGGGCCGTTCTTCACAAGAGGAATGGCCCTTTGGCTATTTCTACCTGCATTTCCAGCGACGTAGGAAAACTGAAAAGACGCTTGATTTTTGAAGTGATTCACAACACAGACCGCTCCGGCCCGGGGCGGCAACCATTGATCGGATAGGGTTTTGCCTCTGTCGCCGGGCCGTGCTCTCCGTGATCCCGGTCGTGAAGCCTTTAAATTTTGAGAGGTTCGCTGATGCAATCGAGCAAAAATTTTCTAACGCGGCGGCGATTCGTCGCGATGGGAGCCTTGGGAGGCGCGGCAGTTGCAGTGGCCTGCACCTCGGGCAGGCAGGGCGATTGGGATTTCTTTAGCGAAGCCCAGGCCCGCACCTTGACCGCAATCTGCGATCAGATTATTCCCGCCGACGACTTTCCCAGCGCCTCGCAGACCGGCGTGCTTACTTATATCGATAAACAGCTCGTCCGTCACTTCCGCCGCCACCAGGATGCCTATCGCGACGGCCTGGAGAATGCCGAAAAAATCAGCCGCAAACGCTTCGGCCGCGAAATGGCTGAACTAAGTTCGCCGCAGCAATTTGAAATTGTGAGCGCTCTTGAGCAACAGTATCTCGATTTCTTCAATCTGGTGCGCAGTCACACCTTGCAGGGCTACTACGGCTCGCCGCGTCATGGCGGCAATCGCAACGCCGTCAGCTGGCGGATGCTGGGCCTGGATGAGCCGCCGCTACGCGGCCGTGCGCAGTACGACCTGAGAAAGGGCACACATTCATGAAAAGAGTGAATGCTGTGATTGTGGGAGCAGGCGCCGGAGGCGGCGTCGTCGCCAAGGAATTGTCCACCGCGGGATTGAGCGTAGTTCTGCTGGAGCGCGGCAAGTGGTACACCGCCAACGACTGCCGCAAGGACGACTTGCGCAATCAGCGCACCACCATTCTGGGCAATGCATTTGGGCCGGAGGACGAAGGCAATCCCCGGGTGACGGTTGATGCCAAAGGCGTGCCGCATGTGGTGCTGGCCAGCGAAAGCGCCTACCAGAACGACGCCGCCTGCGTGGGCGGCGGAACGCTCAGTTGGGGAGCGCAGGCCTGGCGCTATATGCCCCAGGACTTCAAAATGCGTTCCACCTACGGCGTTCCGGCGGGGAGTTCGCTCGAAGACTGGCCCATCTCTTACGACGACCTGGAGCCATTTTACGAGAAAGCTGAATACGAGATCGGCATTTCCGGGGATTATTCGGGAACTCCCTTTCACGGTCCGCGACGGCGCGATCTTCCCATGCCGCCGGTTATGCCGAATCTTGAGTTTTCAATTCTGGAGCCGGCGGCAAAGCGCCTCGGCCTTCATCCGTTTCACCTTCCCATGGCCCGCAACAGCGTTCCCTACAACGGCCGCGGCCCCTGTATGCGCTGCCGGTGGTGCGTAGGATTTGTCTGCGAAACCGATGCTAAGAACGGCTCCCAGAACACCGTAATTCCCGTCGCGCTCAACACCGGCAACTGTGAACTGCGCACTGAATGCCAAGTGAAGGAAGTTCTCACTGACGAGCGGGGTCGCGCGCGCGGCGTTGCCTACTTCGACTCGAACGGTCATTTGCAGGAACAGCTTGCCGATATTGTGGTGGTCTCGGGCGGAGCCACCGAGTCCGCGCGTCTGCTGCTGAATTCCAAAAGCCGCCTCTTTCCCAACGGGCTGGGAAATCGCTACGACCTGGTGGGCCGGAACCTGCAAGGCCACCACTACACGGGCGCAACCGGCTATTTTGACTACGATACCTACGACGACGCAGGCCCCGGCGCCAGCATTGCCATCAGCGACTACAACCACGGCACTCCCGGCCTGTGCGGCGGGGGGATGCTTGCCAATGAGTTCATCCGCCTGCCGATTCATACCCTCAACCGCCTTCCGCCCGGCACTCCGCGCTGGGGCCTGGGACACAAGCAGGCCATGCGCGACTGGCACCGGCGGACCATCGCCATTATGGGGCCAACCCAGCAGATTCCTACCGCCGACGCCAGGGTCACTCTTGATCCTTCCGTGCGCGACAAATGGGGAATGCCGGTGGTGCGCATCTCCGGCAACGTGCATCCTCACACTTTTGAAATTGGCGAGGTGCAGGCCAAACGCGCGGAAGCATGGCTGAGAGAGGCAGGCGCGATTCATACGTCTGTGGGAGCACACAGGCCTGAAACCGTATCGGCCGGCCAGCACCAGGCCGGCACCTGCCGCATGGGCGACGATCCCAAAGGCTCGGTGGTCAACCGCGATTGTCAGATTCACGACGTTGATAATGTTTTCGTCATCGACTCAAGCGTGCATGTGACCAATGGAGGCTTCAATCCTGCGCTGACCATCATGGCTGTCGCCTACTATGCATCCGCCGCTTTGGTCCGCAACTGGAAGGGAACGGGATTCCACTCATAAAGCGAATCTTCGACAGATGCTGAGTAGGTCCGCTCCGCCCCGGCTGCGCCTTATACATTTGAAGCAGAGGAGCGCGCGGAGATGACGGCGGCTGCGGCAAAAATGCGCGTGGACCTGTTGCTGGTGGAGCGGGGTCTCGTTCCCAGCCGCGAGCGGGCTCGCTCTATGATCCTTGCCGGCCGGGTTTTGGTGCGGGAACAAAAGGTTGACAAGCCTGGCGCATCCGTTCCCCAGGATGCTCCCATTCGACTCCTTGGCGAAGATCCTCTCTACGTAAGCCGCGGCGGCCTCAAACTGGCGGAAGCTTTGGAGCACTGGAAGATTTCTGTCACTGGCCGGAACTGCCTGGACGTAGGCGCATCCACTGGCGGATTTACCGATTGCCTTCTGCAGCACGGCGCCGCGCATGTGATGGCCGTCGATACCGGTTTCGGCCAAATCGCAATGAAGCTGCGCAACGATTCCCGCGTTCGACTGCTGGAGCGCACTAACGCGCGCTTTCTTGAGCCGAGGGCATTGGCTCTGGACAACGAAGCGGCCGAACTCACGCTGCTGGTGATGGACGTTTCGTTTATCTCGGCCACGCTGCTGCTGGGGCCGGTCTTCGCGGCGGCTCCCAGCCTGACGGAAGCCGTAATCCTGGTCAAGCCACAATTTGAAGCTGGACGCGGAAACGTGGGCAAAGGCGGAATCGTCCGCGATCCCGAGGCGCATCAACTGGCCATCGATCGGGTCGCCGATTGCGTCCGGTTGCTGGGCTGGGAAGTGGTGGAGACGATTCCATCGCCCATCACCGGAGCCGAGGGCAACCGGGAATTTCTGCTCTATGCGAGGCGGCCCTGAATACAGCCTGAAATTTAAAGTTTTGCACCCCACGCAATCAAGCTCATCCAGCCTTATCCATTACACTGATGACGAATGGTTCGCGTTGCTATTGTCTGCAAGCCGCACAAGCAAGAGCTAGCCCCGCTGCTGCCGGAGCTGATCGACTGGCTCTGCCGCCATGATTGTGAGCCGCTGCTGGACCTGGAAGGCGGCCAATACACAACCAAAGCGCCAGCCGTGGAGCGCGCCGAGCTGCCCGACTGGAAGCCGCAACTGGTGATCGTATTGGGCGGCGACGGCACGCTGCTCTCCGTGGCCCGCACCTTTGCCACCACTGGCACGCCCATCCTCAGCGTCAATCTTGGTTCTCTGGGCTTCCTGACCGAAGTCCGGCTCGCAGACCTCTACGCCACGCTTGAGGGCTGGCGCACGGATTGCTGCCTAATCGACGCGCGGTCCTTGCTCCACGCCGATTTGTGGCGCGAGGGCAAACTGCATTCGAGCTTTCGCGCTCTGAATGAGGTCGTTGTCTCGAAGGGCGATATTGCCCGCATGGGCGATTTTGTAGTCGAGCTTAACGGCAAGTTGGTGGCCCGCTTCCGCGCTGATGGGGTCATCGTCTCCACCCCTACCGGCTCCACGGCCTATACTCTGGCCGCCAACGGCCCTATCCTCACCCCCGACGTGGATGCGCTGGTGGTGACGCCTATCTGCCCGCACCTGCTCACGCTGCGGCCCATCGTGGTGCGCGGCGATGCGAAGCTCAGCGTCCGGGTCGAAGGTATCTCCAAGCTCGCTCTGCTCACCGTAGACGGCCAGACGGCGGTCGAATTGCACCTGGGCGATGAGGTTCGCTGCCGGCGCTCAAGCCATACCGTCAACCTGGTTCGCCTGAGCGAAAGCGGCTTCTTTGAGGCGCTGCGCAGCAAACTGAGCTGGGGCGAGCGATAGCGGGTCTGCGGTCCCGGATTCGAGCCCCAGATAGATGAGGTGAATCAGGTGCGATTGAGTATCGAGACAGAGAGGCGAATCGATATGCTATTCCCTCCGGATCAACAGGAAAATGTGCGCGTTCTCCTCAGGGATGAGTGCGGGGATAATCTTCCCTTTCAGAAGGGCTTAAGTGCGGAGGGCTATGACCCGATCCGTCTTGCTGTGCTTAAACTGAGCAACGGGGATATGCAGAAGCTTCAAGATGCCGTTCGGCTAGCTAACTCAGATTGGCGGGACGTCTTGGTCGCATCGGGATTCGCTCGCAGTCCTGAGCTTCGTTGATCCTGGCTCCCAGATCGTGCGTGGTGGCTCCTCTTGCCTTTGGATCTTGATTTAGCGCTTACCGATTAGGAACTCAATCCTAGCCAGCTTTTTCTGTCAACTCCGCCCAGCGCGCGTAAAGCGCGTCATTCTCACGCTGAGCCGCGTCCAGTTCCTCGAGCGCCTGCTGGAGCGCCACGGCGTTGGTGGCAATCTCAGGGTGTTCGACACGATCGCGGGCGGCTGCCAGGCGGGCGTCGGATTCCTCCACGCGCTCTTCGATGGCGGCGAACTCGCGGGCTTCGAGGTAGGAGAGCTTCCTTTTGGCGGTGTTAGCGGAGTTGGCGGTGTTAGCGGAGCTAGCTGAACGCTCCGGCTTGTTCTGCATCTTCTCTTCTTGTTCTTCCATCCAGTCTTCCCACTGCGCATAGTCAGCGAAACGGCCTGTGTGTCCGCGGCCATCGAGTCCGAGTACGGTGCTGGAGACGCGATTGAGCAGATAGCGGTCGTGAGTAACCAGCACCAGGGCGCCGGGAAAGTCGAGCAGATTCTCTTCCAGTATTTCGAGCGTGGGAATATCCAGATCGTTGGTCGGCTCATCGAGCAGCAGAACGTCGGCCGGCTCGAGCATCAATTTTGCAATGAGCACGCGCGCCCTCTCGCCGCCAGAGAGATTGCGCACCGGCTGATTCAGTTGCTCGCCGGTAAACAGAAAGCGTGCGGCCCAGCTGGCCACGTGTACGATCCGTCCCTGGTGCATCACGGAGTCGCCTTCAGGGGCCAGAGCGCGCCGCAGCGTCAGGCTTTCGTCCAGTTCTCGCATCTGGCTGAAATAAACGATACGTAGAGCATCGGCGCGGCGAATCGTTCCCGCAGCAGGCTCAATCTCTCCGCGGAGCAGGCGCAGCAATGTGGTCTTGCCGCTGCCGTTCGGTCCCACGAGTCCCACCTTCATGCCAGCGGTAAGAATGAAGTTGAGGCCAGTAAATAGGACACGGGAGGCGTTGTCAGCGGGGTTAGCGGAGCTAGCGTCGTTAGCGGGGATAGCGCAGGCCACGCTTTTGAACTCGACCAGCCGCTTGGTTTTGCGCATGCTCGCGTCAAAGTCAATGCCGGCCGCGCTTACCGCCGTGCGCGCATCCATATCGGCCAGTTGGCCGATCATCGCGTTGGCGGTGTCGATGCGGGCCTTCGATTTTGTAGTCCTCGCCTTGGGTCCGCGGCGGAGCCATTCAATCTCGGTTCTCACGCGGTTGCGCAGGCTATCCTGCTGGCGGTTCTGTGCTTCGAGATAGGCTTGCTTCTCTTCAAGAAAATGGCTGAAGTTGCCCTTCACACGCAGCAACCCGCCGGCATAAACGCGATTCAGCTCGACGATCTGGCTGGAAGTGGATTCGAGAAAATAGCGGTCATGACTGACAGTGACCGCGGCGAAGGACGACGAGCGCAGCAACTCTTCAAGCCACTCGATGCCGGCCAGGTCAAGATGATTGGTGGGCTCATCCAGAAGCATGACTTCAGGATCAGAAACCATAGCCTCGGTAATGGCCAACCGCTTGCGCCAGCCACCGGAGAGCGCCGAAGCCTGCATGCTGAGGTCCTCAAAACCGGCGCGGCCCGCTAGTTCGCGCAGCCGGCCTTCGCGCTCGGTTTCGTCTCCATGGGCAGCGGTCAGCACCCGCTCCAGGACCTGGCGAATGGTCAGGCCGGGCTCAAATCGCGAATCCTGAGGCACGTAGGCGGCGCGAGCTCGTTTGCGCACGGTCAACTCGCCGGAGTCTGGTTCGACCTGCCCGGCTAGCAGCGCCAGCAGCGTGGATTTGCCCGCGCCATTGGGGCCGATCAGGCCGATGCGGTCGCCGTCGTCGACGGTGAGGGAAATATCGCGAAACAAGGGCTCGGCCCCGAATTGCTTGGTCACGGATTGCGCGTTGAGAATCGGAGGCATCTCTTACAAGAGTACCGTGCCAGGAAGAAGGTCACTGCGGAGGTATGGGCCAGGCTAGCGGCCAAATGCGTAGGTCACCTGAAAGAGGCCATTGTCGATGCCGGGGTTTTGGTTGGCCGTGCCATGGTTCGAAATGTGGTGAAAGCGATATTCAGCGCGAATGGATCGTGTTTTGGAGCGGTACAGTTCGAACCCGGCGCCAAGATCAAAGGTGAAGTTGAAGGAACCGGCGAACTGAACGGGAATTGGTTGTGTGGAGTAGATGTAGCCGCCGTGACCTATGAAGAATGGTTGCAGCTTATTGCGTGGAAGAAAGTTCCATTGAAAGCCGACAGGAGAGATGGCTTCGCCGATGGTCCATTCGCGACCTTGGCAGGATGTGGTGTAGGTTCCACTGTAAGTTGTCGAACCGCCATTTTGGTTCCCTTCAGTAATGCTGTAAGGCGTTGTGACCGTCGCGCACGAAATTGGGGGCGCGGTGTCATAGATCTCGGTGAAGGTATATACCGTTGGCGAAGTTTGGTTGTAGACAACGTGAGCGTTGGGGTCGCTTTCCAGCGCCACCGGGAGCAGCTCTACGCTGTACTGCCAATTCATCTTTCGGTTGAGAAAGAGCTTCCGGCCATAGGAGACACCAAAATCAAGCAGCTTGCGATTTTCGGCAGTACCCATCAGGATATGGCTGGAGTCGCCGGAGTATGCGCCGAAGACTCCGAATGTGTTGGCTCTGGCGTAGTAAGGACTTTCGACTTTGGATTGCGCTAAAGCGCTTGCAGAGCAAATGGACATGGTCAGCAAGGTAAAGAGATAAAGATAGCGGGTGCTGCCAGGCTGGTCTGCACTTTCGTTCTTTCGCAAGAGACTTATCCTTTCGTACCAGGGGTTGAGGGGCCCGAAACTGCGTCCGATGTCCTATACTCTTGTTTTGAATGGTGAATCCATTCTAAAGGAGCGTATCTATGCCGTCATCCGCCGTTGCTTTTGCCCGCCAGAATTCCCCGCGCTTTCTCGATGAATTGAAGGCCCTGCTGCGCATTCCATCCATCTCTACGCTGCCAGAGCATAAAGGCGATTGCAGAAAAGCCGCCGAGACGCTGGCCGCCGAACTGAAGCGCATCGGCATGGAGAACGTGAGGCTTGTTGAAACCGTGGTCAACCCCCTGGTCTATGCCGACTGGCTGCAAGCTCCGGGCAAGCCCACCGTGCTGATCTACGGCCACTATGACGTGCAGCCGGTCGATCCGGTGGATGAGTGGCTTTCTCCGCCTTTCGAGCCCACGGAGCGCGACGGCAACCTCTACGGACGCGGAACGTGTGACGACAAGGGCCAGGTATGGTCCCAGGTGAAGGCCCTTGAGTCGCTGCTGGCCGTCAACAAATCGTTGCCGATCAACGTGCGAGTGCTGCTGGAAGGCGACGAGGAAGTTGGAGGGGAGGGAATTGCGACTTTTGTTGCTACCAAGCCGCCGGAGTTGAAGTGCGACTTCGCCCTCATCTCTGACACCGAGCTCTTCGCGCCCGGGCTGCCAACCCTATGCGTAGGCCTGCGCGGCATGATTTATACCGAGCTTGAAGTGCGCGGGGCCAAGCAAGACCTGCACTCTGGAATGTACGGCGGCGCGGCCCCCAATCCCTTCTTCGCACTGGCGGAGATTCTGTGCAAGCTCAAGGATGAGAACGGCCACATCCTCATCCCCGGCTTCTACGATGACATTATTCCTCCCAGTCCTGAGGAGCTGGCCGCATGGAAGAGCCTGCCGTTCGACGAAGAACACTATCGCAAGACCGAAGTGGGTTCAAAACAACTGGTGGGTGAGTCCGGCTACAGCGTGCTGGAGCGCACTTGGGCGCGGCCGACTCTGGACGTGCATGGAATTCCGGGCGGCTTTATCGGCGCGGGCGCAAAAACGGTGATTCCTGCCAAGGCGGTGGCCAAGGTCTCCATGCGCCTGGTTCCTGGCATGACGCCTGCCAAGGCCTTTGCGCAATACAAGAACTACGTTGAAAAGATCGTGCCCGCGGGCGTGGACGTTGAAGTGCGGCTGATCCACTCCGGCGACCCCAGCCTGATTCGCGTCGACAACCCGTACATCAAGGCGGCCACTCGCGCGCTGCACGAGGTCTGGGGCAAGGATACGGTCTTCATCCGCTCCGGCGGATCCATCCCCATTGTGGGCGACTTTGACCGCAATCTGAATGCGCCCAGCGTGATGATGGGCTTCGGCCTGCCCGACGACAACATCCACGCCCCCAACGAGAAGTTTCATCTGAAGAACTTCGAGCTTGGCATCGAGTCGCTGATTCGGTTCCTGGAGGAGGCTGGGCAGTTAGATAGAAACCCAGGTCTCGATTGAGACCTGGGGCATCCGGCTAGATTGAGGTGAGTGTGCCAAGCGGCGAACCGAAAGCCCATCACTATGTCCAATGTGCGTACCTTGAGGGGTTTTGCGATCCCGAACTGAATTACAGGGCGGGCAGTTCTCACGTGCATGTTTACTCGCCAAACCAAACGACGAGAACACAGATTCCCAGAGAGTGCGCCGTACAAAATTACTTCTACTGTTTTGACCAAGACGGCGAACGAAGCTTTCTAGTGGAAAAGACGTTGGCCGATATGGAATCCGACTCCGCACCGGTGCTAAATGCGGCTAGACTTGGCAGGTTGCCCAATAACCTGACGGACAGGCTGACCCTTGCGGGTTATATTGCTCTGTCAATCGTGAGGACGCCAACCTGTAAAAGGATCGCGAACCAAGCCTATATTGATGCTAATATTGAAAAGTTTCGGCAGCTCATCGATACGCCTGGACGACTAGAAGCCTACCTCGAGAAGGAAGCGGAGAAGACCGGAATCAAACGAAGCGCGGATGAATCTCGCCGCAAAATGAAGGGTGGACAGATACGAGCCATTCAGACTAGCCATGGAGGGTCTCTGCTGATGATGTTTCAGCAACTGCCAGTATTCCAGAAGCAAATAATGAATATGCACTGGACTTTACTTCGGTCAGATGCGATGTTTCTGACATGCGACCAGCCTGTGACGCTCCATTCGCCTCATGGGAAACTTACCCATCTCCAACCCGGACAAATCGATCCTGATTTTATTTTCCCGATTAGCCGGAAGTTCTGTTTGGTGGGAAGTTCTATCCAGGTGGACCCGTATGCTGAGTTGGATGAAGAAGGAACAAAGGTCTTCAATATCGCCCTTATCAAGCGCGCTGACCGATTCGTTTATTCGCCGTTCGCCGCGCCATACATCCAAGAAGAATTGGACCAAGCACATCGCAAAAAAATGGCGACGATGAAAAGCGACGTGATCCAACTCTGAGCAGCCTTGACGGGTGTGCCATATCTGACCAACCGAAAATGAACGGGTGCCCAGGTCCGGGTTTCCAGACCTGGTACATGCTGCACCCCGCGCGAGCAATCGGAGCTGGCGGTCGGTAGTGGTCAAGTTTGGAATCACTACAAATATTCTGATTTCTCTATTTCGTCAAGGGAATTGACCTTGCGGTAATCCTCATGAAATCGAAGTAGCGCATCTCCAATCTTCCCAAGTACAAACAGACAAAAGAAAAGGGCGAGTAAACATCCCGCTGCAAACATACCGGTCCACTGATTTAGTTCACTTAGGTCATGCGTCATACAGTCAAGCCCTCCTAGAGCGATTATCCTAGCAGGAGGGAGACCCATGTACATAGGGTTCTAACAATCAATACTGGGTGCTCCAGGGTCCGGATTTTTGGACCTGGGAGGGTTTGGTCCACTTCCTTCATGGCTCAAGCCGCGCAGCGAATCGGCTGCACGCGAATCATATTCTCGCGCTTCCGCGTCTGGGCAATCTCGTAGGCCGACTGCTTCTGGTGGTCTCTTGCTTAATTCGCACTTCCGAGCCGATTTGTCCAATCAATGCCAATTGGCGCGAATTCGTCAAAAATATCGTTGTGTCCGCGATTGGGGATGGAATAGTATTGTCGCGGCTCATTGGCCAAATCATGAAGCTGCTTCCCCTGGGATGGAGGTATCAGTTGGTCCCCGGCTCCATTCGCGATCAGAACAGGAACATGAATATTCTTTATCTTTTTCAGGTTCTCAAAGCGATCCCGAACAATAAACCCGGCGGGAAAAATTGGAAACTTGATCTGCGCCATTTTTGCAATCGATAAATATGGAGCCAGCAGAATGAGGCCGCCAACGTGGAATTCTTCAGCCATTTGCGTCGCCACACCGGTGCCCAATGAGTGCCCGAAAAGAATCATGTCATCACTTTTCACACCACGCGCAATAAGCGCATCGATATAGGCTCTCGCGTCGTCATAAAGGCCCGCCTCTGTCGGCTTGCCCGGCAATCCGCTGTAGCCTCGATACTCTGCGATGAGAAATCCATACCCTTCGGCAATATAAGGATCAGCTGCAACCGACGCGGTGGACAAACTATCGCCGTTCCCGTGAAAGAAAACAAAGGTGAACGGCTTGGTCGTTGCCGGTGCATACCAGCCTTTCAAATCGAGCCCGTCTGCCGTTCTTACAGATATCTCCTCGAACGATCTGTTTGCATGCGCTTCACTTAACGGCACATAAGTGTGACCGGGGTAATATAAAAAACTCCTTTGAAACGCAGAAATCCCTATCAAACATAGAGCGTATACGCCGGTCAGGATGCCGAGAATCCGTCTGACTTTCACACGAGCTTGATTCTTCAGGGACGGCCGAAGCGCACTTTCCATATGCCGAGTTTAGTCTCATATTTTGAGATTTCACAATCTTGAGTGCTTCAGATTACGAATCTGTGCGCTTATCGCGTAAGCTAAATCCACGGTTATGTCCGAGTCCCCCTCCAATTTGGAGTTTGAAGAGGCGCTGGGAGGATCGCGCGGCGGTGAGGATGCACGGTCCGACTTGGAGGCTTCAATTACCTCCGAGATCGTCATTGCCTTCAAGAATGTAAGCATTTCATTTGATGGGCGACCAGTTCTTGAAGATATGAGCTTCACAGTGGGCCGCACCCAGACTCTCTGCATTCTGGGCCGCAGCGGCGTGGGCAAGTCGGTGGCTCTGCGTTTGCTGATGGGCTTCCTCAAGCCGGATTCGGGCACGATCGAGGTTGAGGGCCAGGAGATCACCTGCCTCGACGAAGACGGCATGCAGAAGATTCGCAAGCGCGTGACCATGGTCTTCCAGGGCGGCGCGCTTTTTGATTCGCTCAGCGTGCGCGAGAATGTTGCGTTCCCGCTGCGCGAGATGGGAACCCTGTCGGAAGAAAAAATCAACATGCTGGTGGAGTGGTTGATTGAACTGGTGGGCGCTGAAGATGTGGTGGACTCTCTGCCGGCCAGCCTCTCAACCGGGCGCAAACGCGCCGTGGCCATGGCCCGCGCACTGGCTGCACAGCCCGAAGTGGTGCTCTACGACGAACCAACCACGATGGTCGATCCCATCATCGCGCGGCGTCTTGGCGCCTTGATTCAAAGAGCCAAAGACCGGCTTGGATTCACCAGCATCGTGGTTACGCACGATATGCGCTTTGCTGAGCGGCTCGCCGACACGGTGCTTTTTCTCCACCAGGGCCGCGCGACTTTCTTCGGACCGCTCAAGGACTTTATGGAATCGTCCGATCCGAACATTCAGCAGTTTCTCACTCTGGACGCATACATATTACCTACGGCATGAACTATTGATCGATTGGTAACCGTCAACACCTAAGATTTTCATTGTAATGGCCGCAAAGGCAGAGCTCTCCTCACGCAGCATTCTTCACCAGGGGATCATCGAACGGAGTAATCTGCTAAGATCCCACTTAGGTGGGATATCCCTATATCCGGGTGGTTTTTGTATAATTTGCTTTATTCTCAAGGGTTTTTATGGCGTCGAATGTTCATTCCCGGTCAAGGGATTTGCAGTTCAGTTGTCTTTGTTTCTTCCGTGAAGTCTTAAGTTTCTGAGGCCTACTGAAGGTAATGGCAACATCGGAGTTCCGGGAGAGAGGATCGACTTCATTAGCGTCACATCCTGAATCTGCGGGTGAAGCGGCGGCGAACTTCACACGAATTGCGCGGGGCACATCCAAACTGTGGATGGTTCTGGATGGAATCACCGTCTTCGGCGCTGCTGCATTTGCCACTCTGTACGCCTTCCATCTGGGACCGGTAGCGGCCGCCGAGAGAATCTGGCTCGGCACGCTCATGCATGGCCGTTCGATGAGCATGCTTCTAGCTTTGGTATGCGGATTTACTTTTGTGCTGATCATGATCAGCCGCCGGCTGCGTTTGTATACCCCCACGCGCCCGGCCAGCCTGCTGCATGAGCAAAAGCTGAGCGTTCAGGCCTGCTTTACCGCCGGCTTGTTTCTCACCTGCACGCTTTACCTGGTTCACGCCGAAGAAGTTCCCCGCAGCATCGTCCTGGTCACGATAGGCCTGGTTACCATCGCGCTCAGCGTGCGCAGGTTGGTTTACCGCGCCCTCATCTACCGGCGTTTCGACCGTGGAATGGGCACGCGCAACGTTCTCATCGTGGGTACCGGACCTGAAGCGCACGCGCTTCGCCATCACCTGGAGAGCTTTCGTCGCCTCGGCTACACCTTCAAGGGATTCATTGATTTCCCCGGTTCCGGTTCCGATTTTTCGGTAAACTCCAGCGACGTGGTGGGTACGCTTGATTCACTCTTTCTAAACGTACGCAAGCATTTTGTAGATGAAGTTTTCTTCACGACTTCATGCGAGAGCGGAATCGTGCGCGATGTTGTGGACCGGGCGCGCAAGCACGGCGTCGATCTACGCGTGATACCCGATATGTACGACGGCCTCACGTGGAGCAGTCCCATCGAGTACATTGGACAGTTTGCCACAATTCCCTTGCCCTGCGGCCGGGCGCCTCAGGCCGGGCTGCTGTTCAAGAGAATTGCCGATCTCGTGCTTTCCTGCATGATTTTGATCGCCATCTCGCCTCTGTTGCTGATGATTGCCATTGCCATCAAGCTGGATTCTCGCGGACCGGTTTTCTACTCTTCAGAGCGCATCGGCAAGAAGGGCCGCGTCTTCTCATGCACCAAGTTTCGCACCATGGTTTTCGATGCCGAGCGGCGCCGCGCCAGCATGATGCATATGAACGAACGCGAGGGTGTGCTCTTCAAGATTTCAAACGATCCCCGCGTCACCAGGGTGGGCCATTTTTTGCGCAAATATTCCATGGATGAGCTTCCCCAGTTCTACAATGTTCTGCGCGGCGACATGAGTATCGTGGGACCGCGTCCGCCCCTGGCAAGCGAAGTAAAGGAGTATAAGCTCAGCAACCTGCGCCGGCTCGACGTCACCCCGGGCATCACTGGATTGTGGCAGGTGCAGGCGCGTCAGGACCCTTCGTTTGACAGCTATATCTCGCTGGATGTGGCCTACATTGAGAACTGGAGCATCTGGCTGGATATCAAGATTATCCTGCGCACCATTGGAGTTGTTCTCGCAGGCACCGGCTCATAGAATAATTCTTACCAGACTCCTTCAGAGGGTATAGGCTGTAAAAAAGTGTTCCCTGAGGTCAGTGGGAGATCGATATGAGTGAAGCGAAACAGAGGAGTGTTTACCTCACCACGTGGTTGGTTCTGCTGCTGGTTTGTTACTTGATGGCAGCGGTATTTTATCTGATCGCAAGCCTGGCAATGGGGCAGGGAATGTTCTCCGCGCCGCCGTGGCTATTCCCGGTTCTTGCTGTCGTCGCAATCGGCAATGCTGGCTGCGCGTATGCATTATTCCTATGGAAGAAGTGGGCATTCTACGGCTTCCTGGTCACGGCAGCCATATCAATCACGGCCAACCTGATCAACGGCGCAAGCGTCATTCACGCTTCTCTTGCGCTCGTCCCCGTGGCAATCCTGTTCATTCTTCTCCACGTCGGCAGCGCAGATAGCGGCTGGGAGCAACTCGAATAGGATTCGGCAGCGGCCGGTTCGATCAAAGAACGCGCTCATCGCAGCCGATGCAGTGCAAATGGCGGCGCTTTGCCGCGCAGGATTAGACTATAAATGTGAAGATCGCACTGGCCCAGATCAATCCTACGGTAGGGGATTTCAGCGGAAATCTTGAAAAAATCGTTGCCGCCAGCCGTCGTGCGGCAGCGCTGGGCGCGCGGCTTACCGTTTTCTCTGAACTGGTCATCTGCGGCTATCCTCCGGCCGACTTCCTTGAAAAACCAAGTTTCCTCGCCCGCTGCCGTTCAGCCGTCGATGAACTGGCTGGGGCAACGCGCGATTTGCAGACCGCGGTGCTGGCGGGCGTGGCTCTTCCCGCAGAACAAGAGCCCGGTTTGCAGGATACAGATATCGGTTGCTGGGGTCATAAACCGGCCGTGAATGCCGCCGTTCTGCTGGATCGCGGCCGTCTGCTGCTAGAGCAGCATAAGCGTTTGCTCCCGTTCTATGACGTCTTCGACGAGCAGCGTTACTTTGCTCCCGCGCGATCGCAGCAGGTGGTGGAACTGGACGGTGTTCGGCTGGCAATCACCATCTGCGAGGACGCCTGGAATGACAAGAACTTCTGGCCGCGCCGGCTCTATACGGTCGATCCCATGGAAGAGTTGATGCGCCAGCATCCGGCGGTGCATATTAACCTGTCTTCGTCACCATACTGGCACGGCAAGCGCGCCATGCGCCGCCAGATGCTGGCGGCAATTGCGCGGCGGGATGGCATACCCGTGCTGATGACCAACCAGGTGGGCGGTAACGACAGCTTGCTCTTTGACGGCTCCTCGCTGGCTCTGAATGCGAACGGCGAGCTGATCGCCCAGGCAGCCTCGTTCGAAGAGGACCTGGTGATTGTCGATCCCCTCATAAATTCGTTGGGGGCTCCTCAAGTGCCCGTGCCGGATGAGGACGATACCGCGGCTGCCTACCACGCGCTGGTTCTGGGAACTCGCGATTATGTGCGCAAATGCGGCTTTCACAAGGCTCTGGTGTCCTTGAGCGGCGGCATTGACTCGGCGCTGGTGGCCGCAATCGCCAAGGATGCGCTAGGCGCGGAGAATGTGGTCGCCGTCGGAATGCCCAGCCCCTACTCGTCGGCAGGCTCAATCGACGATAGCCGCCGGTTGGCGGCTAACCTGGGCATTCGCTTTGAAACGATCAAGATCAGCGAGCTTTTTGAGCAGTACATTCGCTCACTCGAGCCGTTGTTTGCGGGAACCAAACCGGATACTACCGAGGAAAACATTCAGTCCCGCATTCGCGGCGTGCTGATGATGGCGCTCTCAAACAAATTCTCCGCACTGGTGCTCACCACTGGAAACAAGTCGGAAATGGCGGTGGGCTATTGCACCCTTTACGGCGATATGGTGGGAGCCTTGGCGGTGATCGGGGACCTGGTAAAGACACGCGTTTATGCGGTCTGCCGCTGGCTCAATCGCGCCGGCGAGGTAATTCCCGAGGCGATTCTTAAAAAGCCGCCCTCGGCCGAACTTCGTCCTGACCAGAAGGATACTGACTCCCTGCCGCCCTACGAGGTTCTTGATCCGATTCTTGAAGCCTACGTGGAGCGCTACGAGGTCCCCGAACGAATTGCCCGGGATCACGGATTTCCTCTCGAACTCGTCCAACAGGTGGTGCGCCTGGTGGAGCGATCAGAGTACAAGCGCCAGCAGGCGGCGCCGGTTTTAAAGGTTACCCCCAAGTCGTTCGGAATGGGCCGCAGATTTCCCATCGCCGTCAAGGTTCAGGTCTAAGGTATAAGCTAGAAAGCGGGAGTTTTCCCACAGTTTAAGGAGAAACAGCTTGATTCGTCTGTCAGTCAATTGTTCCAAGATCCGTCCATCCAGCCTTCGTCTTGCCAGTATTTTCGCTCTGGTTGGGCTGTTCCTGTTTGCGTTCGCGGCCGCTGCCCAGCAGGCTCCGGCTGCCGCCGCCACTCAAGCCGCTCCGGCTCAAGCTGTTCCTTCGCAGGCCCCATCCGCTCCGGCGCCCGCCGCGGCTCCGTTGTTTCCCAAGCCCAATCCAGCGGATTTCACCGCCTCGTCGCCGAGCAAGGAGTTGGTCAATGCTTTTATCCAGGCCAATCTGGGCTTCGATGACAACAACGTCTGGGAGGTGGAGGCCATCCTCAAGACCCCGGTGGAAGGCGTGAGCAGGGTGTTTGTGCTGATTGGGGATAAGGGAGGCAAGGGGAAGCCCTATCCATTCGTCTTCTATACATTGCCGGACGGGAAGCACATTATCGCCCGCGACGATTTGATGCCCTTTAGCGAGCATCCCTTCGCCGAGAATCGCGCGATTTTGCAGGCGCACGCCGAAGGTCCCTATCGCGGCTCAGCTTCCAAGGACCTTGAGATCGTGGAATTTGCCGACTTTCAGTGCCCACACTGCAAAGAGGCGCAGCCCAACATGGAAAAACTGGCGGTGGATTTTCCCAAGGCTCGCATCGTCTATCAGAGCCTGCCTCTGCCACAGCATTCCGCGGCCATGGGTGCTGCTGAATACGGCGTTTGCGTGAACAAGCTGGGCGGCAGCGACGCATTCTTCACCTTCGCCGCGACCGTCTATGATGGCCAGGATGGATTGGCGACCGCCGACGGCGCCACTCTGACCCTGAATAGCGCGGTGACCAAGGCGGGTCTTGATCCGGCCAAGGTCTCGGCCTGCGCCTCAGCCCCCGAGACCAAGGCCGCGGTGGATGCCTCGGCTAAGCTGGCCCAGGATCTGAAGATCAGCCAGACCCCCACGCTGATGATCAACGGGCGTCCGGCTCCAGCATCCGTTCCCTACGAGACCCTCAAGCAGATTGTGCTGTACGAGTCCAAGGTGGACGGTGTGGTCCGGTAAGGGGCCGGTCGACTCAAAAGGAACTTGAAACCCCTCTAAGAAGAGATCAAGATGCGGATCGCCTCTTAGAGGGGTTTGTTCTTGCCGGGGAGGTGCAATCCCTATAGCGTTTCCACAACTTGATTCAACCAGCGACTGACGCATATCCGGTTACACATGCAGTCCAAATTTCCCCACAACTGGTTCACGAAGAAGACAGGGATAGCGTACGAAGGTTGCACGCTCATCCCGTCGCAGACGCATTGCAGGAAGATTCGCGAGGATGCCAATCAAATCACCCACGGCGTTTGCGTCGCGCTACCTTCGCCAAGCCCAGTAATCCAGTGCCAAGCAGAATCAGGGTCGACGGCTCGGGGGTTTCAGGGGTTTGCGTCAGGTTCGGGCTGTATTCGAAACCGTAGTACTCGTCCAGCGGGAAGGTGTTCGCCCCCATCTCCGCATTGAAAGCAGCCTGATCGAACTGAAAGTGAGGATCAACCACGTCCTGGCACTCTGATTCACCCCAACCATACTGAACCCCCCAAGGCTCTACGCCTTGGTTGCTAAGAGAGCTGGCCGAGGCTTGGCAACCAGCGCTCAGTTCGGCGGTGTAGCTGTCGCCCGGAGTGATCATCAGGTCCACCTGGGTTCCGTTCAAGGGTAAGGTCTGTGTCACGCCACCCGGCCCAACGACCGCGGCAAAGGAGGCCAGGCCCTTGTAGTTGCCCTCTCCGGTAAGCTCGCCTAGCGCCTTAACTTTGATCGGGATTGCGGCGACCGTCTCGGGGGGCGTCTTGAATTCATTCACGAGCACTTGATACTCCATAAGGGCGGTGCCGAGGAAGGAGGCGCTTTGCGACCCATACCCTGCTTCTGAGGCGGTGACTCCTCCTACTACGTCCACACTGGGCTCCTTAGAAAAATAAGCGTCGGCCGAGCCGTAGGCAGATGTGTCAATTCCAATGTAGTAACCGCCGCCTTGAGGATCAGGAACATAAGTGGACACATTATCCGAGGATTCACAATCCTCGAGCGGGGCGCCGTTGTTGACCGAAACGGAGTCAGAGACCAATACGGCGTTGGCCTGACAGCTGAGGGTGATAGACCCGCTCGCCGAGGTCACCGTTATGCCATCCGCCCTCAGAATGCTGCTGCTGAGGAGGAGAAAGATTCCAATTAGAAGCACTCGATTTCTCATAGAATCTCCTTTCAGATTTCCAGGTTGGGGTTAGTCACGCGTCGCGCAGGCAGTTGGCTCTTGATAGGAATGCCGCCAAGATATGCGCTGGACGACTTGAAGGACGGGGCCATAAGGGTCTCCAAGCCATATCCCGCATAAGTCAACCGGGGGCGGCAAGGGTCTGGCAGGTTGCAGAGAGGCGCCAAAGGCCAATGGCACGCCATTACTATGCACCTTGGATGAAACGAGGGATGTGAGGGCTGGAAACGAGGAATTGGAAATGTGACAACTTTGCTTGCAGAGCATCTCATCCCTCTTCCCTTGCAGGTTTGGAAGAGCGAGTCGCAGTCAAGCCAATCTAATTTTTGAACAGGTCCCCTGGCAGGAATCGCACCCCAGCCGACAGAGAGTCTTGAGCCTACTCGTGCACGAATGTCGCCAGTTTGGCATACTGAAAAATAACGACTTGCTAGCTGGAGGCGAACGCGCTCTGCAAATCATTGCAGAGGAATTGAGCAAATCAATTCAACATTTGTTGCGGACTCCGCGCGTCCAGTTTGCTGGAACGTTGGTTCCTTTGTGGTCGCAAATACTCCCTATGCGTGATTTAGATCACATTTCTTTCGAAGCGCCCTAATGCGCCTGCGTGCCTTTGTCGATGCGCATCATCGGCGAGTGGCCGGCCGCGTGTGCTGCGCGAACAACGTGGGGCGTCATGATGATCAGCAGCGTCGAAGAGCTATTTGTGGTGCTGTTGTCAGTCACGTCGTTCAGTCCGGGGATCTCGCTGAACCCCGGAAGGCCGCTAATGGCGCGCATCTGCGATTTATCCATTTCGCCCACCACCATCACGCTCTCGCCCTTCTTGAGCATCACCACCCCGGAATAGGCGCGATTGTCGAGGATGGGATTGCCGTTGATTGAAGTTCCGGAGAGCGCATCGATTTTCAGGTCAATGCTCAGAGAGACATCGTTGTTGCGCATCACCCTTGGGGTAGCCTTCAGGGTCAAGCCCAGGTCCTGGTATTCCACCTGCGGAACGTTGGGCACGCTGCTGGCGTAGGAGTTGAGCAGCGAACTCAAACCGCCGGAAGCTCCCGCGCCCGTGAGCCCCGGAATACTGGGCACGCTGCCCGAAAGGCTCGAGAAAGAGGAGGTCTGGATGGGATACTTTTCGCCGACCTTCAGCGTTCCGTCTTCGCCGTCGCCCACGCGCAACTCAAGTTCTTCCAACTCGTGCGAGTCAGAAGTGTTCAAGTTGAAGTTCAAGGTCATCGAACCCGGCGACAACGCCGATTGCGTGAGCCCGCCGCCAAAAAGAGCAATCCCGTTAGATAATATGGAGCTCGAGATCTGGCCGGAGGCAAGCAGAATGCCGAGAATCGCCAATGTGTCGCCCGGTGCAGCCAGCCCCGAGGAGATAATCTGCTGCACCAGGCTCTTGTTTGCGGTCAGGATGGACTGTTCCTCGGCATAGACGTTAATAGCTGAGAAGGTCTGTGGCGGCTGGACTCCGGTATCGCGCTGGCTGAGGTGCGCAAGCTGAATCAGGCGCACATCGATCAGCACCTGGCTGCGCCCTTGCAGCAGTTCTCGCATGGTCGCATTGAAGGCGATCAGCGAGGTTTCCGGCGCGCGGAGAGTCAGGGTCCCTTCGGTGGTATCTTTCACTGCCTGCGTGATCTGAAAGACGTTTTTGGCCAGGTTGATCACGTCGGTCATTTCCTGGTCGGTCATCCCGGAAAGATAGATGGTCTCCAGTTCCTGGCGCGTGAACTGCGTGCGGTTATCGCGAGTATCTTTGACTACGAGCACACGGTGCGGATCAAGTGGAACGTAGAAACTATTGGTGAGCATGCCCAGAACCCGCGTTGCCTCTTCGAAGGTAGCGTCATCCATATCCAGGCGCACCTGTGCCGGCTTGATGCTCTCGTCCAGGGTGGTTTCAAGCCCGTAGGCGCTGAATACCTCCTTGATCACCTTGGCCTGGTCGTCGTGGACGTGGAAGCTGTGCGCCTTGGTTCTGAGCACGAGCTTCACTGTTTCGCCCATCGTGCTTGCTGTCTGCTGGTAGAGGGGGATTTCCTGACCGCGCAGGGCTTCGTCGCTAAGTTCGTACAGCAGTTCGGTGGCCTCTTTGCTTTTAGGGTCGAGTTCCAGGGCGTGAGCCAATGCGGCGCGTTCGCCTGACCCATCGTCTTTCAACCGGTCCTTAGTCGCGGTCTGAATCAGTGCTGTTACCGCGTGACTGAGAGCAAGATCGGCCGCCAGCGAGTAGTCGCGGTTGGAGGGGTCAAGCTCGGCGGCCTTCCGATAGTCGCCCATCGCCTCTTCAAAAATCTCCTTATCGAAGAGCTTGCTTGCCTGAAGGTAGAGCTTGGCTGCGCGCCGGCGATCGCTGGCGCGCGACTGTTTGGTTGTCTCCGCTGGAACGGCAGTGGGCGCTGCGCTTTGGCTCCCTGGTGAGGCTGCAGGGAGCGAGGATGGGGTCTGCTGAGGCACCGTCTGTTGCGGCGGCATGGGATTCGCAGCCTGGGCTGAAACGGCGCTCACAAAGATGGGCAGCAGGAGCCCGGCCGTGGATTGGCGGACCCATCGCCTTAACCATGGGCCTCTCGCTGCTCTCGATTTCTGACTGTACGGATTCACTGCGGGGTCCGTGTCAGCGCCAGCAGATCGGCCAGGGTGGAGGCACAAACCTCCGGCTGCAACGCCAGCAACTCGTCGAAGCTGTATCTGCCGGTTGCGACGGCGATGACAGACATAAAATTGGCGCGCGCAGCCTCAATATCGCGGGGAGTGTCGCCCACCACGCAGATATGAGCCCCGGAGCTGGCCAGCTCCCTGGCCATGACTCCGGCGTGGCCGATCAATTCCGAGCGGACAGAAAAACTATCGCTGAAGCCGCCAAAACGGAACCACTCGCGCAGGCCGGCCTGCTCAACCTTGATCCAACCAATGGTCTCCAGGTTACCTGAGGCCACTCCCAACAGAGCGCCCTTTTTTGCCAGGTAGTCCAGCACCTGTTCCACGCCGGGCATGCGAATCAGGTCCAGCTCATGGCGCCGCTCGGCAACCGCGTGGCGCATCGCTTCAAGGATAGCCTCTGTGCTTTGCTCCAGAACTTCGGCCGGAACGCCAGCCTGGTGGCAGGCTTCGCGCAGAATGGCCGTATCCGTGCTTCCGTGCAGCAGGATGCCGGAGAGCGTAATCTCAAATCCCGTTACCCGCTGAACGCTGGTGGTAAAGGCGTCGACGTGGACCCGGTCGCGGCTGCGCAACAGCGTGCCGTCGATATCGAACAGATAAGCGTCCTGCGCGTCCCAGGCAAAGCCCGGCTCGATGGCGACGCGCGCTTCGTTGGTGGCTGGAGTTGTCAGCATGTCCCTTTGAATAGTATGTCAGCCCTGGCGGTAGATTTGGCGTGCCGTGCTGAATACAGGACGTTCGCTGCGCGGCGGACGCTTGAGCCCGGCCCTCACTTCGGCGAGATCCAGCCCGAGCTCCGCCATGGTGCGGCTCAACGTGTTGCGGTGCATTCCCAGCTCCTCAGCCGCTTTACACTGGTTTCCCCGGTGAGCAATCAATACTTCGCGCAGATACTGCCTCTTGAAATCGTGCACGGCATCCTCGTAGGAAATGCCGCTGGAATGCATTTGCGTCACCAGGCTATCCAGTTCTCGTCTCACGTTCACCTCTAGCTGCCTAATTGATTATCATGACCCATTTTCGCGATCTTTGCATGATGAAATATCACGATTTAATTTTTCCGGGATGCATCCACCCTGGCGTCTCCTCTTCCAGCGTCCTCAGTCCCTCTCGAATTCGCAGCGCCAGCTCATGCGGCGTTACGTGGGTACTCAGGTGGCAGGCGCCGAAAAACAGCCTGGGCAAACGGGCCTCCGTCAGGACGCGTGCCTGGGGAAAGAAGGCCACAATCGCGATGATGCCCAATGTGACCAGAATTACGCCCTGAAAGAACCCAAAGATTGCTCCGGCAAATCCATCCAGGCAGCCCAATCCGAGCGAGCGAAATGCTCTGGCCAGGAATGACCCGAGGAAGGCGGCAACCGCCATTATCAGCAATGCCAGCAGCAGGAATGCGATGGTGTCGGCCACGGCACGGATGCGGACGACGGGCAACAGCAAAGCTGCCACGTGGCCGTAATTCCAAGCCGCTACGGCCAAACCCAGCACCAGCCCGGCCAGCGAACAAAACGAGCGGAAGAAGCCCTGTGACATGCCACCGAGCACAGCGATCACCATAATGATCACGATGGCCCAATCGACTATCGTCATGCTATTCGCCCAAGCCATGATGCACTCCTGGTACGCTCTACAAATCGAGATCCCGCCCAGTCAGGCGGCGGAAGGCTTCAAGATACTTTTCCTGTGTGCGCCCCACCACATCGTCGGGAAGCCCAGGCGCGGGCGCCTGCTTGTTCCAGTGGATGGATTCAAGATAATCGCGTACGAACTGTTTATCAAACGAAGGCTGCGCGCCTCCGGGTTTCCAGGTCTTGCCCTCCCAGAAGCGCGAGGAATCGGGCGTCAATACCTCATCGGCCAAGATAATCCCTTCCGCGGTTCTGCCAAACTCGAACTTTGTGTCGGCAAGGATCAAGCCGCGGGACTCGGCATGGCTGGCAGCCAGCTTGTAGATTTCGAGCGTCAGCCGGCGCAGCTCTGCTGCATCCGCAGGCCCGGCGAGTTCCTCAGCCTGGGCAAAGGAAATGTTCTCGTCGTGCACGCCAGCCTCACCCTTGGTGGAGGGGGTAAACAGCGGTTCCGGGAGACGTGATCCGTCCAGCAAGCCTGCCGGGATCGAAATGCCACATACGGTTCCGGTCTTCTGGTATTCCTTCCAGCCCGAACCAGTAAGGTAACCCCGCACCACGCACTCGACGGGAAACATCGTTGCCCGCTTCACCAGCATGGAGCGGCATTCCAGCTGATCGGCATACGGGTGCAACGCGGCGGGGAATTTGGACACATCGGAGGCGATCAAGTGGTTAGGCACAAGATCCGCCAGCAGATCAAACCAGAACAGCGAAATCTGCGTCAGAATCTTGCCTTTTCCCGGGATGCCCGTGGCGAGCACATGATCGAACGCCGAAATGCGGTCGGTGGCCACCAGCAGCAGGTCATCGCCCACCGCATAAAGATCGCGCACCTTGCCTCGGCCAAGCAGAGGCGTTGAGCCTAGATTCGTAGTTAAAAGAGCATTCATGGGAAGTCTTACCTCGGAGGGAACTGAAGTTCCGATTTTTCCAGCGAGGGCCGCGTCTTGTCAATCCTACAACTTTCGTGCGGGATGTGTGCGCAATTGATCAGTAACAAGGTTGAAATCAGTGTTTAATGCTAGCAGGAGCAAGGTGTGGAAAAAGCGCACATACGGGTGTGACGGCCATCACGGACCGGTCTTTCCATATGCGAGAAACTCCATTTGTCAACAAGGTTCAGAGAGCAGTAAGCACGTTCTCTTAGAGCCGGGCGACACGAAGTAGCCGTGGAAAGGGGAAGCCGCAGCTTTCTTCGTTAGTAAAGGGATCACTAGTAGCCGCGCGCTACCGACCTCCAGCGCCGGCTACTAGTCCCCGTCTTTATCTTGTTATTTTTTATAACGCAAGCGCCTCCGAAGCGTAGACTTCCTTCGGGGGCGATTTTTTGTCTTCAAAACAGGGATCAGTGGGTCACGCGGCATCCCTCTACGCACAATCTGCCTGTTTTTGAAAGGGACCACCTTCCAGGCTAAGGAAAACTCACGGCTTTGAAAGGTCATGGTTCTTCAGTCCGTCGAAGGCCTGGTACGGAGTGAGGTGGGGGCTTTAACGCCTCTTCAAAAAAATATAGACGTAAGTCCGGACAGATACATTCGTGCCTATGCTGTTGCGCGCTGCTGCCCCTGGCTGCCCAGGCGCACGCTCACCACCTTGGAGACGCCGGGCTCCTGCATGGTTACGCCGTAGATCATATCGGCGATTTGCATCATCCGCTTAGAGTGAGTAACCAGCAGGAACTGCGTATCCCGGCTCAACGAGTTCAGCAGGATGCCCAAACGGGCAACGTTGGTCTCGTCCAGAGCTGCATCTACTTCGTCAAGTGCGCAGAAGGGGCTGGGCTGGAACTGGAAGATGGCCACCAGCAGCGCCAGCGCGGTGAGCGATTTTTCGCCGCCTGAGAGCAGAAGCACATTTTGCAGCTTCTTGCCCGGCGGCGAGGCCACGATATCCAGCCCGCTCTCAGCCTGGTTTTCCTGGTCCGTGATGCGCAGGAAGGCCTGCCCGCCATTGAAGAGTCCGGCGAAGACCTTGGCGAAGTTCTCGTTGATCTTAGCGAGGGCCTCGTCGAATTTGGAGCGCGTAATCTGATCGATCTCCTTGATCGTGTCTTGCGTATTCTCGATGGACTCCATCAGGTCCTTGCGCTGCGTTTCAAGGAAGCCGTGGCGCTCAGCCGTCTCCTTGTACTCATCAAGAGCCATCATGTTCACCGGGCCCATCTGCTCGATGCGCTGGCGCAGCGCGTGGCAGGTCTCCTCCTCGGCAACCAGGACCTCGTCCATTATGCGTTCGATCTGCTCGTCGGCGCGCAGTACCTCGGCCTCGACGTTTACCTCGTTCAGGCAGCTGCCCTCAAGGTGCTCAAGATCGGAGGTCATCTTGGCTACTTCGCTGGATCGGGCGGCGCGGTCCTCGCGCAGCTGGTCAAGAGAGGCGCGCCCGCTCTTCAGCTGCGCCTCAATGGCGGTCAATTGCTGGCGCAGTGCCTGCGCATTGCCGGAGATGGTCTGCGCCAGGGCCAGCGCCTCGGCCCGCGAGGCCTCCAGTTCCTTCTGCCGCGTAGCCAGAGCGCCGTTTTCGCTGATGCGCTGTTCCCGCTCCTGCTCCGCAGCCGTCCGTTGCTGCTCAAGGGCTAGCACCCGGCGCTCCAGGTCGGCATGGAGCCGGTCAATGCGTTGGAAGGCTGCTTCGGCGCCCCGCCTGCGTTCTTCCAGGCCGGCCAGTTCAGCGGTCAACTGGGCCGCCTGCTGCTGCAATCCCTCGCGCTTCTGGCGCAACATGGCCAGTTGCACCTGCAACTCGTCCAGGGCCGCCTCAGCCTGAGCATGCTCGGCCTCCAGTCGCACAGCCTCTTCGCGATTCTTCTCGATGCCCGATCTTTTGGTTTCGCGCGCGTCCTTGTTGCGCGCTGCCTGCGCCATCCAATCTTCAATCCGCCGCTCGATGCGCTGGGCCTCGCTCTCCATCTGCTTCAGCGCCGCGCCCTGGTTGGCGGTATCGCTCTCTGCCTGCCGGCGTTCCTCGCTGCGAGTTTCCAGCTTCTGCGTCAGCTCCTCGATGGTCGTGGTCAGCGCAGCCGCTTCAGCCTCCGCCTGCGCCACTCCAGTCTCCAGCTTTGCCTGCCGGGTTTCAGTCTCACGCAGCTCTCGCTTGAGCGCCAGAGGGCCTTCGCTCGCTGGCTTGCCGCCGGTTACCGTCGCATTGTGGAAGCACTCACCCTCCGGCGTAAGGAAATAGGCTGAAGGGAAACTCGCGGCAAGTTGCTGCGCCAGTCCGGAACTCTCCACCAGGTAGCCGTTCCTGAGCTTGGGCAGAATCTCTTCCAGAGATCGCCCAAAACCATTCAGCACCTTGATCGAATCCTTCAGCGGGGTCACGCCGGGAACTTGAATTGAATCCTTGCTCTCTGGAAAAAGCTTGCCCCCTGCCGGGCCAGCGGGGTGAATCAGGAAGGTGGCGCGGCCATCGACTCCTGACTTGAGCAGTCGAACGCCTTCCTCGGCAGCCCCCCAGCTTTGCACCACCACGTAATTCAGCTCCTCGCGCAGGAACTCGTCCACCACGGCCTCATGCTCGCCGCTCACCTCAAGAAAATCTGCCAGCGTGCCTACCGGCGCACTTCCCGGGGCAAACGCTCCGGGCTTCAGCAGTCGCCGTACGGTGTCAGAGGAATATCCGTGATTGCGAATCAGTGCTTCCAGAGACTCGCGCCGTCCGGTCACGGTAGCCTGCTCGCTGCGTAGCTCATTAGCCCGCGTGCGTTGAGCGTTCTCCTCGGTGCGCCTTGCCTGCAGGGTCTCGCGCAGAGCCGCAATCTCGCCCTCCAACCGCTTGAGGGCCTCAGCCGCAGTCTCAAATTTGCTCCTGGCTTCTCCGCTCTGTACCCCTAAAGTTTCCTGTTCCTTCCGCGCCTGGCCCAGCTCCGATTCCAAACGCTCAGCCTCGCGTTCGAGTGCGGCTAGGCTCTCTTCTCCCTGGGCCGTGTGATTGCGTGCGTTGCCCGCCAGGGTCAGCAGGTTCATAGTCTGCCGGCGGCTGGTTTCAAGACCCCGTTCCGCGACAAAAACCTCTTCTGCCGCCTTGCGCGCCTCCTGTTGGCTCGCCTCGACCTTCTGGTGAAAGGACTTGGCCTCGCCTGCTGCCGTCTCAAGGAAGGCGTGATGCTGGTCGCGCTCCTCGGCAATCGACCTCAACTGCGTCCGCGTCTGTTCCAGTTCCGCGGCAGCCACCGCGGCCCGCGTCTCCAACTCGATGATGCGTTCAGCGTTGCTGCGCTCGCGCGCCAGGGCGCGTTCCAGCTCAAGTGCCGCCTCACTGGCCTGGTTCTGCGCCTCCAGCCCCTCGCGATCCAACTCATAGCCACGCTCAGTGAGCGTGTGCTGGCTTGCTTCCTGCGTTCCAATCTCCGTCGCCGATCCGTTGATGCGCTCCGTCAGCGCGGCGATCTCCTGTTCCAGCCGTGCCAGTTCCGCGTCCATCATCGCCATGCGGCTGGCCAGCACCACGCGCAGCCGTCCGCGCAACTCGTCGCGCACAGCGGCAAACCGCTCGGCCTTTGCCGCCTGCCGCTTCAGCGAGTTCATCTGCCGCGTCACTTCTTCGAAAATATCGTCCACGCGCGCCAGATTCTGCTTGGCACTTTCCAGGCGCAACTCTGCCAGCCGCTTCTTGGTCTTGAAGCGCGTAATGCCCGCGGCCTCTTCGATAATGGAGCGGCGTTCGTGCGGCTTGGAACTGAGCAGTTGCCCAATCCGCTCCTGCCCGATGATCGCGTAGCTGTCCGGGCCCAGCCCCGTGCCCATAAAAATGTCCTGAATGTCGCGCAGGCGGCACAGCTTTCCGTTCAGTAGGTATTCGCTCTCCCCGGTGCGGAATAGCCGCCGGGTAATCACCACTTCGCCCTTCTGCGGCGTGCGATGAAATTTGCGGCGGCGAATCTTGAGCACTACCGGCTGCGGCCCATCGGCTGCGGCCTCTGCTTGCGGTTGATTCGATGGTTGCTCCGGCGCGTCTTCATCGATCACCTGGCCCGGCTGTTCGTTGGCAACAATCTCTTCGGCTTCCACTGCTCTCTGACGCCGCACCTCTTCTTCGTCCCAATCGGCCGAACCATCGTGCTCAACCGTAACCTCCGGCTCCACCGGAATAGGCCCCTCGTAAGCCACGGGATCCACCATCGTCAGAGTCACCTCCGCCATACCCAGCGCCTTGCGGTCGTGGGTACCGGCAAAGATCACGTCCTGCATATGCGTGCCGCGCAGGATCTTGGCGCTCTGCTCGCCCAGCACCCAGCTCACCGCGTCCAGGATGTTTGACTTGCCGCATCCATTTGGCCCCACCACCACGGCAATGCCTGTTCCCGTCACGGTCAATTCCGTGCGGTCACAAAAGCTCTTGAAGCCGAGAAGATGGATCTTTTTTAGTTTCAGCATGTTCACTCCGAATGGTTGGGCTGCGCGAAACTGCTTTTGAACAAAGATGCGGCAAATCGCCTCGCGCCACTTAGGCGAGGGAAATATTGCCACCCGATTACAAACTCTACGGAGTGAGGGAGTCAGGGTCAACGGTGAGAGGCGGTGTATTTGTGGATAAGAGAGGTCTTAATTCCTGTTCTTGAAAAATCCCCATCTGGCAGTGCGAAATTGAGATAATTTAAGAGTTTCCGCCTAGCTTTGCACAGCCTGTAAAGCAGCAGGCCGCAGCTTTGCGTCCCAGACTCCTGGCTGCGGAAGTTCACGAACTCGGGCAGCCTGGCTGGGATCGCTTAGCATCGTGATGAGCTTGGGCTCGAGCCTTCATAGAGGAGCACACATGTTACCTTTTGATGCCCGTTTGGTTACAGCTCTTCCTCCAATGGCATGGCTCTATCGGATGAAGGTTCAAAGCCGCCCCAAATTAATTCACGGAAGGTCCGTTGAACTCTTGCCGGATGGTTTTTTTGAAGGTTGTTTTTCAGGGAAATGGCTGACATGCGACTTTGCGAGCTGCCCTGATGTATTTGGGAGCGGCCTGAAGACCGTCGGCGGCGTCCATCATTTTGTGACTCCTTCGCATACTCTTGAGGGGATCTTCACGTTATCTCGCGACGGCGAACTGGCCGTCTCCAATTCGCTGTGCTTCCTGCTGGAATTCCATGGAGCAACGCTTCCCGTTGACCTGAGCTATGGCTCGCGATTTGCATCCGCCGCATGGGGAATCGATGCGTATGAAAAGCATCTTGCCAGCACAAGCGCTGGGCACATTTCATGGGTCCTGTTCGATAACCTGAGAGTGGCGGAAGACTTGACGACCGCCCATGTTCGAAAGCCCAACGGCGCGCCTTTTACGGACTATAACTCCTACGTCAGGTTACTGAAAGAGACCGTTGGGTCGGCGCTTGCGAATGCCAGTGACCCGGGGCGCTCGGTAAACTACACTCCCTTGACCACTTGCTCTTCCGGTTACGATTCCTCGGCTGTTTCCGCGATTGCGAGTCAACTGGGATGCCGTACTGCGATCACGCTCAAAACCTCCCGCGAAGGCGCAAATGACAGCGGTCTTCCGGTTGGCCAAGCCCTCGGGCTTGAGGTCATTGAAGCAGAGCGGACGCAACGAGTCAGCTCCTTCGAAGATGTGGCCGAGTTCCTCGCTTGCGGCCTGGGAGGAGAGGATTACTGTTATCGCGATTTTTCGCCCTTCCTCGATGGACGCGCGTTAGTGACGGCATTTTATGGCGACCATCACTGGGACATGCAGTCCAAGCCAAACGAGATAGTCTCGCGCCTCGATCTCTGTGGCGGAAGCCTGCAGGAATTTCGTCTGCAACGGAATTTCATCCACATTCCAGTTCCGATAATTGGCACCCGCCGTCATTCGCAAATCTTCGCTATCTCAAGAATGGAAGAGATGATGCCCTATACATTGAACAACGATTACGATCGCCCAATTCCCAGGCGCATCGCAGAAGAAAGCGGTGTACCGCGTGAGTTATTCGGGCAAGAGAAGAAGGCAGCCAGCATCCTGCTTTTCCTCAACCCGGGATTGCTTCAGCGAGCAGCCCTGTCAAGTGGGGAAAGGATTGCGGTGGACGCCGGAACCCGGGTGAAGATACTGCTACTCATTTTTTTCTGGAACTGCCGGTACCTCCTTTACCGGCTAACTGATAATCGGTTGACGTATAAAGCTGAATCTGTATTTCCGCTGATCAAGGGACTGTCGACGTTGTTTGTCAAAGACATGCGAATCTTCGAGCATGAGCATCCTAAGGCTGTGCTCGATTTCCTGGGCGGGTTGATGCTGACGCGCCGCCGTTATTCCGTAGCAGGAAATATTCATGAAAATGCAGCCCAATGATTTGCAGAGCCCCGGGTATGCCTCAAAGCCACTGTGCCCCAAATATTTGGTCGAATTCCGGCGGGTTGAAAACCCCCAAGCCAGCTTCCGGGTAAAACGTAACTTCGCCGAATTTTACCTGGCCGGCAATCTCATATAGGTCCACCCTGACATAGGAGAAATCCTCGCCGATCTGCTCTGCGTAGCGCAGCATACTCGGCAGCATCGCAGGCGGTGGAATCGTATACGAGGGCTGAGGGTAGTAATACTCAACAGGCATTTTCACCCAATTGGGATTGAATAGACAACGCCGATGACCAATATACCTGTCAACATCAACTTGAATGGCAAACACCCGCCCGCCAAACGTGTGGAACTTGTAGTCGACCAGGCCATGCGCTCCCCCTTCGATCAATGGCTCGGCCAGGAGACGCCTATGAATCTTCGAATATGCCCATTCTTCATACAACACATCGTAGCTGCGATGAAGAAAATTGCGTAGCTCCTGTCGAATTCTTTTTTCATCGACGGGCCGCTGCTTCAGGAAAAAATTAATGCCGGAGCCGTGATTTGCTTTGACAACGCACGGATAGCGGAGAGCGTCGAAGTCGACTTCCTTCTCGCTTTCAAACGTTGCCAGCGTGGGGATGATGAAGTCGGGACCGAACCTTGCGGCCATCAACTCCTTGGCAACGATCTTATCTATCAGCGGGGGCAATCTGTAGTCATGATCGTATAACTTTCTATAAGCGATTTTTTCATTGAAAGTTCTCGGATTCTTGAGATTCGGCAGCTTTCCAAAGAACCTTACGTGATCGATTACGACGTGCCACCTCGCGGGTAACAAGTTCGTAAAGGTTCGCCAAAAGGGTCTTAGTAAGGTTCTTAATGTCTTATTCACAGTTTTCACATTTTCCAACGATTTAGAAGGTCCAATTGTGAAATGCCTTTATTGCGATTAGCGCTGCTCCTTTCGGTGGAATTGGCGAGCTTGCACCATCGCATTGGAGAATTTATTTCGATCCGCAGTATCCACATTGCCTATCAGCTACCAGACCAATATATCCCACGCAACCTGGAACTGTTTAGCGTAGGAAGGTCATTGGGTAACATATAATGCTGGGGAGGGAAACATGACATCGCCGAACCGCCATGATGGATTGAATGTATTCGAGGGCAGCACGGCGATCAGGGATTTTCTCAATCCAGATAATTCTCCCCCGATTCCTCTCGTGGAGTTGCCCGCTGACTTTAATCCATGCCGCGCCGAGGGTGTTCGCATCTTCGCGAAGCTCATGTATCTTCTTCCGCTCCTGAATATCAAGTCGCTTCCCATGCTGAATATGCTGCTCGATGCGAAAGCCTCCGGCAAACTTGACGGTGTGCATACTCTGGTTGAGAGCTCATCCGGCAACGCAGCATTCTCTCTGGCTGTATTGGCAACTCTCTTCGATATACCGCGGACAATGGCCATTCTGCCCTGGGATATAGCGCCCGGCAAACTTGAGCTTCTGCGCGTGGCCGGGGTCGAATCAACGCTGAAGAGAGAAGATCCTTTGAGGCCGTCAGGCATTGCCGATGCGCGCGCCATTGGCGAGCAGCCTGGAATATTCAATGCCGGGCAATATGGAAACGATGCGAATCCGGCAGCGTACGAAAAATGGGTTGCGCCCCAAATCTGGGAACAGACGAAGGGGAAGATCACGGTCTTTGCCGCAGGACTCGGCACAACGGGAACTCTCGTGGGCGCCAGCAGATATTTCAGGCGAAATAAGCGAGACATAAGTCTAATAGGCGGAATCTGCCGTCCGGGCGAGGCAGTGCCGGGAGTAAGATCACTGGCGCGCCTTCGCGAAATCGAATTTGATTGGAAGAGTGCGACCGATGCCATCGTCGAAGTGGGAACCGTCGAGTCTTATAAACGGAGCATGCAGTTATGTCGCGCTGGAATCGTCGCCGGCCCAAGCTCCGGATTCGCATTAGTCGCGTTGCAAAGGTTTCTGGGGGAAAAGAAGAGGGATTCTGCTCTGGATAAGCTTCGCAATGCCGATGGGGAGATAGTAGCAGTATTTATCTGTTGCGATACTCCATTCGCCTATCTTGATAAGTACAGCACCCACCTTGACGCGGCAGATTTTTAAACTTACTCGAAGCAGGCAAATTGAAGAACAGAACTAGCGCATTTGCCCGGCATTCAGAACGGCGTCAACCAAAACGTCTAAGTCGCCCCGTTGTGTGCGGTGGTTCGTAATATTCACGCGAATGGCCAGCCGCCCCTTGATGCGCGTCGTCGATGGCGCGGCAACCCCGCTCTCCTGAACGTCGGCAACAATATCTTTATTCAACTGGTCGAGCGCGGCCGCATCGAGTCCTTCTCTTCGCAGCCGAAAGCAAACGATATTCAAATTGACCGGTGCAAGAAGCTCTAGCAGTGGCTCATTTTCAATGCGATGGGCCAGGTACTCAGCCTGCGCGCAGTTTTGCTCGATCAGTTCACCGAAACGAGCGGTCCCGTGTTCTTTGATGGCAAACCAGACCTTCAGGGCGCGGAAACTGCGCGATAGCTCAGGGCCGTAGTCGCACGGCCAGCTTTCGCCAGCTGCCAGTCCGCGCTCCGCACGTCGAAGGTAAGCGGGTTTCATCGAGTATGCCGCACGGTACGCGTCACCGTCGCGCACCAGAATGCAACCCGCATCGTACTGCACGTGTGTCCATTTATGAAAATCGAATCCCAGCGAGTCGGCTCGCTCAATTCCTTTCAATTGTGGACGCAACCGCTCGCTCATCATGCACAGCGCGCCGAATGCGCCGTCCACATGAAACCACAACTTTTCAGCAGCACAAACTGACGCCAATTGGTTGAGGTCGTCAATCGCACCCGTATTCACGGTGCCTGCCGAACCGATCACGCAGAACGGTTGATAGCCCGCCGTACGGTCGTCGGCGATGGCTTGCTTCAATGCATTGATATCAACGGTGAAATCAGGATTCACCGAAACCTTGCGCAACGACGAATTCCCAATACCGAGAATTTCAAACGCTTTGACCGCCGAATCATGCACCTCGGTAGAGGTATAAGCAGTCAGGTTGCGCGGCAAGCCCTTCATTCCATTCTCGCGCATATTTTCGCTCATGGAATTTCTTGCCACACCGAGAGCGATCAGGCTGGCCATTGAAGTGCCGCTCACGATCAGGCCCGCGGTTTCGCTGGGAAAACCAAACAAATTCCTGAACCAGTTGATCACTTCGCGTTCAACATAAATCGCGCCATGATCGCGGCCTCCGCAGTTAGAATTCATGGCCGCGCCCAAAAGTTCCGCGACTAAGTTGCCGGCCTGGCCAGAGCCATGCACCCACCCGAAGAAACGGGGATGAATATTGCCAGTGGCATAGGGAAGAATATTTTCAGTGAACTCCTGGTAAACTTCCGCGAGGGGCGTTCCTTCTTTCGGCAGCGGCGCAGAGAGTTTCGCGCGAATTCCCTCCGGCACTTTTTCCCATACGGGCCGGTCGCGCACCGTCTCCAGAAAGTGAATGGCTTCATCGAGAGCCTGGTGCGCCAGCTTCCGGAATTCTTCCCAATCCGAGGGATCGAGCGAACGCTCATCCAAAAGACGCGGTGAATGGCCCGAGTCACTTCCAAGCGGTGAATCTTTCATATCTACCTCTGGCCATCCATCTAAATAAGAATACAATGCACCCGGGGCTGAAAGACTGACTCATGTTGATTCATGCAGTAACATGAACACCGATTGCTGCATGATAAGTTGAAGCGGTAATCTTCCGCACAGCCCAACCGGCGATGAGCAAACTAGGCGCGAGCGTGGGCGCTGCATTGCCGAGCTGGGCCAGAGTGGTGTGCAGCACTTGCTGATCTGGCTGTGCGGCACGGGAGACGATGGCACAAGGCAGCTCCGGCGGCAGGCCCTGCTGCAACCATTCCTGGGCCAGCAGAGTCAGGTCGCGCCCAGGCATATAGACGACGCGGGTCGCGTCTTCCAGTTCCGGCAGCGGCGCTTCATTGTGCGACTGCGCGTGATGGCCGGTAGAGAAGATCACGTTTGATGCGCTACGGCGGTCGGTCAGCGAGCACCCGATTGCCGCGGCGGCAGCAAATGCAGCGGAGATTCCGGGGACCACTTGGAAGGGAATGCCCGCATCAGCCAGGGCATCCATCTCTTCGGCAGCGCGGCCGAAGATGAGCGGATCGCCGCTCTTGAGGCGAACTACTCTGTGATTTTCGCGCGCGTGCTCGATCATCAGCGCATTGATCTCTTCCTGCGTAATGGTCTTTGTTCCGCAGCGTTTTCCTACGTTGAAGATTTCAGCCGAAGGCGAAGCATAATCGAGAATCGCCTGCGGAACAAGATCGTCGTGCAGGATTACGTCTGCGCTCCGAATGAGACGCACGGCTTTGACGGTAAGCAGGTCGGGATCGCCGGGGCCTGCTCCGACCAAATAAACCGCTTGCGGAGAAGCATGGTGGTCTTCTTCGATTTCTTGCAAAACCGGCTCAGAAAAACCTGGAATAGTCCCGCTCGGGTCAGTTGAGAAGACCGGACGCTGCGCCAGCTGATGCAATAAAAATCTGCGGTCCTCGCTGCGGGGAAGCGTCTTGAGAATTTCGCGTCGCAGTTGTCCCAGATTCTCAAGCCAGGACGCGAGATCATCCGGAAGCAGTTTGTCGATCTCGCGGCGCAAATGCTGCGCAAACGCGGGACTTTCTCCGGCAGTGGAAATTGCGATCTGCAAATCACCGCGCCTCACCACCGATCCGAAAAAGAAATCGCAATTAGGAATATCGTCGACGCTGTTGCAGAGAATCCCGCGTTCGACTGCGCCTTGATAAATGGCAGAGTTGACCTCGAGGGAATCAGTGGCAGCAATGACCAGGTAGTTTCCGTCGAGATCGGAGAGCTCGAAACGGCGCTCGATCCATTCGATTTTTCCTTCAGCGGCCAACTGCTTAACTTCCGGCAGCGCATCGGGGGCGACTACGCGAAGTTGCAGCCCGGTCTTCCACCCCGTCGACGAAGACCTGTCGCCGGGGGCCCCGGTCCTGAGCAAACTACCAATTTTATCGAGCGCAATGTTGCCCGCTCCAACCAGCAGGCAGCGGCGGCCGGCGAGTTTGAGAAAGATCGGCAGAAGGCTCATTGACTGTTCGCTCATTCGGCCACTCCATGCGGAACGCGGCCGGCAGGCATATCGCGCTCAACAGGCTCCGAAACTTCGCCGGCCAGGTGCGCGCGCAATTCGTCGTTGGAATAGCGGCCAAACCATGCGCGCAGGTTTTCGTCGGGCAGGCGATTGGCCAGGTAGTGGCGCAGCAGCCGCTCAATGGCTTCAGGAACCAGCGGGGCAGGGCAGCGAAAACCGACCGGGCGCGCGATGGACGCGTGCAGTCCCACCGCTCCGCCGACGCAGAAGTAAAAAGCATCGGTGAGCTTGCCTTCAAACTTGATCTTCTTGCCTTCAAGGCCAATATCGGCAATCCAGTGCTGGCCGCAACTGTTGGGGCAGCCGGTTACGTGGAGCTTGAGCTGCTGATCAAACTGCGGCAGTCGCTCTTCGAGCTCGTCTACCAGCCAGCGGGTAAAGCCCTTGGTCTCAGTAATTGCGAGCTTGCAAAATTCAGTACCAGTGCAAGCTACGGCTCCGCGCCAGAAATTCGATCCGTCGACCTGCAAACCGATTTGGTTAAGTTCACGAGCCAGTTCGGCGGTCTTGTTGTTGGGAATATCGATGAAGAGGAGATTCTGATTAACGGTGGCGCGCAGCGAGCCGGAGCCGAACCGCTCAGCCAACTCGGCGGCTGCTTCCAACTGCTCGCCGGTCATGCGGCCGCGCAGCACAGAGGCACCAACGTAGCTGAGGCCAGGTTGTCGCTGTGGATGGATGCCGGCGTGGTCGCGCAGAATCTCATCAGGAATCTGCTCCGGCACTCCGGGCAGCAGCGTAAAGTCGAGCCGTGATTGGAGCTCGGCCAGAAAGCTCTCAGGGGTCCAGCCCTCTCTAAGGAAGAGATATTTCATGCGGGCGCGCTCACGGTTTTCGCGCAGGCCCTGCTGGTCGCGAAAAATCTCTGCAATGGCGCGAACCACAGGAACGGCCTGATGCGGCAGGACGAAAGCGTCAAGTCGAACTGCGAGATGCGGCTCAGTTGAGAGCCCGCCTCCGACGCGGAGCGAGTAGCCGACTTCGCCGTTGTGTTTCACCGCCGTGAGGCCGATGTCGTTGATCTCTGGATAAGAGCACCACGAGGGGCAGCCGGCAACGGATATTTTGAACTTGCGCGGCAGGTTATAGAACTCCGGGTTTCCCTTGAGCAGATTCGAAATCTCCTCTGCCAGCGGCGAGGCGTCAATGAGCTCATCGGCCGCGACTCCGGCCAGCGGGCAGCCGGTTACATTGCGCACCACGTCGCCGCACGCGCCTTTGGGCGAGAGGCCGATCGCGTCAAGTGAATCCACAATCTCGGGAAGCGATTCGATGGTAAGCCAGTGAAGCTGGATATTCTGGCGCACAGTTATGTCGGCCAGATTGCGGGCGTACTTGCGAGTGAGCCCTCCGATCGCGCGAAGCTGACTGGCGGAGACAATCCCGTTGGGAATTCCGATGCGCATCATGAAGTAATCGGAGACTAGGCCTTCGCCGCCCTTGCCGCCGGTGGCGCCGACGCCGTCGCCCTGGGTGTAAATGCCCCACCACTTGAAGTAGGTGGACGCCCACTCGGGCACGACGCTTGACCGGCCTTCGCGGGCGAACTTGCGCACCTCGTCAAAGGCATCCCAGGGATTCTTCTCGCGCTTCAGGCGCTCGGCCTTCTGGGTCTTAGTTTCCTTTATTTCAGTGGTTTGAGTCATGCTCTCCTTTTGGGGGCAAAAATAGAAAACCCGCGACAGTCTGGCTGTATCGCGGGCATCGAAGAAACTTGGATTGTCTATCGAAATTTCAGGCCAAGGTTACCCGCGCGCGTGAAGCAACGAACAGCGGCGACAACAGGTGTTACCTTGCATAGCAGAATGGTAACCAAGAACTGGGCAAAAAGCAAATGCCGCCGGGAAATCTCCTTATTCGAGAGATATAGATTCGATGTTTGGCCCTGGGTCGCAGGGCGCTGAAAAGCTGAGCACATTGTCTGGCCCGGAGCGGTCTAGCAGGGATTGAATCCAGATGACGCCCGCGGAATTGTCGCTTCCAGTGGGAGGAAATGCGATGCGAGTTGCGGTCTGGCCGTTCACGCGCAGTTCGGCGAAGACGGTGGCGTCGCCGGAATTGGTGTACGCTATTTCAATTCGGGCAATGCGAGCGCGCGAGGAAACGTGAGTGAAGGTGAGGGGGTGATCCTTTGAGACCGAAGCGCCGTGCATGTCAGGCCCTTGCCTGGCCGTGAGAGGCGTTGCGTACCTGGCACGATTCCTTTCGCGGCCGCGGACGAGAAGCAGGACCGCATTGCCGGGCGGGACCGTGCTCGTGTAGGAGTGATCGAAATCGCCAAGATCCTTGCCTAACCATGGATCTTTGACCGCTGCGGAGGATGAGTCGAGCAGTCCGAGGTCACTCCAATTGGCTGCAATCGAGGCTGCGGCGCCGGTGCGGTTAAACAACAACACAGCGCGTTCGCCGGGCGTCGACAGCGGCTTCGACCACACCTCAAGTCCTTTGGTTGTCTCTGCCACCTTGACAGCCTGAAGGCCAAGAGCGTCCTGATCGATCGCGATCACGGCAGGATTTGTGAGCGTGGCGCGAGTGGCATCGCTCAGCTTGGTTAGGTCTGCGCCGACCATCAGAGGCGCGCCGGAGATGGCCCAGAGACTCATATGAACCCGGTTCTGGGCATCGGAGAGGCCCTTCATTCCGACCACCATCATGTCGGGATCGTTGTAAAAACCGGTGTGCTGCGCTTCAGGATGAATGCCCTGATCGAAGTTAGAGAGGACGCCGGGGAAACTGGCCGTGCGACCGCCGTTCTTGCTGTTGGCCACAATAGGAGCGACGATGTCGCCGCTGGTGCGCCAGATGTCGGCCGGGACTCCGCCGATGTTGGGCGCCCAGGTCCAGGGGCTGTTCTCGCCCCAATTGCAAATGGAAAAGTAGAGACGGTGTCCGGTGATGGACTCAGCCCTGACAATGGCCCTGGCGATCTCAGCATACTGAATTGCGGGGTCCAGCTTCTCCTTGGCGCCGCCGCACCAGTCGATTTTGACGTAGTCGAATCCCCACCTCGCGAACTGGAGAAAATCCTGTTCGTAGTGGCCTTCGCTCCCGGTATTGGGATAAGACGGCCCAAGGTCAGGCCCCACAGTACTGCAGCCATTGGCTCCAGCATCTGTGTAGATCCCGGCCTTCAGTCCCAACGCGTGAATGGCTCGGACAATATTGGCCATATCGCCTGCGCGCTCTCCCGGAGCCAGAGCCGGCCACGCCTTGGGATCGACCACGATGTTGCCGTCCTTGTCGCGTTCCCCCAGCCACCAGCCTTCATCGATATGGATATATCGATAGCCGGCCTTTTGCATGCCGGTGGAGATCATGGCTTTAGCTTGCCGGAGAGCTATCTCGGAATCGATGGTATTTGAGAAGCTGTTCCACGAAGACCAGCCCATGGGAGGAGGAGGCACAGCTATCTGTTTGGGAGCGCTCTGCGCGTGCAAAGTTCCAGAGCTGAAGAGAACTACGGCGGCAAACGCCAGAGTGAGGGCGAGCGCAGGTGTCTTGCTTTCGTGCGGATTCATACTACTTACTCTACATCGGAGCGGGAGACGCGTCGGATTCAAGTTCCGCCAGAATCACCTTTACGGCCTCGGCGGCGGCCTTCTCTCCTTCAGCGGAGAGGCTCATCCGGATCGACTGTTTCGGATCGATCGTGATGGCGTAGAGAATAATTTCGTGCGTGCCGCCCTGGATGTAGAACATGTCTAGCAGATCTTTCATGCCTACATCGTGTGCGGTGAGCGTGGGCGGATAGTCGCGCGAGAATCTGGGCGTGGTGCGGGTCACGGCGCCCATCGGATTGCCGTCGTTGGCCGCGTCAATTAGCACGATGCGATCGGCATCCTCCAGCGGCTCAAGCAGCGTGAAGCCGCCCGTGCCACCGTCAAGGCACTCCACGCCAGCTGGGAGCGTGTGTTTTTCGAGAGCTCGCACAACGTAAACGCCGATGCCCTCATCGCCCATCAGGACGTTGCCCAGCCCCAGCACCAACGTTTTGACCCGGTTACCTGTTTTCTGGCTACTTCCCACGCTTCTCCCGCTCGAACTTCCATCCGCCAATAATCGAGGATACCGTGCCGCGGCCCTCAATGTAATCGTGATAGAAGGCAAGATAGACGTGAATGATGACAAAGGTGACAAAGAACCACAGGAATGTGTGATGCCAGAAGCGCACGCCTGAGTCGCCGCCCATCAGCGGAACGATCCAGTTGAACATTTGCGGCAACCACGAGTTGCTCATGCTGGAATAAAGCGCGAAGCCGGTGATGGTCTGGAAAACAAACGCCAGAAAGGTGCCGAAGTAAATCAGGCCTGCGAGCGCGTTATGTCCGGTAGAGATGGGCCCGTGCATCTTGGTCTCAAGCACGTCGGCTTTGATGACGTCGACGATCTCCTGCTGCTGCGAGCGCTTGAACGGGAAGAATGCGCGCCAACTGGAATACTTGTTGCCGACGAAGCCCCAGTAGAGCCGCGCCAGAAAGTTGAAAACATAAACAAACGCGCATATGAAGTGGATGAAGCGCACCCATCCAAACCAGTACTGCTGGTAAGCCTCGCCTGCATAAAAGGCGCGGATGGGCGCTCCGATCAAGTAACCGGTGAGGCAGAGACCCACCAGGGCCACCGCGTTGATCCAGTGGTAGACGCGCACCGGCAACTCCCACACGTAGATGCGCCGGTACTCGACTGGCCCATTGCCGTTCGCTCGAAATGCATCCTTTACGCCAATGCCTTGAGTACTCATAGCCCTCACTCGAAGGAAACTTGGTGAAGGTGCCGTCCCTGCGGATCGTACAAATGCACGGCGCAGGCCAGGCACGGATCAAAGGAGTGGATGGTGCGGATGATCTCGACCGGTTCGTCGAGCTTCGCCACCGGGGTGCCGATCAGCGCCGCCTCAAAAGAGGAGTGCAGACCCTTGGCATCGCGCGGCGACCCGTTCCATGTGGTCGGCACAACCAGTTGATAGTTGTCGATGGCGCCGTTCTTGATCTTGATCCAGTGCGCCAGAGCGCCGCGCGGAGCCTCTTCCATGCCCACGCCTTCGGCCTCCGCCGGCCAGCTCTTCGGTTCCCAGAACTCGCCGTTGAATGTGGAGACCTCGTTGATCTTCACGCGCTCCATCAACTCGCCGTAGAACTCCTTGAGCCAGATCATGGCCAGCGCCGCGTCCAGTCCGCGAGCCGCGGTGCGGCCCAGGGTCGAGAACAGAGCCGCCACGGGCACGTTGAGCTTGCCCAGTGTATCCTTTACCAACTCCTGCACGTCAGTATGGCCGGAGGCAAAGGCTACGATCAGCCTCGCCAGCGGTCCCACTTCCATGGGATGGTCCTTCCAGCGCGGAGTCTTCAGGAATGAATACTTCTCGTATCCCTCAAGCGTCTCAAAGGGCGGCTTTGGCCCGGTGTAATTGATCTTTGTCTCGCCCGCCCAGGGATGGATGCCTTCCTTGTCTCCGCCCTCGTAGCTGTACCAGGAGCTGGCGATGTATTCCTTGATCTCCTGGGAGTCCGTTGGATTTACTGGATGCACGGTGCTGAGATCGCGATTGAGAACCACTCCCCGCGGATACTTGAATGAATCGGGCTGGTTGTAGCCCTTGGTGGGGAACTCGCCATAGCTGAGGTAGTTGGTCAGTCCGCCGCCCCACTTGGCCCAATCCTTGTAGAAGGATGCAACGGCCAGCAGATCAGGGATATAAACCTCGTTAACGAACTCATCGGCCTGGCTGATAAGCCGGGCAACCAGGTTCAGCCGATCGGAGTTGATGGCGGCCACTTCATTCACGTTGATGGAGCAGGGAACGCCGCCCACCAGGTAGTTTGGATGCGGGTTCTTGCCGCCGAATACGGCGTGGATCTTGACCACCTCTTTTTGCCATTCCAGGGCGTCAAGATAATGCGCCACCGCGATCAGGTTCACCTCCGGCGGCAGCTTGTAGGCCGGATGGCCCCAATAGCCGTTGGCGAAGATGCCCAAGCCGCTGGCGGCGAAGGCCTTGATCTTGTCCTGCACACCGGAAAAATAAGCCGGGGTATTCTTGTCCCACTTGGAGAACGATTGCGCGAGCTCCGCCGCTTTCTTTGGATCGGCTTTCAGCGCGTTGACGATGTCCACCCAGTCCAAAGCGTGCAGGTGATAAAAGTGAATCACGTGATCCTGCACGTACTGCGTGGTCAGCATGATGTTGCGGATCAGCTCAGCGGTGGGCGGAACGGTGATGCCCAAAGCGTTTTCAACGGCGCGCACGCTGGCCAGGGCATGCACCGTGGTGCACACTCCGCATACGCGCTCGGTAATGGCCCAGGCATCGCGCGGATCGCGGCCAATGAGAATCTTCTCCAAGCCGCGCACCATGGTGCCGGAGCTGAACGCGTCGGTGATGACGCCGTTCTCCACCACTGCTTCAACCCGCAGGTGGCCTTCAATTCGAGTTACCGGATCGACGACAACGCGTGTCATAGGCCTCACGACTCCTTTTTATCTTCAGCGTGGACTTCTGCAATCACGCTGCGCTTGCGTATGTTGGTGACCACCGCGTGCGCCGCAACTCCGGCCAGTGTAGCTACTCCCACCACCGCTCCGACCGTATCGGCTGTGCTCTCGATGCCGAAGCCGGGGAACGAGGAGAGATGCTGGTAGAACGGACCGTTGTCCCAGAAGCCCGCTTCGCTGCAGCCGATGCATCCGTGTCCGGACTGGATGGGATAGCTGGTGCCTTCGTTCCACTTGGTTACGGAGCAGGCATTGTAAGTGACCGGACCGCGGCAGCCCATCTTGTAAAGGCAATAGCCCTTGCGCGCGTTCTCGTCGTCAAACGATTCGACGAACAGCCCGGCATCGTAATTCGGCCGACGGTAGCAGGTGTCGTGCACGCGGCGTCCGTAAAACTCTTTGGGCCGTCCCTGCGAGTCCAGCGCCGGAGGCGTTCCCAGCACCAGCAGGTGGGTGACCACGCTCATCATCACGTCGGCGATGGGTGGGCAACCGGGCACATTGATCACCGGCTTATCCACCAGTTTGTAGATCGGCGTGGCGCCGGTCGGATTCGGCTTGGCCGCCTGGACGCACCCGTTGGAGGCGCAACTGCCCCAGGCCACCACCGCGGCCGCATCCTTGGCCACGGTCTGCAGAATCGATTCCGCGGTCTTGCCGCCGATCATGCAGTAAACGCCGCCGTCCTTGGTGGGCACCGCGCCCTCTACCAGCACGATGTACTTGCCCTTGTTGTTCTTGAGGGTGTCGGTCAGGCTCTTTTCGGCCTGAAAGCCTGAGGCGGCCATCAGCGTCTCGGTGTAGTTGAGCGAAAGTACATCGAGCAGCGCATCCACAACGATGGGGTGCGAAGCGCGAATGAACGACTCGCTGCAGCAGGTGCACTCCTGAAAGTGCAGCCACACAACAGCCGGTTTTTCTTTCTTCTCGAAGGCCGAAACGACCTGGCCCACGCCGGTTTGACCCAGCCCGGCCACTGTTGCGGCCGCAGTGCAGAACTGAATAAAGTCTCTACGGCTGTAGCCTTTCTGCTGCATCGAATCCCAAATTGAGTGACCCATGCCTACCTCGCTTGTGTGCAGAAATCAGCGAAATCCCTGGCGGCGGAATAAGAGCCTATAAATAGGCCACCAGGGTGTTCGCCGTCTGACTGATGTGACGGTACTCACCTGATAAATCGTCCGCTGTGAGCCACATCACATATGCGCGGTTAGCAACATTTGGAGTTGTCTAGTCAATTAATCAAGGTACGCGTCACACAATGTCTCGTTATTCAAGAAGCAGGGATAGAAAACCGGGAAAGGAAACAAAGAAAAGGAATTAGGGAACAGAGAACAGGGACGCCGGCTCATCCTTATATATAGGTCTCTCGCTGCTATCCGTCCACAAACGAAGACGCCAGAAACCGAAGTTTCTGGCGCCTCAATAGTGTGTACTCGCAGAGCATCGGACCATGCATCGTCCCGTTCAGCCTTTCTGACCTAGCTGCGAGTTTCCCCGCCTCCAGTGTCTCCAGGCTGTGCCGGCGATGGGTTCTTCGAGTTTCCTCGAATCCGCATCCTTCGGCGCTGCAGGTTGCAAATTCCCGGGTTTCCCCGCGTCTTCAACTGTCCTGCCTCGCCTCTCGATCCAGTCTTCAGGTCTCCCTGAATCCTCGATCTTCCGGCTCTTCCGGCGATGGTTCTTCGAGTTTCCTCGCGCTCCCCATCCTTCAGCGTTGCCTACGGTTGATTCTCCAGGTTTCCCCGTCTCTTCAACTTGTCAGCTACGCCTTGCGATGAGTTTTCGGGTTTCCCCTATTCCTCATCTTCCGGGTGCCGGCGATGGTTCTTCGAGTTTCCTCGAGTCCCGCATCCTTCGGCTCTGCCTTCGTCGAATCTCCAAGTTGCCCTGGCTCTCCGCCTCAAGCATCGCCTCTCGATCATTCCCCGGGTCTCCCCGGTTCCTGAATCTTCCGGCTTTGCCGGCGATGGTTCCTCGAGTTTCCTCGAGTCCCGCATCCTTCAGCGGTCCTGGCGGCGTAAAGCTCCGGGTTGCCCCGAGTCCTCGCTCCTCCAGCATCGCCTGTCGATGAGCTTCCGGGTCTCCCCGGATTCTGCATCTTCCGGCTGCGCCGACGGTGAGTTTCCGGGTATCCCCGATCCCTCGCTCCATCGGCTGCGCCTTCTGGTGGATCTCCGGGTCGCCCCGGTTACCGCACCCTCCGGCTGCTCCGTATATGCGTCCTCAAGCGTCCCTGAATCCTGCATACACGGTTGGGTCGATGATGACTCCCCTCCTGAATCGAACTTTGCATCCTCGGACTAGACCGCGGATGAATCTTCGTCTCAATCAGGTCTTTGCACATTCCCGTTTGACTTTGGATGCAAACTTCAACCGGTTTTCCATCTTTGGTTCTAGCCAACTATGGGCTCCGAATTCAAATCCGCATCGTTCTGTCACACCGGAACTGCGTTCCCAATTCCCTTGCGGGTCACCAACTGATATGGACGTTAGGACGGTTCGACCTGTGGAAGCAAGTGCAAAAAACAGAAAGAATTGTGGATTTCACTAATGTTGGTGCAAAAATCGACAAAACATCGCGTCAAAATGGCTTTTAGGCTCATAACTCAATTACTTACAGCTTTCAAATTCATTTTGCCGATGATGTATTTTGCACCCGGATAAATTTTTAGCAAATTAGAGGTCACCTCAATTGAGAGGTTCGTAGACCTTACATAAGAAGGTTCCAATGAAGACAGCACCACCGAGATAATACAATGCGACTGTCAGCCAAAACTGAATCGGTTTTTCGGCGCGATAGGTCCAACCACTATAGAGCGCACAGGTTTTTCAGTGCACGTCGAAACCACAGCTGCGGAAAATGAGATGTACCCAAGTATCAAGAAGATGTACGGCGGCATTAGAAGCGAGTGCCAATCAGACATGAACAACCTTCCGTTTCCTTACTGATGGCGTCCCTTAGTCGGCTTACTCGCGCGGAATCTCCAGCGCACCGGTGAGGCTGGCTACCTTTTCCACCTGGTGGCTGCGGCACCAGGACTCGAGCTCGTTCGCCAGGCGCTCGACAGCCCGCGGGTCAGCGTAGCTGGCCGTGCCAATTTGGACGGCGGTGGCTCCGGCAAGCAAAAATTCCACTGCATCCTCGGCTGTGGTGATGCCGCCCATGCCCAGGATGGGGATAGTGACGGCGCGCGACGCCTCGTAGACCATGCGCAGGGCGATGGGCTTGATGGCCGGGCCGGAGAGTCCGCCGGTGATATTCGATAGCTCTGGACGGCGGGTCTCCGCGTTGATGCACATGGCCAGGAAAGTATTGGTCAGGCTGATAGCGTCGGCTCCGGCACCGGCTGAAATCTTGGCCATCTGCGCGATGGAGGTGACATTGGGCGAGAGCTTGATGATCAGCGGCCGCCGCGAGTTGGCCTTGGCCCGGCCTACCAGGTATTCCAGTGAGCCCGGATCAGCGCCGAAAGCCATTCCGCCGGCGTGGACGTTGGGGCAGGAGACGTTCAATTCGTAAGCCGCGATGCCTTCAGCCTGGTTGAGCCGCTCGATTACCGCCAGATATTCGCCCACCGTGTAACCGAAGACGTTGACAATGACTTTGCAGTTGGGGTAGCGGCTGAGCGGGGGTAGCTTGCGCCTCAAGTAGTCATCCACGCCAACGTTCTGCAGGCCGATGGCGTTAAGCATTCCGGCTGCCGTCTGCACAATGCGCGGCGGATGATGGCCGGCCATTGGCTCAAGCGAAATCCCCTTGGTGACGAATCCGCCGATCCGCTCCAGGGAGACGATCTCTTCGAACTCGATCCCGTAGCCAAAGGTGCCGCTGGCGGCGATGACCGGGTTGACCAGTTCCAAACCAGCCAACGAAACTCTCATATCGGGTTTCACGTGCGGCAATCTTCCTTCTTCAGGTGTCAGGGATCAGGGGCAGGGGTCAGACTACCCTAATTTCCCCATACCAGCTGATGATGAGGTTTCTACTTTCCGGCAGCAGGCTTGATGGCCTCTTTCAGCACACGACCCACTGCCGCCGAGGGCTGATTGATGCCGGCAAGTGAGGCCAGCGTGGCCGCCAGATCAACAGGGGCTACACGCCCATGATACTCGCCCGGAGTAAACGGCGTTCCATAGAAAGCCAGCGGAACATGACGGTCATAGGACCAGGGGCTGAAGTGCGTAGTCCCGGCAAAAGCCCCCGAACCCTGCATCTGGTAAGCGTCCAGCACCAGCATCACGAACCAGTTGCCGTGCTCGGCGTAGCTGTGGGCCAACAGCCTACCCCATTCTGAAGGTGGCAGCGCTCCGCTGGCCAGTTGCAGCCGAGTATAAACGTATTGCACATGTGGGGAGGTGGGCAGACGTTGCTGGGAGGGTTGCGCGGCCACAGCCGGAGCGCCAGTATCGAAGACCGGCGGATGCGGATCGAGGCTGGCCACGGTCTCTGGCAACAGCGCAGCCACTTCATCCTCGGCCGCCTTTTCGTCCACTCCCGCCTTCTTAAATGCCCTCTTGTCCAAAACCACATACGGCAAATCGGGTCCCGGCATAAGGTATTGCAAGGTCTTCTCCGCCGGATGGTGCTTGTTCAACTCCGCGTTTACTTTCAGGTAAACCTTGTTCATATCGACCGCGGCGGCGTGGATGCCTAGCTTCGCCCCCTCGCCGGGAATCGGCGCGATACCATGATCGGCCGTGAGCGCCATCCAGACGTTCTTCAGGCCCACGGTCCGGTCGAGCCAGCTGTTAAAGTTGTCCAGATCGTGATCGAGGCTTAGAATCATCTGCTCCTCTGAATCCGAATCAGGACCGAACTGATGTCCCTGAAGATCGTTGGGCGAAAGTGAAATCACCAATAGGTCGGTAACTCCGTTCTGGCCCAGCTTTTCTCCGCTGATAAGCGCCTTGGCAAAGTCCAGTTCGTAACTGTTGGCCGCCGGAGTTCTTCCCACCAGCTCAAAGAACTGCGTGGTTCCCTCCGCATTTGCCTCGCGGGTAGCCTGTGCAGGACGGTCGCTCGCGTTGAAGACCCGCGCCCACTCCGGCAGGTGCTCCATGTAATAGGTAGAGGTGGTGAACTGTCCGCTCGCGTTATCGATCCAGAAAGCTCCGTTGGCTGACTGGCCGGCAGGCAGAATCGCCGCGCGATCCTTGAGCGAAATGCCGTAGACGCGCGAACGTCCGTTCGTCGCCAGCCTCAGCTCGTCGCCGATGGTGGTGGCGCGCAAATTGAGCGGCGATGCGCCGATCACGTATTTCAAAGCAGTATCGGGCGCGCCGGGTTGGTTTGCCGGAATCGATGCCGCCGGCAGATCGACCAACTGATAGCGCTCGTCCTCCACTGAAGAGACTTTGTGGTCAAAAGAGCGAGATGCATCCCACCATTCGTTGGTCTCAATGCCGTGCCCATCCGTGTAAGCGCCGGTCCCGATGGTCGCGTGGCCGGGAGCGGTCTTGGTATTGGCATAGTCAAAGTAGCAATCGGTAAACCACGCGCCCTCGTCTGTGAACAGCCGGAACCCACGTCCCTTGAACTCGGCGTGGTCGCGATTCAGGTAATCGCCGCGAAACTGGTCGATGACCACAATCACGATCAGCTTGGGCTGGCCCACGTAGGCCTGGGCCGACGCAAGGGCCGGCAATAGAGCGGCAGTCAGCAGGGCGGCGAAGGAAGCAAGCAGGGTAGGGAGGAAACGAGACCGCGGTTTCATAGCATTGATTCTAAATGGCGGATGGTTACAGTTCGACATACGTATGCAGTCCTTTATTCCTCACCACTTCTGAAGGCGCTTAAGGATGGCGGGCTGGTCCTGTTCCTCGGCGGGGATGCAGAGGTAGAGGCCGTCGGGCTTCATTGCGGCGATAAAGGGCTCCAGTTCGCTCAACTGAAGATCGACGATCACGCCCTTGCCGGCAGCCTGGATTTTGCGGATGACCGGAAGCCATTGCAAAATGGGAAGATCGTTTCCGACGCCTTGCACCCATTGGATGGCGTTGATTTCAGGGATACCCAGGATGTGATCGAGATGGCGAAGCATGCCCTTTCCGTCCACGTGAAAGACGTTGTGGGTCATGTGGCTGACATCATTTAAGAGAGAGGGAAGATAGAATTCGCAGAAGTCTTTGGTTGAAATCATAGAGGTGAAGTCGCAGCTCGGGATGTGCATTTTGCCGCGCGAGGGGATGGCCATCCACGTGACCGAAAGTTGATCGTGAGCCTTGAGCACGGCGTCGTAATGGTCAAACAAGGGCAGAAAGTTTCGATTGGCCACTTCGAGCATCTGTTTCACTTTTTCAGGAGCGTCAGAGAGGTCAAGACAGAGTTGTTGCGGGTCGCGCCAGTCGGCGACGCAGTCGAGGCTGCCGTGGAGGTCGGTATAGCCGACCATGAATTTGCCGGGAGCTTTTTCAAGAGCGGCTTGAGTGAGATGTTCGATGCCAAGGAGGTATTCGTTTTCAGGACTGATCTGGAGGCGCTCGATGTCGTCCCAGTCGTGGATGCAATGGCGAATCCAGGAAGTGACTTCGCCGTAAATCAATTCCGCGCCGTGGAGGGCCGCGAAGACGTTGGGTCCGAGATTAGGCCAGAAAACGGGGAAGGTTTCAGCATGGAAGGTGCGGCCGTGGATGGATTCGAGGAAGAGGTCCACCTGAAACTCGGCATCGAACCAGCGCTCTTTGAGGCTTGGCCAAGAGCGGGCGGCGAGTACGGGCGGGGCGGCATACTCGGCGTTGTGCTCGGAAAAGCGCACGGGAGGGCGATCGAGGGATTCATGGTTAAACTAGGCCTCGATGCGTTGCATGGCTTCTTCGAAGTTCGGCTTGCATTCGAGTTCCAAGTAACTCCTCCGTTTGGCGAATGGTTACTGTCTGATCTACAAATGAGGTCTCTCTAAATTTACCGAGTTCTGACCGGATTCAAAAGAAAAAGGCGGCCCGAGAAAGGCCGCCCTCGTCGATCGCGCGGATTCCCTACGCGGTGACCGGCTCGATGGCGTTCACCTTCACTGGGGTCAGCCAGCCAAAGCGATCGGGCTTCAAGCCATTGGCGATGCCGAAAAACTCATCGGCGATTTTCTTCGTAATCTCGCCGGTCTTTCCGTCGCCGACCACGATCCGGTCGATGGAGCGAATGGGGGTGACTTCAGCTGCGGTGCCGGAGAAGAAAACTTCGTCGGCAATGTAGAGCAGCTCGCGAGGCAGAGCCTGTTCGACGACTGTGAGCCCAAGATGCCGTGCGATGGTGAGCACGCTGTCGCGCGTGATGCCGGAGAGCGTGGAGTTCGACAGCGGCGGAGTGAAAATCACCCCGTTGCGGACGATAAAGATGTTCTCGCCGGAGCCTTCGCTGACCAGCCCGTTCACATCCAGTCCGATGCCCTCCTGGTAGCCGTTGATCTCGGCTTCCATATGGATGAGCTGCGAATTCATGTAGTTAGCGCCGGCTTTGGCCAGTGCGGGCATGGTGTTTGGGGCCAGCCGGTTCCAGCTGGAGACGCAGACGTCCGCGCCGGCAAGGCCGGGCAGGTACTTGCCCCAGGGGAAGTTGGCGATATAAACCTCAATAGGCGACCCCTTGGGGCTGACGCCGATTTCGCCATAGCCGCGAAGCGCGATGGGCCTAATGTAGCAAGGCGCAACATCATTGGCTTCAATCACATCCACCACGCCGGCGCAGAGCTCTTCCAAGGTAAAAGGCACGTCCATGCGGTAGATCTTGGCCGAGTCCAGAAGGCGCTGCATGTGCTCCGGCAGACGGAAAACGGCCGAGCCGTGCGGTTGGCCGTAGCAGCGGATTCCTTCGAATACGCTTGAGCCGTAATGGATTACATGGCTCATTACATGAAGTGTGGCCTGCTCCCAGGGAATAAGTGTGCCGTTGTGCCAGATTTTAGATGTTGGTTGGATAGGCATGAAAGTTCAAACGCTCCTTGAATGCGCCGTGCGCATACACATCAGGGTATCGCGACTTGAGGCAGAATGTCACTGCGGAGTACTGGTTGGCAAGCGGGGGTTAACCGGATGGTCACTCCTATGGCCGTTTCGGGATTCAGCTGTCAGCCCGGAAAAACAGCGCGGCTGCCGAGCCAGATGCAAGAGCGCCCGGGTTGTTGCCCGGGCGCTCTCTCACTTTGTTACGCCAGTTCTGGTTTTAGTTGATGGTGTACGTCGCCGAGCTTACCGCGCTTGGCGATGAATACCCAGGAGCCACGGCGATGGCCTTGATCGTCGTCGTGGCGGAGATACTGAGGTCCTCCACATTGCCCACACTCTCCGAACTCATAGGCTGAGGAATTTGCGGGTACATCGTGGAGGCGGTCGTCGGCGTGCTTCCGTTTGTGGTGTAGTAGATCGTCGCGTATGGATACGTTGTGCTGTTCAGCGTAATCACCAGCGGCGAAGTGCTGTACGTCCCGGCCACCGGGCTAAATACAGGCGCAGCCAGCGTCGAACCAGATACCACCACCGTAATCGGAGTGCTTACGGTGACGCCACACCCTGAGCCGCCACAATTGTTGCCGTACTGGTTCACGGAATACAACGTATAGGTTTGGGTTGTCGTGGGGTTGATGGTCACGTTTCCGCTGCCCGAGGAGAGCCTGACCGGCCCGATCATGTCAATGTAGTCGTACGAGTCGCCGCTCACGCTGAAATCGAACGTGACTGGAGAACCGGAAGTTATGTTGGTTGACGACGCGGTAAAGCTGCTGATCGTCGGTGCGCTCCCGGTAGGCGCGGTGACGGAATCGTAGCCGGGGTAGGCCGGGGTCATCTGGACTACCGTGAAGTCCGACGACGGGATACCGCCCAGGTTGGCCAAATCGCTGTCGTTCCAGCGCGAATCGGTGGCGCCCTGGATAAAGAAGTAGCCGCCATTGTCCGCCACAATCATTCCATACTGCTGGAATGCAGTCAGGATGGCCTGGTTGATCGCCGAGTAGCCGGAGATGTTAAAGGTTGAATTTAAGCGTACCCGCATTCCTTCCACGCTTGGCGCTCCATAAGTAGTACCCGCCGCGTGACTGGCCGGTTCAACGAAGTATCCCTCATTGGCATCGTTCTTCGTTTGTTGCATGGTCATGCGGATGGCGTGTTTGATCGTCCCCGATGCCGCCTCGTCGTATTTGACCAGCCCGGCCATGACAGACAATCCGGCCGCATCGGTTGAAGTCCAGCCCCAGGGGCGATAATTTCCGTTGGTCATGTCCCAAATCGCTTCTTCTGAGGCATCGTACAACCCATCGCAGCGATTCGTGTTGTACGTCTCATAGTCCCAGCAGGTATAGCGATCGAGCACGTTGGTATGAGAATCGGACTGGTAAGTATCTGGCCAGCCCGAGCAATCGGCCGCGGCGCCTTCGATGGGAACGTTGTTAGGATACGGCGCCACAACGTTATCGCTATTGCTTGCGTAGTCGTAGACGTAGATTGGCACCTTGGGAGTTGAAGAAGAGTCAACAATCATGAATGGAATGCCGCCGTCACCGGGCGAAGAACCGAAATTGACGTGCGTGCTCAATCCGCTATACCCGGCCGTGGTTTGAATCGCCGCGTTATTCGGATCGACTGCCGCATTGGCAATGTTGGTATTCCATTGAGATACCAGACCGGTTGTCGCGTTCTGGAAGGGAACAAATCCATTCATATCCGCGGTTCCGGCTACGGATGTTCCCACCGACATGCCGTCGCAGCTTCCTGACTCCGAGGTGATGGTATACGCCGCTGAAGCCACTGCGCTGTTCGTGTCGCCGCTGTGCGTGGCGAGGGCCTCAAGAGTTTCAGTGGCCGTTACGCTGATCGCCGAACTGTAAACCGACGATGCGGTCGTAGGAGTACTTCCGTTGGTTGTGTAGTAGATCGTCGCTCCGGAGGTGGTGTCGCTAATCGTCACCGACTGCGATGAAGAGTAGTCCCCACCCGCTGGATTGAAGGTTGGCGTGGCAACCACCGGCAGGGTGATCGTGTAAGCCGCCGAACCCACTGCGCTGTTCGAGTAACCGCTGTTTGTGGCAAGGGCCTTCACTGTCTCGGTGGAGGACACAGTGATCGCCGAGCTGTAAGTACTGGAGGCGGTCGTTGGCGTAGACCCGTTGGTGGTGTAGTAGATTGTCGCGCCGGAAGTCGAGTCAGTGATAGAGACCGTCTGCGCCGAGGAATAAGTGCCGGCCGCAGGGCTGAAGCCCGGCGTAGCGACCGCACCGTTGATCGTATACACCGCCGAAGCCACAGCGCTATTGTTATCGCCGCTGTGCGTGGCGAGAGCCTTCAATGTTTCTGTTGCAGAAACCGTGATGGGGCTCGAATAAATCGACGATGCGGTCGTTGGCGTGGATCCGTTGGTCGTGTAATAGATGGTCTCGCCCGAGGTTGCGTCGCTGATGGTCACCGTCTGCGCCGGGCCATAGGATCCAGCCGCCGGGCTGAATGTCGGCGTAGCCACAGTCGGCAAACCGCCGCTTGACTCCAGGGTCACAATCAAATTGACGAAGGTATCCGTAGTGCTTGACGTTGCCGTCGCCGTCTGGGTTCCCGTCGCGCTGACGATCTTATCTTCTGAGAAGCCGCTGTCGCCGCCGGACGTATCGATCGACGACTGCGTATCTCCATACCCCGATCCCACCGTATACGTGGCCGCCGAATGATTGTCGGCAAAGTATGCGAATACGTAGTCGTTGGCATTCGACGTAGACGCGGAAGTGGATACGGTCAGCGCCGTGCCGGCCATCGATGAAGTTCCCGTTTTGTCCACGGTTGTTGTAATTCCGGAAACCTCGTAAATATGGCAGTGGATGTTGTTCGCGGAATTGATGGCGCAGGTCACGGTATCGGCCGCGGTGCTCTTGGCTGTCGCGGCGTAGATGGCGGCCACCGCAGCTCCCGAAGTGCCCGTCGTAACCAGCTGAGTAAAGCCATTGCCCTGCGTGTCGGTAGGCGTACTGATCGTTTGTGCGTCGTATGTGCTCACAGCCACCAGTACTACGTCGCCGGCGGTCACGTTGCTGCTAAACGCAACTGCAACCGAGGAGGCGTCTGCCACATATCCGCTATTGTCCTGAACCGTATGGATCGATGCGGACGAGATGGTATAAGCCGCTGATCCTACCACGCTGTTCGAATTGCCGCTGTGAATGGCGAGAGCCTCCAGCGTCTCCGTTGCTGAGACCGTGATGGGGCTCGAATATACAGACGATGCGGTCGTCGGTGTGGATCCGTTGGTGGTGTAGTAAATCGTCGATCCAGAGGTTGAATCGCTGATGGTCACCGTCTGCGCCGAGCTATAGGTGCCCGCCCCCGGACTGAAGGTCGGGGTGGCCACAGCCGTCGCCTCCAGCGTCATAATTAAATTGACGAAAGTGTCTGTGGTACTCGCTGTCGCCGTTGCCGTCTGAGTCCCCGTCGCGGTCACGACCTTGTCCTCTGAGAAGCCGCTGTCACCGCCTGACGTATCCTCTGACGCCTGGGTATCTCCATACCCCGACCCCACTGTATAAGTTGCCGCCGAATGATTGTCGGCAAAGTAAGCGAAGACGTAATCGTTGGCGTTCGCGGTTGACGCGGAGGTGGAGACGGTCAGCGCGGTTCCGGCCTGGGATGAAGTTCCCGTCTTGTCCACCGTTGCGGTTATGCCGGAAACTTCATAGATATGACAATGGATATTATTCGCAGAGTTGACTGCGCAGGTCACGGTATCAGCCGCTGTGCTCTTGGCTGTCGCCACGTAGATTGCGGCCACCGCGGCTCCGGAAGTGCCCGCGGTTACGGCCTGGGTAAAGCTGTTGCCCTGTGTATCGGCCGGCGTACTGATCGTCTGTGCGTCGTATGTGCTCACGGCCACCACTAATACGTGTCCCGCGGTCACATTACTGCCAAACGCAACCGAAACCGACGTGGCGTCTGCTACATATCCGCTATTGTCCTGAACTGTAGCCGGTGAGGCTGAGGCTATCGTGCTATTCGCAATGAATGCGAAGAGGAAGAGAACAACGCTGAGAATGCTCAACGCGCTCAAGTGAAGGCGAGGATTCATCCCACTGGAGAGGGAACGGCTGGCTACCATGACATTCTCCTTTTGACCCCGGCGCGCTCACGCTGTCGTTAGGTCACACAAATTAACCTTGAAGAAACGGGTGGTTTCATTCCCGTGAACTACGAGATTCTCAGTAACAAAGCCGAGAGAGACCGGGCTTTTGCCCGGGCTCCCTCGCAATTGCTTGAAGCGATTTTCGTGATCAGTTGATGGTGTAGGTCGCCGAACTGACTGCACTGGGCGACGAATAACCCGGTGCCACGGCGATAGCCTTGATGGTCGACGAGGTTGAGATTGTGATCGACTCCAGATTTCCCACGCTCTGCGAGCTCATCGGCTGAGGCACCTGCGGGTACATCGTTGAATTGGTCGTCGGTGTCGATCCGTCGGTGGTGTAGTAGATCGTCGCGTATGGATACGTTGTCGTATTCAGCGTAACCACCTGCGCCGCGCTATATGTGCCTCCCACCGGGGTAAATGTAGGCGGCACAACCGTCGAGCCGGGCACCACGACCGTGATCGGGGTGCTGACGGTTATCCCATACCCCGCTCCCGCTCCGTTGTTCCCGTACTGGTTCACTGAATACAAGGTATAGGTCTGAGTAGCCGTCGGGTTGATCGTTACGCTGCCGCTTCCGCTCGTCAGACGAACCGGTCCGATCATATCGATGTAATCGTAGGAGTCACCGCTCACGCTGAAGTTGAACGTGACTGGATTCCCTGACGATACGCTGGTTGCCGTCGAGGTAAAGCTGCTGATCACCGGCGCGGCTCCTGTTGGAGCGGTCACGGAATCGTAGCCCGGATATGCGGGAGTCATTTGAATGACCGAGAAATCCGTCGAGGGAATTCCGGCCAGGTTCACCAGGTCGCTGTCGTCCCAGCGTGAATCGGTGGCACCCTGGATGAACAAGTAGCCGCCGTTGTCCGCCATGATCATTCCATACTGCTGCATTGCAGTCAGAATGGCCTGGTTGATGGCGGAGTAACTGGAGATGTTGAAGGTCGAATTCAGACGAATCCGCATTCCTTCCACGACCGGAGCTCCGTAGCTGGTGCCCGCGGAGTGACTTGCCGGCTCCACGAAGTACCCTGCATTGGCGTCGTTCTTTGATTGCTGCATGGTGTAACGAATGGCGTGCTTGATCGTCCCTGAAGCCGCTTCGTCGTACTTCACCAGTCCTGCCATCACCGACAATCCGGCAGCATCGGTTGAAGTCCAGCCCCAAGGCCGATAGTTACCGTTCTGCATATCCCAGATCGCTTCTTCTGAGGCATCGTAGAGCCCGTTGCAGCGATTGGTGTTGTATGTCTCATAATCCCAGCAAGTATAGCGATCGAGCACATTGGTGTGTGAGTCGGACTGGTAAGTGTCGGGCCAACCCGAGCAGTCGGCCGCTGCGCCTTCGATGGGTACGTTGCTCGGGTACGGCGCCAAGACGTTATCGCTGTTGGTTGCGTAGTCAATCACATTGATGGCCACCCTGGGAGTTGAAGAAGAGTCGACGATCATGAACGGAATGCCGCCGTCGCCGGATGACGCCCCGAAGTTGACGTGCGTTGACTCCCCGGCAAACCCGGCCGTGGTCTGAATCGCCGCGTTATTGGGGTCAATCGCCGCGTTGGCGATGTTGGTGTTCCATTGGTTGACAAGGCCGGTTGTCGCGTTTTGGAACGGAAGAAATCCGTTCATATTCGCAGTCCCCGCTACGGACGTGCCAAGCGACATGCCGTCGCATGTCCCGGCTGTTCCTGAGTCGATGGTGTACACCGCTTCGCCAACCAGGCTGGTGAAGCCGCTGTGTGTAGCGATGGCCTCGAGTGTCTCCGTTGCCGACACCGTGATTGCCGAGCTATAGACGCTCGAGTTGGTCGTCGGTGTGGAGCCGTTAGTTGTGTAGTAGATGGTTGAGCCGGAGGTCGCGTCGCTGATGGTCACCGTCTGCGACGATGTATAAGTTCCGCCGGAAGGACTGAAGGCCGGTGTGGACACCGGATTGATGAGATACACGGCCGAAGCCACCGCGCTCTGCGTGTAGCCGTTGGCCGTTGCGATGGCCTCCAAGGTCTCGCTGGCCGCCGACACCGTGATCGCCGAGCTGTAAACACTGGACGCTGTCGTCGGCGTAGTGCCGTTCGTGGTGTAGTAGATCGTCGAACCTGAGGTCGCGTCGCTGATGGTTACCGTCTGCGCCGTGGTATAGGTTCCGGAGGCAGGGCTGAAGGTGGGCGTGGCCGCCAGCGGAGCGATGGTATAAACCCCTGACGCCACCGAGCTGTTGGCAAACCCGCTGGCTGTGGCCATCGCTTCGATGGTCTCCGTGGCAGAGACTGCGATGGGGCTCGAATACACCGCCGAACTGGCGGTTGGCGTCGTTCCGTTGGTGGTGTAGTAAATCGTCGACCCGGAGGTCCAATCGCTGAGAGTGACTGTTATCGCCGCGGTGTAAGTTCCGGGCGCCGGGCTGAAAGAGGGCGTCGAGACCGTCGGCGTTCCCGTCGCCTTCAGAGCCACGATCACGTTGACGTCGGCATCAGACGTATTTGATGTCGCCGTCGCCGTCTGCACTCCGGTAGCGATCACGACCTTGTCTTCTGTCAACGCGGTGTCGCCGCCATCGTTGGAAGTATCGGTATCTCCCAGCCCCGGTCCCGACGTTAGAGTTGCCCCATTGTCGTTGTCAGTGAAGAACGCGAAAACGAAATCGTCGGCGTTCGTAGTTGCCGCGGAGGTGGAGACGGTCTGCGACGTGCTGGCTACAGTGGAATTTCCCGTCTGGTCCACCGTTGTTGTGATGCCCTGCACTTCATAGATGTGGCAGTGAATATTATTTGAGGCGCTGATGTTGCAGGTCACCGTGTCTGCGCCGGAACTCTTGGCGGTGGCTGCGTAAACTGCGGCCACTGAATCGCCTGAAGTGCCAGCCGTCACCAACTGCGTGAAGCTGTTGCCCTCTGTGTCCGTCGGCGTATCGAGCGTTTCCGCGTCGTAGGTGCTCTCGGCCACCAGGATCACATGTCCTGAGGTCACGTTGCTGGGGAACGCAACTGCAAGCGAGGTGCCGCTTTCAGTGGATCCGCTATTGTGCTGAACCGTAGCAATCGCCCCGCTCGACCCGATGGTATACACCGCCGAAGCCACCGCGCTGTTTGCATACCCGCTTGCTGTAGCAATGGCCTCCAGCGTTTCAGTAGCTGAGACCGTAACCGGCGAAGAGTAATGCGTCGATGCGGTCGTAGGCGTGGTTCCATTGGTGGTGTAATAGATGTTCGCACCTGAAGTGGTATCACTGATCGTCACCGTCTGCGCCGATCCATAGCTGCCCGCTCCCGGACTGAATGTCGGCGTGGCCGTTGTCAGGTCGATGGTGTAAACCGCCGAACCGACAACGCTCTGCGTATAGCCGGTCGCCGTGGCGATAGCCTCCAGGGTTTCAGTAGCGGAAACTGTGACCGGCGAAGTGTAATGCGTCGATGCGGTCGTAGGCGTGGTTCCATTGGTGGTGTAGTAGATACTCGCGGCTGAGGTTGCATCGCTAATGGTCACCGTCTGCGCCGAAGTATAGGTTCCCGCCGCTGGACTGAAGCCCGGAGTAGCCGCCGCGCCGGTGATAGTATACGCAGCCGAACCCACCGCACTCTGTGAATAGCCGCTGGCGATTGCGATCGCCTCCAGCGTCTGCGTGACAGAGACGGTGATCGTACTGGTGTAATGCGTTGAGTTGGTTGTAGGCGTCGACCCGTTGGTGGTGTAGTAGATCGATGCGCCGGAAGTCGCATCGGTAATGGTCACCGTCTGTGCCGACGCATAAGTTCCAGCCGCCGGACTGAAGCCAGGCGTTGCTGCCGCCGGCAAATTGATCGTGTAAGCAGCCGAACCCACCGCGCTCAGTGAATACCCTGATGCAATGGCGACGGCTTCAATGGTCTGCGAAGTCGAAACCGGCAGCGGCGCGCTATAAACACTTGATGCGGTCGACGGTGTGGTTCCATTGGTTGTGTAGTAAATCGTTGCGCCAGAGGTGGTGTCGCTCAGCGTCACCGTCTGCGCCGAGGTGTACGTCCCGGCCACGGGGCTGAATGTCGGCGTAGCCGCTGCCGGTGCGCCCGATCCAGCTTTGAGCGCAACAGTGATGATACTTGCCTGGTCGGCGCCGCCATTGGTTGTCGTCGTGTTGCACTGTCCGTAGTAAGTCCCCGTTGTGCTGGCCAGGCCATATTCCGTGATCAGGCCGCCCGCGCTGTAACTGTTCGCCGCAGTCCAGGTGATCGGTGCAGTGCCGGCAGACCACTGGACATAAGACGGAATGCCATAGCACATCGACCACAGCAGGTCGTTTGCGCCCGCGGTGTTGAAGTTGCCCGTGACTACTGTCGTCGAGTCCCAGCCGCCGGTCGGTCCCGCATCGGCACTGGTATCCAGCGGCGACGCGGCAACGCCGGAATACTCTGAGACCGAAAGCCAGATCCCCATGCTTGTGGGTGTGGTAACCGTAATCGTGTTATTTCCCGATGCGGTATTGGCCAGCAGGTAAGCATCCATCACGCCCGAATAGTCGGGGTAGTTGGAGATTACGCTTGTGGGCGTGCCGGTGGTCGCGGCAACGGTCGGCGAAGTGCTTGACCCCGTATAAATGCCAATCAGCAAAGCATGCCCAGCCCCTACTCCGTTGAGCGTGCAGGTTGCCGTTGTGCCGTAGCTATCGTAATTACTGCACTGCTGAACAAAGGCCGGCGTGCCAGGCGAGCCGATGGTATAAACCGCCGAAGCCACCGCGCTGTTTGAATAGCCCGCCTTGGCTGCGATAGCCTCCAGGGTCTCAGTGGAGGACACCGTGATCGCCGAGCTATAGGTAGCCGATGCTGTCGTTGGCGTCGTACCGTTCGTGGTGTAGTAGATCGTCGCGCCTGAAGTTGCATCGGTAATGGTCACCGTCTGCGTCGCGGTATACGATCCGGCAACCGGGCTGAATGCAGGCGTGGCTACCGCACCGTTGATGGTGTAAGCCGCGGAGCCCACCGCACTGTTCGAGTAGCCGCTGTGAGTGGCGATGGCTTCCAACGTCTCGGTAGCTGAAACCGTGATCGCTGAGCTATAGGTAGCCGAAGCGGTTGTCGGCGTTGTGCCGTTGGTGGTGTAGTAAATGGTTGCTCCTGAAGTTGTGTCGCTGATGGTCACCGACTGCGCCGGTCCATAAGAGCCGGCAGCCGGGCTGAAGGTAGGTGTGGCCACCGCACCGTTGATGGTGTATGCCGCCGAGCCCACAGCGCTTGTCGTATAAAGTGGCGCTACAGCAATAGCTTCCAACGTCTCTGTAACCGAAACTGTGATCGGCGAGCTATAGGTGCTTGAACCGGTCGAAGGCGTAGTCCCATTGGTTGTGTAGTAGATGGTCGCGCCCGCGGTTCCATCGCTGATGGTCACACTCTGGGCCGGACCATACGCGCCAGCTGCCGGGCTGAAGCCGGGCGTAGCTGCGGGGCCGTTGATCACATACGCCGCCGAGCCCACGGAGCTATTCGTGTCTCCGCTGTGCGTAGCGAGAGCCTCCAACGTTTCATTCGCCGATACCGTGATTGGCGAACTATAGGTGCTCGAGGCGGTCGTTGGAGTGGTTCCGTTCGTGGTGTAATAAATCGTCGCACCGGAGGTCGAATCGCTGATGGTCACCGTCTGCACCGAGGCATAAGTCCCGGCGGCCGGACTGAAGGTGGGCGTGGCTACAATGTTTGACGCAGGCTTCAGCGCCACGGTCATAATGCTCGCCTGCTCGGCGCCGCCATTGGTGGTGGTGCTGTTGCACTGCCCGTAGTAAGTTCCAGCGGAACCGGCCACACCGTATTCCGCGATGAGGCCCGATGCGCTGTAGCTATTCATTGAGGTCCATGCGATGGGCGCAGTGCCCGCGGACCATTGCACGTAAGACGGAATGCCGTAGCACATCGACCACAGCATGTCGCTCGCGGCTGTGGTGCTGAAATTTGACGAGACTACGGTTGTCGAGTCCCAGCCCCCCACCAGCGATGCGGTTGAGCTGGTGTCCAGCGGAGAGGCGGCCACGCCGGAAAACTCAGTTGCCGTGATCCAGATATTCTCATAGCCGCTCGTAGTGGCTGTAAGCGTAATGTTTCCTGATGCTGTATTCACCAGAACGGCGGTATCCATCGAGCCTTGATAGTCGGCCAAGTTTGAAATCACACTCGACGGCGTGCCGGAAGAGGAGCTGATAGTCGGTGTAGCAGAGCCAGAAACATAAACGCCAATCACCAGCGCATGTCCCGCGCCGACCCCGTTGAGCGTGCAAGCGGCGGATTCGACATAATCGCCGAACGAGCTGCACTGCTGCACATAAGCTGCTTGTGCTGAAGCCGCGGTTCCGCTCGCGCAGAATCCGAACAGAACGAGGACAAAGTTGAATAGGCTCAGCGCATGCGAGTGAAGGCAGGACTTCACCCAACCGGATAGAAACCGACTGATTGACATACACATGCTCCTTTTTATTTGGTTCCGGCGCGCCGAGGGGAGTCAGCATCAGGCCAGCTCAGGCAGTCACCAGCCCCTCAAAAACTTTCACTGTGGGGAAACAATACAACCGCTAATAGTTCTTGAATCAATATTTTTTGATTAATGCCCAAACTTTAGTAATGTCTCAGTGCGATAACTAACAGGCAACCTTTTGATCGGGAGCTTTAGTAAATGATCGCGCTTGGTAAATAAAGGGCGAATCTCTTATCGGATTGACGGCCAGCAATCTTCAGTTCTCGCTGACCCCTTGATCCCTGTTGTATCGTTGAATTCAGTCCAGGAAGCAGATCCTCACCAATTTCTCTGCCCTTGAAAAGGAAACCTCTCCGTCGCGTCTAAATCTATATGACAGGAGGTCTACCCAGTGCGAACCGCATTCCCCAAACCACCCATCGCCCTCCTTGCACTCGCATTTGCCATCTGCGGCCAGAACGTCTACGGCCAAGACGGCCAGACCCAGCCCCCGCCGCAACCTGCCGGCACGCCGCAGCCTTCCACAAGTCTGCAGTCCCACAAACGCAGCCCCGGTGGCGACGTCGGTAGCGGGGCCGGAGATATCGGCAAAGGAGCCGGGAAGGGCACTCTAGCGGCGGCCAAGGGTGTCGGCAAAGGTACAGCCGACCTGGTCACGCTTCGCCCGCTCGACGCCGCCGGCAATGTCGGCAAGGGCGCTCCATCGCCGGCAAAGACGTCGGCGTCGGCGCTGCCAAGGGCACAGGCAAAATTGCCAAGGGCACAGGCCGGGGCATTGGCAAACTATTCCACCAGCACCATGAGACGGAAGACGGCCCAGCTGCCGAAGAACCACAAAACTAGGGAATCGTCGAGATCCCTGTAGAGGTAATTCTCCGCTCGGTCTAGCCGCGCGTGAGTGGATAATCTACGGCCGCAACTGGTGTGGGCCTGAGGAATCAATCCTTCGGCCATTCATATGGAAAGAGTTTCCCGGCCTCTTCCGGAGTCATTGTCACACTCAGGATCTCCGCGGCTTTAGCCAGCGCGGGATCGCGTCCACTCGCAAGGTCGGATGCCGTGGGAAGAACCTTCAAATCCGGCTCCACGCCTATGTGCTCAAGGCTATGCCCGTCGGACATGATGATATCGGCGTCAGTGACCTCTGCTCCATAGGCAAGAATCGAATCCTCGGTCGTGCCATCAGTTATATGAGGATAGAACTCCGCCTCCATAACCGCACCCTTGGTCCGGTCACCGACAACAACCCCACGTTTCTCCAGTTGGACCGCGCGCGCAAAAATCTCTGATACGCCTGCTGACTGGTCATCGACGAGGACCGCCAATTTGCCGGTAAACCGATGGAAGTGGTGTGCGGTTTCCATCGGAATGGTTTTGCTTCTGCCAACCCGCTTCCCGATCTCCACTTTGTGGGCGAACACTGCCCCAAGAAGAGACTGAACCATGTCTTCGCGGCCTCCCTGATCGCCGCGAAGATCAAAGATAACTGACTTGTAACCCTGCATCTTCGAGACAATATCGTCTGTTTCAGATGAGAAGGGTACAAATGACTGAAGCTTGATGATCAGCAGATCGTAGTCGCTATTGGCATAACGCACCCCCATGGAGTGTTCCCGATCCAGCCATTCCCGGTAGAAATCGAACCTATTCATTGCGTCCAGATCCTTGACTTTAGGCAGCTGACGAAACAGCGGAACCACATTAATCTGGCGTTCGCCTCCGTCCAGACCATGGAGATTCAGCAGAAGGTTTTGCTGTGGCCGCAAGATCCAAAGGAGGTTTGCAATCCTCCAGAAACTCTCGCGCGTGGGCGTATAACCATTGATGGTTTTGATCTCATCGCCGGGTTTGAGGCCCTTGGCCGCTGCATCGCTGAAAGGCCTCACTCGGGTCACGTAGCAATGATCGCCGATCATTTGCATGTGAAAGCCGTAGTCGTGCACATAGGGCCGCGGTGGAGGCAGGAATCGCGTTTGGGGATCATCAAGGCTGTCAAAGACTCCGGCGATAGCGGAAAGAGCGCGGTTGAGCGAATCCGCATTGTCGATCTTTTTCTTTGCCTCGCGAACCTTTGCATCCCAGTCGACGCCGTGTAGATGTGGGTCGTAGTAGTTATCCTTCACGTCCTTGGCAACGTCTTTGAGCATGTCTTGCGCCTGGTCGCGCTGTATCTGCGTAATCTGCTGCGCCGAGCAGATTGTTGCCAGGCAGCAGATCGCCAGGCACAGGAAACCATAATGCAACGCCCTGCCGTACACTCGCGACGCGAAAATCGTAACTGGCTTATCGAAGAGTAGCGAATCAAACATCATCCCACCTCGGAAGGGTTTCCTGACCGCAGGTTCAGTTGTATAACTCGCAAAAAACCGATCTTGGCGCGAAGCCGCCACTGACAATCGGTATCTCGATGTTTGGCCCTGGTTTGATGGAATTGTACCGCGAACCTGGACCAGAGTGGGTGCCAAATAGCGGCTGTATAGGAATTTTTATAAATGTCTCCGCTTGATCAACTCCGCTATCCGCTTTTTCGGTTATGATGAGCCAACCCGGCAGTAATCTGGGCCGACCCGGATCGAGGCATCCCCAAATATTCCCATTTGGAGAAAGTAAAAATGTCAGCATCCTATGATCTGGCCATAGCCGGCGGCGGCGTGGGTGGCGCAGCCCTTGCCAAGAATATGGCCGAGCGTGGCGCAAGCGTCCTGGTCGTCGAGCGCGAGCGGCAATTCAAAGACCGCGTCCGCGGCGAATTGATGTTTCCCTGGGGCTATTCTGAAGCGAACTCCCTGGGAGTTGCCGCATCCATCACCGACGCTGGCGGGCGCGATATCCACTGGGTCGACTCGTATGCCGTAACCGATCGAGTGGACCATCGCGAAGTCGTCCCGACCACACCGCAGAAACTTCCTTGCCTCGCCTGCTATCACCCCGCCATGCAGGAATCTCTGCTCGCCGCCGCCGCAGCCGCCGGAGCCACGGTGCGACGTGGAGCATCCGTTCGCGATGTGCAGCCGGGCACGGCGCCTGCGCTGGTGGTTGAGGAAAATGGCCGCGTTGAAGCCATCTCTGCGCGCCTGGTGGTAGGCGCGGAAGGCCGCTCATCCATCGTGCGCTCTTCCGCGCACTTCTCCGTCCAGCGCGATCCTGAAGACATGATGATCGCCGGTGTCCTGCTTGAAAATGTGCCGGCAGGGGAAGACACCCTTGAAGCGATCTATCATTTCAGTCTGGGACAGCTCGCCATCGTCGCTCCCCAGGGCGGCGATCGCGCGCGTATTTACCTGGATTTTCACGCCGGCACGCAAGAGCGATTTCAGGGCCCCGAAGATCTCGCAAGGTTCATTGACGGCTGCATAAAGACGGGCGCGAACGGTGACTATTTCAAGCAAGCAACGCAGATCGGCCCGCTGGCCACCTTCAGCGGCGCGCATAGCTGGGTCGACCACCCCTACCGCGACGGCGTAGTGCTGCTTGGCGACTCGGCCACTTCGAGCGACCCCGGCAACGGACAGGGCCTTTCCCTCACCCTGCGCGACGCCCGCGTGCTCCGCGATCATCTTCTGAGTTCCACCGATTGGGATGCAGCAGCAAACGCCTACGCCGCCGATCACGATGCGTACGCCGGCCGTCTTCACAGCTTCAACCAGTGGTACACAGAGCTTTATATCACCGCAGGTCCTGAAGCCGATGCCCGCCGCGCACGCGCCATGCCCCTCATCGCGAAAGACCCGACCCGCCAGCCAGACTCAATCTTCAGCGGCCCCGACATGCCAGCGGATGAAGCAGCCAGAAAACGATTCTTCGCCGAAGACTGACACGCAACAATTACGCCGTCTCTTTGTGAACGAAATATTCGTCGATGAGCTCAGTAACCAATACTGCGGTGGGCACTGAGACCATGGCTCCCGGAACGCCTTCCAGCGCAAAGCCCAGCAGCAGCGCCACGATAATCGCCAGGCCGGGAAGGCCCACGCTGTTCTTCATAATCCGCGGAATCAGATAGGAGTTCTCAACCTGAATATAGATCA
>Ga0187871_10000111_pt1 | contig 71527 bp, 61 predicted proteins | sample June2016WEW_16_1_FD_132988 | JGI IMG/M metagenome (GOLD analysis project Ga0187871, IMG submission 132988) | Peatland microbial communities from SPRUCE experiment site at the Marcell Experimental Forest, Minnesota, USA - June2016WEW_16_10 | ecosystem: Environmental > Terrestrial > Soil >...
AAAATGGGCGCGCCCAACGATGGAACCAGCGTAACCGCCGCTTGCATGCTGCCTGCCGGCGTGCCGATGAGTGTATTTAACAGCCTGGTCTCTGGCGGCTCGGACCAGGACATCCTCGTCGGTTGGTTTGGGTTTACCGGCGAGTCGTCTGTTACCGCAGTCAGTGGCCTGGGGTCAGGAATCTACAACGTCGCCGCCGTCGCAGCCGGCGATGATTTCAAGCCCTTGTCTCCCGCTGCGCAGGTGAGCGCGTACTTCATCACCGCGGCGCTGACGAGCACAGGGATGTCGCCGGCGACGCCTACGCCGGGATCGTACCGCCTGCAAAAGTGGTCCTACCCGGTCAAGCTGCCAAACCCGTAGTGTCCCCGAGAGACGCGGGCGTACAAAGGGCGGAGGTTGGGCAGGCAAACGCGTGCACCAACCACCGCTCACGCTTGCTGCGAGGTTTCCTCCACGGCGGGAGCGGATGGTATGCGAGGCTACCAGGCTTTTCGAGGCACAGAGAGCTGCGCTACCGGCACGAGCTGGCTGCCCGCGCCGATGCGCCTAGGGGCCTGCCGGAGTAGGGATCTTGATCTGCGCGCCGGCGGCCGGATATCGCCGATCGCCCCATCCGCCTGACGAAATTTAATTTGGCGCTGCCCGGATGACGTGTTTGCAATTGCTGACTCGCGACCGGCGACATCAACGCTGAAATAAACGCCAAAGAATACTGATGCCGACACCAAGCGCAGCAGCACGACGAAGAAGCGTCCACTAGAAGGCTGCTCATGGCTCAGGCTAAAAAGCCGCTGCGGATCGGCCGGCGTCAGTGGGTTCGAAAGCTTCGGATAAATCAGGCGCGAGGCGCCCGGTACGGCGCTGGCATCGATTTTCACTGGGAGTGCCTTGGCAATTCAATGATTGCCTGTTCAGGAATGGCAGCTGAGTATTGCGCAGAATGGCGCGATGGCATGTCCCTGAAATCAAGGCAGAGTCGGTCGTCTACATGTCACTATGACTCAATTTGCGGGAATCTTCCCATGCGGCCGTGTGCGCGCGCAGCGTTGCTTCCCCGGGGCTAAGGTGCAGGCGCCGCCGAGGTCTGTATCGGCGGCTGCGATCGGTGGCTGTTGTAAACATTCGTCTTCGGACGGTTACCCGAAGGACCGTGCGTCGAATGGGTTTGCAGACTCGGCCGCGACTGGTCGCCCCCGGCAGGAGCGTCTGTCGAATGGGTTTGCTCACCCGGCTGCGGCCGGCCGCTGCTGGGAGGAGCTTGTGTCGAATTGTATGATGGAGCTGCCGGCTGACCGTAACTGGGAGACTGGACGGAATGCCGACCCTTCGGCTTAGTCTCTGTTGGCCGGGTATTCGAATGCTGGCTCGCGCTGTTCGCGCTTGCGCGAGGAGACGAATTTTGTATGACGGTGGAAGCGCTTGCGCTGGCCGAGCCAATGACGGCAAACGCGACGGTCGCTAATAATATCTTCATGACGAGGAACTCCTTTGGGGGCCATCTCTCTACCTATCAATGCGCGAAAAACCAGCAAAATGCCTCATGCTCTGGAAGACGAACGGAACTGTTGCGTTACGGGCGCTCGAAATTGCGGTCCCGTAATGACTCAGGGCCAAATCTGCACGATTGAGCTTGCCGACGGTGAGGTACTACGCGCGTGCTCGGTTTTTTCTCTCCGGTGTTGATACGGTTTGAGGATATAACCAGCGTCAATATCGTCACCCGAACATTCTCCGGACGGTGGCTTGCTGTCGAAACGGCTAACGGCAGCGCCTATCGAATTTCAGTACAAGATCCGGAGGAGGTCGCTAAGCGACTGCGATAGAGGGTTCGCATCTCCAACACGAGTGCGCCTTGGATTTGTAGCAAGCGTGGCGAATAGAATCCTGCGGATTTCGAGGTATGTTGGAAATGCCAGGCAACGAAGGCGGCCGATCGCCTATAACGGCTGAAGCGATTGCGGTTCTGCCGCCGCAAAGCCGCCGGTCGTCACCGGCCGGATCGGGCCGAACCCGGACAACCGCCTTACTCTCTCTGAGCATCCACTTTGTCGCGTTTGCTTGGCATATGCCGTAGCCGTACAAAAAGAAAGGGCCTCGCCAATCAAACAGATCCGCGAGGCCCTGAATCATCTACCTCACCTGATCAGCCATCAGTTACATGAGTCTCATCACTTTAACCGAGGGCCTGGGACCAAGACCGGGGAAATTCGCTGACCGCGAGGAAATTGACCCGAGTTCAAATGCGGCTTCCCTGATAAAGAGTTACGCGGCACGCTTAAGAGCTTCTGCCGCCTGCGGCGGCAGAGTGTGCTTGGGGGAGGGTAGGAATATTCATAAGGCAAACGTGAGAGGCGGATACCGCCTACCTGGGACTGCGAGGGATCTGTAGAATCTATACATCCTATGCAGACAGAACCACCAGAAAGACCGAATGTGACCAAACCGTTCAATATCGCCTCTTACGCGCTGCTCACGCACATGCTTGCGCAACAATGCGATCTGCAGGTCGGCGACTTCGTCTGGGTCGGGGGCGACTGCCATCTGTATTTGAATCATTTGGAGCAGGTCGACATGCAACTCGGCCGGACGCCCTATCCGCTGCCGGAGCTGCGCATCAAGCGTAGGCCGCCCAGTCTGTTCGATTATTCGTTCGATGATTTCGAAATCGTCGCTTATCAATGCCATGCGGCCATCAAGGCCCCGATCGCGGTTTAGGAGCTTATGAAGAAAAAACGCACGCGTCGCCTGCCGATGTTCGAGGTCAGACACTCGTCGATCCATGGTTACGGAGTGTTTGCGCTGCGCCGAATACGCAAAGGGACGACCGTGATCGAATATTTGGGGGAACGGATTAGCCACGCCGAAGCCGACACACGCTATGAAGACAAGGCGGCCGACGACAACCACACGTTTCTGTTCACCGTCGACTCGAAGACGGTCATCGATGCGGGCGTCGGCGGCAATGCTGCCCGTTACATCAATCACGGCTGCGACCCGAATTGCGAGAGCACCACCGTCGGCAAGCGCGTTTTCATCGAAGCGATACGCACGATACAAAAGGGCGAGGAGCTCGCCTACGATTACCAGATTCAGCGCGATCCCGACGATCCTCCCAACGTCGATGCGGTGTTTGCGTGTTGTTGCGGCGCGGCCAGCTGCCGCGGCAGCATGCTCGAGGCGCAGCAAATAAAAAGGAAAAAGCGCGTCAAGAATCCGCAGCGCGTCAAACTAATGCCGCGCGGCGCCAAGCGCCACGCCAAGCGGCCTGCCGGTGCGCTCGCGCTCGTCCGCGCTCGAACTCGGGCTCGCGCTCGGGCTCGCGCTCGCGCGAGCGGACGCACGCGCGGCCTTTAATCCCGGCGTGGACAGCGATCAGCCCGAGGCGGCCGCCGCAATCGCAGCGGCACTGTGCGCGCGGGGGCTATTCGTCGAGGATCGCTACTTGGACCAGACCCAAGTGCGGGAGTTGGCGGCCTGCGCGCAGATGCGCCTCGCGCGCGGTGAATTCGCACCGGCCCGCATCGGCGCCGCTCGCGCCGTCCAGAGACGCGAGGAAATTCGCGGCGATTGCACTTGCTGGCTCGCGGAGCCGTTGTTCCCGGCAGAGACGGCACTCATGGGCGCACTCGAGCAGCTGCGGCTCGCGCTCAATCGGCATGCAACTCTTGGTTTATTCGACCTGGAGCTGCACTACGCGCGGTATGCGCCCGGAGCCGGCTATGCGCGTCACGTCGATCAGCCGCAAGGGCGGGACCAGCGCCGCGTATCCGTGGTGCTTTATTTGAATTCCGAGTGGGATTTTACGCATGGTGGGAGCCTGCGCATCTTCGACGGTGCCGTCGCCGGTCGGGATATCGAGCCGATCGGCGGGCGCATGGTGTGCTTTTTGACCGCCGGGCTCGAGCACGAGGTATTGCCATCGTCGCGCGCGCGCTTGAGCGTCACCGGTTGGTTTCGCGTGCGCGTGTGAGCGCGGCGTCGCGCAACATGGCGCGCCAGCTTTCCAGATACTCCGGCGTCGGCGGTGCGCTCAGGACGATCTCGACGCGGCTGTCGCGGCGGTAGGCGCTATCCTCGCTGACGAGCCCGCGTCCGTGACTCTGGAACGACCACGAAGGTCCGGGTCCGGTCCTCAACACGGCCTTCAAGCGCCTCAGTACGCCGCCATAGGCTTCCAGCAGCCATTGCAGCCGCGGTTCGATCACGACTCGTGAAAACGTCAATTCTCGAGGCAAAATCCAGCTGATTGCCGTGAAGCCGAGATGGTTCGAGCGCGTTTCATTGCCTGCGCTGCCGGCGATCGTGAAAGGCGCGTCGGTCGGCGGCCGCGTCGCCGGGCTTTTCTCCAGTAGTGAGAATGCCGCCGCCCGCGTATAGGGCAGCATAGCCTCCGCGGGAAGTGCTCCCTGGCAGCAGGTTCCGATGAAGCGCTTCGCGGGGAATTGTTCGGCCACGATCGAATCGAATGCGTGCCTTGCCGCCGCGTCGGCGATATCGTGTTTCGAGAGCAGCAACACGTCGGCCGACTGGATCTGCGACCATTCGGTCGTATCGCGGGAGTGCTCGATGCGGATCGCATCGATCGGGTCGATCAGGCAAACGATGCTATCCAGCTTGAGGGCGTGCTGCGCCTCGTAGCTTGCGAGTTCATCGATGATTTGGCCCGCATGCGCGGCGCCGCTGGGCTCAATCAACAATCGGCCGGGTTTGAGCGTGCGCAGGATGTCGCGAACTTGTTTGCCGAATTCCAATTCCCCGACGCAGCACAGGCAGCCGCCGGCAACCAGGCGAACATCGTATTTGCCCAGAGCGGATTGCGCGACGTTCAGCGCGTCGAGACCCGCGTCGGTGAATTCGTTGAGAATCACGACCCAGAGTTCATCGGGCGGCTTTTGTGACATGAGCCAGCGAATCGCGGTTGTCTTGCCGGCCCCAAAGCTCCCGGTGATGATGTGCGCACGCGTCATCGGGCTTTTTCTTATGCGCTAGGACCGTGCGGCAGGCGCATCGCCGCGCACCAAATCATTGCAATGAGGGCACGCACGGCGGGTTTGGCTCAACGGTTGCCGCTGTTTTACCTTATGGCACGAGTCTTGCTTGATCGTCATCTAGATCGTCATAGAGATCATATAGAATGGCTGCAGTATATCCGTGAGGCGCCACAGACCGTATTCATCGTTACCGGTCTATCAGTATTGGTTCAATTTATGCGTTTGCCGTCGCTCAAATTTCTCAAGACCTTCCAAATCGCGGCGAAACTGCAGAGCTTCAAGGCCGCTGCCGAGGAATTGTTCGTCACGCCGTCGGCCGTCAGCCACCAGATCAAAGCGCTCGAGGCGCAGCTCGGCGTCATACTGTTCGAGCGCGGCGCGCGCGGGGTACGCACGCTGACATTGACCGATGCGGGCGCTCATTATCTCGAGCACATCAACGACATTTTCTCGAAGCTCGAGTCGGTCACCGAACAGCTGCAGATTCGCTACGGACGCACGATCATCCGGCTCAACGTGCCGCCGTTCTTCGCCAACGAGATGTTGCTGCCGCGGCTCGCGTCGTTTTCCCAGGCCAGGGAGGAGACCGATATACGCATCGAGACGACTTTCTCGGCGCCGAAGACGCATCCGCCGGAAGCAGACTTGTCCATCGTCGTCGGAGCGGGCCCCTGGGAGGGACTCACGGTCCACGAGTTGTTTGCGCAGAGTTTCATTGCGGCTTGCTCACCGGCTTTTCTGCTCGATAATCCCATCGACCGGTATGCCGACTTGAACGGCAAGACGCTGCTCGTGCACGAGGAGCGCCGCGAGGCATGGGAGCGCTGGGCATTGGGGCTCGGGATAGAGCCGATCAAGCCCAATCGGCTGGTACGTCTCGACACCATGTCGGCGGTGGTAATCGCCGCGGAGCAGGGCGTCGGCGTTGCGCTCGTGCCGTCGCGCTTGAGTGCGGATCGCTTCGCCGCCGGCGGCCTCGTGAAGTTATTCGACGCCGAACTCTCGACCAATGAAAGCTACGTCATATTGCAGCGGCCGGAAGATCAGGAGCGCGAGGATTTGCAGGAATTCACGCAGTGGATTCTCAATGAATGCCGCGTCGAGAACGCTCGAATGATCGCTTAGGTTTTGTCGTTTGCCGGCGGTGAGCGTATAAACGCCACGGTGGACACAGCTAGGCAGAAGGACCGGGCACGAGTCGAGGCCGCCGGCGAGGCAGCAGCCTTGGAGTTCGTCGTCGCCGTATCGGAAAACGATGTCATCGGCCGCGCCAACGCCTTGCCATGGCACCTGCCCGCCGATCTGCGGCGCTTCAAACAGATGACGCTCGGCAAGACGGTGCTCATGGGCCGCAAGACTTACCAATCCATCGGCAAGGCGTTGCCGGGACGCCTCAATTTGGTGCTGACGCGCTCGGCGAAGCTTCCGGCCGAGGGCGTCACGACGGTGGCATCCGTGCAGGAGGCGCGCAAGTTGAGCGGCGGCGGCTCCGTGCTCATGGTCATCGGCGGCGGCGAAGTGTTTCGCGAATGTTTGCCGCTCGCGGCGCGCATCCATTTGACGATCGTGCATACCCGCATCGACGACGGCGATGCCACATTCGAAGCGTGGCGCGGCCCCGAGTGGCGCGAGTCGTCGCGCAGTCGCCACGAGGCCGACGAAAAAAACGCGTATGCCTACTCGTTCGTGACGCTCGAGAGAGACTCCTCGATCGGCGGCAGCTGAATTTCGATCTCGCGTCCCGCTCGTTCGAAATCGACCTCGGCGATCGTGGCGGCGGTTGCCGTCAACTCCTCGAGCAGCCGCGTTTGAATGAGTCCGCGCCGTTGAGCGATCGCGTAAGGGATTTCATGATGAAACATCACCATGGAATAGCGTGGAATGAAGCGCTCCGGAAAGCGCCGCTCGAGCTCCAATGACAGCGCATGCCGCAGCCGGAAGCGCTCGTCCGCGACGTGTTCGCGCATCTCGAGGTAATTTTCGAGCGTCATCGCCGCGATCGCATCCGTATTGGGTTTGCGCTTCATGAAAAAATCGTGGAATCGCGCTTCCCAGGCCGGGTGACGTCCGACGGACGCATCGAACTCGAGGCAGTCCTCGAAGCAGCAATTCATGCCCTGGCCGTGAAACGGCACGATCGCATGCGCGGCATCGCCGATGAGCGCCGCGGCATTGCGCGTATACCAAGGGCTCGAATACACGGTGCCCAGAAATCCGGTTGGATGCAGCCGAAATTCGTCGCATGCGTTCGGCATCAGTGCGACGGCGTCGGGAAAATTACGCGCCAGGAACGCTTCGATTTGAGAAGGCTCGGTCAGGCTGCCGAAGCTCGTCGGGCCCACATTCGGCAGGAACAGCGTCGCGGTGAAACTGCCGTCGTCATTGGGCAATGCGATCAGCATATAGGCGCCGCGCGGCCAAATGTGCAGCGCCTCATGCGGCATCGCGAACTTGCCCGCGGGGGTGGCCGGTATCGTCAGCTCTTTGTAGCCGTTATCGAGCGCCGCTTCGGTTGCTTCGATGAGCTTGGCGGCCTGTAAATCATGCCGCATGCGCGAGCCGGCGCCGTCGCAGGCGAGCAGCGGCCGCATTCGCACGCTCAGCAGCCGATTCGTGCGCAGATCGCGGATCTGCGCGATTTCTGAGGCGAAATCCGCCGCCTCGAGGCGATGCTCGAAGTGAACCTGCACGCCGTGCTCACGTATCGCAATATCGAGCAGTGCTTGGTTGAGCCGATGCCGCGAGATCGAATAGATGAACTCGTGCGCACGCCCGCCATAGGGCTGTAGCGAAGTATGCCCCTGCAAATCGTGAATCAGCCTGCCCCTCATCGGCACGAGCGCGGCGGCAATATTCGCGTACACGCCGACCCGTTTCAACGCCGTGATGCCGCGATCGGCCAGGGCGAGATTGATGGAGCGCCCCCGTTCGCCGACGTCGCCGCGCGGGTCGCTGCGAGTCTCGTAAATCGTCACGGCGAGGCCCCGACGCCGCAGCAAAATCGAGAGCAGAGAGCCGGTCGGTCCGGCGCCGATGATGGTGACTTCGTTCAAGATCGCGCGGCGCGCGCCAGCGCCTCGGCGGCCTGGTGCGCGTCGGTGTAGGAGTTATACAGCGGCGTCGGCGCCAAGCGCAGAACGTCCGGCTCCCTCCAGTCCCCGATCACGCCTGCCTCGGTCAGCAGCGCGAAGCAGCGCTTTGCCTGCTGCGGCGTTCCTCGCAGGCGAATACTCAGCTGGCAGCCGCGCGCCTCGGGGTCCGTCGGCGTGATGATATCCGCGCGTCCGGGCAGATGGTTTTCGATCGAGCGCTGCAAAAACGCCGTCAGCTCGATCGACTTCGCGCGCAGGCTTTGTAATCCGGCGCGCCGAAAAATCTCCAAGGATGCGCGTAACGGCGCGGCGGATAAAATCGACGGGTTGCTGAGCTGCCAGCCCTGTGCGCCGGCCATGGGTTTGAACTCGGGACCCATCAGGAATCGGGTTTCCTTGTCGTGCCCCCACCATCCGGCAAATCGCGGTAGATCGAAGCGCTGTGCGTGACGTTCATGGACGAAGCACCCGCCGATCGCGCCGGGTCCGGCATTCAAGTATTTGTAACTACACCAAACGGCGAAGTCCGCGTTCCAATCGTGCAGATTGAGCAAGGTGTTGCCGATCGAATGGGCGAGATCCAGGCCGACCGTGGCGCCGCAGCGGCGCGCGCTCGCGATCACGGGCTCGAGTTCCAGGGCTTGTCCCGTCAGATATTGGACGCCCGGCAGCAACACCAGGGCGAGTCGGGCTCCAAGGGATTCGATCCGCGTCACGAGATCTTCCGTTCGTAGTCCGTGCTCGCCGCGGCGCGGCTCGATCTCGATCAAATGCGTCTCGGCATCGAGGCCGTGCATCCGCAGCTGCGACGCGATCGCGTAGCGGTCGGACGGAAATGCGGATTTCTCCATGAGAATGCAGTCGCGTCCCGCGGCGGGCCTGAAGAAGCTGACCATCATGAGGTGCAGATTGACGGTCAACGAATTCATCGCGACGACTTCGGCCGGCGCCGCTCCGACGAGTTCCGCGAGCGGCTCGCTCAGCGCTTCGTGATAGCCGATCCAAGGGTTGCGCGCCGCGTGATGGCCGAGCACGCCCAATTGCCGCCAATCGGCGAGCTCTTGCTCGACATAAGCCGATACCGATTTGGCCTGAAGGCCCAAGGAGTGGCCGCAGAGATAGATCGGTCGCCGGCCGTCGACGCCCCGCGGGTGGTGAAACTCCGCCGCAAAGTGCGCCAGCGGATCCGCCGCGTCGCGGGCGTGGGCCTCCGCGGCGTCGCGCGCATGCGGCTGCGGCGGATTCGTCACGCCGGCGGCGGCTGCATCACCGTGCCGCAGGCGCCGCAGGTGCGGAGCTGGATACTCGAATAAAATCGGGAGAATATCGCCGGCAGCTCGGTTTCGATATTCGCGACGGCGACTCGCTCGAGATAGAGGCATTGCCCGCAGTTCTCGCAGTACCACGAAAATCCATCGAGCTCCTCGGGCCCGCGCCGGCGCTCGACGACGATGCCTACGGTGCCGCTCGGGCGCCGAGGCGAATGCGCGACTTCGGCGGGAAGCAGAAACACTTCTCCCTGGCGAATCGGCAGATCGACGATGCGACCCTCCTCGGCGATCTTCAACACGATATCGCCCTCGAGTTGGAAGAAAAACTCTTCGCCGGGGTCGTGGTGAAAGTCCTTGCGCGAATTCGGGCCGCCGATCGCCATGACGATCAATTCGCTGTCTTGGTAGAGCAGCTTGTTGCCAACCGGGGGCTTGAGCTGGCCGCGGTGCTCGTCGATCCAGTGCCGCAAACTGAATGGGGGAGTGAGTCGCATCGGCGCATTATAGCCGCAGCTACTCGGCGCGAGCGGTCGCGCAAGCGACGGATACCGGTTTGGCGTCCGCAATATCCAAACGCAGCGCGGTCAGGCTGCCGCCCCAAACGCAACCGGTGTCGAGTCCGATGACGCCGTCGTCCTGAAAAAATCCCAGCGTCGACCAATGGCCGAAGATCACGGATGAAGCGCGCCAGCGGGCATCGTCCGCCGCGAACCATGGCACGAGGTGCGTCGAGGCGGTCTTCTTCGGCGAGCCCTTGACGCGCAGCACCAGCCGGCCCTGTCGGTCCACGTAGCGCAGCCGCGTGAAACAATTGGCGATGAAGCGCAGCCGGTCCATACCCTCCAAATTGCCGCTCCAGAGGTCCGGCTTGTCGCCGTACATGTGGGCGAACAGTGCTTCGGGCTGGAACTGAAGGGCGCGCTCCAATTCCCGGGCGCAGGCCTGGGCGGTCGGCACGTCCCATTGCGGCGCCAAGCCCGCGTGCAAAAGCGCAAGATTCCGCTGCGTGTCGAGGTGCATCAGCGGCCGGCTGATCAGCCACGCGAGCAATTGGTCGCGATCATTCGCACGCAGGAGCTCATCGAGCGTATCGCCGTTGCGCAGCTGCGCAGCACCGAGCACGACGGCCAGCAAATGCAGATCATGATTGCCGAGCGTAACGATTGCGGCCGAACCCATTGCGCGAACTCGGCGCAGAACGCCCAGCGAGTTCGGTCCGCGATTGACGAGGTCGCCGACGAACCAGGCCGTGTCCGAGTCTTTCGAGAAGTTCAAGCGATCGAGCAAAATCGCCAGCTCGCGGTCGCAGCCCTGCACGTCGCCGATCGCGTATAGCGCCATTGCCTAGTGCAGAACCCCGGGCATGGCGAGCCTAAACGGCGCGATCGGCGCGTCGAATTGTTGGCCGTCGTCGCCCACCATCTGATAGCTGCCCTGCATCGTGCCGACCGGAGTTTCGATCACGGCGCCGCTCGAGTAGCGAAATCCCTGACCGGGCTTCAGGTAGGGCTGTTCGCCGACCACCCCGTCGCCGCGCATCTCTTTGACGTTGCCGTTGGCGTCGGTGATGATCCAATGGCGAGTCAAGAGGCGCGCCGGCACCGGCCCGTCATTGCGTATCGTGATCGTGTAGGAGAAGACGAAACGCTTATCGCGAGGGTCGGATTGCTCCTCGATGTACGAGGTCTCGACGTCGACACGAATTCGGGGGTTCGCAGGACCGGGTGCCATTATTTTCATCGCATTACTTCAATCGAACCGCGAGCACGTCGCAATGCGCCGCGTGTAAAATCGTATCTTCGGTGAAATTGACCAGAATTGCGAGACCGTGACGCTCGCGGCTGCCGAGGACGATCAAATCGGCTTTGGCTTCCTGGGCCGCACGCAAGATCTCCGTCTTGGTGTTGCCGGCCGCCACTTTGCAGGACGTGCGCTCGAGGCCGAGGCGCTGCGTCAAATCGGTGAGTCTTTCCTTGGCGCGTTTGATCAGGTCCTCCTCGATGTCCGCCGACGGCATCAAGGACTCGCCCATCGGGTCCACCGGGACAAACTCGACGACATGCAGTGCGAGGATTTCGGCATTGGAGTAGCCGGCCATGCGTTGGCCGGCGCCGGCAACTTGTTCGCTGCCGTCCGACAAGTCCAACAAGAGCAATATTTTTTTGTAGCCTGCCATCGCTTTTGAGTATAGCGGAGTGGCGAATCGGCTACGGGCTTTGTGCGCCGGGTGCCGCGAGGTTCCGGTGGTGTCGGGCCGCCAGCAGGCCAAATTGGGCCGGTGCGAGTGTCTCCGGCCGCACACCCGAATCGATGCCGCAATCCTCGATGTCGGCGGCCGACAACAGGCCCTTGAGCCCGTTGCGCAAAGTCTTACGCCGATGCGAGAAGGCGGCGCTGACGACCGCCCTCAGCACCTTGTCGCTGCCTATCTCGAACCGTGGTTGGAGACTTGGCCGCAGACGCACGATCGCCGACCAGACTTTCGGTCGAGGATGGAATGCGCCGGGGCCCACGTCGAAGAGATCGTCGACCTCGGCGTAAGCGGCCAGCATGACGGTCAAGCGACCGTATTCCTTGCCGCCGGCCTGCGCCGCCATGCGCTCTACGACCTCCTTCTGCAGCATGAAGTGCATATCGGCGATCGCCTCGCGCTGATCAAGAAGGCGAAACAGCAGGGGTGTGGAAATATTGTAAGGCAGGTTCCCGACGACGCGTAAGGGCGCGCCATCGCCGCGCAGCCGTGCGAAATCGGTGTCCAAGACGTTTTCCACGTGGACTTTCAGGCCGCCGTGAGCGCGCCGGTCGGCCAATAAGGATTGCGCGAGATCGCGGTCGATCTCGATCGTATCCAACTGTTTGGCCCGCTCGAGCAGTCCCCAGGTCAATGCGCCGCGTCCCGGACCCACTTCGACGATGCGCTGACCCGGCTGCGGCGCAACCGCGTTGATGATTCGGCCGATGATGCCCGGATCGTGGAGGAAGTGCTGGCCAAAGCGTCTACGAACCGGCATTACCGGCGCTTCCCCCGCTTAAGTGAATGGCGAGCGCGAGCGCGGCGCGCAAGCTGCCGGCATCCGCTTTGCCCGAGCGCGCCAATGCCAGCGCAGTCCCGTGATCGACGCTGGTGCGTAGAATCGGCAGCCCGAGCGTGATATTGACTGCATTGCCGAATCCGACGTGCTTGATGACGGGCAATCCCTGATCGTGATACATCGCGACGATGACATCGGTGCCCGCCAAAAATTGCGGCGTGAAGGCGGTATCCGCCGGCACCGGGCCCGTTATGTCCAAACCCTCGGCGCGCAATTGCCGGATCGCAGGCTCCAACACGTCGATTTCTTCATGGCCCAGATGTCCGGACTCGCCGGCGTGGGGGTTGAGTCCGAGCACCGCAATACGCGGCGCGCCCAAATTGAAGTGGCGCCCTAAATCCATGTGGACGATGCGCACGGTGGCGAGCACACGCTCTAGGGTGATGGCCTTGGGGACCTCGGCCAGCGGCAAATGCGTGGTGACGAGCGCCACACGCAAATTGCCGGTGACCAGCATCATGACCGGCAAGGCCGCGCGCGTCCGAGCCGCCAAGTATTCCGTATGACCGACAAACGCAAATCCGGCATCGAGCAGCGTGCTCTTCTGCACGGGCGCGGTGACCATGGCCGCGAACTCGCCGTTCGTACAGCCGTCGCAGGCACGATCCAGCATTTGCAGCACGTAGCGCGCATTACGCGCATCGAGGCGTCCGGCCACGACCGGCTGGGCGGTCGGAATGTGCATGACGCGCAAGGTTCCGGCGCGGTGCGAGGTCACCGGGCTCGTCGATTCGTAGAGCCGGATTTGAAGCGGCAAGCTCAAGCTCGCAGCCGCCGATTGCAGCAAAGATGCATCGCCCGCAACGACGAGGTCGGCATCCCAATCGGATTGCGCAAGCACGACGCAAGCGTCGGGGCCAATCCCCGCCGGCTCGCCGGAAGTAATGACGATCCGCGGTTTGTACACTACATCTTGATTTCGACGAACGCTTCGTCGCGCAATCGCCGCAGCCAAAGCTCCGTCTCTTCGTCCGATTTACTCTCGCGAATGGCGCCAAATGCACGCTGGCGGCGCACGTCGGCCGTGTTGTCGTAAGTGCGTGTGCCCAAAAGCTGCACGATGTGCCAGCCGAAGCGGGTTTTGAACGGCTCGCTGATTTCCTTGTCCTTGAGATCTGCTATCGCTTTGTCGAATTCCGGCACGAAGGTGCCCGGACCGCTCCAGCCCAGATCACCGCCATCCGGCGCCGAGCCCGGGTCTTGCGAGGTTGTCGATGCGATACCGGCGAAATCCTCGCCGTTCATGATGCGTTCGCGCAGTTTGCTCAATTTCTCGCGCACGGTCGCGTCGTCGTCCAACTCGTTCGGCTTCAGTAGAATGTGGCGCACGTGAATCTGATTGATAATGACCTGCGTCTCGCCGCTGCGCCGCTCGTTGAGTTTGACGATATGAAAGCCGCTGGGCGTACGCACGGGTTCACTGACGTCGCCCGCCTTCATCTTCGTGACCAAATCCAGAATGAATTGCGGTAGCTGCGTCCCCTTGCGCCAGCCGAGTTGGCCGCCGTCCAACGCCGTCTGGCTATTCGAATTCGCGATCGCGAGTTGCCCGAAGTCTTCGCCCTTGGCGGCGCGGTCGGCCAGATCGTGCGCCTTGCGGGTGATCTCGTCGATTTGCTGCGGAGTGGCGGCCGCCGGCAGCGATAGGAGAATGTGCGAGACGTTGAACTGGTCGTTGGCCGCGGCGCTCTCTTGCCGGCTCAAAAATTGCTCGATTTCGTGCGGCGTGACGATGATGTGCGCGATCACGTCGCGCTCCCGCAATTGGCTCAACGTCAGCTCTTTGCGCATCGCTTCGCGATACTGCTTGTAGTCGATGCCCTGCGCCTGCAGCGCCGTCGGCAGCTGGTCAAACGGGATCTTGTTGCGCGCGGCGATTTCCTGCAGCGCGCCGTTCAATTGTTCATCCGAAATGTTCAGCCCGATGCGCTTGGCTCGCTGAATTTCGATCTCCTGCAAAATTAGCCGATCGAGGACCTGTTGCTTGAGTACGCCCTGCGACGGCACCGCAACCTTTTGTTCCTGCAGCCGCTTGGTCACGGCGTCGATCTGGGCGTCGAGTTCGGTCTTGAGCACCAATCCATCGTTGACGATCGCCGCAATGCGATCGAGCATCTCGCCGTGTACGCCGATATCGCGGGTCTGTGCCTGGACGTACCCGAAAAACAGGCCGGATGCACTAATAAGAGACAGTAAAATCAAAAGCTTACGCATAAAATCGAGTACTCGCCGCTAGGGTGCCTGATCGATCGCGGAGTATCCGCTAATAGATCGTTCCAGGAAAGAGTTTGATTGTTTTCCGACCGAGCCCAGCCCGATCAGTTCCAATTGTAATGCAATCGACTGGTTCAATGAGGGCGCCTCGCCGGGCCGGTTGTCGACAAAACGGCGCTCGACGACCTGGATCCGCCAGCAGCAGCTCTTGTACTCGATGCCAGCCACCTGCTCGATCGTTTGGTGGTCGATGATCGAGTAGACCAAACGCCCGACTGCATTCCAGCGTCTCGTGATCGGCCACGCGAATGAGCCGTCCCATTGCTCGAACGCGTCGTGCTGATAGCGATACGCGATGTTGATCACGTGCGCCGCATCCGGGCGGTATTGCAGCGAAACTTCCGATTTTTGGGTCTGGTTGATATAGGGATTCCAAACATAGTCGAGGTTGACGATCCAGTTCTTGTAGGCGGTCAAAGAAACGTTGCCGACCAAGTCGGACGCGTTGAATTCCTCGGGAGGCGGCAGGCAGTAATAGGTCGTCACAGGGGGCGCGGTCGCGCCGGGCACCACTGCGCCGCGCACCACCGCGCCGGGCACCACGAAGCCGGGCACGTTGCCGGGTAGGATCATGCCGGGCAAGTTCGCGCCGAGTGCTGCCGCGCCGGGCAGAGTCTGGTTCGTCGTCACCGCAAATTGGTCCTGGCACGGCAAGGTCACGCGCGGCACTTCAAAATAGCGGATCTGGCCGAGCGTCGCCGACAGGAGTTGCCGGCCGGAGGTCTGATCGAATAGGCGCGTCGTCAGCGCCATGCTGAGCTGATTGGCGTCGCCGATGCGATCCTCGCCCACGTAGCGATTCGTGCGAAATAATTCCGACAAATTGAGGTCGGGCAGCGCGCTATCGAAGACTGGCAGACCGCTTTGATCGCGGTACGGGACATAGCTGTAGACCAAGCGCGGTTCCAGCGTCTCGGCACGCTGTCCTGCGCTTCCCGCGTCCCGCTCGAAGATGAGCCCCGTATCGAGCCGCCCGTAGGGCACCGAGCGAAACGGCGAACTCGGGTCGCCCGGTGTCGGGTCCTGCAAGCTGTATTGCGTCAGATGCCAGCCGACCGCGGGTTCGAAGAAGTAGCCGGCCGCGCGATCGGACCAGCGAAACTCCGGTGACAGATCGAGGCGTACGCCGGACGGACCGACGTCGCGCAAGAAATTCACGGCCTCGCTGTCGACGACGAACTCGAAATTGGTGGTGCCGAGCGGGAACAGTCCTTCCGCATCGATGCGTGGTACGCGCGAATACGGTCGATCGTCGAGGCCGGGATAGCGGTTGGCGGGCACCGTGATGTCGATCGTCTGAAAGTTCTGCAATTCCCCTTGTACGCGCCAATGGCCGTCTTGATACTTTAGATCGGCGCGCCGCTCGAGATAGGTCACGCTGGTCTGGTCCGAACCCACGCCGAAATCCTGGAAATAGCTGTTGTCACTGACCGCGGCGATGTCCACTTCGCCGCGCAGTCCCGGCTTGAAATCCGTGGTATCCGTCAAGTGCAAGTATCCGCGGTCGGTGCCGGTCTGCGCGTCATGCGGCAAATACGTGCCTTCGATCTGGCCGTGCGAATTGGCCGTAAGGAATCGGAATTCGGTGCCGAGTTCGACGCCGCGCGAGGACATGTATTCCGGCGTCAGCGTGAGGTCATAGTTCGGGGCCAGATTGAAGTAATAGGAAATCCCGATCTCATAGCCGTTGGTTCCTGAATGGTCGAGGATGGGAACCAGAAACCCGCTCTTGCGTTCCGATCCCAAGGGAAACGACAAATAGGGCGTGTATATGATCGGCACGCCCTTGAACTGCATCCACGCCTTGCGCGCCACGCCTATCTGTCGAACCGTGTCCAAGTTGATCGATGAAGCTTGCAGCATCCAATCCTGGTTGCCGACCGGACAAGTCGTATATCGCACCATGTCCAGCGCGATCTTCCCGCCGGGTTGGATCGCAATTTCGCCCGCGGACCCGCGGCCCCTGCGGTCCAGGAGTTCGAACTCGGCGTGACTGAAGTCGCCGCCGCCGAGCTGGTTATAGCTGCCGGCGGCGCTCTTCAGCCGAACCAGCGGGTCCTCAAAATCGACGTTGCCAGCGACGGTGATCCGGCCCGAGTCCTTATTGAACGTGACCGAATCGGCGGTCGCGCGGCGCTCGTCCTGCGTGACGACCACGTGCCCGGCCAGCGTGACGGTATTGTCCGCGTCGACCGTGGCGCCGTCGGTCTCGACGTGAATCAGGTGATCGTCCGCGGCGATCTCGGCGGCGGATCGCGCTGTGTGATGCGGCGGGGCGGGGCACATATCGCCGGCACGCGCCGCGGCGGCCGCGAAAAGTGGGGAAATCAACAGTGCGGCTCGCACGAACAGGGCAATGCGCAAAGTGGGTCGCCTTGGAGGGGTCATGTCGGCGTGCGCATTATAGTCGGTATACTTGCAGTTGCCGCATTTGCGGCTTGTTGGGTGCGAGAGTATGAGCTTACCCGCGGCGAGCGATGCGCGCCTGACGGCGCTGAATCGCTGGGTCGTCGATGATCTGGGATTTAGCGCGAGCCGCATCGAACCGGCGTCTGCGGACGCGAGTTTTCGGCGTTATTTTCGTCTCACGCGCGACTCCACCAGTTATATCGTCATGGACGCCCCTCCTGATAAGGAGGATCTCGGACCTTTTTTGCGAGTCGCCGAAATTCTCGCGGGAATCGGCCTCAGCGTGCCGCTGGTATTGGCACGCGACGTGAGCGCGGGCCTCTTGCTCCTTACCGATCTCGGGTCGCGCCTTTATCTCGATGAGCTCGGCGCGAATCGCGGCGTCGACGGCCTTTACGCCGATGCACTCGATGCGCTCGCGAGGATGCAGATTGCGGGCCGGCCTTTCGCGAGGCATTTGCCGGCGTACGACGCGCAGCTGCTGACCAAGGAGATGGAGCTGTTTCCGGACTGGTTCCTGGGCCGGCATTTAGGGCTGGATGTCGACACCGCGCTGCGCGCCTCGCTATCGCGGTTGTTCGACGTGCTGACGGCCTCCGCGCTGTCGCAACCGGTAACCTTCGTTCACCGCGACTATCACTCGCGCAATCTCATGGTGCTGACCGAAGGCAATCCGGGAATCATCGATTTTCAAGATGCCGTTGCGGGGCCGCTCACCTACGATCTTGTCTCCTTGCTCAAGGATTGCTATGTCGTCTGGCCGGCGGCGCGAGTGCGCGCCTGGGCGCTGCAGTATCGCGAGCGTCTGATCGGGGCCGGATTCGGCTTGGAGGCCGGCGAGAGCGAATTCATGCGATGGTTCGATCTCATGGGTTTACAACGCCACATCAAGGTCCTCGGAATTTTTTGCCGTCTCTTCTATCGCGACGGCAAGTCGCAGTATTTGCGCGATCTGCCGCGCGTGCTGCGTTACGCCGAGACCGCGGCCGCGGCCTATCCGGAAACGGCGGAATTTGCGCAATTTCTTGCGCAGCGAGTGCGGCCGCTGTTCGACCGCGCGCAGGCAAGAGTGCTCGCTTGACGGCGCCGAACGCCTCTCAGCGGCCTCTTACCGCGATGATCTTGGCCGCCGGTCGCGGCGAGCGCTTGCGACCACTGACGGACACGGTGCCGAAGCCGCTGCTCGAGGTTCGTGGACAGCCGCTGATCGAGCGCCATGTGCAGGCGTGCGTGCGCGCCGGCATCAAGCGCATCGTCATCAATTTGTCTTGGCTGGGCTCGCAGATCCGCGACTATCTCGGCGACGGCACGCGCTATGGCGTGTCGATCCTCTACAGCGAGGAAGGGGGAGAGCCGCTGGAAACCGCGGGCGGCATTTTTCGCGCATTGCCGCTGTTGATGCCGGACCCGTTTGCGGTCGTCAACAGCGACATTTTCAGCGATTTTCCAATCGAGCGCTTGGGCTTGAGCGCCGCCGCCGATGCGCACATCGTCCTCGTGCCAAACCCACCGCAGCACCCTCGCGGCGATTTTGGTATCGAGGGCGGTCTCGCGTTGCCGCAGTCCGCAGTCCAATTCACATTCTCCGGCATCGCGGTCTACCGCACGTCGTTCTTCGACGGCTGCGTGGCCGGCATCTTTCCGTTGAAGCCGCTGCTGCTGCGTTCGATGACCGATCGGCGCTGTACGGCCGAGCTATACCAGGGCGTCTGGGAGGATGTCGGCACGCCGGAGCGCTGGCGGGCGCTAAATCGGGGCTGATGCGGTGCAAAGGCGTCGATGCGATACAATCGACGCATGCCAACAGTCAAGAGTGGCGAGAAATACACGACGCCGCAGGGTTTCACGGCGATCAAGGACGGCATCAAGCAGGCAGCGCCCGCCGGGGCGGCGGCCATTGTTAAGCCGCCGTGGCTGCGTGCGACCTTAGCGAGCGGCGCGGGGTTTACGGCCGTCAAGCAAATCGTCAGAGACCACCACCTGAGCACGGTCTGCGAAGAGGCGAAATGCCCGAACATCGGCGAATGCTGGAATGCCGGCACGGCCACGATCATGCTGATGGGCGCGGTCTGCACGCGCGCTTGCCGGTTTTGCGCCGTCGATACCGGCAACCCGCGCGGCTGGCTCGATCCGCAGGAGCCCGAAAACGTCGCGCGCTCCGTGGACTTGATGGGGCTGCAGTATGTGGTGCTCACGTCGGTCAATCGCGACGATCTGCCCGACGGCGGCGCGGCGCATTATGCGGCGGCGATTCGAGCGATCAAGCGGCTCAGGCCGGGCACGGCGGTCGAGGCGCTGACCCCGGATTTTCAGGGTGTGCTCAACGATGTGGAATTGGTCCTGGATGCCGGCGTCGAGGTGTTTGCGCAAAACGTGGAAACCGTCGCCCGGCTGACTCACCCGGTGCGCGATGCGCGCGCCGGCTACGAGCAGACCTTGAATGTGCTCAGGCACGCGAAGCTCTATCGGCCGGCGGTGCTGACTAAAACCAGTCTGATGCTCGGTTTGGGCGAAACGGATGCCGAGATCACCGCGACCATGGCCGATTTGCGCAGCGCGGCGGTGGATATCCTGACGCTCGGACAATACCTGCGGCCGACGGTCAATCATCTGGAAATCGTGCGCTTCGTGACCCCCGCGGAATTCGACCGGTATCGTCAGCAGGCGCTCGATTTTGGATTCCTCGAATGCGTCTCGGGGCCTTTGGTTCGGTCGAGTTACCGCGCCGAACGGGCGCTCGCGCGCAACAACGCGGGATTGGACAACCGCCGGCTCGGTTGATGAACGCCGTTACGCTGATTCGACAGCTGGGACTCGTTGCGTATGAGCCGACCTGGCGGGCGATGCAAGAGTTTACCGACCGCCGCGATTCGTCGACCGATGATGAGATCTGGTTCGCCGAGCATCCGCCGGTGTTCACGCTCGGCCTCAATGCCGGCCGCGAACATGTGCTCGATCCCGGTGATATTCCCGTCGTGCCCGTCGATCGCGGTGGTCAAGTCACTTTTCACGGACCAGGCCAGTTGATGATTTATCCCCTGCTCGACCTGCGCCGCAAACAACTCGGCGTGCGCGATCTCGTCGTTGCTCTCGAGGAGGCGATCATCGGCTACGTAGCGGGACTCGGTATCATCGCGGTTGGGCGGCGCGACGCCCCCGGCGTCTATGTCGAGGGCGCCAAATTGGCCAGCATTGGCTTGCGCATTCGACGCGGTGCCAGCTATCACGGGCTCGCGCTCAACGTTGCGCTCGATCTGGAGCCGTTTCGGCGCATCAACGTCTGCGGATATCCGGGACTCGAGGTCACGCGCCTCGTGGATCTTTGCGGCGTCTCGGATCTTGCCGCGGTTGCGGCCGGGGTCGAGGCGCATCTGCTGCGAAAACTGGGGTGCGGCGCCGGCTACAGCGCCATCAGCACCGCCTCACAGGCGGTCAGCTCGCGGTAAACATCGTCGAGCTGCGCCTGGCTCTGCGCGACGACGAGGTAAGTCACCGCGAGGAAATTACCGTCGGTACTCTTGCGTACACGCACGCTCGAATCGGCGAGCACGCCGGTATGCCGCTCGACGATGGCTTGGGTCAGGGCGCGCAAATCGCTGTCGTGTCGGCCCATGACCTTGATCGGAAACTCGCTCGGAAATTCAAGTGTCGTGCGGGCGCTCACAGCCATGGTGCTCCCGCGAGTTCGAGCCGAAAGGCTGCAAACGCGGCATGCAGGCGCCGGAACGCGGCTCCCGGCACCCCCGCGCCGACGGCCGCGCCGTCGAGGCGGGTGACGGGCAATACGCCGCGCGTCGAAAAGCTCAGCCAAATCTCCTCCGCGGCGCGCAGCTGCCGCTCGCTTACGTTGCCGACTTCGTTCGGGATCCCGAGCCGCGCCACCAGCTCGGTGACGACGTCCCGGGTGGTGCCCGGCAAGATTCGATGGCTGTTCGGCGGAGTCCGTACGGTGCCGTTCGTGACGATGTGCACGGTCGTCGAGGAGCCCTCGGTCAGCAAGCCGTCCTCGAGCAGGATCGTCTCGAACGCCGACGCGTCGGTCGCGAGCTTCTTGAGCAGTACGTTCGCGAGTAAGGCCGTGGATTTTATATCGCGCCGCGCCCAACGGATGTCGTCGCTGGTAATGGCGGCGACACCGTTCTGCAGCACTTCTGCCGAGACCGGCTCGAGCGCCGACAGGTAAGCAAACAGCGTCGGTATCAGGCCCTCCGGCCATGCGTGATTGCGGCCGAACTCGGTGCCTCGCGTCACCTGCACGTACATATAGAGATCCTGATCCGCAGCGTCGTTGCGCGCCAGTAGTTCGCGACAGACGGTCGCCCACTCAATGTGAGGGAGTGCCGGCGCCATGCGAATCGCGGCGAGGCTGCGCACGAGCCGATCGAAATGCTCGCGAAACCGGAACGGTCTGCCCGCATAGACGGGTACGACTTCGTAGACCGCATCGCCGAACAGAAACGCGCGATCCAGCGGCGAAACCTTGGCCTGCGATAGCGGCAAGTATTCTCCGTTCAGGTAGCAAATCGGCAGAGGCATGGGTAGGCCGTCCTTAGTGGAACCAGAGCCGCACGGTATCGACGAGGCGGCGCCACCAGCCGCCGGCGGCCACGCTCACGAGCGGATGCACGGGCACGGTCGCGACCGTCTGGCCGCGCGCGACCACGCGCAATTGGCCGACGGTCGAATCCGTCGCGAGCGGCGCGAATAATCGCGGCTCGAGATCAATGACGGTCTTGATGTCGGCCGCCGTGCCGCGCGCCACGGTTACATAAAGATCATGCTTGATGCCGATGTCGACCGGGGTACTCTGCGCCTTCCAGACCTCCGCCGCGATCAGTTTGGCGCCGCCTTTGGCGACCAAAGAGGTTTCGTAAAAGGTGTAGCCGTAGTTGAGAAGCGCGGCGCTCGCACTCTCTCGCGCTTTCATGCTCGTCGAACCGAGGACCACCGATATGAGCCGCATGCCGGCCCTTTGCGCGGAGGTCACCAAGCAGAAGCCCGCGGTGTCCGTATGTCCGGTCTTCAACCCATCGACGCTGGGATCGCTGCTCAGCAAACCGTTGCGATTCTGCTGCTTGATGCCGTTGTATTCGAACTCGTGCTGCGAAAACCAGTGATAGTACTGCGGAAAATCGCGAATCAGCGCCGCGGCGAGCAAGGACATGTCGCGCGCCGTCGTGTAATGCTGCGCGGAGGGCAGGCCTGAGCTGTTCTCGAAGTGGGTGCCGACCATGCCTAAGCGCTGCGCTTCGGAGTTCATCAGTTGTACGAAGGTCTCCTCGGCGCCTCCGATCCTCTCGGCAAGAGCGATCGTCGCGTCGTTACCGCTTTGCACGATCATCCCCAATACCAATGCTTCCACCGGCACCGGCTTGCCGAGCTCGATGAAGCTGCGCGAGCCCTCGGATCGCCACGCCTTTTCGCTGACGGTCACCGATTCATCGAGCTTGAGCTTGCCCGCATTGAGTTGCTGGAAGACGATATAGGCCGTCATGAGTTTCGTGAGGCTCGCGGGCTCGAGTCGGGCCACGGCCTCTTTCGCGGCCAGAACCTTGTCGGTCTGGAAATCCACGAGAATGTAGGCGCGCGCATCGACTGGAGGCGCGGTCGGAATCGGCGTATCGGCTAGGCAGGGGACGACCGCCACCGCGGCAAATAGCAGGCAGGCAAACAACGAACGCAGCATGTTGGAGAAAACCCTCGATAAAAACGCCTTAGTGTACCGGCTAATCGAGTGCCAGACGCGCATCGTTGACGCCGACATGTTCGAGCGCCGCGACGACTCGGTCGAACTCCGGTACGTCGGGTATCGGGCCAATGCGCACCCGATACATCTTGCGGCCGGCCAACTCGTTTTCGCGCACGAATACCTTTCCGTATCCACCGCCGCTCAATTTGGCGACTAGGCGCTCGGCGTTGGCCGGATCCGCGAAGGCACCGGCTTGAATGTAAAGGCTCGAGTTCGCGACCGGCGCCGCCGCTTGCACGGCCGAAGCGGCGGCATTTGACGCGCCAGCAGCCGGCGCGGCAGCAGACGGCCCGGGAGCGAGCGGCCCGGGAGCGAGCGATGCCGCCACCACACCGGTAGTTTGCTCCGGCGCCGTGGGATCGATTGCGCGGACCTCGACGATCGCCGTGCCGTTGCGCAGCATGTCGAGCTTGGCGGCGGCCGTATACGACAGATCGATGATGCGGTTGCCGACGAACGGGCCGCGATCATTGACGCGCACGACGATGCTGCGGCCGTTCTGCAGGTTGATGACCCGCACATAAGCCGGCAGCGGCAAGGTTTTGTGCGCGGCCGTCATGGCGTACATGTCGTAGGGTTCGCCGGCCGACGTGCGCACCTCGTGGAAGCCGGGCCCGTACCAGGATGCGACGCCGCGCTCGATATAGCCGACGCTCGAGGGCATGACGTAATAGCGTTTACCGAAGACTTCATAAAACGGCGGATTTCCAAAGCGGGACCGCGCTTCGACGCGTGGTACGGCGTCGGGAACGGATTCGGGTGCGATCGGCGGCGCTATCGGTGGGACAGTCGGCGGGACAGTCGGCGTTGGCGGCGGCTGGAGTTGAACGCTCGGCGCCGTGCTCTGGCAGCCGGCCAACAGCAGCGACACCAATCCGGCCGGTGCCAGCGCGCGTGCGCAAGTCCAGATGCGTCTCATGACGGGGCCCGCGCCTTCAGGGCGGCCGCGAGTTCGTAGACTGCCATGCCATAGAGGGCGCTATGGTTGTAGCGCGTGATGACGTAGAAATTCTCGAAGCCGACGCGCCAGTGAACGCCGTCCGCTTGATCGACCGCAATCAACAGCGCCGGCGCATTGATCGGCAGCGTCGTATCGAAGCGGATGCCTCGCGCACGCAGCGTGCCGACCGTATCCGACAGCGTCAGCTTTCGCCCGTCCAGCGTCGGCGCAGCATCGGATTCGAGCGCAGCTTCGCTGAGCACGGGTTCTCCGGAATTCCAGCCGTGCTCCTTGAAGTAGTTGCCGATACTCGCGAATACATCGGGCCAGTTCGTCCATAGATCGACGTGGCCGTCGTGGTCCGCGTCGACCGCGTAACGGCGGTAGTTCGACGGCATGAATTGCGGTGCACCCATCGCGCCGGCGTACGAGCCGATCGCGGTCAACGGATCGATCGCCGCTTCGCGCGTCAATAGGAAAAATTGTTCGAGTTCGCCTTGAAAGAATTTGGCTCTGGCCGGGTAATCGAATGCTAGCGTCGACAAAGCATCGAGCACGCGGTAGTGGCCGGTTCTGCGGCCGTACAAGGTTTCGACGCCGAGGATCGCGACGAGATACTCCGCCGGAACGCCTGTCTGCAGACTCGCCTGGTCCAGCTCCGTGCGGTGTGCAAGCCAGAAGTCGGCGCCTTCTTGAATGCGTTTCTCATTGACGAATATGGGTTGGTAGTCATACCAGGGCTTGGCCTTCTCAGCCGGCTTGTCCATCGCTTCGATGATCGCGGGCTGAGTTTGAGCGACGCGTAATAACTTGCGCAGCCGGCGTCTATCAAAGGAGTCTTGCTTGGCGACCGCGTCGATGAATTCCCGGACGTCCGGCCGGCGTATATCCAGCGCAGCGGCCTCGCAGCCGATGCCAAGCAGCGCAATGAACACGCTCAAAAACAGGGTCAGAGTCCGGCGGCGCCGTGAGTTCGCAGTGCGCAACGACTAGGATCCGATCAATTTACGGTGTGAATGCAAGGCCATGAGGATACCGAAACCCGCAAGCAGGGTCACCATCGAGGTACCGCCATAGCTGATCAAGGGCAGGGGCACGCCGACCACGGGCAATATGCCGCTGACCATGCCCGAATTGACGAAAACGTAGACGAAGAAGCTCAGAGCGATGGCGCCTCCCGTGAGCCGCGAGAACGTATCCTGGCCTTGCATTGCCAAATACAGTGCGCGACCGATGAGCAAGCCGTACAGCGCCAGGATCAGCAATTGCCCGAGTAAGCCGAATTCCTCGCCGATGACCGCGAATATGAAGTCGGTCGAGCGCTCGGGCAGGAATTCCAGCTGCGCTTGGCTGCCGTTCATATAACCCTTGCCGAACACGCCGCCCGAGCCGATCGCTATTTGCGACTGGATGATGTGGTAGCCGGCGCCAAGCCGATCGGTCTCCGGGTTGATGAACGTCAATATGCGCTGGCGCTGATAGTCATGAATGAAATGCCAGGCCGCCCAGGCGAGACCGGCGAGCAGCGGGATCGACACCAAGATGATGCCGATCTGCAGTCCCGCGAGCAGCATGACGATCAGGCCCGAGGCGGCGATCAGCAGCGCCGTACCGAGATCCGGTTGCGTGACGATCATCGCCGTCGGGATCGCGATGAGCACGCCCAAGACCAGCAAGTCCCTGAACTTGGGCGGCAGCGGCCGTTCGTGCAGGTACCAGGCGCACATCATCGGAACCGCGAGTTTCATGATCTCCGACGGCTGAAAGCGAACGAAGCCGATGTCGAGCCAGCGCTGTGCGCCCTTGCCGATATGACCCGTCAATTCGACGACGATCAGCAGCAGGATGCCGATGACGTAGGCGATCGGCGCGAACAGGCGCAAATATTGTGGTGTCGCCAACCGCGCGAGCGCGAGCATCGCGGCGATCGCGATGGCGATGTTGGCCAGATGATGCTCGACCATCTTGAGGCTTTGTCCGGAGGCGCTGTAGACGACGAGTATGCCGATGCAGACGATCAGCGCGAGCACGCCGGTCAGCAGTCCATCCAGGCCGAGCGCGCGCAAGGTGCGGCCGCCGGCGGTCAACGTGCGGCGTGTGCGCGACGGAGAAAATTCATCGAATATCATGGCGGTCAGTGCTCGTGCAGCCGGCTCAAGGCGCGGACCATGAACGGCCAGATCAACGCGCCGATGACCGGCGCAAGCCAGCGGCCAAAAGAAGTCACGGGATTGCCGGTCGCACCGTCGATCCAGAACAGGATGAACTGGTAGCCAGTAAGGAATGCGAAGATCGTCAGCGATTGCGACACCGGTGAAAAGACCCGGATACGCAGTCTAAGGTTCGTCGCCCAGGCCGCCATGAGCGTTAGCGCGAGCGCATGCTGGCCGAGCACCACGCCTTGGATCACATCGAGTGCAAGGCCTGCGAAGAACGCCAGCGTGAGTCCTCCCGCGCGCGGCGATTCGATCGACCAATATAAAACCACGAGGACCAGAAAGTCCGGTCGAAAAGGCGCCAGCGCATTCGGCAGCGGCAGAATTCCGAGCGTCAGGGCCACCAGTGCGGACATCGCCACCGGTAAACGGCGAATGCGTTCGTCACGCATCATGGCTTGCCGTCCCCTGTCGCCTGATCGGCGGTTGTCGGCGCAGTGGCCGTCGGCGCGGCGGCCGTGTCGGTCGATTTGGCAGCCGTGTCGCTCGATTTGGCGGCAGCGCTTGGTTTGGCGGCAGCGCTTGGTTTGGCGGCGGCGGTCGGTTTGGCGGCGGCGCTCGGTTTGGCAACAGCGGTCGGTTTGGCTGCCGCGGCCGGAGCCGTCGCAGCGCCGGTCGGCGCTACCGCAGTGGCGCTGGACGAGGACGAGGTCGAAAGGGAAGTCGCGGCCAATGTCGGCGTGGCCGGCGTCAACCACACGAACAGCAGTTCACGCGAACGATCGAGGGCCGCCGCAGGGCTTACCGCCACATCGGCGAGGGACTGTGCGGGGTCGCGTTTGACTTCGACGACGGTGCCGACCGGATAACCCGCCGGAAAGCCGCCCCCGAGTCCGGAGGTCACCAACAAATCGCCCTTGACGATATCGGCGGCGGTCGAGATGTAGGGCAATTTGAGCCGACTCAAATCGCCGGTACCGACCGCCACCGTGCGCAAGCCGTTGCGATTGTCCTGCACCGGTATCGCGTGTGCGGCGTCGCTGATCAAGATGACCTCGCTGGTGAGTTGATCGACGCGCGCGACCTGGCCGAATACGCCGCCGGCGTCGAGCACTGCTTGACCGACATATACACCGTCGCGCGCACCCTTGTCGACGAGCACGCGCTCGCGAAATGCATCCAGATCCACATCCATGATGTCGCCGATGATGAAGCGCGAACCGACTCCGTTGGTGCTGTCCCGCAATGCGCGCAGGCGGCGGCTCTCGGCCTCGAGCGCTTCATAGCGCTGCAGCCGGAATTGGGCGACGCGTAATTCGTCCTCGAGCTTGGTCTTGTCGGCGCGTAGCGCCTCACGCGTTGTAAGGCTTTCCCTCAACCACGCCCAGCCCTGGAAGGGACTGGCGACGGCGACCTGCGCCGGGTAGGCGACGATCGATAGAACGCGGCGGATCTTGCCGAGGTGGTCGTAGCGCTTGTCGATGATCATGAGGCCGAGCGCGAGCAGGCTGAACAGCACGCAGCGAAGCAGCAGACCCGTCGAGCGACCGGAAGACTCCGAACTACGAAATGCGACCATGGGTACGGGTTTCCCTAGCCGCCCCGGTTACTCCAGTCCGAATATGCCCGGCCCGTGTTCTTCGGTCAGTTCGAGGATCCGCCCACCGCCGCGCGCGACGCAGGTGAGCGGGTCGTCCGCGACCACAACGGGTAAGCCGGTCTCTTCCATCAGCAATTTATCGACATCGCGAAGCAGCGCGCCGCCGCCCGTCAGTACGATGCCTCGCTCCGCCACGTCGGCGCCGAGTTCCGGCGGCGTTTGCTCGAGCGCCTGTTTGACCGCCCCGACGATGCCTTGAAGAGGCTCCTGCAGGGCTTCCAGGATTTCGTTCGAGTTGAGCGTAAAGCTGCGCGGGACACCTTCGGATAGATTGCGCCCCTTGACCGAAATTTCACGCACCTGCTGGCCCGGGTAGGCAGAACCGATCTCGAGTTTGATGCGCTCCGCCGTCGCTTCGCCGATCAAGATGCCGTAATTACGGCGTACATAGTTCGTGATTGCTTCGTCGAATTTGTCGCCGCCGATGCGCACGCTCGCGGCGTAGACGATGCCGTTCAAGGAAATGACCGCGACCTCGGAGGTCCCGCCGCCGATGTCGAGCACCATCGAGCCGCGCGCCTCCTGCACGGGCAGGCCCGCGCCGACAGCCGCCGCCATGGGCTCGGGTACGATGTCGACGCTGCGCGCGCCGGCGCCCTCGGCTGACTCTTTGATGGCGCGGCGCTCGACTTGGGTTGAGCCGAACGGGACGCAGACGAGAACGCGCGGGCTGGGACTCAAGAATCGGTTGCCGTGCACCTTTTTGATGAAGTACTGCAGCATTTTCTCGGTGTAGGTGAAGTCGGCAATGACGCCGTCCTTCATCGGTCGCACCGCAGTAATGTGTCCCGGTGTGCGGCCCAGCATATTCTTCGCTTCGACGCCGACCGCGACGATGAATTTGCCGCCGCGGGTCGGCTCGTCTTGCACGGCGACCACCGAGGGTTCGTTCAGAACGATGCCGCGCTCGCGCACGTATATTAGTGTGTTGGCGGTACCAAGATCGATTGAGAGATCATTTGAAAAATAACCTCTAAGGCGTTTGAACATGCTGTGTTTTTCTGCTCGGAATTGGGGTAAAAAAGTTGCGCTAATGTAACAACCGATAGGACTTTCAGCAAGGCAACGTGTATCATCTAATCGAGCATCTTTAGCGCAATTGCGGCGCACACCGACCACGCGTATGAGCCTAACCCGTCAAGAAGTCGAGAAGATTGCGCACCTAGCGCGCCTGTCGATCACCGCTCAAGAGATGCCAGTTTACGTCGCGAGCTTGTCGAGCATTGTCGATTTCGTCGCAGAACTGTCGAAGGCCGACACCGGTACGGTGGCGCCCATGGCGCACCCACTCGTGGGCCAGCGCCAGCGGCTGCGAGCCGATGCGGTGACCGAGACCGACCACCACGAAAAGTACCAGGCGAACGCGCCCAGTGTACAGGCCGGCCTCTACGTCGTGCCGCGGGTCATTGAATAGGGACGTGATGCTGCACAACCTGTCCATCGGCGAATTGGCCGATCTGCTGGCTGCCAAGAAGATTTCGAGCGTTGAGCTGACGCGTCATTTCCTGGCGCGCATTGAAGCATTCAACCCGGAACTGAACGCCTTGGTCACGCGCACGGCCGACCTGGCGCTCGACACGGCGGCTGACGCCGATCGGCGACGCGCCGCCGGAGAGGCAGCGCCATTGCTCGGCATCCCCCTCATTCATAAAGACATTTTCTGCACCGACGGGGTGCGCACGAGCTGTGGATCGCGCATGCTCGACAACTTCATCGCGCCCTATGACGCGACCGTCGTCGAGCGCCTGAAGGCGGTCGGCGCCGTCATGCTGGGCAAGGCCAACATGGATGAATTCGCCATGGGCTCGTCCAACGAGAACAGCTACTACGGCCCGGTCAAGAATCCTTGGGACCGCAGCAAAGTGCCGGGCGGCTCCTCGGGCGGATCGGCGGCAGCAACCGCGGCGCGCCTGACCCCGTTTGCGACCGGTACCGACACCGGGGGCTCGATCCGCCAACCCGCTGCTCTGACCGGGATTACCGGCATCAAGCCGACTTATGGCCGCGTCTCGCGGTACGGCATGATCGCATTCGCCTCCAGCCTCGATCAGGCAGGCGTACTCGCCCGCTCGGCCGCGGACGCCGCGATCGTGTTGCAGGCCATGGCGGGCTTCGATCCGAAGGATTCGACGAGCGTCGATGCGCCGGTGCCCGACTATCGGGCCGGTCTCAACTTGCCGCTCGAGGGTCTGAAGATCGGTCTGCTCAAGGAGTTTTTCGTGGGCTTGGAGGCGCGCAATACCGCGCTGATCGAGGACGCGCTAAGGGTTTATCGCTCATTAGGCGCCAAAACGGTCGACGTCAGCCTGCCGCATCTGCCGCTATCGGTGCCCACGTACTACGTGGTGGCTCCGGCGGAATGCTCGTCGAACCTCTCGCGCTTTGACGGTGTACGCTTCGGTTATCGCTGCGAGCAGCCCAAAGACTTGATGGATCTTTACCAGCGCTCGCGCGGCGAGGGCTTCGGCGCGGAAGTCAAACGCCGCATCATGACCGGCACGTATGTGCTGTCGGCCGGCTATTTCGACGCCTATTACTTGAAGGCGCAAAAGGTGCGTCAATTGATCACCGATGAGTTCCGCGCCGCATTTGGCAAAGTCGATCTGTTGCTCGGACCGACGACGCCGACGCCGGCTTTCGGAATCGGCGCCAAAATCGACGATCCGGTCACGATGTACCTCAACGATATCTACACGATCGGCGCCAACCTCGCGGGCTTACCCGGCTTATCGATGCCCTGCGGCTTCATCGACGAGTTGCCGATGGGGCTGCAGTTGATCGGACCGCATTTTTCCGAAGAACGCATTCTGGGTGCGGCGCACCGGTTCCAACAAGTGACCGATTGGCATCGGCACTGTCCGCGCGGGTACGAATGATGAGCGATTGGGAAGTCGTCATCGGGCTCGAGATCCACGCGCAGCTCGCGACCAAGTCGAAAATATTCTCGGGTGCGGCGACCGCCTATGGCGCGGCACCGAACTCGCAGGCGTGTCTGGTCGACCTCGCCTACCCGGGCGTGCTGCCGGTCCTCAATGCGGAAGCGGTGCGCATGGCGGTCAAATTCGGCTTGAGCATCGGCGCTGTGATCGCCGCTCGCTCGATATTCGCGCGCAAGAATTATTTTTATCCGGATTTGCCGAAGGGCTATCAGATCAGCCAATTCGAGGATCCGGTCGTCAAACGCGGTTCGCTCTCCATCGTGCTCGATGATGGTTCGGTCAAGACCGTCGGCGTGACGCGTGCGCATCTGGAGGAAGACGCCGGCAAATCGCTGCACGAGGGACTCGCAAACGCCAGCGGCATCGATTTGAACCGCGCGGGCACGCCGCTGCTCGAAATCGTTTCCGAGCCCGACATGCGCTCGGCAAAGGAAGCGGTCGCGTACATGAAGAAGGTGCACACGCTGGTGCGCTACCTGGAGATTTGCGACGGCAACATGCAAGAAGGTTCGTTTCGCTGCGATGCCAATGTGTCGGTGCGGCCGCGCGGCCGCGAGAAATTCGGTACGCGCGCCGAAATCAAGAATCTGAATTCGTTTCGATTCGTCGAGAAGGCAATTCAATACGAAGTCGCGCGCCAGATCGAGTTGCTCGAAAGCGGCGGCACCGTGATTCAGGAAACCCGGCTCTACGATTCGGACAAGCATGAAACCCGCTCGATGCGTTCGAAGGAAGAAGCCAACGATTACCGGTATTTTCCCGATCCCGATTTGCTGCCGCTCGAGATCGACGCGGAGTTCATCGAGCAGGTGCGGGCGACCTTGCCGGAGCTTCCGGACGAGAAGGCCAGCCGATTCGCGGCACAGTTCGGACTGTCGGCCTACGATGCGGGCGTTTTATCGGCGAGCCGCGAACTCGGTGCCTATTTCGAGGCGGTCGTGGCGGCCGCCGGCGCGGCGCATGCGAAGCTCGCGGCCAACTGGGTCATGGGCGAAATGTCGAGCGCGCTCAATCGCGACAATTTGGACATTACGGGCTCGCGTGTCGCGCCGCAAGCCTTGGCCGGTTTACTCGCGCGTATCGTCGATGAGACGATTTCCGGCAAGATTGCGAAGGACGTTTTCGAAGCGATGTGGTCCGACGGAAGCGACGCCGATGCCATCATCGCGGCCAAGGGTCTCAAACAAATCACCGATATCGGTGCGATCGACGCCGTCATCGATACAGTGATGGCCGCCAATCCGAAACAACTTGCCGACTATCGCGCGGGCAAGGACAAATTATTCGGCTTCTTCGTCGGGCAGGTCATGAAGGCGACGCAGGGCAAAGCGAATCCCGCGCAGCTCAACGAGCTGCTCAAACTCAAGCTCGGCGGCGGCGCTTGAGGATGCGCGATCGCGATTGCCTGCACCGCTTCATGTTCGAGGAATACCCGATTCGCGGCCACCTCGTGCACCTGGACGCGGCCTGGCGCGCGTTGATCGAGCATCGCGACTATCCGCAGGCGATTCGCGACGCGCTCGGCCAAGCGGTGGCCGCGTCGCTATTGCTCGCCGGCACGATCAAATTCGAGGGTGTGCTTTCGCTGCAGTTGCAGGGCGAGGGGCCCGTGCATCTGTTGCTTGCGCAATGCACGAGCAGCCTCGGCGTTCGCGGACTCGCGCGCTACCGAGAACCGGCGAACACGGTCGCTGCCGGCGATGCGGGCATCGGCGCTCTGGTCGGGCCCGGCAACCTGACCGTCACGCTCGAAACCGACGACAAGAGCCAACGGTATCAAGGCATCGTTCCGATCACCGGCGAGCGCCTTGCCGAATCGCTGCAGCTGTATTTCGAGGATTCGGAGCAATTGCCGACTCGGCTCTGGCTGCATGCGGACGCCGATGGGGCATCCGGCATGCTGCTGCAGCGGCTGCCCGGCGATGGCGGCAATCTTGCCGTCCACGACGCCGCGGACGTCGACGACGCGTGGCGGCGCGTGCAGCTGATCGGCGAGACCTTGACGCCCGAGGAGCTCGTCAGTCTGGCGGATACGGAGATTCTGCACCGGCTTTTCAACGAGGACGATCTGCGGCTCTATGAACCCTCGCCGGTTTATTTTCGATGCCGCTGCTCGCGTGAACGCGTCAGTGGCATGCTGCAGGGTCTCGGCGAAGCCGAAACGCGATCGGTGCTCGCCGAACGCGGCGAGGTCGAAGTACGCTGCGACTTTTGCAACCGCGCTTATGTGTTCGATGCGGTGGACGTGGCGCAGCTGTTCAAAGCCTCGGCCGCTGGCATCAGCCCCACCTCCGTCCACTGAGCGGGCGCGTCGGCACGGCGCAGTTCGCGCGTCGCGGCCTTATGTCCGGTAATCGTTTGTGGCGGTGGGCGGGCTGGATTAGTATGCGTCGCTTGGCTTTGACGGCAACATCTAGTCCATACCAAACACCAACCGAAGATTGCCGTACACCCGGGAGATATTTGATGAAATTGAACGTCCGCGTTCTGATCAGCGTGTCGTGGTTGATTGCATGCAACTTCGGTTCGATAGCCATCGCCGATAAAGCGCCGGCCACCGATCGGCCGGCCACGGATCGTCCCGATCTGAAGATTGCGGCGGTGCCGGAGCCGACCGAATCGCAGCGCTTTTTGCAGGACGAGCATCAATCGACCACCGGGTCGATAACGATCGGCGGAAAGGCAATGGCTTATCAGGCCGAGGCCGGCGTCTTGGTCGTACACGTCAAGGATCCGCAGGACGACGATGCGCCGCCGCCGGCCGATCATGCGGCTGTGCCGCCGCCGCCGCAGCCTCCCGAGGCCAGCATGTCGTATGTCGCCTATTTCAAGGGCGATAAGGAAGACTCGCGCCGTCCCATCACGTTCCTGTTCAACGGCGGGCCGGGATCCTCGAGCGTATGGCTGCACATGGGCGCATTCGGTCCGAAGCGCGTCGTCACCGCCGACGATACCCATAGTCCGGCGGCGCCCTATCGCCTCGTCGACAACGAATTCACGCTGCTCGATGCCAGCGACCTGGTGTTCGTGGACGCGCCGGGCACGGGCTTCAGCCACTTGCGCGGCGCGGACAAGGAAAAGGCGTTTTACGGCGTCGATCAGGACGCGCATGCATTCGCCAATTTCATCGTCGAATTTCTGTCGCGTCACGGACGCTGGAATTCGCCGAAGTATCTGTTCGGCGAAAGCTATGGCACGACGCGCTCCGCGGTGCTCGCCTATGTGCTGGAAAACGAAAAGTCGCTGGACCTGAACGGCGTCATACTGCTGTCGCAGTTCTTGAGCGCCGACGATAGCGTCGACGGGCCGCAATTCAATCCGGGTATCGACATGCCGTATGTGTTGGCCTTGCCGACCTACGCGGCGACGGCCTGGTATCACCACCGGCTGGCGAACCCGTCCGCGACGCTCGAGCCTTTTCTCAAGGAGGTCGAGAATTTCGCGGTCAACGAATATTCACAAGCGTTGATGGCCGGCTCGAGCTTGAGTGCGGAGCGCAAGTCTGCGATCGCGGCGAAGCTGCATGCTTACACGGGTCTGCCCGTGGAGTACATCGAGAGGGCCAATCTGCGCGTCAATGGCGGGGAGTTCGAGAAGAGCCTGTTGGGCAGCGACGTGACCGCGGGGCGGCTCGACACGCGCTTCGCAGGCCCTACGCTCGATCCGATGAGCAAGGAAGCCGAGTACGATCCGCAGTCGGCCGCGATCTCCTCGGCCTACGTTTCGGCGTTCAATGACTATGTGCGGACGACGCTCAAATTTGGCGAGAAGAAGACCTACAAGGCCGACCTCGACTTGTGGAAATCCTGGGATTTTCAGCACCAACCGCCGGGTTCGCCGATGAAGATCCCGGGCGCGATGAATGTCATGCCGGATCTGGCGGTGGCGATGCAGCAGAACCCGAATCTCAAGGTGCAGCTCAACGGCGGCTATTACGACCTGGCGACGCCGTATTTCGCCGCGGTCTACGAACTACACCAGCTGCCGATTCAAGTCTCTCTGCAGGACAACATCGAGATGCATTTCTACGCATCGGGGCACATGGTCTACGCGCACGAGCCCGCGCTCAAAGATTTGCATGCGAACGTCGCCGCGTTCATCGAGAAGACGAGGAACGGCGCCGTAGGCAAATAATCAAAGCGCCGAAACGCCGCGCAACTCGGTCAGGCTCTGCGAGCGCGTCAGGGCAATGAATTCTTTGATATAGGCTGTATCGGCGCCGACGAGAGTCGTCGCCGCATACAGCTCGCAGTGCAGGCCGTGGCGGCCGATCGGCCGGGACACGACATAGCCGCGCTCGATGTAGTTGCCGACGGTCCACGCGGGTAGTGCCGCAATCCCTCTCCCGCTTGCGACCAATTGCAGAATAGCGACCGTCAGTTCGGCCGTGCGCCGCCGCGGATTGACTTTGGCCGGCAGCAGGCAATGCTTCATGACGTCGAGCATCTCGTCGGGCACCGGGTAGGTGATCAGGGTCTCGTCCGCGAAGTCTTGTGCCTCCAACCAGGGCTTGGCCGCGAGCCGGTGTCGCGGGCTCATCAAACTCACGCTTTCATAGCGGAATAGAGGACTGAAGACCACGTTCGGTCGCACCTCGGGTCTGTCATGGACGACCGCGAGTTCCGCTTCCGCCCGGTCGAGCAGCGGCAGCGGGTCGACGACGAATCCGGAAATGATGTCGAGTTCCACTTCTGGCCACAGGGATCGATAGGCATCCATTGCCGGCATGAGCCAGTCGAAGCAATTGTGGCACTGCACTGCAATACGCAGGGGTCCCCCGTGGCCTTGCGCCAGCCGGGCCACGTCGCGACCGGCTTCGGCGACCTGTGGCAGGACGCCGCGAGCCAGCTCGAGCAGACGCTGGCCAATGGCCGTAAAGCGCATGGGCCGTACGTTTTTCTCGACGAGCGCCGACCCGTAATAGGTCTCCAGGGCCTTCAATTGATGGGAAAGCGCGGACTGCGTCAGACACAGGCGCTCCGCGGCCTTGGAAAGACTCCCACATTCGGCGAGGGCCAGCAGGGTTTCGAGGTGGCGTAGCTCCAGCGCAGTCGTCGTCATGAGCCGGTTTCATCCCCAGCATGAAGATAATGAGTTTGAATCATAACGTATGCGCTTGCATGCTGCAGGAACTGGCAAAAGTGACCGGGGGTATCGTTGATGTCGAATTCGGTGGCCGTCTCGTTCGAATTCTTCCCGCCCAGCGACGCGGCCATGGCCTCGCAGCTATGGGACGCGGTGCAGCGGCTCGGAGTCCTGCAACCCCATTTTGTATCCGTGACCTATGGCGCCGACGGCTCGACACGCGAGCGTACTCACGAATGCGTGCTGCGGATTTTGCGTGAAACCGATCTCGTCGTCGCACCGCATCTGACTTGCGTGAACGCGACGCGGGCGCAAGTGCTCGGGATCGCAGCGGATTATTGGCGCGAGGGTGTTCGCCACCTCGTGGCATTGCGCGGCGATCCACCCGCCGGCGCTTCCGGTGCCACAGACAACTATGTGCCGCAAGCCGATGGCTTTAGCTTTGCCTCGGATTTGGTCAGGGGCTTGCGCACGGCCGGTCAATTCGAGATCTCGGTGGCGGCCTACCCGGAAGGGCATCCGGAGACCGGCACCGTGGCCGCGGACATCGAAAACCTCAAGCGCAAGATCGACGCGGGTGCAACTCGCGCGATCACGCAATTTTTCTTCGAAACCGATACGTTCCTGCGCTATCGCGATCGTTGCGTCGCCTCCGGCATTCACGCCAATATCGTTCCCGGAATCCTGCCGATCACGCGGTTCCCGCAATTATTGAAATTCGCGGCGCGCTGCGGCGCCGACGTGCCGGATTGGCTGCGCCGGCGATTCGAGGGCCTGGAGGACGATCCCGGGACGCGCCGCATGATCGCCGCCCACGTGGCGATCGAGCAGGTGCAGCGGCTGCGCGATCACGGCATCGAGGAATTTCATTTCTACACGCTGAATCGCGCCGAACTGACGTTTGCAATTTGCCACGCGATGGGCTTGCGGCCGGCCGGCACAGCAGCCGTCGCCGCGCCCGACGCGCAGGTCGCTTGATGAGCGCCAAAGTCCCGTCATCGCGGGCCGAGGCGTTCCGCGCGCTGCTGCGCCGGCGCCTGGTCATTTTGGACGGAGCCATGGGAACGATGATCCAACGTCATCGTTTGAGCGAAGCGCAGTTCCGGGGCACGCGGTTTACCGACTGGCCGAGCGATCTACGCGGCAATAATGATTTGCTCGTCATCACCGCGCCGGAGCTCATCGAGACCATCCATCGCGATTATCTGTTGGCCGGCGCCGATGTCATCGCGACCAATACCTTCAACTCGAACGCGATATCGCAGGCCGATTACCGCATGGAATCGGTCGTCGCGGAGCTGAATTCGACCGCGGCGCGCATTGCGAGACGAGTAGCCGATGCGGTCACCGCCGAAACCGGGCAACAGCGATTCGTCGCCGGCGCGCTCGGACCAACCAACCGCACGGCATCCTTGTCGCCCGAAGTCAACGACCCCGCGTTTCGCAACGTCAATTTCACGCAGCTGGTCGCGAGCTATGCACAGGCGACGCGCGCCTTGATCGAGGGCGGCGTCGACCTCGTGCTCGTCGAAACCGTCTTCGACACCTTGAATGCAAAGGCGGCGCTGTTTGCCGTGCGCGAGGTGCTCGACGAATTGGACTTGGATTTGCCGCTGATGATTTCCGGCACGATTACCGACGCGTCGGGCCGCACGCTCTCGGGACAAACGACCGAGGCGTTTTGGAATTCGATCCGGCACGCGAGGCCTACCGTGGTCGGCCTCAATTGTGCGCTGGGCGGCACGCAGCTGCGCCCCTACATCGAGGAATTCGCGCGTATCGCCGACACCTATGTTTGCGCCTATCCGAATGCCGGACTGCCGAATGCCTTCGGCGAATACGACGAATCCGCGGCGCAGACGGCCACCGTGTTGCGCGAATTCGCGCAGAGCGGCTTTCTCAACATGGTGGGCGGCTGCTGCGGCACCACGCCCGCGCACATCCGCGCGCTCCACGAGGCCATCCAGGGCATCGCGCCGCGCACGCTGCCGCAGATTGCGCCGGCTTGCCGATTGAGCGGTCTCGAACCGCTCCTCATCGACGCCGGCAGTTTGTTCGTCAACGTCGGCGAGCGCACCAACGTCACGGGTTCGCCGAAGTTTCGAAAACTGATCGAGGCCGGGGATTATGGCGCCGCGGTCGACGTCGCGCGCCAGCAAGTCGCCAACGGCGCTCAGATCATCGATGTGAACATGGATGAGGGCATGCTCGACTCCCAGGCCGCAATGATCCGGTTCCTGAATCTGATCGGCGCGGAACCCGATATTGCGCGCGTGCCGGTCATGATCGATTCGTCGAAATGGTCGGTCATCGAAGCGGGCCTGCAATGCGTTCAGGGCAAGGCGATCGTCAACTCGATCAGCCTCAAAGAGGGTGAGGAAGGTTTCCTCGCGCAGGCTCGCAAGATCATGCGCTACGGTGCTGCCGTCGTCGTCATGGCGTTCGACGAACGCGGCCAGGCGGACACGCTGGAACGAAAAGTGTCCATCTGCGAACGCGCGTACCGCCTGTTGACCGAACGCATCGGCTTCGCGCCCGAAGACATCATCTTCGATCCCAATATATTCGCGGTCGCCACCGGGATCGAAGAGCACCACCGGTACAGCCTCGATTTTCTCGAGGCGACCGCCGAGATCAAGCGCCGCATGCCGCGCGTCCACGTCAGCGGCGGCGTCAGCAACGTCTCCTTTTCGTTTCGCGGCAACGATCGAGTTCGCGAGGCGATGCACTCGGTGTTCTTGTATCACGCGATTCGCGCCGGTTTGACGATGGGCATCGTCAATGCCGGTCAGCTCGCGATCTACGAGGATATCCCCGGGGATCTGCGCGAGCGAGTCGAGGACGTGATACTCGCGCGCCGCGCGGACGCGACCGAGCGGCTGCTCGAGATTGCCGAGCGCTACCGCGGCGACGCGAGCGCCAAGCGCGGCGATGACCTCGAGTGGCGCAAGCTGCCCGTCGCTGAGCGCCTGTCGCACGCGCTCGTCAAAGGTCTCGACGAATTCGTGCTCGCGGATACCGAAGAGGCGCGTCTCGTGGCAAAGCGGCCGCTCGACGTCATCGAAGGGCCGCTCATGGACGGCATGAATATCGTCGGGGACCTATTCGGCGCAGGCAAGATGTTCTTGCCGCAAGTCGTGAAATCCGCGCGCGTCATGAAGAAGGCCGTTTCGGTGCTGGTCCCGTACATAGAACTCGAAAAGGGCAGCACGAGCCGTTCGAACGGCAAGATCGTGCTCGCGACCGTCAAGGGCGACGTGCACGACATCGGCAAGAACATCGTCGGTGTCGTGCTTCAATGCAATAACTTCGAGGTCATCGACCTCGGCGTCATGGTGTCGTGCGAGCGGATTCTGGAGGCGGCCACTCGCGAGGGTGCGAGTTTGATCGGACTATCGGGCCTCATCACGCCGTCGCTCGATGAAATGGTGCATGTCGCGAAGGAAATGCAGCGCCTCGGCTACAAACAGCCGTTGTTGATCGGCGGCGCCACGACTTCACCCGCGCATACCGCCGTGAAAATCGATCCCCAATACGAGGGTGCCGTCATTTACGTCAAGGATGCGTCGCGCTCGGTCGGTGTTTGCCAGCAGCTCGTGACCAAAGAGTCCTGCGACGGCTACGTGGCGAGCATCAAGGTCGACAACGAGCGGCGGCGGCAGCAGCATCGCAATAAGAGCGCGAAAGCTCCGCATCTGTCGCTCGCCCAGGCGCGCGCCAAGAAATTTCAGATCGACTGGAGTGCCTATACGCCGCCCAAGCCGAGTTTCTGCGGATTGCGCACATTCGACGACTATCCGCTCGATGAGCTGGTGCCTTATATCGATTGGATGCCGTTCTTCAACGCCTGGGAGTTCGCCGGGAAATTTCCCGAACTTCTGGAGGATTCCGTCATCGGTGCCGCGGCGAGCAGCCTGTATGCGGACGCGAGACGCATGCTCGAGCAGCTGGTGCGCGATAAGTGGCTGCGCGCGCGCGCAGTCGTCGGCTTATTTGCAGCCGCGAGTAGCGGCGACGATGATATCGAGGTGTATTCGGACGAATCGAGGGATCGAGTCGTGTCGCGGCTGCATTTCCTGCGGCAGCAAAAGCTCAAGGGTCAGGCGCAGGCGCAGCTGTGTTTGGCGGATTTCGTTGCGCCGGCCGCGGGCGGCCCCGCGGATTACGTCGGCGCATTCGCGCTCACCGCCGGCATCGGCATCGATGCACACCTCGCCCGCTTCGAGGCGGCGCACGACGATTACAGCAGCATCATGCTCAAGGCGCTCGCGGATCGTTTGGCCGAGGCGTTTGCCGAGCGATTGCACGAGCGTACGCGGCGTGAATTCTGGGGCTATGCGCCCGCCGAGCACCTGGATGCATCGGCGTTGATCCATGAGGAATACCGCGGCATCAGGCCGGCGCCGGGCTATCCCGCGTGTCCCGATCACACCGAGAAGGCAGCGATTTGGACGCTGCTCGATGCCGAACGGAACGCTGGCGTACGTTTGACCGAGTCCTTCGCGATGTTCCCAACCGCCGCCGTCAGCGGCTTTTATTTCTCGCATCCGCAGGCGCATTATTTCGGCGTCGGGCAAATCGACCGCGACCAGGTCGTCAGTTTCGCGCAGCGCAAGGGCTGGAGCCTCGCCGAGGCCGAGCGCTGGCTCGCGCCAAATCTTGGCTATGAACCTGAGGACATCAAGGCTGCGGCCGACGACATCAGGGTTGCCGCCGACGCGGCGTGAGCGGGTCTCGCCACGCTCCCGAACCATCATTCCTCGACAACGCACGGCACCAAATCAAAATCTGGCCGAATTGCGCGATTGTGTACGTCCCCGTACAGACCGCAGGCTGCCATCAACCTAGGCTCAACCGCTGACAGTGAGGCGCTGGCGCCCGGCGCATCGTCGCCGAACCTACAGCGATCTGCGCATCACGTAGCCAGGATCATGCGATTTCTATCAATTGAAGACTCAGGAGCCGTAAATGAATTATTCAACAGTTGTCCTCACATCCATGTTTGTGCTGGCCCTTGGCGCTTGCTCCCAGCCTGGTCCGCCCGGACCGCAAGGTGCAACTGGCAATACCGGCAATACCGGGAATACCGGCAATACCGGCAATACCGGCAATACAGGCCAAACGGGTGATACCGGCTATACGGGAAATACGGGAAATACCGGCGCAACGGGAAATACCGGCGCAACGGGCAATACGGGCAATACCGGCTATACCGGCAATACCGGTGCAACGGGCGATACCGGCGCAACGGGTGATAAAGGCAATACCGGCGCCACCGGCAATCCCGGCAATACCGGTAATACCGGCGCAACGGGTAGCCAGGGTGCCCCTGGGGATGCCAACACGGCCAGCCACTAAGGGATCAACACACGAGGCAACAGACATGGAAATCCAAAATACCCAACTGATTCTCATCGTCGGCGTGATCGCCGCGGCCTTGATCGCGGTGACCGCTTGGATCCTATACCGGAAGAAGCAATCGAAGAGACTTCAGGATCGCTTTGGCGCGGAATATGGCCGAGCAGTCGATGAACTCGGTAATCGCGCAAAAGCCGAAGCGGAACTCAAGGCGCGTGAACACCGCGTCAAGGGCCTCCATATCGCTGCATTGACGGCCACCGACGCGGCCAAATTCAGCAAGGCTTGGAGCGAATTGCAAGGCCGCTTCGTCGATGATCCTCAGGGTGTCGTCGTGCAAGCGGACCAACTGGTGCGCGAATTAATGTTGAAACGCGGGTATCCGATGGCCGATTTCGAACATCGTGCCGCCGACATCTCGGTCGACCACCCGGGTGTCGTACTCCATTACCGCGCTGCACAGGCCATTACGGTTAGCAGCGAGCGCAATGAGGCGAGCACCGAGGAACTGCGCAAAGCCGTTGTGCATTATCGTGCACTGTTTGATGAGTTGCTCGAAATACAGGCGACCGATCCGGTGGTGACACATCCGGCGATGGCCGTGCACACATGAGCGCCACCATTAGCGTATGAATAAGCGCACGGCGATCTTCCGATTTAGCCGTGCAGCAACAGGCACTGTCTGGAACTAGAGCGCAATCGTCATCATCGCAGACCGGGGGCCGTTCAAAGTTCCCGGCCTACCGGCAGCAGCGCAAGCAGCCTGACTACCAGCCGTTGCCACCAGTGGCGCGCCGGTTCGCTCGTATATTCCACGGGCTTGCCTTGTTCCACAGTGTCCCAGACGATGTTGCGCCCCGTGCCGCTATGCGCCTCGTGTAAGGACAGAACATAGGCGTTCTCGGGGCGCGTCATGGCGTCGAAGCGTGCCACGATTTGGCCGGCGAGATCGGGACTGTCGATGATCAAGCCCATTTCCGTGTTGAGTCGCTTGGATCGCTGATCGAAGTTCATCGAGCCGATGAAAATCCGCTCGTGATCGAAAACGAATAATTTGGCATGCAGCGCGTAATTGCCGAACCGTGAGATTCGCGTCGTTTGTCCACTGCCTTTCATGCTGCCGAGCAGCGAGCGCACTTCGTAAATCTCTGCGCCGTCCTCGAGCAGCGGCTTGCGATAGCCTGAGTACCCCGCCTGCGCCAGCAACAATGGCGCGGACTCGAGCGAATTCGTCAGAATCGCGACGCGCGCGTTCCGCCCTCGCAGCGCCTCGACGAGCTGAATCTCGTGCTTGGCCGGCAAGTAATAGGGCGTGACAATCAGCAACTCGGTCTGAACGAGTGCGGCGGCCTGGCTCACCTGCGGCGCCATCAGTCGGCCGGGGCGCGCGCCGTTCTCCACGTCTTTCTTGTCGGGACTGTCGCAAACTACCCGTGAATTTGCCCATACGAGCGGCAGCCGGCCGGAGATCATCCCGGCATACGGTTCGTCCGACTTCAACATTGCAACGTAGTCGATACCCTTGGAATCCAGTCCGCGCAACGGTTTGGCGGGAGCCGCAGCTGCCGAGGCCGAGTGAGTGCCTGCGCCAAGCGCCGCGGCCGGAATCGACAGAGGGCTGTTCCAATACTCGTCGAATCGGGCCGAGAGCTGTTGAACGACCGGGCCGGCGGTGAAGACGTCATCATCGGCGAACTGCGATTCGGGATCCATTTGGAAATATTGATTACCGATGTTTCGCCCGCCGATGAGCGCGACGGCGTTGTCGAGGACCATCAGCTTGTTATGCATGCGGTAGTTGAGCCGCCGGCCGTTGAACAGGAACTCCATGGCCCGCCGCAGTTCCACATGGCCGCGATAGGCAAACGGATTGAACACTCGGATCTCAATCGAAGGCTGGCCGTCCAGTGCGAGCAGCCGCTCGTCGCCGGCCCTCGTGTCCCCGTCGTCGACGAGAACGCGCACGCGGACGCCGCGAGCCGCGGCGCGCACCAGGGCCTCGGTGATCAGATGACCGGTCTCGTCGCCGCGAAAAATGAAATACTGCAAATCGAGCGTGCGCTCGGCCGCCTCGATCATCTGCACGCGCGTCAGGAATCCATCGACGCCGACCGGGAGAATCCGGAATCCGGACATCGCGTCGTGCGCCTCTGCCGAATCGGCAAACTGACGGCCGAGCTTTGTTTCCTTCGGATCGGCCAGTGCGGCCGAGGCAACCCGCGGATGGTCGGCGCCGGGTGGCAGGCCCGCGCAGCCGCTGCTCAGCGCGGCGCTGATCGTCGCGAGCAGAGCACAGAGCAGACCTAGCGCTTGGCTACGTCGCGCATAGCATGCGGCATTGGCAGGGAGAATCGACAAGCTCATCTATTATCGCGCCTGCGGCTCTATTATCGCGCCTGCGGCCGCGCGATCTGTCTGTTATCGTACAGTGGCGCGGATCGGCACTGGACTCGGCGCAATTTCAGGGAGTATTTCATGATCAAGGTCAGCGTTCTATATCCAAACAAGCCCGACACTCATTTCGACATGAATTATTATGTCACGCGCCACATGCCATTGGCGATGCGCTTGCTGAGCCGGGGATTGCGCAAGACCGAGGTCGACGCGGGCTTGCAAGGGGCGGCACCGGGGGAACCGCCGGCGTTCTTCGGCGGATGTCAATTCTATTTCGATACCGTCGAGGCATTCCTGGCCGTCTGGCCGGCCGCGGCGGCAGAGCTGGCCGCCGACATTCCGAAGTACACCAATGTTGCACCCCTCATCCAATTCAACGAGGTCAAGCTGTCGGTCCCCGCGTAGCCGCGATCAGCGACTGAATCTCAGGTATCGAACGACCGCAGCAAATCGCGCCAACTGACGATGCCGATCGGCTTGAATTCGGGGTTGACGATTGGAAGACATGAAATGCGATGAGCGAGCAGCAGCTTGACCGCATCGGCGATCGCAGCTTCCGGAGGCAAGGTGATCGGCTTGCGGCTCATGATTTGGTGGACACGCTTGTTCAGCGTTGCCGCATCCCGCAAATTCTCAGAGGGACTGCCGACATACGGGCTCAATGCCTTGAGCAAGTCACGGTCCGAGAGAACACCCGCCAATTCACCGTCGCCGTTGACGACCAATAGATGATGAAATTTCGTGGAGTCGAAGATTTCTTTGACGACCGCCAAACGATCGTCCATCTCGACGGTGACGACCCGGGCGGTCATTATGTTGCGCAAATTCATCGGACTTTGCCCTGATGTCAAAAAAGCTGCTGGATGAGTTCGACGGAACGGCTGTCGCCCGCGGCACCGTTGTGCGCCGTCTGCCGGCAGAGCCCCGATGCGCGCCGGCTGGCTTGTAAGAAGCGCTCGATCGCCGCCGGATCAATCTGACCGGTGCCGGTAATCACCTTGCATTCCTTGGCGGCACGTTTGAGTTCCGCGAGAGCGCTGCCGAGCCCCTTGTGCAACTCGCCTGCAAGGCGCCGGCGCTCGAGGTCGGTGGCCTCCAGGAACGCGCGGCGCAGGGCGTTGCGTTCAGTCGCATCGACCGAAAAACAGAGCATCGCGCTACGGCCGTCCATGTCGACCGCTGCATAGGTCAGCTCGACATCGATGACTGCGCCGCTTTTCAGACGATGCCGCGTCATCGCGGGCCTTGAGCCGGGCTCGGAGCGAGCGTTCTGGTGGGCGATGGGATACGCCGTCAAGCGTTCGGCCGTGAGCCTCAGCCATTCGCTCTTGGAGTAACCATAGTGACGAATGGCCTGTTCGTTGACCATGAGGATTTGACCGCTCGCAAAGTCCTCCACCCATAAGGGGTGGGGGTCGTGCTCAAACAATCCGCGGTAGCGCCGAGCCATCGAGAAAAGTTCCGCCAACGTGCGATTGCGTTCGCTCAGCAGCGCCGTCAAGAACATGCCTGTGACGGTCAGCAACAGCAAGAACCACCATAGTGTTCCGATTCCATCGCCGGTCGCGCTCGAGATCAGCACGCCGTGTTGCAAGGCATAACTTAAGGTCGCCACCAAGGCGCAGACGCTGATGGCGGCCGACGCCATCGCGACGCCGAAGCGCATGACGGCCCAAACGAGCAACGCCAATGCCATCGTCAGCAAGGGCCACGCCGCGCCGACCTCATTGAGCGACAGCATGCAGATCGCCCAGCCCAACAATGCCACGCACCAGATCGCGACTTCGGCTCGGTGGCCGCGCAGCGTTTGCGAGATCGGCGGGATCGCGACCAGCAGCGGCACGATAATTACTGTTCCCGCGACGCCGTCAGCCCACCATCGTCCGAGCGCCGACAGAAGTGCTCCGGTCACGACCGGAGTCGCACCGGCGGCGTTCGTCATCATCGCCACGAGCGGCGCGTTCAATTCGCCGGGTCTCAAGGATTGATAAGCCAACAGGCCAAGAAAGCTCAGCGTGCTGCTCGCGCTGGCGCCGACAATCGCCGCCGCAAATAGCAGAACCGGGTCTTGCCAATGGTCGAAGCTGCGGCGAAACCCCCAGCGCATCAGTAACGCCTGGATGATCAGCGCGACCACGGCCATTTCCGCGCCGTAATAGATTGCGTATCGCCAAGGGAGGGACAACAGCAACGCCGCGCCGACCATTGCGCCGCCCGCAATACCGGGCCACAAGCGCGCTCCGCCCAAAATCAAGCCGGCTGTACTGAATCCGCACAGCAGCGATGGGATCGCGAGCTGCGACGAGTACATCGCGACGCGTGGATCGATGATCGTGGCCAACAGCTGCGTTGCCGTCATGCCTGCGAAGCAAAGCACGGCAAGCAGCAGGCATCGCGCGACGTCGCTGCGCGCCCCTTGAGGCGTCAACGAGGACGGAATATTGTGCTGAACGGCCGTGATCGGCGGTTCGCGAGCGGCGTGATTCGCCTCAGCGCCTGTGCGTTGGTGGGTTTCAAACTGCGCTTGCTGCGGGCACTCGCAATGAACCAGCGTACCGCCTGCGGCTCTTGCGCTCACCTCGACGATCGCGCCGACTGCGGTTGCACGTAGCTCCATGGAGCGCATGCCAAGGCTGCTCGTGGGGCGGATCGCATCGAGGATGCCGATGCCGTCATCCTCGATGCTGACGCGCACCGCCTCCTGTGTCACGGTGATCAACACGCGGATGTAGGTGGCCTTCGCGTGTTTTAGCGCGTTATTGACGGCCTCTTGTACGACGCGATAAAGATGCTCACTGCGCTCGAGCGATAGCGTGAGCGGCGCCTGTGAATCGACCACGATCTCGAGCCGTGGGCTAAAGCCGGGCGGCAGCGAATCGGAGAGGCGACGCAAGGCTTCGAGCAAGTCGCCGCCGGCATCCTCGAGCGGCGAGACGCCGCGAGTCAGGTCGCGGCAGACCTTGACCGCGTCATTGCTCGCGTCAATGAGGAAATCGACGAGCGCGGCATCGACGGCCGTGCCGCGCGCCGCGTTTTGGATCGCGCCGTGCGCGCCGAGGTTGAGGCCCGTCAGCAACTGACCGAGCCCGTCGTGCAGTTCCTGCGCGAAGTGCCGCCGCTCGAGATCCGCTGCGGCGAGCAGCCGGGAACGCAATTCGACGCGGTCGGTAACATCCACGGCGTAGCACAATTCCGCGGGGCGGCCGTCGAGCTCGATGGGAGTCGACTGAAACTCGATGTCGATGGCCGCGCCGCCGCGGGTGCGATGGCGCAGCGCACGCGCTCGCGTGGCCGGTGTGCTGTCGCCGGATGCGGGAGTTTGGCTCGCGACGGGATCCGCCGCGAGTTCGGCGGCCGTCATGGCGAGGAACTCGGTCTCGTTGTAGCCATACCGGCGTATCGCCGTATCATTGACCATCAGAATGCGGCCGCCGTTCGGCTCCGCGACCCACAGCGGCGATGGATTGGACTTGAAGAACCGTTTGTAGCGCGCGGCGACATCGGTCAGCCGTTCGAGGTCCCGGCGCCGCTCCGCAAGCAGCGCGGTGAGCATGAGGCCCGTCAGCGCGAGCAAGGTGATGAAGCCCCACTGCAGGCCGATATTTTCGAGCGGGCTGTCGCTCGCGAGCGGCCCCATTTGCAGATCGACACCGACTGTCGCCACGAGCGACATGATCAGCGTGACGAATGCGGCGACCGGTGTGCCTAATCGAATCGACGCCCACGCCACGAGCATCAGCGCGGCCATCAACAGAGGCGGCGCCGCCGCCATCGGCAGGCTCAGCGCGGCCGCGGTCCATGTGGTCAGCGAAACACCGAAACCGAGAAATGAAATCGGGCGACGGACGAACGCCTCGTGCAGCCGATTCCGCTTTGCGCTCACGAGCGGCACGACGAGCACGATGCCGGCAATCGAATTCAGCGTCCAGCCGATGCTGGCCCGCAAAACCTCCGGAGTCAGAACCGGAAAGGCGCCGTCCGCCCCGGTCAGCATCGGGCGATAGATCGCCGCGACGGCTTCCGGCGTCAAATAAGCCGCACCAAAGGCGCCTACCCAGTCGAGCGATGTCGCGAGCACCCGCCCGATCGTCGCCGCCACAAGCAATATGATGGGATCGCGGAAGCGGTCAAAGTCGCGTGCAAAGCCCCAGATGGACAGCAAGCGGACGATGAGCACGATGCTCCCGGCTTCTGCGACCGCGTCGACCGTGACCGAGACCACCGAGTGGCCGAGGAAGATGCCCCAGACCACCCAAGATCCGATGAACAGAGCGGGCCAGAGACGTGGCCCGCCGAGCAGAATACCGGCCACACCGACGCCGACCGCGAGCCATGGCACGGCGACCGACATGACGCGCAAGCTCGGGTCCACATATTGGACAAACAGCGTCGTGCCGATAGCGGTCGTCACGTAAACCAGAAACAACAGCGATCCGGCAGCCCATGCCGGGTGCCGGTACCAGGATCGCTGCCAATTATCGGTGTTCGACAACATATTCGATCGCGCTCTGCCGAGATTCGCCGCGCCAAGGAATTCGGGGCGAGCCGATGGGTGTGATCGTCCTTACCGCGTGGTCAGCGCGGACCGCGTTCGACAGGTCAGCGGCATCGTATCGGATTTCTTGAGGGAAAATTGATGGATCTTGAGATCGATGCGCTCAATCAGAAGTGGCGCTGGTAGCGCAGCAGCACGGTGAGCGGCTGCAAGGTCGCCGCCTGCGGAATCACGCTGCCGGCCGCATTGAATTGCGCATAGCCGACATAGCCGATGTCCCCGAGGTTCGGTTTCGCGTTGAACAGATTGTGGACGTTGAGCGAAACTTCCGATGGCCCCTGGGTGATGCCAAAGCGCAGGTTGACGAGCGAGAACCCCGGCCGCGTCGCCTCCGCGCCGCCCCCGCCTACGAGCAGCGAGACACTGTTGCCGGTGTAGCTGTAGTCCGCGGACAGAAAGCCGTCCATGTTCGCGCTCAGCGCGCGCGTGTACACGCCGCCGATCGACGCCGTCAAGGCCGGAACCCCGCTGACACGCGTGCCGGGCAGAACGCCAACTTGGGCCAGGTTCCCCGGATCGGTGATCGAGGTGTCCTCGTAGCCGAGGCCCATGCGGAACTGCAGTTCGTGCGTCAGGCGCCCCGTGGCCTCGATTTCCCCGCCGTTGATTCGCGCCTTCTCGCCGTTGACCTGAAGATAAAAGCCGCATGCCAGGGCGACCTGTTGCTGCAGATTGCTCCATTCTATGTTGTAGAGGGCCGCGGAGATCAGGATTGCCGGGTCGGGCAACTGTATCTTCGTGCCGACCTCATAGGTCCACAATGTGTCCGACTGCACATGGGTGACGACATCCGCCGGCAGGTTCGACGAGCAACCCGGGAAGTTCGCCTGCGCACCGCCGGCGCGGAACCCCTTCGATGCCGAGGCATAAACCATCGTCGCGTCCGTCATCTGCATCGACAGCCCGGCCTTGGGATTGAAACCTGACTGGCTGTTGGCCTCAGGCTGGCTCGGCGTAGGGCCGCCGTTGAGAAAACCATTCGCGGTATAGTCGGTCGTTTGATTGAGCCAGTACTGGCGTCCGCCGAGCGTCAGTGTCCACTGGTCGAGGAATTTGTAGTACAGCTCGCCGAAGATCGACTTGTCTTCCTGAGTGGCCGGGTTCGTCTGCTGCCATATCTCGTCATTCGGCCACGCCGGAGTCGTCAACGTGCACGGGAGCGCAGGACTTCCAAACGGACAGGCGGTCGTCGTAGGCGAGTTCAGGCCGTTCGCATAGGTCGGGGGAATCGTAAATCTCGAATGCGTGTTCGAGTAGTAGAGGCCGATCGTTCCGCTGATGTTGTGAATGGGGTCGAAAGATAAGCGGGCTTCACTCGTTATCTGGTCGTGATAATGCTCGCCGTCCCACAGGTAGGGCTGGGCGGGCAGCCCGGTCACCAGGTAGACCGGGCCCGTCAGGACCTGTTGGGTACCGTAGCTCGAATCCTCGACGTCCTGCGTGTGGCGATAGAAATAGCTGTTGGCCCACACGATGGAGTAGCCCGTTCCCGTGTACTTCAAATCGAGCGTCGGCAGGCTCCAGACATCGGAGGCATGCGACTGCACGTTGAAGGCGCGGTTGAGCGTGTAGTCCGGCGTGAAGTCCGGCAGAGGAGCAAACGCTGCCGGAAAGCCATGATCGTACTGATCCTGGAACATGATGCGCAGCTTGATATCGAAATTGTCCGTGGCGCGCACGAGCAGCGCGGCCGAGCCGCCGCCGGTCGTGATCGCGCCCTGATCGTCGACGCTGGTGCGCGGCACCGACACGAACGGATCGCCTGCGCCCGCGCCGTTGGGCGAGGTCGGATAGGTGCGCGTCAGGTAGCCGGCATCGTGGTTCGCGAACAGCACGACGCGCACGGCGGCAAAATCCGGAACGATAACGGCGTTTCCGACGAAGCTCGCGCCGCCGTCGGCGCTGCCGCCGCCGGAGGTGGCGCCGGCCTCGGCCATGTAGCCGATACCGGAGTTATTGAGGTCCGGCCTCTTCGTAATCAACCGCACGTTGCCGCCGAGGGAGCTCTCGCCGAACAGCGTGCCCTGCGGTCCCTTCAGCACCTCGATGTTGTCTATGTCCAGCACGCGCGGATCGATCGATCCGGGCACCGGAGTATCGTCGATGTAGAAGCCGGTGGCGCCGGCCGTGCCGAACAGATTCTGGCCGGTGATGCCGCGAACGGAGATCGTTCTGGCATCGGCGATGCCGGTCGGTCCGCCACCGTAGGTGAAGGCGACATTCGGCGTCTTCGTCGCGTAGTCGTTGAACGACTGAATGTTGTAGGCCTGCAGTGACTCCGACGTGAACACCGTGATGCTGACCGGTACCTTGGCCAAGGACTCGTCGCGCTTGCGCGCCGTGACCGTGATGGTCTCCAAGGACTCGCTCTCGGCGGTGGACGCGGAAGGAGTATCCTCCGCACGCACGCCGTTGGCATATAGCCCAAGAGCACCGGCCGCAACCAGCGCAGCGATTGCGGCAGCCGCAGATTTTTTGGAAATGGCGCAGTTATCAGCGCTCATCCGGCCTTCGCTCGTCACCATTACGACGCCATGCTCGTTGCTATATCGAGTCATATTATTCTCCCTCCCAATCGCGCATGGCGCTGCTTGCTGCACCGCCTTGTCTTTGGCGCTCTCGCAGACACGCCAATAATACCCATACCGCTGGGTCACAGCATCACATATTATTAACTTTTAAGGCCGGCACTCACATTGCATTGACGGGTTTGCGGCGTGAAGATCGATCGTTTCACGACGGGGACCTTCGAGGGCGCGGCCGCGCCGCCGGCGGCCTCGAGCATCCCTTCAAGAATAGTTGGATTCATGCACAGGCAACCCCGCGGTTGCAAGCTGCGGACAGCGGCACTCCACGACCATTCCGCGCCGGCCCTTGCGCACAATGCGCAGCCGCCCATTGAGCGCCGCGCTACGCAGGCGCAGCGAGTCGAGCCCGATGCCGCGTCTCACGCGCGCGGGATCGAAGCCGGTGCCGTCGTCCTCGACCCGCAATTCGATTTCAGTGGCGCCGACCGAAACGCTGACCGAGATTCGGCTCGCGTGCGCATGCTTGATCGAATTGTTGGTCGCTTCCTGCGCGATTTGATAGAGGTGCTCGCGTGACTCGAGCGGCAAATTCACGGCACTCGTTGCCACCACCGATACGGTGATTTGTACACGCGCATCGGGCGGCAGCCGGTCCGGCAGACGCGCGATGGCGGCGAGCAAATCGCCGCCGGTCTCTTGCAGCGGCGATAGGCCGCGCAGGATTCGCTCGCAGGCGCGCAGCGCTTCACGCGCAGCCTTCGAGAGGAAATCGATTGCGGTCGGTGAGGGCCGCTCGTTTTGTTCGGCGGAACGCAGTAGCGGGTTGATGCCGAGCAGCAGTCCCGTGAGGATCTGGCCGAGCCCGTCGTGAAAATCCTGCGCGAACTGGCGTCGTTCGCGATCGATCGCCTCGATCATCTGGGTGCGGAGCCGGTTTCGTTCGGTGACATTGATCGCGAAACACAGCGCGCTCGGCTCTTCATCGAAATCAACGGGCGTGCGCGTGAGTTCGACGTCGAAGACCTCTCCGGACCTGCTCCGATGCCGGCGTGTGGTCTTCGACGCCTCTGCGGGCGCTCGTGCGCCATCCGGCGCGTGCTCGTCGACTTCGAGGTCGGCGAGCGACATCGTTTCGAATTCGCTCTCGCTGTAGCCATAGCGCTCGCGCGCCGCGCGGTTTGCGACACGAATGCGCCCGCCGGCGTGAGAGACCGCGAACAGCGGGTGTGGGAAGGCTTCAAACAGGCTGCGGTAGCGCGTATCGAGCTGTCTCAGCTTACGCTCGGACTGATCGCTGTCGGCAAGCAATGTCGTCAGCAGCTGCGCCGTCGCTGCAAGCAGGATCACGAAGCCCCAGAGCGCGCCGCTGCCCTCGCCGAAACGCGTGGGCGCAAGCACGCCGTGACCTGCGATGAAGCTCCCCGTGGCGGACAGGGCGATCAGCAGGATCGTCGTCCAAGCAGCCGCGACGCCGAAGCGCAGCGCGGCCCAGACCGTAACCGCGAGGCAGCCCGCGAGAATCGGCAGCTGCAATTCGGCGCCGGAAACCGCAAATACGGCAACGGCCGCTATGCCGACCGCAATTGCCCACGCGAGCACTTCGCGCCGATGCTCAAGCAGCCGGGTCCACGCCGCCTGCGACCAGGAAACCACCGCGGGAACGACCAACAAGATGCCCCAGGTGCCGGCGATCCACCAGGTCAGACTGCCTTGGAGGAGAACGCCCGTGACAGCGAACATCCCTCCGCTTGCTGCAGCGCTGATTTCGGGCATGACCTTCGGCATCACGAGCCAGACGAGCAGCGTGCCGATCAGATAAACCGCCCGCTCCAGCAATTGACCAAGCCCGGCAGCGGCGGCGAGCAGCAGCAGATCGCGGAACCGATCGCAGGAGAGTCGAAAACCCCACTGCGACAGAAAACGCGTTGTCACGATCAAGGATAGCGAAACAGCAAACGCGTCGACGATCGCTAATGGCCAACGGCCGGGGCCGGCGATCAGACTCAGCACGAGCGCCAGGACAAACACGACTCCCGAGAGCCGTTCGCCGCCCAGTATCAGGGCCGCGATTCCAAATCCGAACGGCAAATAGGGCAAGGGCAGAACGCTGCCGTACCAAAAATGCCCGGGATCCGCGGCCAGCAGGAACCAGTCCAACTGCCATGACAATGCCCCGCCCAGCACGAGCAATGCGATGCCGATACCCCAGCGCTGGCGCACCGGAGCTGCAACCTCGGCGGCCGCGTTGGCCTCACGCAGCACGTCGCTGGGCGGCCGCACATCCGCCGGGCTGAGCCCCGGGTGGACGGCCGCTTCCTCTTGTGTCTGTTCGCACTCGAAGCTGACGATTCTGCCGCCGGCCCAGCTTCGGCCGACTTGCAGCTGGCCCTCGGCCGCGACCGCGCGCGCCGCGATCGAGCGCAGCGCAACGTCGCCCGCCGCGTCGTTGGCCGCCTGGGCATCGCCGTCGTCTTCAATCACGACGCGCACGCTCGTCGGCGCCACATCGAGCGTAACCCAGACGTTATGCGCGCTGGCGCGCGCCACGGCGCTTTGCACGGCCTCTTCGGCGATTCGGTAGAGATGATCGCGCCGCTCTACCGAGAGAGCGAGCCCGCCGCTCGTTCGAATCGATACCTGCAGCGACGGCCCACGGCCCGGCAGCGTCGCGGGTAGACGCCGCAGCGCTTCGGAGAGGTCGCCGTTCGCCGATTGCAGTGCCGAGGCTCCGCGCGTCAGGTGCTTGCACACTTGCGCGGCGGCGTGAGCGTCCTCACTGATGGACTGCAACAGCGTTCGCGGTGCCGGCTCGCCTTGCTGCGCCGATGCAGCGAGCAGTTCTGCGACGCGGGCGATCTTTGCGAGCGGCGGTATGAGCTGCTTATCGATGACCTCGCCGAGTCGGTAGCGTTCGATGTCGCCGGCGGTCAGCGCCGCGAGGCGCAGTTGGTTGCGCTCGCTCAGCAATTCCACGCAGCAGACCCGCACGGCACTGCCGCCGAGGGACGTGGCGAGGCGCGTGACCTCGACTTCGATTTCGGTGCCGGCGCGCGTGCGATGGCGCTCTACCGCGGTGCCCGTCGCTTCCGCCGCGTCGGCGGCCTGCGTTTGAGGCTCGCCCACGACGGCCAAATCCCGCGCATCGAGCCCCAAGAAATCGCGTTCCGCGTATCCGTACGTGCGTAGTGCGGCGGGATTGGTCAGCAGTATTCGCCGCGACGCCGCATCCTGAACCCACATCGGCTGCGGATTACCAACGAACAGTCGTTGATAGCGCTCGGCCGAGGCGGCGATGGCGCGCAACGCGCGCTCGCGCTGCGCGATCAGCGCGGTGAGGAACAGCGCGGTCCCGACCAGTAGCGCCTCGAAGCCCCAGGCGGCCTCGAGGCGCTGCGCGTAGCCGATTTCGGCAAAGGCGCCGAAGCGGGAACTGAAGCCAGCGGATGCGGCCAGCGCAAGCACGAGGGTCGCTGCCATGGAGATGCCGACGCCAAACCGGACGGCGGCCCAGGTGACGAGCGCAAACGCGACGAGCAACAGAGCCGGCCACACGCCGGCGAAGGGCAGCAACAGGCCGATCGCGATCCAGATCGCGATACCGAAGATCAGCAGCGCGAGCTCGCCGTGGTAGCCCCGACGACGCGCCGCTTTACCAAAGCGCAGCGCGAGCAGCGGTACGACCAGAAGTGAACCGGCGACCGTATTGGCCCACCAGCGCGCCGCGAAACCCACGAGATCGGGGCTGATCGCAAGTGCATCGCCGTGACGCATGGCGCCCGCAGCAGCCAAACCCGCAGCCACGCGCGGGCTCGTCGTGACCCAGGCGGCGCCGATAACCGACAGCACATCGATCGCGGACGAGACGGTACGGCCGATCGCAAGCGCGGCGACGAGCAGCAGCGAGTCCTTATACCGATCCAATGTCGGCCGGAAGCCCCAGCTGCGTAGCAGCGTTACGATCAGCACGATGCTGAGCGCTTCGCCGGCCGATTCGGCGACGATCGCCGGCAGATAGGCATGTCGAATGAAACCCCAGACGACAATTGAGCCCGCCGCGATCGCCGGCCATGCGCGGCGGCCGTAGCGCAGCAAGCAGGCAACTCCAAAGCCTGGCGCGAGCCAGAGCACGGTCAATGACGCGGACGTGTTGCCCTGATCGCGTCCGGCGATGGCATCGAGCCAGAGTAGACCGAGGGCTCCGGCGGCAACGTAGGTTGCGAAAGTGACCAACAATCCGACGATCCGATCTCGCAGCCCGGGTGTCCCTGTAGCAACTTCGACCAAACTGGGCGCGGCGTCCACAGCGTCGTGTATCTGTGTGTTGAGCGCCTCGCGAGGCTCGCCGGGTTGCTGTATGAGGGTCATCGATGAGTTATCGGTTCGCAGCTCGAGAGTTTGAGTGAGTTCAATAGGGTCCCTCTATTTGAAAGTGCGAACAACCGCCGCCCTGCAGCAAACCCGAAGGGATTGTACGGCGGGAGCGGCGCCGATTGCGACGATTCAGTGCCGATTCGGATACGCGTCGATTTCGTCGAGCATTTCCGGGCCGCCGAGCGCCTGCATTTGATCGAGAATCCAGGCGCGACGGCGCTGCACATAGGGCGAGGGTGCGGTAATCAAGAGCCGTTGCGGATTCGGCAAGACTGCGGCCATTAAGGCCGCATCGCTGCGCGTCAAGCGGGCCGCCGATTTATGAAGGTAGCGTTGGGCGGCCGCCTCCGCACCGTAAGTGCCGTAGCCGAACTCGGCGATGTTCAAATACACCTCGAGGATGCGCCGCTTCGGCCAGCAGCCTTCGATGAGCAGCGTGAAATACGCCTCGATTCCCTTGCGAAAATAACTGCGCCCCGACCACAAAAACAAGTTCTTCGCGACTTGTTGGCTGATCGTGCTGGCGCCGCGCACGCGATGGCTATGCTGATTCAGCGAATAAGCCTTTTCGATCGCTTCGACGTCGAATCCCCAGTGATCGGGAAATTTCTGATCTTCGGATGCAACCACCGCCAAGGCGAGATTCGGCGAGATCTGCGTCAGATCAACCCAGTGGTGCCGAATCTCGTAAGTACGGTCGCGCTCGATCCAGGCGCCAATCGTCGTTTCGGCCATGAACGCACTGACCGGCGGATTGACAAAGCGCAGCAGCATGACCAAGCCGATCGAGCCGACCAGCAAGCCGAGCACGGACCACAGCAGAATTCTGACTAGGCGGCCTGCCCAGGCCTTCTTCTTCGCCACCACCCAAAAATTCCGCGATGCGCCCGAAAGTCGCTACGCGGGGATTCTGCGCACGCTGGTCATGATGACCGGCTCGACCGGCACGTCGTCAAAGCCGCGCCGGCGTCCGGTCTCCACCGCGGCAATCTTGTCGATGACGTCCATGCCCTCGGTCACGCGCGCAAACACGGCGTAGCCGAAGTTGCCGCGCTGGTGATCGAGAAACGCATTGTCTTTCAGATTGACGAAGAATTGCGAGGTCGCGCTGTTGACGTCGCTGGTGCGTGCCATCGAGAGCGTGCCGCGCCCGTTCTTGAGGCCGTTGTCGGCTTCGTTCTTGATTGGCGGCTGAGTCTTCTTCTGATTCATATCCTCGGTGAAGCCGCCGCCCTGGATCACGAATCCCGGGACGACGCGGTGGAAGATCGTGCCGTCGAAAAATCCGTCGTCGACGTACTTCAGAAAATTGTCCGCCGTTCCCGGCGCCTCCTTGTCGAACAACTCAATCGTGAAGTTTCCTAGGGTCGTTTCGAATCGGATCATGTTGGCACCTTCCGCTGTGAATGAATGCTTGCGAGCGTCACGCGCAGCCGCCCGGAGCGATCCGCGTGCGAACGAATATCTTTGAATTCATGCCGCTCGAGCAACGCCGCCACTTGTTGCGCCTGCTCGCTGCCGTGCTCCAAGGCCAACACGCCTTCATCGGTAAGATGATCGCCGGCCGCGGCGACGATCGATTCGAAGGCCTCGAGTCCGGTTGCGCCCGGCGTCAGCGCGAGCAGCGGTTCTGCCCGCAGAGCCGCGAGCGCCGCATCGCTCGCCGCGATATAGGGCGGATTGGCGACGATGACGTCGAAGCGCTCTCCGGGTACCGCATCGAACCACGAGCCCTGTCGCCACGCAATCTCGGACAGGCCGAGATTCTTCGAGTTACCCATGGCGACCTGAAGTGCGCACATCGATAGATCGGTACCCGTGACGCGGGCCTTGGGCCGCTCGCTGGCGATCGCGATCGCAATCGCGCCGCTGCCCGTGCCGAGGTCGAGAACCGCGCAGTCACAGCCCGGCGGCAGGTGATCGAGCACGAGTTCGACGAGCGTCTCGGTTTCCGGCCGCGGTACGAGTACTGCCGATGTCACCGCGAGCGGCAGGGACCAGAACTCGCGTGTTCCCGTCAAATAAGCGACCGGCGCGCCGGCCAAGCGCTCGGCCAGTAGGCCGGCATAGGCGCGTTCACATGCGTCGTCCAAGCGTCGCTCGCCGTCGACGATGAGTCCTGAGCGAGTCCGCGCCAACACCTTGCCGAGAAGAAGCTCCGCGTCGAGATGCGGCGAATCGCTGCACCGGGAAAGTTCCCGGGTCGCGCTGGCCAAGCTCTCGGCAATCGTGCTCATCGAACTCACTCGACCTGTTGCGCCAATTCTTCGGCCTGGTGCTCTTGATTGAGCCCCTGCACCAATTCGTCGATGTGGCCATTCATGACGTCGTCGAGTTTATAGAGCGTCAGATTGATGCGGTGATCCGTGACCCGGCCCTGCGGAAAATTATAAGTGCGGATGCGTTCGGAGCGATCGCCCGAGCCGACCTGAAGCTTGCGCGATTGCGCTTGTTGACTCTGCTGCTTTTCGCGCTCGCTGGCGAGGAGGCGCGCCTTCAATAAGGACATGGCGCGCGAACGATTCTTGTGCTGCGAGCGCTCGTCCTGGCACTCGACGACGAGCCCAGACGGAATGTGGGTGATGCGGATCGCCGAGTCGGTCTTGTTGACGTGCTGGCCGCCGGCTCCCGATGCGCGGAAGGTATCGATGCGTAGATCCGCCGGATTCAGCTCGACGGCCTCGACCTCCTCGAGTTCGGGCAATATGGCAACCGTACACGCCGATGTATGGATGCGTCCTTGCGCTTCGGTTGCCGGTACGCGCTGCACGCGATGGGTTCCCGATTCGAATTTGAGCGCGGAGTATGCGCCGCGACCGATGATCCGGCTGATGATTTCCTTGTAGCCGCCGTGTTCGCCCGGGCTTTCGCTCAAAATTTCGACGTCCCAGCCCTTCGACTCGGCAAAGCGCGCATACATGCGGAATAGATCGCCGGCGAAAATGGCCGCTTCGTCCCCGCCGGTACCGGCACGCACCTCGAGGAAAATATTGCTGTCGTCCTGCGGATCCCTCGGGACCAACAAGCGCTGCAGTTCCAACTCGTCGGCGGCCAGGCGCGGCGTCAGGCTTTCGAGTTCTTCTTGTCCCATCGCCTGGGTCGACGGATCCTTATCGAGCTTCAGCTCCTCGGCGATTTCGAGATCCGCTTCGAGCGCCACGAAGCGCCGGTACCGCTCGACGAGCGGCGACAATCTCGAGTATTCCATCGACAATTCTCGAAACTGATTCTGGCGCCCAATGACGCCCGGGTCCGACAGCAGCCGGCTGATTTCCTCGAATCGCTCGTCGAGTTTTTCGAGCTTGCGGCGAATGGAGTCTTTCAACTCACTGCCGCTCGCGTTCTTCGACGAGCAGGCGGGTAATGGTCTGCGCCAATGACGAATCGGCCAATTCGGCCGCATGGCGCAGGGCCTGCGTGGGTGCGTGTAGAAGCCGGTTAGTGAGGGTGTTGGCCAAATATTCAATGACCTCATCCGGAGAGCGGCCCGTCGCGAGCATGCGCCGCGCCTGTTCGACGGTCTGTTGACGCACGGAGTCGGCTTGGGCACGCAAGCTGCGAATCGCCGGGCCCGCATCATGGGCCCGAGATTCGAGCAGAAAGCGCGCCACTTCCTCGTCGATGACGAGCCGCGCGCCGTCCGCGGCCATTTCCCGCTGCTGGCGGTTTTCGTCGACGACCTCCTGCAGATCGTCAATCGAGTAGAGATAGACGTCCTCGAGATCGCCGACCTGCGGCTCGATGTCGCGCGGCACCGCGAGGTCAACCATGAAGATTGGACGATGCCGCCGTGTACGCACTGCCGCCGCGGCCATCGCCTTGGTGATGATCGGAACCGGGCTCGCCGTACAGCAGATCACGACATCCGCGGCCGCCAATTCGGATGCGAGATCGTTGAGTCCGACGGCATAGGCATTGAGTTCAGCGGCCAGCGTTTGGGCACGCCCCAGGCTGCGATTGGCGATGACCATGCGCTTGACCCCCTGGGCCGCCAGGTGCCGGGCGGTCAGCGCAATCATCTCGCCGGCGCCCACCAAGAGGGCGTTGCGCTCGCTCAAATCCGAATAGACCCGCCGTGCGACGCTGACAGTGGCGGATGCGAGCGAGACGGCGTTGGCGCCTATTCGGGTCTCGGTGCGCACCCGCTTGGCGGCCGAGAAAGCGGCCTGGAACAGCTTGTTGAGAGCCGGGCCCGTGGCGCCGGCTTCCTGGGCGACTCGATACGCATCTTTCAATTGACCGAGAATCTGTGCCTCGCCGAGCACCATGGAGTCCAGCCCGGAGGCCACGTTGAAGGCGTGAGTCACGGCTTGGCGTTCTTGATGCACGTAGAGACTGGGCGCCAGTTCGAGACTGACGCCGTGATGGCGCTCCAGCCACTGCGTCAGTTCCGAACCGCTGGCCGAACCGGCCCAATACAACTCGGTACGATTGCAGGTCGAGAGAATTACGACCTCGGCGACCCCGACCTCCTGACGCAGCGTCCGCAATGCGGCGAGCAAACGCTCCTCGCTGAATGCGACCTTTTCGCGCAGCGCGACCGGTGCAGTCTTATGATTGATGCCGAGGATATTGAATGCCATAGTGCGGTCGTGTTCTCGAATTCACATCTTGCGCGCTTCAGTTTAACGGTCGGCATCATAGCCTCCTCCGCGTGTGTCAGTGCGAATCGCATGACCGCCCCCGCTGCCGCGCCGGAATCATTTTATACTGTCACCGCGGAATTAGCCCTGGCACGGCATGAACCCCGCGTCGCAGCGCTGCAATATGCCGCAGCGGCCCAAGCGAACCCCAATCTCTGGCCGCGCGCAGTCGAGGTCGCAACCGAGGGCCTGCAACCGTCCTTAGGGCTCAGCGCGGCAGAGCGGTGGATCCGCGCCGATCCGGCCTCGCTCGAGGCCCAACGCGCCGCGGGGAGCGCGGCGCTGGCTCTACATAAGATAACCACGGCCGCCACGCACTACCGACTCGTCGTCGCGAACGCGCCGGATGGCGCCGCCGCGGCATTCGCGCAGCTCGAGAAAGAGCTGCGCGCTGCCGACAATGCCTACGGCGCGCGTGAGCTCGCGGACCATTTGGCGAACGTTTTTCCCGCTTCGGCGGCCCTGCTGCGGCTGCAGGGATTCACGGCATTGCGCGCCGACGATCCGGCGGCAGCGGCACGTGATTTTGCGGCGGTGCTGGCGCAGGGCGAGACGGCCGGATCGAAGGGCGCGGAGGCGAGCGCCGCGGCCACGAATGCGGAGCTCACGCAGGCCTGGCGCCGCGCCCGGGTGCTCGCCGGCGACGTCGATGCGCCGCTCGCCGAATCCCAGGCGCAAGCGCAGCGCGACGCGACGCCGGCGAATCGATTTGACTATAGTTTGCTGCTTTGGACCGCCAAGCGCGACGCACTCGCGCGCGAGCAATTGAAGGCTCTCGCGGATGAGCCGCAGGCGCGACCGGACGCCCTGCGGATCTTGGGGCTGCTCGAGTTTCAGGCGGGCGATGACGCGGCGGCGGCGGCGCGCTTCACCGAACTATTGGCAACCGGCGACTATCTCGATGAGGCGTTCTATTATCTCGGTTTGATCGCCGACCGGCGCGGCGATTTGGACCGTGCGCTGCGCGCCTACGCTCGCGTGCAAAGCGGCGAAGTCTTGGTGCCGGCGCTATTGCGGGCCGCGACCATTCTGCATACCCACGGCGCCGAACAGCAGGCCGACGAATTGCTCGATCGGCTCGGCAGCGATGAGCCCGGCCGCACGCCCGAAATCCTGGCTGCAAGCGCGGAAATTTACGCCAAATCGGGGCAAGAGGACCGCGCGCTCGCACTGCTCGAGCGCGCCCGAATGGAATACCCGGACAGCGTCGAATTGCGCTACGCGCTCGCGACGCGATACGAACAGCAAGGACAAGTGGATGCGGCGTTGAAGGAGCTGCAGGCACTGCTGACCGACCGGCCGGACGATCCCGCCGCGCAAAATGCCTTGGGATACACGCTTGCGGACCACTCGCGCCAATTGAGCCGGGCCCGCTCGCTGATCGAGCATGCGTATGCGGCCGCACCGAAAAGCGCGGCGATTCGCGACAGCCTCGGCTGGGTGCTCTATCGCCAAGGCCGTACGGCGCAGGCTTTGCCGTTATTGTCGGAGGCATTTGCGGATGAACCCGGCGGCGACATCGGCGCGCATCTGGGCGAGGTATTGTGGCAGCTCGATCAGCGTGCCGAGGCGGAGCGCATTTGGACCGAGGCGCGACGCATCGATGCGGACAACCGGCTGGTGCAGTCCACGCGCGCGCGTCTGCATGAGCAGAAGCGTGCCGACCGTTGAACGAACGGGCCGGCCGTTGAGCAAGCGTGCCGATCATTGAGCACGCACGCGGGCCGTTGAGAAGCTGCGCGGCCGCTGCGATCGCGGCGGCGATGTTGGCGGCGTGCGTCACGACGCCGCCTGCGCCCAAGGCTCCGCAAGTTTGGGAACTGCGACAACCGGCCTTGCAACAGGCGAGTGCCTGGGATCTCGCGGGGCGCGCCGCGGTTGCGATCGGCACGCAGGGATGGCAGGCCAGCTTGAATTGGCGGCAACGCGATCAGAGCAGCGAGGTGCGTTTATCGGGACCGCTCGGCGTCGGTGCCAGCGCGCTGCGCTTGACGCCCGCGGGCCTCTCGCTCGACGGAGCGCCACCGGGCACCGACGCGCTGGCACTACTGCAGGATCGGCTCGGATTCGATCTGCCGCTTCGCGACATGCGTTATTGGTTGCTCGGCGTGCCTGCACCCGAGGAGGCTTTTGAGTTGGTACGCAACGCCGAGGATCGCGTGCAGCACCTGGAGCAAGCCGGCTGGCGCATCGATATCGATCGATATCTGCCGAACAAGGGCGATTGGCTGCCGGGGCATCTGACTCTCAATCGCGGCGACGTGCGGGTGCGCATCGTCATCGATCGGTGGGATTTATTGCGATGAGCGACCGACCCTGGCCGGCCCCGGCAAAGCTCAATCTGTTCTTACATATCCTCGGGAAGAGGCCCGACGGCTATCACGATTTACAGACCTGTTTTCAATTTATCGATCTGTGCGACGAGTTGCGCATAGTGGTGCGTGTCGACGGCAAGATCCAACGCCGGTCGGGAGCCGCAGGTGTTGCCGCGGATGCAGACCTCAGCGTTCGCGCCGCTCTCGCGCTGCAAAAGGCGGCGAGCTCACCGCTCGGCGCCGATATCGATGTGCTGAAGCGAATTCCAATGGGCGCGGGCCTCGGCGGCGGCAGTTCCGACGCCGCGACCACGCTGGTAGCGCTCAATCGTCTGTGGGGGCTCGACTGGGCGGTCGATCGCTTGGCCGAATTGGGCTTGGGTCTGGGTGCCGATGTGCCGGTGTTCGTGCGCGGCCGCGCCGCGTGGGGCGAGGGCATCGGGGAGCGCCTCACACCGCTCTATCCGCCGCTCGCGCCGATCGAGCATAACTACCTGATAATAAAGCCAAATGTCTCTATCAGCACCGCGGCCGTGTTTGCGGACCCCGAATTGACAAGGAATACCCCGCCGATCACAATTGCGGGCTTCTTCGCGGCCGGCGGAAGAAACGATTGCGAGCCGGTCGTGCGGCGCCGCTATCCGGCGGTGGGAATGGCCCTCGATTGGTTGTCCCGATATGGGGCGGCACGCCTGACCGGTACCGGTGCCTGCGTGTTCGTCGCTTGCGAAACGAGTGCTCGCGGCCGTGAAATATTGAACGAAATGCCGCCTGCGTTTGATGGGTTTTTGGCTCGTGGACTGAACGACTCGCCTTTGCTTGAAAGATTAGCGACTGGCTGAGCTTCAGCCGGGCTGGTTCGCTGACGGTTGATTCAAGTTGGGGTGTCGCCAAGTGGTAAGGCAGCGGGTTTTGATCCCGCCATTCGGAGGTTCGAATCCTTCCACCCCAGCCAAATTTTTGCGGTTGGAGCGGTTCGTTGACTGGAAATGGTCCTAGAGGGTGAGTTAGCAGAGGAAGGATAACGCCCGAAGGGCGGCCCCGGAGGGGTGAGGCCCGTAGGGCCGAATAATCCTTCCACCCCAGCCATTTTTTTCTTGAGCGGTAGCGTATGTCGCGACGTGACGAATTCAATTCATTGAGCATTGCGGTGTTCGCGGGCAACGCGCATCCGCTGCTCGCGCAAGAGATTACGCGTCATTTGCACGTGCCCTTGGGCCGCGCGCACGTCGGACGCTTCAGCGATGGTGAGGTGAATGTCGAGCTGATGGAGAACGTGCGCGGCCGCGATGTGTTCATCGTACAGCCGACCTCTCCGCCCGCAAACGACCATTTGATGGAATTGCTGATGATGACCGATGCCTGCAAGCGTGCATCGGCGAGAAGGATCACGGCGGTGGTCCCGTACTTCGGCTATGCGCGACAGGATCGGCGGCCGCGGGCGACGCGGGTGGCGATCGCCGCGAAGTTGGTCGCGAACATGATCGCGAGCGCGGGTGTGGATCGCCTGCTCACGGTCGATTTGCACGCGGATCAGATTCAAGGGTTTTTCGACATTCCGGTCGACAATGTGTATGCCTCGCCGGTGCTGCTCGGCGATGCCTGGAAGCGGAAGAACGAGAACATGATCGTGGTGTCGCCCGACGTGGGCGGCGTGGTGCGCGCGCGCGCCTTGGCGAAGCGCCTCGATGACGCGGAATTGGCGATCATCGACAAGCGCAGGCCTCGGGCCAACGAATCGAAGGTCATGAACATCATCGGCGAGGTGGAAGGTAAGAACTGCATGCTGGTCGACGACATGGTCGACACCGCGGGCACCTTGTGTCAGGCAGCGCAGGCGCTGAAGGACGAGGGTGCGACGAATGTCGTCGCGTACATCACGCATGCAGTGCTGTCGGGCGCGGCGATCGAACGAATCTCAAAATCGGTTTTGGACGAGGTGGTCGTCACCGACACGATTCCGCTGTCCGATGCGGGTAGGGAATGCAAGAAGATCCGGCAGCTGAGCGTGTCGGGATTGTTGGCCGAAACGATTCGCCGCATCAGCGACGAGGAATCGGTCAGTTCGCTCTATGTCGACTGAGCGAGCGCTGTAGATAGGTCGGTGTCCCGGCAGCTGGTCGCGGTGTCGGGACGCCGTGTGTGTGATGTAACTGGAGAAGATTATGAAAACCTCTTTCGAACTCGACGCCGAGTTCCGCGAGACGCAAGGCAAAGGTGCGAGCCGCCGCATGCGTCACGACGGAAAAGTGCCGGCAATCCTTTATGGCGGCCATAGCGACGCACGGCGCTTGAGCTTGAACCATCAAAAGCTGTTGATAATGCTCGAGAATGAGCGCTTTTATTCGACGATCCTCAATTTGAAGGTCGGCGATCAAAAACAGGCCGCGATCTTGAAGGACGTGCAGCGTCACCCATTCAAGAACGCCATCCTGCACATCGACTTTCAGCGCGTCGAAGACAACGAGAAGATCCGCATCAGCATTCCCCTGCACTTCAAGGGCGAGGCGGCTTGCAACGGCGTGAAGAATCAGGGCGGTCTCGTGTCGCACATTCGCTCTGAAGTGGAAGTCAGCTGCCTACCGAAAGACTTGCCGGAATTCATCGAAGTCGATCTGTCGGGACTGTCGCTGCACGAGAGCCTGCACCTTTCGCAGTTGAAGGTACCTGCGGGCGTGCAGCTCGTCGATCTCGCGAAGGAGGATGCGGCGGTCGTGACGATCTACGCTCCGCGTGCGGAAGAAGCGGAGCCGACGGCGGTTGCGGCGACCGAAGGTGCTGCTGCGGCGCCTGCGGCGGGTGCGGCGGGTGCGGCACCTGCGGCGGGTGCGGCACCGACCGGCGGCGATGCGGCGAAGAAGGGGGAGACCGCGAAGAAGGCGGAGCCCGCCAAGAAGGAGGACGCCAAGAAGGAGCCGGCCAAGAAAGACGCGAAGAAGTAACTCTCGCGTTGCCGGCATTGCGGTGGGGCCGCCATGGTGGCGGCCCCACTTTGTTTCTGGGATTTGTTCAGCTCTACGAGCGCGTCAACGATGGCTGGATTACCGCTACGCATAGTCGTCGGTCTCGGCAACCCGGGACCCGAACATCAGGTGACACGCCATAATGCGGGTTTCTGGTTCGTGGATCTGCTTGCGCGCAGGTTTGGCGGCGAATTTCGCGATTACCGCAAGTATTCGGGGGAGACCGCGCGAATCATGATCGGCGATCAGGAGCTGATCTTGTTGAAACCGACCACGTACATGAATCGCAGCGGCCTGTCGATTCGACAACTCAGCGAGTTCTTCAAGATTCCGGCCGAGGAGATCCTCGTGGCGCACGATGAATTGGATCTGCCCGTCGGCAGTCTGCGTCTGAAATTCGGCGGAGGCCATGGCGGGCACAACGGCCTGCGCGACACGATCGCGCACATCGGCGATCGTTTTTGGCGTCTGCGGATCGGCGTGGGTCATCCCGGCAATAAAGCCGATGTCATCGATTACGTGCTGACTCGCGCGCCGCGTCCGGAGGAAGATCTCATACTGGGTGCGGTGAATAATGCCGCCGATTGCATGCCCTTATTACTCGAACAAGGTGCGGAACGCGCAATGACCAAATTGCACAGCCGCACGGGACAAACTTAATGCCTATTCGCTGTGGAATCGTCGGCCTGCCGAATGTGGGCAAATCCACGCTGTTCAACGCGCTCACGCGCGCGCAGATTGCCGCGGAAAATTATCCGTTTTGCACGATCGACCCGAACATCGGGGTCGTGCCGGTTCCTGATTCGCGTCTCGAAGCGCTTGCTGCAATCGTAAAGCCGGAGCGAATACTGCCGACAACCGTGGAGTTCGTCGATATCGCGGGATTGGTTGCTGGAGCCTCGAAAGGCGAGGGCCTCGGCAATAAATTTCTCGCGCACATTCGCGAAGTCGACGCGATTGCGCACGTCGTCCGTTGCTTCGAGCACGACGACATCGTGCACGTAGCCGGCAAGATCGATCCCGCGAGCGACATCGAGGTCATCAACACCGAACTCGCGCTCGCCGATCTCGAGAGTGTCGAGCGGGCCTATCAAAAGGCGCTCAAGGCGGCGAAAACCGGCGACAAGGACGCGATCAGGGCGCGCGACCTGCTCGAGCGCGTGCGCAAACAGTTGAACGAGGCGAAGCCGATACGCACGCTCGGCTTGGATGCCAACGAGCATCTCGCTTTGCGCGATTTGCACTTGCTTACCGACAAGCCGGTCATGTACGTCGCGAACGTGGATGAAAGCGGTTTTGAAAACAATCCATTCCTCGATCGCGTACGCGAAATCGCGGCGCACGAGGGCGCGATCGTCGTGCCCGTCTGCGCCTCGATCGAGGCTGAAATCGCGCTATTGGACGAGGCGGATCGCGCCGACTTCCTGCGCGAACTGCACCTCGATGAGCCTGGGCTCAATCGCGTGATTCGCGCCGGTTACACCTTGCTCGGGTTGCAGACTTATTTTACGGCCGGCGTCAAGGAGGTCAGGGCCTGGACCGTGCACAAGGGGTCGACCGCTCCGCAGGCGGCCGGGGTCATCCACACGGACTTCGAAAAGGGCTTCATCCGCGCCGAAGTCATTTCCTACGTGGATTTCATCGCCTGCAAGGGCGAGGCTGGCGCCAAGGAGCATGGAAAAATGCGCCTCGAAGGCAAAGAATATATTGTCCACGAGGGCGATGTGATGCATTTTAGGTTCAACGTTTGACGGGTTGACAGAGTCATGAACCGTGCGCAGAATCCGGCCCCTCCCTGAGGGTCGGCGGAGACTGCGGGACGGCGCAACGGGTCATCCGGCGGCGTGGATAAAATGGTGAGGTAGCTCAGCTGGTTAGAGCGTGGCACTCATAATGCCGAGGTCGAGGGTTCGAGTCCCTCTCTCACCACCATATTTCTAGGCTTTTTCGCGTTTTCTAGAATTGGGATTTTTTAGTGTGCCGGTTTCTGTGCCATAAACTCGTCGAGACTTCGCCGTGTTTACTGCCAGTGGCCACCCGCGCAAGTTAGCTCATCAATGCGCGATGTGAGGGGAGGGTTTCGGAAAATTCCGCGCAACTTTAGCCGGCGCGAGTAGCGGAGTCGGGGCTGCGAGCGCGTGACGAAATGCTCATCACGGCGCATGCATCGCAGTCTGGCGCAGCTCCAACGCGAATCGACTGTGAGTCTCAATCGGCCACCCTGGCTTCCGCGAGGAGGGCAAGAACATTCGTCACATGGGCGCCGCGCCGATCTGTTGCAGTAGCCCTAACAAGTCCGGCTGTCCACGTTCCCCAACGATCTGCCCTTTGGACCAGCGATAAAAGTTCATCGCCTGCACGGCAATTTTTTTCCCCGTGGGCGGAACACCGAAGAAGACCCCTTGATGTGTGCCTCGCATGGTGAAGCGTGCGGCAACGTTGTCCCCTTCGGCGATCGTTTCCTCAAGGGTCCACTGGATATCGGGAAAGCCGCCCCGCATCATTCCGATGATCGCGAGATAGCCAGCCGGTCCTAGCATCGGCTGAGGACGACCGGGAACGTAAAATACGGCCTCAGGGGAGATAAGCTCGTGAGCGAGCTTCTCGCTCGCGGTGTTTATGAATTCGACGAAACGCTGCATGAGGTGCTTGTTATCTTCCATTTCTGATCTCCTGGATTGGCGAGGGTCGTGGGATTAGGCGATGCAAAATAAGCAAAATACGGCGGGGCGTCATCAGTACGGGAACTCTGCGTCTGAGTCAGTTTCACCGTTCGACCGGCCGCGCTACTCAAATTGGCGAAATTACCGCGTCCATACCATAGGAAATAATCAGGTCGACAGCGGGCGCTCGGCGGTCAGATGTCGTGGGTGAGGGACGAGGACAGATCGCGGTAGGCGTTGGCCTGGGCGAGCAAAGCGTGAGCTTTGGCTTCGAATGTCTGAACCGCGTCAGCGCCAGCGGCGAACCGAGCTGGAGGTTCCTTGAGCCCAGCGAGTCGCACGATCGCATTGGCGAGCTTGGCCGGATCGCCGCCCTGTTTGCCATTCATGCCGCTCCATGCAGTGACGGTCTGCCTAGTGCGTTCGGCGTAGTCGTCGATGGAGGGCTTGGCGTAAGTGGTGGATTGGGTGGAGAGCAACTCGGTGCGGAAGAAACCGGGTTCAACCAGCATCGTGCGGATGCCGAAAGGAGCGATCTCCGGGGTGAGCGACTCAATCCATCCTTCGATGCCGAACTTCGCAGCGGCATACGCGGTGCAGAACATTTGACCAGTGATGCCGGCGGTCGAGGAGAGAGTGAGGAGCAGGCCCGAGCGCTGCTTGCGCATCACCGGTAGGACGGCCCGAGTCACGTTCATCGGGCCGAACAGCAGCGTCTCGATCTGATTGCGAACCTGTTCTGGGCTAAGCTCCTCGAAGAAGCCAGCGTAGAAGTTACCTGCGTTATTGACCAGCACGTCGATGTGGCCGAACTTCCGGACGGCGGTTTCGATCGCCGTTTGAGCTTCATCGGGAAGGGTAACGTCGAGTCTCACGGCCAACAGGTTGTCATGGTTGCCAATCGCTGCTGTGACCTTCTTGGGATCGCGGCCGGTCGCAACGACGTCGTGACCAGCGGCCAGGGCCGCCTTCGCGATATCGACACCCATGCCTCGGCCAGCGCCGGTAATGAGCCAAACTTGCTTCATGGTCATGTGATGCTCGTGTCTCTTGTCTGTCGAAATGATGGCGTTAGTGTCACTGTATCGCGGCGGGAGCGGTTGCCGGAAACAACACAGTGTTTGCCTAAACTGACGAATCGCGTCCGGAAATGCAAATATGGGATCCAACAAGCGCTAAAGTATGGATCGTCAAGAGATGATCAGGAATCCGCTTATGGGAAGACGTTTACTACTCAACGACACAGCGCTCCCGGCGACGGCCGGTTTGGCCCGCGCCATTGCGAGCTTTGCCCAGTCCGATGGCGATCACACAACCAACATCCCGGCGCTTTCGCTCCACCGCCGCAAGGGGCCTACCGAGCCTTTGCACTGCATCTACAGTCTAGGGCTGGCCACCGTTGCGCAGGGCCACAAACAGGTCCTGCTCGGAAAGGAAGTGATCAACTATGGTCCGGGCCAATCCATGCTGACGACCATCGACCTGCCGGTCATCTCGCATGTCACGCGTGCCAGTGTCCGCGAGCCGTTTCTTGGCATGATGCTGACGCTGGACAGTCGGCAGATCGTGCAGATAGCAGCTGAGATGCAATTACCACATTTCGCCAAGCAGATTGCCTATCGGCCTATCACGATCGAAACGCTTGATGAGTTCCTGCTGGGTGACCTGGTCCGATTGATCGAACTGCTGGATAAGCCAGGGTTGCTTCCCCAGCTGGCACCGCTGATCCAGCAGGAGATCATCATCCGGCTGCTTGCGGGTCCGCACGGCCCGCAATTGCAACACCTTGCCGCCTATGGATCGCCGAGCCAGCAAATCGCGAAGAGCGTCGCGTGGCTCAAGCAGAACTTTACGCAGGTGCTACATGTAGACGATCTGGCGGCTCGCGCGCACATGAGCCCATCAACCTTCCGGCAGCATTTCCGTGCAATCACCGGTACCAGTCCGTTGCAGTACCAGAAGCAGTTACGACTGCAGCAAGCGCGGCAATTGATGCTCGGCCAGAACATTGACGCGGGTAACGCCGGCGGCCTCGTGGGCTACGAAAGTGCCTCGCAGTTCAGCCGCGAGTACAGCCGTTTATTCGGCGCGCCGCCCCAGCAAGATGTCAGGCGTATGCGGCTGACCCAGTTGGTTGGTTGACTGGTAGGCAGACCACTATGTACCGTATGAGGCCTGCGCCTACTCGACTGTACTCCCAGACCTTTTTAGAAAATTCTAACCTTCGGAGTTGCGCGTGTCGGCCGGCAGCAGGTCATAGCGGAGTGCGAGAATATAGCCCGTTTTTGAATCGTTGCTGATTGTGCCGTACGCGACAGAAAGTGGCGGATCAAAGTATTTCCAGGCAGGCGGCAGTAATGTTTTGATCAAATTCTGCGATGCTGTTGGCGTGACGGCGCAGTATCGCTTCAACGGTGACTACTCGCTGGTTTCCGCATCGAAGCCATATTACTTTTGGAGGATGACCGTAATGGGCGGACATGTCCGCAAAATCAGAATCCTGCGAGATGAGCGCATATCCGTTGTCCTTGGCGTGCTGCCAGACGATCCGATCGTCTGATCGATCGAGGCCAAGCTCCCGAACCGGTTTGGAGTCGGGGAAGAGATCGGAGAGCAGAGCGCAGAGTTTGAAGCTAAGATTCTGGTCAAACAATAGCTTCATGCGGCGGTCAGGACACCGCGCTCCCGATCCGCCGCGTAGGACAGGCACGCGCGGATGTCCGCCTCGGTGAGTTCGGGGTAGTCACTGAGGATTTCCTCGTGGGACATTCCGGCCGCGAGCCAGCCGAGGACATCCGCCACGGTAATACGCATGTGGCGAACGCAAGGCCGCCCGCCACGCTTGCCCGGCTCTAAGGTAATAGTGCCCTGCCACGTCATATCTATAGAGTAGCCCGTGAGTCCCACGGGAACAAGCAGAGGCCAGGAGGCTGCGGGACTTTTGCGTGACCCTGTTGTGCTTTACTATGCTCTATGGTGCCAATTGCAACGGGCGCCACGCGGTAAGTTGTTGAAAAGACTTAGGCTATCTTCTGACTGTGGGCACTCATTATGCCGAGGCCGAGGGTTCGAGTCCCTCTCTCACCACCAAATATGCCTGAAAAATAGGCATTTACGCAAGAGCGTTTCTACCGTTAGATTCGCTACTTTCTAGTGTGCCGGTTTTTGTGCCACCCACCGCTGGCCTTCTCCGCAGCAGCGGCTAGATGCTCCGGCGCCAGGTGCGCGTATTTCTGCACCATGCTGTAGCTCTTCCAGCCACCGAGTTGCATCAGTTCCGGTAACGTCACACCGTTTTGAACGGCCCACGAGGCGAAGGTGTGGCGCAGGTCATGCCAACGCAGTGGCGCGAGGTTCGCGGCCTTCACGGCGTCTTGAAACGCCTGCGTATTGGAATCATCAATGGGCTTCCCGTTCCATTGAAAGACATTTTCGCCGTTGGGATTGAGTTTCTTGAGCTTTCGCAGAAGCTTGATCGCTTTGCGCGAAAGCGGGATGCCATGTGGGATTCCTGTCTTCATCTGTTCGCCGGGTATCCAGAGCCGGCGATTCTTCATATCGACTCGATCCCAGGTGAGCGAGGTCATGGATCGCATTCGAAGGCCCGTGAACACCGCGAATCGCGCGGCGAGCGCCAAGTGTTCGGGCAGCTTTTCGCAGAGCCTTTCAAACTCGGGTTCGGTTAACCAGCGAGCTTCCGGTGCTCTCTGTCGATACATCGATACCTTTGGCGCCGACGCGAGCACTTGCCAGTCGTTGACGCACTTGCGCAGCAAGGCGCGCAGCAACGCCATGTAACGGTCGGCTGTCGATTTCGAGGTCTCTTCGGCTTTCAGCGCACGCAGATGTTCGACTACCGGCCGGATAATATCCTGCACCGTTCGGCGCTTAAGGTGCTGGTCGAGCCACGACAGGATTGCTTCATCTTTGGCTTTTGTTCTTTTGCGTGTTTCGTGGAGCCAACGCTTACGGGCGTCAGACCATGAGTAGGGAGGCTTCTCGCCGAATTTGACTTGGCGCCAGACGCTATCGCGCGCATGTCGCTCGAGTTCCTCAGCTTGCTCGCGATCCTCGGT
>Ga0187871_10000114_pt1 | contig 71236 bp, 76 predicted proteins | sample June2016WEW_16_1_FD_132988 | JGI IMG/M metagenome (GOLD analysis project Ga0187871, IMG submission 132988) | Peatland microbial communities from SPRUCE experiment site at the Marcell Experimental Forest, Minnesota, USA - June2016WEW_16_10 | ecosystem: Environmental > Terrestrial > Soil >...
AGCCCGCATCGGCCGGGTACCCGCCGCCACCCGAACGTTTTGTAATTTGTTTTTTCCAGCATTTGGGCTAAAATAGATTCATTAATACCGCCACTTGCGTGAAATTCTGGGGCGTGCGCGGCTCGATTCCGACACCGGGACCGAAAACGGTGCGCTTTGGCGGCAACACCTCCTGTGTGGAAGTCCGCAGCAACGGTCATATCATCATCCTCGACGCGGGAACGGGATTGCGGGCGCTGGGTCAGTCCTTGCTGGCCGAATTCAAAAACCAGCCGCTCAATCTCACACTGCTCCTCACCCACACACACTGGGACCATATTCAAGGCCTGCCGTTTTTCGGGCCGATTTATGATTCGCGCTGCCGGCTGCGGATTCTGGGTTGCGAAGGCGCGCGCAAAGGCCTGGTCAGCGTGCTCACCGGCCAGATGGAAAGCACCTACTTCCCCGTGCCGTTCGACAAATTGCCCAGCAACATCGAAATTGAGGAACTCAAAAAGTACGATTTCAAGATCGGTTCCGTGCGGGTGCGGGCGCAACGCGCGCACCATCCCGGCACATGCGTTGGCTACCGGCTGTTCACACCCCGCGGATCGGTGGCCTATTTTCCCGACAGCGAACCACGGCCGGGCGGCGAGGACCGGGAAATGATTCAATTTCTTAACGGGTCGGACGTGTTGATTCTCGACTCGCAATACGACGCCTTGGAATACAAGCGGCACGCGGGCTGGGGCCACGGTTGCGTGGACGACTCGGTCGCCGTGGCACTGGCGGCGAAAGTGAAACGCCTGTGCCTGTTTCATCACGACCCGGAACGCAGTGACCAACAGGTGGACGCGTTCCTCAAACACGCGCGCCAGCTCGTGTCCGCGCAACGGGCAAAATTGAAAGTGGACGCCGCCCGCGAGGGAATGGTGATTCGGCTCGGCGGGAAAGGTTGACGGATTTTGCCAGCGAAGAACGCGAAGCGAATGGAGACAGTTTGCAGCCTTTGCTTGATGACCACGCCATTCCAGTGTAACGCAAATTTCTGTGGACAAACTATTTGCCTGAAAATAGGTTTAAATTATGAATCCGGATAGGCTGAATACCCAGCCGCCCATTATCTGTTAGACCTCATGGACCCACTTGCTACATACGAACAGCGTTTTGCAGGCGTGCGAAGACGGTTTGAACTATACTCGGATCATCTCGCAATCCATGGTCGTAAATTCGGTGCGACTTTTGATGTGCGCCACGAGTTATCACATTTAAGTGAACAGTTTGATCAGGCTAGGATTCGTGCACCATTATTTCATGGCGGATTGATCCTTATCATCATCACGTTGGTTGGGGTGGTCATTCTCGGCTTCAACGGTGGCCTGATGATGATGCCTTTGGTCGTTATGGGTATCATCGCAGTTATGGGTATAGCCTGTGTTCTAGTCAGGCCACGGCCTTTGCGTGTTTGCATGTTTAAGAATAAAACGGGAGACTATGTATTTGAGATTGTCGGTGCAGGGCCGGACGCTGGCCGAGTTGAACAATTCATATCATTGGTCACGCAGCAGGTACAGCGAGCAAACCTTGAGGTCTAATACGAGGATAGGCTGCAACTTTTCTTAGCGCCTTTTCCTCCTTCGCTCCCGCCTTTGTTCTACTTCGCCGCGGCAGGCCGCTTCGGCGCGACCAGCGCGCGACCTCATTTCGGCTTTTCCCCGTAATTGATGGCCATGGCGCCGCCGAGCAGATTGATGACGCGCACGTTTGACAGGTTCAGGTCCTGCATTTTCTCCGCGACCCCCTGTTGCGCCGGGTAATGTTTCAAGGATTCGAGGATGTAGGCGTAGGCATCCGCGTTGCCACTGAACAGCCAGCCCATCAGCGGCACGGAAATCTTCAGGTGAGTGAAATAAATCGCGCGCCACAGGGCATTTGGCGGCTTGCCGAAATCCAGCACCACCAGCCGCCCGCCGGGCCGGGCAACCCGGAGCATTTCCCGCAGGCCCGTCTCGCAACTGGACAGGTTGCGCAATCCATAACCGATGGTGACCGCGTCAAACGAGTTGTCGGGAAAGGGAAGTTGCTGAGCGTCACCCTGCATGAATTTCGGATTGGCCACTGCGGATTGCGGCTTTTTTAGACGGCGCGTTTCCGCGATTTGGAGCATGGCCTGGCTGAAGTCAAGGCCGGTCACTTCCGCGCCACCCCGGGCCAGGGCCAGCGCGATGTCGCCGGTGCCGCAGCAGACATCGAGCGCGCGTTGGCCGGACCGGACGGCGGCCAGTTCCACGACGCGATGCTTCCAGCGCCGATGCAGGCCGAAGCTCTGCAGGTCGTTGAGCAAATCGTAGCGCCGGGCAATGGCCGCAAAGAGGTCACTGACCTTCGCGGCGCGTTGTTCGCCCGGGGCATAGAAGACATTGCTCACGGCCACAGTCTAGCAGAGGGGCCCGCGCCGAAGTCAAAGCCCATAAATTGTGCTTTGCGTTTATGGCCATTTTTGGTACAGACCCTGCTAACAACACGGGTGTGAAATTTAAATTACCGTTCCTGGCTGAAAAAACGGAAGAAACGCAAAGGTCACGTATGAGTGTCAATGCCCCTACACCGTCGGCAGGCACACCAGCGGGTGCCCCGCCGAAAATTTTGGTGGTGGACGACAACGAGGTGATCGTGAAAACGATCTGTCTCAAGTTGAAGGGGGCGGGTTATCACGTGGCGACGGCCCAGGACGGCGCGGAAGCCATGTCCGTCGTGCGCATGGAAAAGCCGGATTTAATCCTGCTCGACATCACTTTTCCGCCCGACGTTGCCGGCGTGCCGTGGGACGGTTTTCGCATCATGGAATGGCTGCATCGAGTGGATGAATCGCGAAAAATCCCCATCATCATCATCACCGGCGGCGAGGACGTAAAAAACAAGGACCGTGCCATGGCCAGCGGGGCGGTGGCCTTCTTCCACAAGCCGCTCAACCACGATGATTTGATCAAGGTGGTCCGCGCGACCCTGGCCAACGCACCCAAGCCGGCCTGAAATCAAGCTTGCCATTTCGGTTGGTTCTCCTAAACTGCTCCTCCGCTTTCGGAAGCGAGCGTAGCTCAGTCTGGTAGAGCGTCACCTTGCCAAGGTGAATGTCGAGGGTTCGAATCCCTTCGCTCGCTCCAATTTTTCCCATGTGGTCTTTTCGTCAGGTGTGAAAGCCGCTTGCTTTCAACCGTCCTTGCGCGATTATTTTGTCAATGTCGCTGCCAACTGAACCGGTCACCCTGAACGTCGAGCAGATTGGCGAGTTGAATCGGAAACTCGCCGACTTGCGTCATGACGTCAATAATTACGCCTCCCTGATTCTGGCGAGCGCCGAATTGCTCCGCCGCCGGCCCGAAACCGCCGAGCGGATGATGGCGAACCTGATTGAACAACCCCCCAGAATCATCGCCTCCATCAAGCAGTTCTCCAGCGATCTGGAAGCCGCGCTCCACATCACGCGGCCTTGAACCCCGCTCGCGGCTTTTGGCTTTAGCCGCCAAAGTTCCTCTGGCAGACTGCGCGTTCGATGGAACGAACCGAAGCGGAATTGATCGCCGCCGTGCTGGCCGGAGACGCCGCGAGCTTCGAACCGCTCGTCCAGAAATATTCCCCGCGCGTGTTTGCCACCGCGCGCCGTTACGCCCGGCGTGACAGCGAAGTGGAGGACATCGCCCAGGAGGTCTGGCTCAAGGCGTTTGACAAGCTCAAAGGTTTCCGCGGCGAGGCGCCGTTCGAACACTGGCTGATGCGGCTGACGGTCCGGACGTGCTACGACTTTCTGCGCGGCCACCAGCGCAATCGCGAGTCGGTTTTTTCGGATTTGACCGAACCGGAGGGCGACTGGCTGGAGCGTTTTGTGACGCAGCCGGAGACCGTCTCGGAAAACGCCGAGGCGGCGCGATTGCTGATCGCCCGCGTCCTGGAACGGCTTTCACCCCCGGCGCGGCTGATTATCACGTTGCTGGAAATTGAAGATCGCTCGGTCAAGGAGATTGCGGCGTTGACCGGCTGGTCGGTGCCGCTGGTGAAAGTGCGCGCCTTCCGGGCCCGCGCCGAAATGCGGAAAATTCTGGCCCAATTACCCAAAGACAAGTATCTGTAACCCCATCCTGCAAGCAGGCGTCTGATGAATCAGGTGTCCATGAACCCGGTTGAATTGCAAAGAAAATTGATCGCCGCCGCCCGCGCGAACCCGCCCGGCGACGGCGTGCCGTACGCGTTTGAAAAGCGCGTGATGGCGTTGCTGGCGGCGCGTTCCACGGAGGGCAACCCGGTCCTCTGGGTGCGCGGGCTCTGGCGGGCGGCGGTTTCGTGCACGGCCATTGCGCTGATGATTGGCGCCTGGGCCCTGTTCAGCCCGGCCACCGGTGCAAACGCCGTGGACCTCTCGCAGAGTTTTGAAAGCACGCTGCTGGCCGCGGTGGACCAAAGCGCGCCCGCCCAATGAATTCCTGGAAAATTATTCCCGCGGTCATGGTGATATTCGGCACGGGGGTTTTGACCGGCGGTTTGCTGGTCAATTACGTTGACCAGGGAAACCGGGGAAGCGGGCGTTTCGCCCTCTGGAAGGCAAATCCGCGACCACCCATGGCCGATCCGACGCAGGCGCAGCCGGGAGATTTGTCCCGCCCCCGCACGCCGGAAATGTGGCGGAAGGATTTTCTGGGGCATCTCGACGAAAAGCTCAAGCTGACGCCGGAACAACACGCGGCCATTTCCAAAATCATTGCTGAAGGCCAGGAACAGAATCGTGAAATCTGGACGAACGTCGCCCCGAGAATGCACCAGGAAATGGAACTGGTCCAGCAACGCATCCGGGAGGAATTGACGCCGGAACAGCAAAAACAGTTTGCAGCGTTGATCAAACAATCTCCGCCGCACCGCCCGCCGCACGACCAACACCCGCCGGGTTCACCGCCCGCCACCAACAATATCCCGCCTCCGCCGGACGGAACCCACGGTCCTTAGACGGATTTTTCCACCAGCAGCGCGCGGATTTTTTTGCGCAGTTCCTTGGTGATGGCACTGACCGGCCGGTTGCCATCCACGACGGTAAAGCCGTAATTCTTGCGTAATTGACGGAACGCCACCTGCATCGCCGTCTGGTATTTCAGGAAGCTGTCAAACATGTCGCGCGAAAAGCCGAGATCCATCCCGCTCTCCCAATAATCCAGCGCTGCGTTTTTGGCGAGATTGCGCTGCACCAGTTCCTGGGGTTCGACGGAGAGATAAAACACCGCGTCGGGTTCGAGCGCGATGCCGTACAAATTTTTCAGCCACGCCTCGTCCATGCCGCGCACCATGTCGCGCGCCATGAGGGTGTAAATGTAACGATCGGCCAGCACGATGAAACCGGCCTTGAGCGCGGGCAAAATCATGTTTTCCAACTGGTCGGCAAAGTCGGTCGCGTAAAACAAACTCAGCGTCGTCCGGCTCAAAATGTTTCCTTCCTGGGCTTTGGCCAGTTCGGAACTGACCAGCGTGGAATGTTTCAAACCCACCTGCACCGTCGCGTGGCCGCTGGTCTCGAGCCAGTCCACCAGCCGCGCAATCTGCGTGGAACGGCCCGAACCGTCCGCGCCTTCGACCGCAATCAACCGGCCCGACAGGTCCTCGAGCGGGACGCGGGGAATGCCGTGCCCGTAGTAACGGCGGTGTTTCTTTACCCCTTCAGGATGAATGACGGTCCTTTTCATGCGGCGGCCAGGTCCTCCTCGGATTCTTTAACCTTGTTGTCCGGCGGCAGGGGCGGGGGCAACGGCAGCGGGCGGCGGCGCCGGAACCGCGCCAGGTTGATCCGCTCACCGACGACCTTGCGCACGAACGTCTGCTGTTTCTCCACGTGCTGGTTGGCGTCAATCACCATGAATTTGAATTCACCGGCCATGCCCAGGTACTGCTCCAAAATGCGGCCCTGGAAGATGCGAAAGCTTTCATAGGGATCGGCTGAGAGCCGCAAATCCATGCCCGCCTCGAAAAACTTCAGCTTCGGGCGGCCTTCCAGGATGCGATTGAGCGACACCTCCAGATCCGCCTTGAAAAAGAACACAATGTCCGGCAGGGCGGCAAAATTGTAGATGCCGCGCACCCATTCCGGCGGACAGCCGCGCACCACGTCGCGGGCGAAGGCGGTGAAAATATAGCGGTCGCACAACACGACGTAACCCGCGCGCAACAAGGGCAGCAGGTGACGTTCGTAACGGTCGGCAAAATCCGTGGCATGGATGAGACTGAAGGTCGTAGGCGTCAGCAACTCGCGCTTTTTGCCCTTGCTGGTGGCGGATTTCACCAGCTCGGAGGAATTCCATTCGCTGAAATAAACCTTGATGCCCTCGGCTTCCAGCCAGCGTTTCAGCAGGTAAATCTGCGTGGACTTGCCCGAGCCGTCGAGGCCTTCGACGGCAATGAGCCGTCCCGGGAAATTCAATTCGGCAAAAGTTTTCATCATACGCGCCACATTCGTATATTGCGTTTCTTAATTCTATGCAATTGGCAGCGGGTCACAAGCGCAAGTTGTAGCACGCTGACGCCAATCCGTTTCGTTAAATTCAGGTGAACTTTCAGGTCTTTGTGAAAAAAATCACAAATTTGCTTGCCCGGGTGGCGGCCACCGATTACGTTGATTTTGCTAGTTTTTCAGCAATTAAGGTTTATGCGCACCAACACTGAGATCGGTTACGATTCCAAAATCGAAGGCGACGTGATTGTCACCCGGGTGGATGCCGCGCTCAACTGGTTTCGCAAAAATTCCATCTGGCCGATGCCGATGGGTCTCGCCTGTTGCGCCATTGAACTGATGGCCGTCGGCGCCAGCCGGTTCGATATTTCACGCTTTGGCTCCGAAGTGATGCGGTTTTCACCGCGCCAGGCCGATTGCATGATTGTGGCCGGTACGGTTACTTACAAAATGGCCATGTGCGTCAAGCGCATTTATGACCAGATGCCCGAACCGCGCTGGGTCATCGCCATGGGCGCCTGCGCCTCGACCGGCGGCATGTATCGCAGCTACGCCGTGCTCCAGGGCGTGGACAATATCATCCCGGTGGACGTTTACGTCTCCGGTTGCCCGCCCCGGCCCGAAGCGGTGCTCGACGCGCTGATGAAATTACAGGACAAGATCGGCCAGCAACCCGTATTGACGGAACTCACGGCGGTTGCCGCGCTCAAATCATAATTTCAAATCGCCGTGCCTCCCCTCGAATTCGCTCAAAAATTAAAAACCAAATTCGGCCCGGTCATCTCCGAGCCGGCGGAATTTCGCGGCGAAATCACCCTCAAGATCAGCGACGCCGGACACATCGCCGAAGTTTGTGAATTCGCCAAAACGGAACTGGGGTTTGACTATCTCGTGGATGTGAGCAGCGTGGACAATTACGGCGAAGACCCGCGCTGGACGGTGGTTTATCATTTGCGAAGCCTCACCCACGGCAACGAATTGAGGCTAAAAACCGACGTCAGCGAGGAAAAATCCGAACTGCCCACCGTGATGACGGTTTGGAAGACCGCCAACTGGCATGAGCGTGAAATTTACGACATGATGGGCATCCGGTTCAGCGGACACCCGGATTTGCGCCGGATTTTGATGTGGGAAGGTTATCCGTATTTCCCTCTGCGCAAGGACTTTCCGCTGGCCGGCAAGCCCACGGATTTGCCCGGCGTTGCCTTTGCCAAACCCGCGCCGCTGGAAGGCGGGCCGTTTGTGACGGTGGCCGGAGGCAAGGACGCCATCGAACGCGAACCGCGGGTGCGGACCCCGGAAGGATAAATTTTCATGGCCACGGTTCACGACATTGAGATTCGCGATTCCGCCGCGCGGGCAGCGCAGGCGGCGGAAGAACTTCAGGATTCCGTCGGCGAGAAGATGGTCCTGAACATGGGACCGTCGCACCCGGCCACGCATGGCGTGTTGCGCATCGTGCTCGAGCTGGACGGCGAAATCATCACCAAGGCCGATCCAGACATAGGTTATCTGCATCGCGGCGACGAAAAAATCGCCGAGAACATGACCTACACCCAGTTCATCCCTTACACCGACCGGCTGGATTACCTGGCGCCCCTGGCGAACAACGTCGCTTACGCGCTGGCGGTGGAAAAGCTGCTCGGCATCGACAAGGAACTGCCTCCGCGTTGCCAGTACATCCGGGTGATGTGCGCGGAGCTGGCGCGCATTTCCGCGCATTTGCTCGGCCTCGGCGCGTTTGCGATGGACATGGGTGCGGTGACGGTTTTCCTGCTTTCATTTACCGAGCGCGAAAAGATCTACAATCTGGCCGAGGCGATCAGCGGCGCGCGCTTCACCACGAGCTACACCCGTATCGGCGGCGTGATGCGCGACCTGCCGCCGACCTGGCTGGGCCAATGCCAGCAATTCTGCGACGAATTCATTCCCGCGCTCAACGAACTCGAAACCCTGCTCACGCGCAATCGCATCTGGATGGACCGCGTCCGCAACCTCGCCGTGATTTCGAAGGAAGACGCCATCAATTACGGTCTCAGCGGTCCGAACCTGCGGGGCAGCGGGGTCGAGTGGGATTTGCGCAAAAAACAGCCGTATCTGTGCTACCCGGACCTGGAATTCGACATTCCCACCGGCTCGGTCGGTGATTGCTACGACCGCTACCTGGTGCGCATGGAGGAAATGCGCCAGAGCGTCCGCATCCTGCTGCAATGCATCAAAAAGATTCCCGGCGGCGCGGACAATAAGACGAAGGAACCGGTGAACGTGCCGGACGGCAAGGTCGTTCTGCCGCCGAAGCAAAAGGTGATGACGAAGATGGAGGAATTGATTCATCAATTCATCCTGGTGACGCAGGGCATGAACTGCCCGCCCGGCGAAGTTTACTTCGGCCATGAAAACCCGAAGGGCGAACTCGGCTTTTACATCAACAGCCGCGGCGGCGGCACGCCTTACCGGATGAAAATCCGTTCACCCAGCTTTGTGAACCTGAGCATCATCCCCAAAATCTTCGTCGGCGGCCTGATCAGCGACACGGTGGCGATTCTGGGGTCGCTCGACTTCGTCATGGGGGAATGCGACCGATGAACGCCATGCATACCGAACCCATTCCCAATCCGCTTCAGCGTCAGGCTGGTTTTGCCGTGTCGGCCGCACTGGAGGCAGAGGTGGCGGAACTGGTCACGCATTATCCCGAAAAGCGCAGCGCCTCGCTCATGGTGCTGCACGCAATTCAGGAGCAATTCGGCTGGATTTCGCAGGAAGCCGTTGAATGGACGGCGAAGAAACTCGAATTGCAACCCATCAACATTTACGAACTGGTCACGTTTTATCCGATGTTCCGGCCGAAGCCGATGGGCAAACATCAAATAAAGGTCTGCCGGACGTTGAGCTGCGCGCTGGGCGGCGCGTATGAACTGCATAAACATTTTTGCGCGAAGCTGGGGCTGGACGCGCACGCGCACGGCCCGCAGACCACGAAGGACGGAAAGTTCACGGTCGAATTCGTCGAGTGCCTTGCCAGTTGCGGCACCGCGCCGGTGATGATGTGCAACGACGCCTTTTACGAAGGCGTCAGCCATAAGAAGGCGGATGAAATCGTGACGAATTGCAAATGAACGGAACCCGATGCCAACCGTAAATCGCAAATCTGAAATCGTAAACGGCAGTTGGCTGCCCGACATGGATTTGAACCATGACAAACAGATTCAGAGTCTGCTGTGCTACCGTTACACCATCGGGCAGGCCGGAGCGTTTGACAGGCTAGAGAGTTTCTCCGCCCAGTCAAGCCGACAGCGTAGGACAGGCATCTTGCCTGTCTCCGTTTTAAATTCAGTTTTTAGCCAGAGACAGGCTGGAAGCCTGTCCTACAATTAAAATGCCGCAGGAATACAAATTGATTTTGAAATACGCCGACGAGCCGGGTTACACGCCCGACCTCGAATGCTATTTGCGCCACGGCGGCTATGAACCGCTCAAAAAGGCGCTCGCCTTGCCGCCCAAAACCCTGCCCGACGGCAAAACCCTGTCGCCCCAGGAGCAAATCCGCGATGACGTGAAGATTTCCGGCCTGCGCGGCCGTGGCGGTGCGGGTTTTTCGTGCGGGCTCAAATGGAGTTTCGTGGACCGCAAGAGCGGCAAGCCGATTTACCTGATTTGCAACGCCGACGAATCCGAGCCGGGCACGTTCAAGGACCGCCAGATCATGCACAAGGACCCGCACCAGTTGATTGAGGGCATGATCATCGCGTGTTTCGCCAACGACGTGCATCTGGCCTACATCTATATCCGCGGCGAAATGCCCGAAGGCGCGAAGCTCTTAAATCAGGCATTAGCCGAAGCCCGCGCTAAAAATTTCCTCGGCAAAAACATCCTGGGCAGCGGTTACGACCTGGAAATGTACGTCCATCGCGGCGCCGGCGCCTACATCTGTGGCGAGGAAACCGGCCTCATCGAGTCGCTCGAAGGCAAGCGTCCGTATCCGCGCATCAAGCCGCCCTATTTTCCGGCGATCCTCGGTCTTTACATGTGCCCGACCATCGTCAATAACGTCGAGACGCTGTGCAACGTGAAGCACATCGTCGCGATGGGCGCGGCGGAATTCGCCAAGCTCGGCACACCCAACAACACCGGCACGCGCATCGTCAGTCTTAGCGGCCATGTCAAACGGCCCGGCTATTACGAGATTGAAGTCGGCAAGGTCACCATCGGCGAACTCATCAATCATCCAGCCTTTGGCGGCGGCCTTCGGGAGCCCGAGCCGGGCAGGCCACCACGCAAGCTCAAGGCGGTGATTCCCGGCGGTTCATCCGCGAAGGTTTTCAAGGCGGGCGAGAAGTTCAAATTGAAGAAAAAGAGCGCAGACGGCCAGTTGGTTGAGCAGGAAGTGGACATGCTGGATTTGCCTTACGATTTCGATTCGCTCATTGCCGCCGGTTCGATGAGCGGTTCCAGCGCGATCATCGTCATGGATGACAGCGTGGACATCGTCGAAGCGTTGGCCAACGTCGCCGAATTTTACGCGCACGAAAGCTGCGGCCAGTGCACGCCCTGCCGCGAAGGCTCGCTCTGGATGAGCAAGGCGCTGCATCGCCTCACGCATGGTGAAGGCCGCGCCGGCGACGCCGATTATCTGGTCAAAATTGCCGACAATATTCCCGGCGGCCGCACGATTTGCGCGTTTGGCGAAGCCTGCTCGTGGCCGGTGCAAAGTTTTGTGGCGAAGTTCAAGGACGAATTTGTCGCCAAAGGCGCGGCCGACGAAGCGCGGCGCGCGAAGGAAACCGCCGCGCCGGTGGAAGAAACGAAGCTGGCCGCCGCGCACCACTGATTGCCATGTCAACCACCGCCACAACTGAAACAAAGCCCGCGCCGCCCGCGATCGAGAAGATCAAGGTGAAGGTGGATGGGCGCGAACTCGAGGTGCCCAAGCTCACGGCGGACTGGTCCGGCAAACTCACGCCCACGACGATGATTCAAGCGTGCGAATTGGCGAAGACGGAGGTGCCGCATTATTGCTATCACCCGAAACTGCCGGTCGCCGGCAACTGTCGCATGTGCCTGGTCGAATTTGGCACGCCCGCGCTGGGCCCGGATCGCAAACCGGTGATGAATCCCGACGGCACGCCGAAGATCGCGAAATCACCGCGTCCGGCCATCGCCTGCGCCACGCCCATTTCACCCGGCATGGAAATTTACACCAACACACCCGGCGTGAAGCAGTTGCGCGAGGGCGTGCTGGAATTCCTCCTCATCAATCATCCGCTCGACTGCCCGATTTGCGACCAGGCCGGCGAATGCAAACTGCAGGAATACTCGGTGGATTACGGCCAGAGTGCGAGCCGCTTTGTGGAACCGAAGGTTCACAAGCCCAAAGCGGTGGATCTCGGCCCGCGCATCGTGCTCGACGACGAACGTTGCATCCTGTGCACGCGCTGCATCCGGTTCTCCAAGGACATTGCGGGCGACGACGCGCTCGGCATCGTCAATCGCGGCAGTTACAACACGCTCACCGCCTATCCCGGCAAGGTGTTTGACAACAATTACACGCTGAACACCGTGGACATCTGTCCCGTCGGCGCGCTCACGTCGAAGGATTTCCGGTTTCAAATGCGCGTATGGTTCCTCAAGGAAACCAGGAGCATTTGCACCAGTTGTGCGACCGGTTGCAACATTATCGTCGGCTCGCGCGAGGAAAAGGTTTACCGCTACACACCGCGCGAGAACGACGCTGTCAACGCGTGTTGGATGTGCGATTACGGCCGTTTGAACTACAAATGGATCGGCCGCGAAGACCGCTTGAAGGACGTTCTGGTGCGCGGCCAGAAAACGACCTGGACGGCGGCGCTCAACGAAATCGCCGACAAATTAAAAAAGGCGCCGCACGGTTCGGTGGCCATCATCGCCTCGGCCCGCCAGACGAACGAGGAACTCTGGCTGCTCAAAAAACTGGCGGACAAATTCGGCGCGATGACCGATTCCGTCGGACGTTTTGGCGAAGGCGACAAGCTGTTGTTGAATGTGGACCGGACCCCCAACCGGACCGGCGCCCGGCTGATTGGCATCTGCCAGGCCAACGTGGGTATCAAACTGCGGCCGATTGCCGAATTTATCCGCGCCGGGAAAATCAAAACCCTGATGGTTTTCGGCGAGGACGCGACCACGAACGGCATTGACGCCGAACTGCTCGGCAAACTGGACACGGTCATTGTCAGCGGCATTCTGCCGAACGAAACGACGAAGCTGGCGCATTATCTTTTACCCGGTTGCGCGCACGTCGAGAAGCGCGGCACGTTCACGAACATCAAGGGCCGCGTTCAGAAATTCATGAAGGCCGTCGAGGCGCCCGGCGACGCCCGGCCGGAATGGGAATTTTTGCACGATCTGGTTTACAACGTCACCGGCCAGGACGGATTCGTGACCATCGAAGGTTTGTTCAACGAAATGGCGAAGGACGTACCCGCGTTCAACGGTTTGACATGGGCAGGCCTGGGCGACACCGGCGTAACGGTGCCCATCTAAAATGGACTGGAACTTCATCATCTTCAGCGTGGTCAAAATCGCCATCGTCATCGGCGTAGTGCAGGGCATGGTGGCTTATGCCGTCCTGGCCGAACGCAAAATTTCGGCGTGGATCCAGGACCGCGTTGGGCCGAACCGCGCCGCGCCGCCGTTTGTCAAAGCCATTCCCGGCCTCGGACCGTTTATGATCCGGCTCGGCCTCTTTCAGCCGCTGGCTGACGGTTTGAAATTCATGCTCAAGGAAGACTTTACGCCGGCGGGCGTGCGAAAGGTGTATTTCTGGCTGGCGCCGGCCATCGCGGTGATCCCCTCGATGCTGGTGATTGCGGTGATTCCGTTTGGCTCGCAACTTGGCCATCAACAAATGGTCATCGCGAACCTCAACGTGGGCATCCTGTACACGTTCGGCATCGTGTCCCTGGGCGTGTACGGCATCGTGCTGGCGGGCTATGCGGCCAACTCGAAATATCCGTTCCTGGGCGGCATCCGGTCGAGCGCGCAGATGATTTCGTACGAAATCTCGATGGGCATGTCGGTGATCCCGGTGTTTCTCATCGTGGGCAATTTGAACCTGAACCAGATCATCGGCTGGCAGGCGCAACACGGCTGGCTGGTGCTTTATTCGCCGCTCTCGTTCATCATTTTCCTGGTCGCCGCGTTTGCGGAAACCAACCGGCTGCCGTTTGATTTGCCGGAGGCGGAAACCGAGCTGGTGGGCGGCTATCACACCGAATACAGCTCGATGAAATTCGCGCTGTTTTTTCTCGGTGAATATTCCAATATGATCGCGTCGGCGGGCATCATGGTGACGCTGTTTTTCGGCGGCTGGACGCTGCCGTTCTGGGGGCTGGGCCAATCGGCCGGAGCTTTTGAAGGAAATACAGCTTTGTTGATAGGCATCGCACACATTTTGATTTTTGTTGTGAAAATGCTGTTATTCATGGTGCTGTTCATCTGGGTGCGCTGGATGTTCCCGCGTTTCCGGTACGACCAGTTGATGGATTTGGGCTGGCGAAAGTTCGTGCCGCTGGCGCTGGTGAACATTTTGGTGACGGCGGTCGTTTTGTGGATGATGAGTTGAACCGCAGAGACGCAAAGGCGCAGAGAAAATTTTACTTTTGATAACTCTGCGTCTCCGCGCCTCTGCGGTGAATTGAAAGTTTGAAATGATTGTTAATCGCAAACCATTGACGTTTTGGGAAAAGCTTTATCTGCCGGCGATTGTCGGCGGATTCAAAGTCACGATCCGGCACGCCCTCCGTTCGTTGTTCGGCGGCAAGACCGTCACGATGGAATATCCCGAGCAGAAATGGGCCGTGCCGCCGGATTATCGCGGCGCGCCGTATCTGGTGAAGGATCAGGACGGCAACACCAAATGCGTCTCCTGCCAGCTCTGCGAATTCGTCTGCCCGCCCAAGGCCATCAAAATCATTCCGCCCGGCCCGGCCGGCCAATCCGCCGACCGGTCGAATGCGGAAAAAATGCCGCAGGAATTCGAGATCAACATGCTCCGCTGCATCTTTTGCGGTCTGTGCCAGGAAGTCTGCCCGGAGGAGGCCATCTTCCTGCAAAAGGATTATTCGCTCACCGGCCTGTCCCGCGAGGAAATGATTTACGACAAGGAAAAGCTGCTGGCCCTCGGCGGCGTCCACGGCGGCATTCAGAAATGGAAACAAAAACTGGAAGAGGCGAAGGAGCAGGAAACTTTTCCAGTGAAAGTTTGACGCAAGGGAACCATGGCATCGTCTGATATTTTGCCTGACATTTTATTTTACCTGTTTGCGGCGCTGACGCTGTTGTGCGGCGTGCTGGTCGTCGCCAATCCGTTCAGCCGCAACCCGGTCACCAGCGCGATGTTTCTGGTGCTGACCATCATTTCGATGGCCGGGTTGTTCGTGTTGTTGCACGCGTTCTTTCTCGCGGCGGTGCAAATCATTGTCTATGCCGGCGCGGTCATCGTCCTGTTCCTCTTCGTCATCATGCTGCTCGATTTGAAGGAGGAGCAGCGGCGCAAAATCAAACTGTTCGGCGCCGTCGCCGGGTTGGTTTCCGTCGGCGTTATCATGACCATTTCCTTAAAGGCGCTGAGGGCGACGCAGCTGGGTGCCAACCTGCCCACGCCGCAAATCGAAGGCAGCACCGACGCGCTCGGCAAACTCCTGTTCACCCAGTACGTTTTACCGTTTGAAGTCGTCTCCATCCTGCTGCTGGTGGCGATGGTGGGTGTGATTTTGTTGAGCAAAAAGGATTTGAAATAACATGCACGTGGGTTTGGAACATTATTTGACCGTCAGCTTCCTGCTGTTTGGGCTGGGGCTGCTGGGTGTCATCATGCGGCGCAATCTTCTGGTGATTTACATGTCGCTGGAGTTGATGCTCAACGCGGCGAACCTCGCACTGGTCTCGTTTTCGCGGTTCAACAACAACCTGAACGGCCAGATTCTGGTCTTCTTCATCATCACCGTGGCAGCGGCGGAAGTGGCGGTCGGCCTGGCACTCATCGTCGCGCTCTACCGCAAACGCCAGTCCGCCCACGTCGAAGACCTGACCAGCATGAAATTGTAAAGCAATGAGAAAACATCGAACATCGAACATCGAACATCGAACGCTGAACCGTTTCAATTCAGCAAGGTTCGATGTTCGGCGTTCAATGTTCAGCGTTCGATGTTTCCATCTCAGCTCATGAAACACGAAATTCTACCCTGGCTGATTCTGTTTCTGCCGCTGTTTGCGGCGGGTGGCATCACCCTGTTCACGTTGCGCTACCGTACCGTGAGCGCGCTGCTGTCCATCGGCGCCATCGTCACCGGCTTTATCCTTTCGCTGGTCTTCATCAACGCCAATGGCTGGCAACCGGCGCCCGGCGAATCCGTCACCGACTGGCTGACCATCGGCGGCCTGCACGTGGATTTCGGACTGAAACTCGACGCATTGAGCATGATGATGTTGCTCATCGTCACCGGCGTCGGCGGCGTAATTCACATTTATTCCTTCGGTTACATGCACGCCGACCGCAGCTTTTCGCGCTTTTTCGCGTTCATGAGCCTGTTCACGTTCTCGATGCTCGGCATCGTGTTGGCGAACAATTTCATCGAGCTGTTCATTTTCTGGGAACTGGTCGGCGTCTCCAGCTATCTGCTTATCGGGTTCTGGTTCGAAAAGCCCAGCGCCGGTGACGCGGCCAAGAAGGCGTTCATCGTCAACCGCCTCGGCGACTTCGGTTTCCTGCTCGGGATTCTGATGGTTTGGGGACCGCTCGGTTCGCTCAATTTCACGGCACTACAGAATACGCTCGTCGCCAATCCCGCCGCGCTCGGCACGATGGCGACGATCGCCGGGCTGCTGGTTTTCTGCGGCGCCGTCGGCAAATCTGCGCAATTCCCGCTGCATGTATGGTTGCCGGACGCCATGGAAGGCCCGACACCCGTCAGTGCCCTCATCCACGCCGCGACGATGGTGGCCGCCGGCGTTTACATGCTTTGCCGGATTCTGTTTTTGCTCAACGCCGACGCGCTGCACGTCATCGCGTGGATTGGCGGTTTCACCGCCTTGCTCGCGGCGTTGATTGCCGTCCAACAAAACGACATCAAGCGCATCCTCGCCTATTCAACGCTGTCGCAACTCGGTTACATGGTCATGTCCGTCGGCCTGGCCGGTCCGACGCCCGCGATGTTCCATCTCACCACGCACGCGTTTTTCAAGGCGCTGCTGTTCCTCGGCGCCGGCTCGGTCATCCACGCCATGCACGACGAACAGGACATCTGGAAAATGGGCAGCCTGCAGAAGAAAATGCCCGTCACCTTCTGGACCTTTTTGATCGGCACGCTGGCGTTGAGCGGGGTGCCGCCGTTCAGCGGTTTCTACTCCAAGGACAGCATCCTCGGCCAGGCATTGGATCAGAAAAATTATCTACTCTTCCTGCTCGGCGCGGCTGTCGCTGGTCTGACGGCGTTCTACATGTTCCGGCTGTTCTACGTGGCGTTTCTCGGCAAGCCGAAGACGGAAGCCGCCGAACATGTCCATGAATCGCCCGCCGTCATGGCCTGGCCGCTGCGGGTGCTGGCCGTGTTCGCGGTGATTGGCGGCGTCATTGGCGTCAGCCAGACCTACGCTTCGCAATTTTCGCCCGGCGAAACCCGCGAATCGTTCGGACAAAGCCTGGTTGAACCGCTCACCCATTCGCCCGTCGGCGTGTTGGTCGGGCTGGCATTCATTGCGGCAGGCTTTTTTGCCGCGCGGAAATTGTATCGCGACGCCGCCAGTGATCCGTTGCCCGCGAAGCTCGGCGGCCTGGCGACGGCCATGAAAAACCGCTTCTACTTTGACGAGCTTTACGAAGCCACTTTCATCCGCGCACATGATTTCATCGCGGCGGTGATGGATTGGATTGATCGCTGGCTGTTGGAAGGTTTTTGCATCGGCCTGGTGCGCGGCGGCACGGATTTGACCGGCCGCGCGTTGCGGCTGGTTCAGACCGGCAACCTCCAGACCTACGCCTTTCTGTTCGTGCTCGGCGTGGCGGTGGTGATGTATTTCGTGCTTGGAAAATAAATGAAAGCTGTTTTCACCGCAGAGACGCGGAGACGCAGAGAAAAGAATTCTTATCTCCGCTCTGCGCCTTTGCGCCTCTGCGGTGAAAAAATAAAATGTCCATTTTGACCTACATTTCTGGCTGGCCGATTGTGGCGGCGCTGGCATTGGTCTTCGTGCCGCGCAATTACCGCGTCATCATCCGCGCCATCGCCCTGCTCGCGACGCTCATCTCGGCGGCGCTGGCGGTAAAAATGTTCTGCGCCTACGGCCACGTGCCGGTGGATGCGGACGGCTACCGCTTCGTGCAACAGATTCCCTGGGTCGAATCGCTCGGCATCAGTTATCACGTCGGTGTGGATGGCCTGAACGTCGGGCTGATTTTGATGGGCGCCATTGTCGCCTTCGCGGCGGCGTGCTGCTCGTGGGAAATCAAGGAGCGCGAGAAGGAATTTTACATCCTGCTGCTGGTAATGAGCGGTGGCATTTTGGGCGCATTTGCGTCGCTGGACCTGTTCTTCTTTTATTTCCTGCATGAACTCGCGCTGGTGCCGACGTTCATCATGATCGGCGTCTGGGGCCGGGGCGAACGGAAGAACTACGCCACGTTCCAGATCACGCTTTACCTGAGCCTGGGTGCGCTCATTGCCTTGATCGGGCTGATTGCGCTGTATGTGCAATCCGGCGCGAACACGTTTGATATTCCGAAATTGACGGAATACATCCGGCAACATCCGTTGTCGGCGCACTCGCAAAATTTCATCTTCCCGCTGTTGCTGTTCGGCTTTGGGATCCTGGTCTCGCTCTGGCCGTTTCATTCCTGGGCGCCGCTGGGTTACGGTTCCGCGCCGTCGCCCACCTCCATGCTGCACGCGGGCGTGTTGAAAAAGTTCGGGCTTTACGGCCTGATCCGCATTGCGCTGCCGCTGGTGCCACAGGCCGCGCAACACTGGATGCAAATCCTCGCCTGGCTCTGCCTCGGCAACATTCTGTACATCGGCTGGGTGGCGATGCGGCAGAAGGACCTCAACCTGCTCATCGGCAACTCCAGCGTGGCGCACATGGGATTTGTTTTCCTCGGCATCGCGAGCCTGAACCTCATCGGCGTGACCGGCGCGGAGTTCATCATGGTGGCGCACGGCTTTCTCGCCGCGCTGACATTTGCATTGAGCGGTTACATTTATCAGAAGACCGGCACTCTCCAGATCAGCGAACTCGGCGGGTTGTGCCGGCAATTGCGGTTCATCGGCACGGCGCTGCTTATGGCGGCGATGGCCGGATGCGGGTTGCCTGGTTTTGCCAATTTCGTCGGCGAAGTCACGGTGTTCTTCGGGGCCTGGAAGGTCTTTCCGCTCGTGACCGGCCTGGCACTCTGGGGCGGATTGATCATCGGCGCGGTCTATATGACACGTGCCATCCGCAATGTGCTGCACGGGCCGTTGCCGGACAAATGGGCGGGCCTGGCCGATGCCTCAAATCTCTGGCGCAAGCTGCCTTATGCGCTGCTGCTGGCGAGCCTGTTCGTGTTCGGTTGCTTCCCGCGGCTGCTGACGGAGAAAATCACGCCCGACGCGGAAAAGATTGTGGCGATGGCTCGAGGGGAAACGGTTGCCATGGGTGGCACCCGCCTCCGGCAGGTTCAATTCGGCGTCCCGCCGAGTTGGATAGACACACGAGAGAACAAAGTCGATCCGATAAACCCTGCCGCGTCTCGTCCGCTAACCGTTTCGCGCGCGACGCCCGAAACCATCCGCGGGACGCGGGTGCTACACGACAATTCCGCCGTCGCCATGGCCGGTAATACGATTTTGAATCAATGAACGCTTCCTTGATGAGCCTGGAAATCTGGGTGATTGCGCTTGGCGTCGTACTGATGCTGGCGGATTTCGGCTTCAGCCTCGCGCCCGAACGCCGGCGGTTTCTTGCCTACCTGGCCATTGCCACACTCGGGACCCTGCTCATCACGAACCTGGGTGATTACACCACCGGCACGGCCTTCAACGGTTCGTTTGTGGAAGATACGCTGGCCGTTTTTTTTAAGCGGTTTTTCCTCGTGGCCGCCATGCTGGTGCTTTTCATGTCGATGGAATTCTCCGACCGCATCGCCGGGGGCATTACCGAATACTACTCGCTGATCATCTTTGCGCTGTCGGGCATGTTGTTCGCCGCCTCGGCCAACGATTTCGCCATGCTCTTTGTTTCCATCGAACTGATCACCATCACGTTCTACGTGCTGACGAGTTTTCAACGCGGCCGGCTGATTTCACTCGAAGCGGGCGTGAAATACCTGATTCTCGGCGCGTTGTCGTCGGCGTTTCTGGTGTTCGGCATCGCGCTGGTGTGGGGCACCACGGGCAAGTTGAATTTCAATGAACTCGCGTCGGTCGCCGCGCAATTCGAGACCAATAAAATCTTCCTCCTGGGCGTGCTGTTCGTTCTGGTTGGCCTTGGCTTCAAAATCGCGGCGTTTCCCTTTCAGATTTGGGCGCCGGATGTTTATCAGGGCGCGCCGACGCCGACCACGGCCTTTTTGGCCGTCGGTTCCAAGGCCGCCGGCTTCGTTCTTTTGCTGCGCGTGCTCTTCACCGCCCTGCCGGACGTGGCGAAGCACTGGGCGGATTTGCTCATCGTCATTTCCGGCATCACGATCCTGTACGGCAACCTGTGCGCGCTGCCGCAGCGCAATTTGAAACGGTTGCTCGGCTATTCCAGCATCGCGCACGCGGGTTATCTGTTGCTGGGCGTGGCGGCGTTGAGCGTGAGCGGGCAGGCGGCGCTGTTGTATTATCTGGCCGGTTATCTGTTCACCGTGGTGGCGGCGTTCCTGGTCATTTGCGTCGTCATGCGGCACCTGGATAACGAGGATATTTCCGCCCTGGCGGGTTTGAATCAACGTTCGCCGCTGCTGGCCGTCACGATGACCCTGGCGATGGTGTCACTGGCGGGCATCCCGCCGATGGCGGGTTTCTTCGGAAAATTTCTGCTGCTGAAAGCCGTCATTCAGGCCGGCCCGGCGAATCACGGTTATTATTGCCTCGCGTTCACCGCGCTCGTCGGTGTGGTGATTTCGCTTTACTACTATTTCGGCGTCATCCGCGCGATTTACTGGAGCCGGAACCCGCCGGATTTGTCGCCCATCCCCCTGTCCGGGCCGGTCAAATTCTCCGTCTGCGTCTGCATCGCCGGCATGTTCTGGATCGGCCTGTTTCCGAGCGTGATGCTGAACCTCGCCACGGAAGCGGCAAAAGCATTGACGTTGTAAATTCCTGTCCGTCCCCTTCGGCGGTGCCGCACCACTTGAAACTCATTGAGTCCGCGGTTCACTGCCCCACCACAACAAACACAACCCGGCTTCGTGGGTCTCGGCGTCCGGAAAGACCAACCTGCCCGAATCGTCTTCCGCCACCGTCGTCCACGCCCGCGTATCCAGACCCTCCATCAGCCGCGGTCTGTTTTCCGCCGGCACCGGTCCGGATGGACCCAGCCAGTGGAACTTCGGTTTCACGGCGGTGAAGGTTGCGGAAGCGGACGGGCCATTGGTTTGTGACGCCGATGGGGTGTTGGACGGTTGTTGGGCGCCGGCCTGACACGCCGCGAACAGGACAATCAGAAACAATGTTCGCTCCTTTTTCACGGTACAACCTCGACCCACTTTGCGGGGTTTGTCAAGCGAGGTCGAATCTGGAGAAAAACAGCGGCCACCGGAGCGGGATTTCTTGCGCCGGCTGCCGGAATTGGATCACACCACCCGCATCTGGACGGCGTCCACGATTTCGGTGCCGACGGAAATGGCGCCGACAATGACGACGGTCATGCCGCGATGCAGCCGGCCCTGTTCGACTAGCGTTTTCAGCGCCCGTTCAATGGTGTTCTGCGGATCGATGAAATCAAATTCCACCACGAACGGGATGACCCCCCAACAAAGTGTCAGTTCATTGGCGCCTTTTTCGTTGTCACACAATCCGTAAATCGGTGAATAACGTGGGCGCATCCAGGCGGCGTAACGCGCCATGTGCCCGTGGCGGGTAAACGCCAGCACGGCCTCGGCCTTCAATTCGTTGGCCATGACGACGGCGCTCTTGACCAGTTTTTCACGCGGGTTGGTCAGTTCCGCCGAGTCATGAAACTGCGCGTTGCCGCTGCGTTCGATGCGCTTGGCGATGCGGTCGAACACCTCGATGCACTTGAGCGGATATTTGCCGACCGTGGTCTCGCCGCTCAACATGATGGCGTCGGCCTCTTCAAACACGGCGTTTGCCACATCCGTCACCTCGGCGCGGGTGGGCATGGGCGATTCAATCATGCTCTCCAGCATGTGCGTCGCCACGATGACGGGTTTGCCGTGGCGCAAACAGGTCTTGACGATGCGACGCTGGACAATGGGCAGTTCTTCGTAGGGAATTTCAATGCCCAGATCGCCGCGCGCCACCATGATGGCGTCGGCTTCGCGGACAATGGATTCCAGATTGGCCACCGCCTGCTGGTCCTCGATTTTGGCAATGACCACCGGCGCCGGTTTGCCCTCCTCAAACAGCTCCCGCAACTGCAGCAAATCGCGGGCTTCGCGGACAAATGACAGGGCGACAAAGTCCACGCCGACTTCCAGGCCGAGCTTCACATCCTTGATGTCCTTGGCCGTGAGCGCGGGCAGGCTGACCTTGACGCCGGGCAGATTGATATGGCGCCGGCTGCCGAGCGTGCCCGCGGTAAGCACTTCGCATTCAACCTTGTTGCCGGACTTGGCGAGGACTTTCATCTCGATGGCGCCGTTGTCCACGAGCACGACGTCGCCGACGTTGATGTCATTGACAAAATTCTCGTAATTCACGTCCACCGAATGCTCCTCCAGGTCCCGTTCGCCGCGGACCGTGAGGGTAAATTTCTGGCCGGGTTGCAAATCGAGCGGCACACCGAGGTCGCCGGTGCGAATCGCCGGCCCTTGCGTGTCCATCATGATGCCGATGAACTGTTTGCGCGCGGCGGCGGCGGCGCGGATGTCTTGAACCACGCGGCGCACCCAATCGTGCGGCGCGTGCGACATGTTCAGGCGAAAAATGTTGACGCCGGCGTCAATGAGCTTGCCGATCATTTCCGCCGAATCCGTCGCCGGGCCGAGGGTGGAAATGATTTTCGTTCTGCGAACGTGTCCCTGTTGCACGGGCAGAAACATACCCACGGACAGCGCAATTAAAAGTTTTTAATCGGCGGGAGGGAATTCTAATGACAAATGGGGCTTGCCAGCACCCGCCCCGGCGGTCATATTAAATGCACGAATTTATGGCAGACGTGGCAAATAAATATCCCGAAAACGTCCCGGGCAAATATTACGTGGACAACCAGTGCATTGACTGCGACCTGTGCCGCGAGACGGCGCCGGACAATTTCAAGCGGAACGATGATGGCGGCTATTCGTTCGTCTATAAACAGCCCGGTTCGCCCGACGAGGAAGCGCGCTGCAAGGAAGCCAAGGAAGGCTGCCCGGTCGAGGCCATCGGCGACAACGGGTCGTAGAGTCATCCGCCTCGATGGGAGGGCTGAAGTTCTTCCCGGCTCAGGCGCGCGGATGAAATTTCCGGTGAATCTCCCGCAGCCGGTTTCCCGTGACGTGGGTGTAAACCTCCGTCGTGCTGATGTTCGCGTGACCGAGCAATTCCTGAATCACCCGTAAATCCGCCCCGTGTTCCAGCAGATGCGTGGCAAAACTGTGCCGCAACATGTGTGGCGTGATGTTGCGTGCAACCCCGGTGCGCTGCACCCGGCGCTTGATCCGCAACCACAACGTCACGGACGCAAACGGCGTGCCGCGTTTCGTGAGGAACACATTCGCCGGAGACCGCGGCGTGACGAGCTTCGGCCGCCCGACTCCAATATAGCGGTTCAGTGCTTCCACGGCCTTTTTCCCGACCGGAACGACGCGTTCCTTGTTGCCCTTGCCGATAACATTAATGAATCCCGCGTCGAGATGAAGCTGTTCGAGCCGCACATTTTTCAACTCGGACAAACGCAGACCGGAGGCGTAGGCCAGTTCCAGAATCGCCTGATCGCACAAGCTTTCAGGCGTTTCCGGCAATTCGGGAGCGAGCAGTAAGGTGATTTCATCGTTCGACAGCGCCTTCGGAAGACGTTTCCATCGGCGCGGCAACGAGAGATTTTCGGCGACATTGGCTGGTAACAACTTTTCATTTTCGGCGAACCGGTAAAGTGCCCGCAGCGCGGCGATTTCGAGATAAACACTCTCGCTGCTCAGGCGTTTGGTGGATTCTTCTGGCTCGTCCACCAGCGGGCGTTCACGTTCGTGCTGGAGAAACGCCATCAGATGCTTCAACTCGACAGATTTCCAATCCGTCAGATTTTGTGTTGCCGCCCACGCGGTGAATTTGCCGAGCAACGCGGCGTAAGTCTTTGCCGTGTTGTCCGACTGCCCCCGCTCGTGGCGCAGGTATTGTAGAAAATCTTCGACGAGCGAATTCACGAAGCAAGGATAACGGAGTAAGCAGCAAGGAGCTAGCGTTCGGCGCGTTTTTTTGAAAATGAGTTAATCAGACCTTGAGTTGGAGCGCTGACTTCTATGGCTACGGTCCGGAGTTTTTGAACTGCAGTGTCTTCGGCCAGTTGATTGTCGTGTACAACGTAAAGCAGCGATTTTACCTCGCCGGCGGAAGCGCGGGCGATGTTCCAGAATTGAAGTTTTTCACCTTCGCCACCCGATCAAAACCCTCCGCGAGATTGGTCATGGCGGAAACTGCAGCTCGTTGTAGCTGATCGCGCAAACCAAAGTCATTTTTCAACGGCGACATCCTGCAAATCTGGTAAACGCCATTCGTCAGATCTCTGGCTTTCTGCCAAGCCTTGAGATCCTCAAATTGCATCCTTGCTTCTTTCTCCTGACTCCTTACTCCGTCACAGGCTCTTGCCTGTGAGCCGCTCGTACGCTTCCAAATACTTCGCACTGGTCTTGGCGACCACCTCCGGCGGCAACACCGGGCCGGGCGGCGTCTTGTTCCAGTCGAGTGTCTCGAGGTAATCACGGACAAATTGCTTGTCGAAGCTCGGCTGGCCGCGACCGGCCTGATACTGGTCGGCGGGCCAGAAGCGCGAGGAATCCGGCGTCATTACCTCGTCAATCAGGATCAATTTGCCGTCGCTCAGGCCGAACTCGAACTTGGTGTCGGCGATGATGATACCGCGCTGGCGGGCGTAATCGCGTCCCGCCCGGTAAATCTTCAGGCTCAAATCACGCGCCTGCGTGGCGAGTTCGGGGCCGACGATTTCCTGCGCCTGTTCGAAGGAAATATTTTCGTCGTGGCCCGCCTCGGCCTTGGTGGACGGCGTGAAAATCGGTTCGGGCAGTTCGGCGGATTCGGTCAGCCCGGCGGGCAGTTGGATGCCGCAGACGGTCTGCGATTGCTTGTATTCCTTCCAGCCGGAGCCGGAGAGATAGCCGCGCACGATGCATTCGATGGCCAGCGGCCTCGCCTTTTTTACAATCATCGAACGGCGCGCCAGTTGGCCGGCAAACGGCTGGAGATTTTTCGGCAGCGGATCGGACGCCTTGGCGAGCAGATGGTTCGGCACGAGCCCTGCGAATTTCTCGAACCAAAAATGCGAAATCTGCGTGAGCACCTCGCCCTTGCGCGGGATGCCGTTGGGCATGATGACATCAAAGGCGGAGATCCGGTCGCTGGCGACGAGCAGCAGGGCGTCGCCGAGGTCGAAAATGTCGCGGACCTTGCCGCTGCGGAGTTTTTTGATGCCGGGTAAATCGAGTTGCAGGATTGGTTCGTTTGCCATGGGTGAATTATAAAAGTCCGAAGTCCAAAATTTAAAGTCCAAAGTCACCAAAGAATTTGCGATTGCCTATTTATGATTTGTTGCGCCGCGGGTGGACAATCATAAATCATAAATCATAAATGAATCACGCCGCCGCGCGCGGGATGAGCTTGACCTGCAGCGGAATGCTCGCCAGCGACCGGCCGTCCAGTGTAACGTCCACCGAATACAACCCCGCCTCGACGAAATTCAATTTCTGGATGTTCACAACAAAGTTGTGGGTGACGAAATGCACGTCCTCGGGCAGCGCAATGGCCACCGGGATTTCCATGGCCGGCATGACGGGCCGGCCATCGGCGTTGATGAAATTGAGCGCCAATTTGCGCTGGCCCTCGTCGCCGGCGGCGAAGGTGACGCGCAGCGCGACCGCGCACTGTAGATGGATGGCGGGCAATTGCTGCGCGTAAATTGTGTCAAACCCGCCCAGCACGTTAAGCTTGTTGCTGCTGTCCTGCGTCGCGGCGTCGCAAAGAATGGCCACTTGTACGTTCATGGGAACATAAAGACACGAATCCGGCGGATTGGCACGAATTTCCTTGCCTTATTTTCCGGCTTGACATACATATAGTTTCTATGTATCGTACTCCTATGATTCGAAAAGAACTGGTGGCGGCGTCGGCCGAGCCGTTGATTTTATCGTTGCTCGCGAAAGGCGAGAGTTACGGTTACGCCATTATTCAGGAGGTCAAGTCCCGTTCCGATGGCAAACTAAACTGGACCGACGGGATGTTGTATCCGGTGCTGCACCGGATGGAACACCGGGGCCTGATCAAGGCGCGTTGGGGTGAAAGCGAAACCGGCCGGAAGCGGAAATACTACTCGCTCAAAAAGGACGGCAAGGCGGCGATGGCCAAACACCACGAACAATGGTCGCTGGTTCATTCGGTCTTGGCCGGATTGCAAAAGGAGCAATATGTTTGACCTCGAACAATCCATCACTGATTGGCGGCAACAGATGCTCGCGGCCGGCATCAAAACGCCCGTGCCGCTGGAGGAACTGGAATGTCATTTGCGCGAAGAAATCGAGCAACTGATGAAATCGGAATTGAACGCGCGACGGGCTTTTGACAAAGCTACTCAAGAGGTTGGAAAGGCAAATATGCTCAAGAATGAATTCGAGAAAATTGGCGGAACGAAGGAAGCACGCAATTTGAAACCATACCGGACCATTATGGTCGCGTGTTTGGGTGTGGAATCGTTGTTTTGGGCAATGTGCATCCTTTCAAAACTTGGGCATTTTTCGGAAATAACCACCGCGCAGCAAATGTCCGGGCTGGCGGCGATAGCGGTGATGGTTTTGCTCGCCAGCATCGGGCTGCCGGGCCAAGGTCCTGTTTCGGTCATCCTGAGCCGGCGAATGAGGGATGTGATTTGCCATTCAAATAACCGGCTGATGGGGCTGATGAGTCTATGTTTTTTTGCCCTTGTCACCGAGCCGCTGGTATTCTTCTTTACGCTTCCCACATTCGGCGTGGGTGGTCTTTGGGTCATGCTGCCGTTAACCGGGTTTTTATACGGGTTCATTGGCGGACTGGAAAAAGCCGGGTTAAAAAGATCTTCAGTGGCTGGTGTATGAACGGGATGAACAATATGTTCAACCTCGAAAAATCCATCGCAGAATGGCGGCAGCAGATGCTCGCTGCCGGCATCAAAACCCCCGTGCCGTTGGAGGAACTGGAAATTCATTTGCGCGACGAAATCGAGCGGCAGATAAAATCGGGGCGGAGCGAAGCGGAGGCATTCACAACCGCCGTTCAGAAAATCGGGCCGGCGCGCATGGTCCAAAACGAATTTGAGAAAGTTGAAGCAAACGCGGAAGAGTGCCAGTGGAAAAAAGGGCGGAATGCGTTAGTGACCTGTCTGAGCCTGGCTTCGGTGATCTTCGGCGGAACCGTTCTTTTCAATGAAATGACCTTCGGCCAGCGAATCGCCGGCCTGGCTGCGGTTGCCACAATGGTTCTGCTCGCTGGCGTCGGGCGACTGAGCTATCGAATTTTTCCGGTCATCCCGGACCGGCGAAACAGGGTTGCCATTATTGCTATTTCGGGAGGCGTGCCGTGGATTGTTTGGGGCTGGATGTTTGACCGCTACATTCTGCCGGGACACCAATTTCCCTTCGGGCAATTATGGGCGGCAGTCCTTTGGTCCGCTTGTCCTCCGTGCGGAGTTTTTTTTGGTTTGTGTTTGGGAATCGGTGCTGCCTCACGAAAAAAAGTTGCACCGGCTGGCTCGTGAATCCGGAAGACACATGTTCAACCTCGACCAGGCAATTTCAGAATGGCGAAAACAAATGCTTGCCGCCGGGATCCAAACCCCCGTGCCGCTGGAGGAACTGGAATGTCATTTGCGCGAGGAAATTGAGCAACAGATGAAATCAGGAACAAATGTGCCACTGGCTTTTGAAACCGCGGTTCGAGTAATCGGAAAGGCGAACATGTTGAAACTTGAATTCAAAAAAGTTGAGGAAACAAAGGAAGCGCGTGCATCAAAAAGATCACAAATCGCATTGATTTTCAGCCTTTGCATGTTTTTGCTGCCTTTCACAGCTTACTTTGTTTTCGATCCTGAATTGACGTCCGGGGAGCGAATGTTTGGGTTGGCAGCCGTAGCGACGACGGTTTTGTTTTTGTACATCGGGCATTTGGGCGGCCGCCTTTTCCCAGTCATTCTTAACCGGCAAGTCAGGCTGATAACCGGTCTATCAGGTTGCCTGCTGTATGTCGTGTGGGTGACTGTTTTTGTCCATGTCGTTTTGCCGCGCCTTGATTTCACCGAAAGCCAACTTTTCGTGGCAATTTGTTGGGCTTGGACGGTGCCCGTCGGAGTTCTAGGCGGCCTCATTTTAGGACTGGAAAAAGCCGCTTTGAAAAAAGCGGCGATGTCAGGTTCGTAAAATGGAAAGGGGCAATATGTTCGACCTCGACCAGGCAATTTCAGAATGGCGAAAACAAATGCTCGCCGCCGGCATCAAAACGCCCGTGCCGTTGGAGGAATTGGAAATTCATCTGCGCGAGGACATCGCGCAGCAGATGCAATCGGGATTGAACGGACAAAAGGCTTTTGAGGTTTCCATTCAGCGGATCGGTCAGCCGCAAGCGATCCAGCGGGAATTCAAAAAAGTTGAAACGAAACAAATGAAGCGAATCCTCATCATCAGCGCGGGAGTGGTCGGCATCCTTGCAGGTATGGCGTTTGTCATGCCGGCGGTTGCGCAATATCGGCACGAAGGAGCCATTACCCTTAATGAAATATGTCTGCTTCTGCTTGGATTCGGTTTGACCCTCGGCGGTGGGAGTGTGGCCGTTTTCACTTTCAGAAAACGCCAAACTTAGCCGCGAGCCGCGAGAAACATTTTTAATTCCGCCGCGGCTTTTCCGCCAAAGCCGGGAACGGCAGCGATTTGTTCCAGCGTTGCCGTTTTCAACCGCTGCACCGAGCCGAATTTTTTCAGCAAGGCCGCCTTGCGGGCCTCGCCGATGCCGGGAAATTCGTCCAGCACGCTCTCGGAAATCCGCTTGATCCGCAACTGCGCGTTGTAGCTGTTCGCCACCCGATGGCATTCATCACGAATCCGCTGCAACAATTTCACCGCTGGATGGTCGAGGCCGGGTCGCAGCGGTTTGCTTTCACCCGGCCGGTAAATTTCCTCGAACTCCTTCGCCAGTCCGATGACAGGAATTTTTTCCAAACCTAATTGTTCGAGTTCAGCGCAGGCGGCATTTAACTGGCCTTTCCCACCGTCCACCATGATGAGGTCGGGAAAATTAGGAGTTGGGAGTTGGGAGTTGGGAGTTCGGATTTTACTCCGGTTGTTTTTCCCCATCTCCGATTTCCCATCTCCAATCTCCCGTTTCAGCCGCGCATAACGCCGTTTCACCACCTCCGCCATGCTGGCGAAATCGTCCTGGCCCTCCACCGTCTTGATCTTGAACCGGCGATAATTCGCGCGGTCGGGCCGGCCGTTTTTGAAGCTGACCAGCGACGCGACCGCAAAAGTGCCGCTGATGTTGGAAATGTCGAAACCTTCAATCCGCTGCGGCGGCTTGCGCAAACCGAGCACTTTCGCCAGCTCCATTAAATCGTTTCCCGGGTCGATGGAAAGCGGCAGCGTGTACGGCACACGCTCAAATTTCCGCTCCTTCTTGGTCGTTTCCTTCAGGTCGCGGATGAGGTCGCGCAGGCCGGCGGCCTTTTCGTAATCCTGCGCCAGCGCCGCCTTTTTCATTTCGACGGCGAGCTGTTCCTTCATTTCCACACATTGGCCTTCGAGAAAATCGCACGCAGCCGTCACCTGTTCCAGATATTGTTCGCGGGTGACGTTGCCGATGCACGGCGCGGTGCAGTATTTCAAATGCGCGTAGAGGCAATGTTTGTAGTCGGCCTCGCCCGGCGTGAACGCGCGGCAGCCGCGCAGGTTGAACTGCCGCCGCACCAGCGCCAGCGTGTTGCGCAACGCGCCCGAGTTCGAGAACGGCCCGAAGTACCGCGCCCCGTCATCTTTCCGGAAGCGGGTGAAGGTGAAGTTCGGGATCAGGTCGTTCAGGTTCACCTTGAGCATCAGAAACCGTTTGTCGTCCCGGAAACTGACGTTGTAACGCGGGTGGAATTCCTTGATCAGCTTGCCTTCCAACAGGAACGCCTCCGGTTCGCTGCGGACGACGTGGAAATCGAAGTCGCAAATCGCCTCGACCAGGGCGTTGAATTTCAGGTCCCAGCCCATGCGGCGCGACGGATGGAAATACTGGCTCACCCGCTTGCGCAGGTCGCGCGCCTTGCCGACGTAAATGACGGTGCCAAACCGGTCCTTCATCAGGTAAATGCCCGGCTTGTGCGGCAAGGTACCCAGTTTCTTACGGATGGAATCACTGATCGGCACGCAGGGAATCTCGCGTAAAGGTGCAAAGGCGCAAAGAAATTTCACCGAAAATTGTGCTTGCGGAAAAAACGCTGGCGGCGTATTGAGCGGCGGACTCAACGAAAGGAAATCCATGTCCGACAACCAAACACAAGCTCCGCCCCCCACCACGCCACCACCATCGACCCCCTCCGCACCGGCCTCCGGCGGTGAAGATAAAACGGTCGCCATCATCGCCTACCTCACCCTGATTGGCTTCATTGTAGCCATCATCATTCACATGAACAAAAAGACGAAGCTGGGCGCGTTTCACCTCCGTCAGATGCTCGGTTTTTTCCTGACCGGCATCGCCGTGGTGTTTTGTGAATTCATTCTCGTGTTTATTCCCATCCTCGGCTGGCTGTGCATTTTGGCTCTCTGGGCTTCGATGCTGGTGCTATGGATTCTGGGGCTGATCGCTGCCATCAACGGCGAGATGAAGCCCATGCCGGTGGTCGGGCCGCTCTACCAAAAATGGTTCGGCACCACCTTTGACTGACAGGCGTCGGAACGTCCACGGGCAGGATTTTATTCTGACTTCTGACTTCTGACTTCTGACTTTCCGGTCATGTGCCGGTGGACGAAGAAGTAATAAAGTCCGCCGAGCACGAGCGCGCCGCCGCCGAGCCACAAGGCCACATGCCGCATCTCGCCGTGCATGAGCTGTTCATCCTGGCCCGCCTTGACACCGACATAGCAAAGCACTGAGCACCAGGTAGCCGCGCCTAAAACTGTGAAAACGGAAAATTTCAGGTAATCCATCCGGGCGACTCCGGCGGGAATGCCGACGAGCTGCCGCGCTCCCGGCAGCAATCGCGCAACGAACACGCCCATCGGGCCGTAGTGGGACATCCAGCGCTCGCTTTTCTCAATTTTGTCCGGCGGCATCAAAATATAGCGACCGTAACGCACGAGCAGCGGCCGGCCGGCCACGCGCGACAGCCAATACATGATGCTGGCGCCGAACCACGAGCCGAGTGTGCCGGCGGCGACCAGGCCGATTTCCGCCGGCCAGCCAACGAAATGCAGGCTGAAAATGGTTAATCCTTCAAACCAGGCCAGATAAGCCGCCGGCGGCATGATGGCTTCGGCGGGAATTGGCAGGACGGAACTTTCCATCGTCATCAGCAGCACAATGACCGGGTAACCGGCGGTCTTGAGCGTGGCGAGATACCAGGTCAGGAGCGGCTGGAAAATGGATTTAAGCACGGGCGGTTTATAGCCGAAAACGACGGCGAGGCAATCCGCGAATCGCTGGAAGATTCACGTCTTCAAAAAATAATTTCGCTGTTTTTCGCTGATGGTCATGCCGAGTTTTTCCATCACCGCCAGCATGTCCTCCCAGATCTTGCGTTTCTCGCTCATCGCCTGGTTGCGCAGCAGATAGGCCGGATGATACGTCGGCATGAGCGGGATGCCGCGATAAGTCTTCCAGGTCCCTCGCAGTTTGGTGATGCCGAGCGTCTTGCCCATCAATCCTTCCACCGCCGTCGCGCCGAGCGCGACAATGACTTTGGGCCGGATCAAATCTATCTGCTCGTGCAAATACGGAATGCACGTGGCCATTTCATCGGCGGTTGGTTTGCGGTTGCCGGCAGACTGGCCGGGCGTGTCGGGCCGGCATTTCAAAATGTTGCCGATATAAACGTCGGCTCGCTGCAGCCCCGTGGCCTGGATGATCTTGGTCAACAACTGGCCGGCCTTGCCGACGAACGGCTCGGCCTGTTCGTCTTCGTCTGCCCCCGGCGCCTCGCCCACAAACATGAGCTGGGCGTCAATGCTGCCGACGCCGAACACGACGTTTTTGCGCGACGACGCGAGGTGCGGGCATTTCACACAGGCCAGTGCCCGTTCGCGCAGGGCGGCAAACGCGGCAACTTTGTCGAGGGCCGAAGGTCGAGCGTCGAGAGCCGGCACTTCACCGGGCAACGCGAGCATGGTGGTCTGCCCGGCACCCGGCGCTGAAATTGCCGATGGTGCAGACAGTGACGGCGCGGCGGCTTTGTCCATTTGAGATTTTGGATTTGCGGTTTGGGATTTCCCGGCGGGCGGTGGCGCCAGGGCGCGGAGGGTTTCGGGTGCAACGGCGACGTGGCGGACACCGCGCGATTTCAAATCTTCCAGATGTTGAATCGTCGCGTCGAGCAGTTGATGGTAGGTTGAGGTCATCAGGGGTTGGGAATTTGTTTTCTCACCGTCCGGCCATACCAGATTCCCGAAACGACAAAAACGACGCCGGAAGCAGCCGCGAAATAAACCAGAAACGGCAGGGGCAAAACAAAATGCGCGGCCACCGCGGCGCCCAGTGACAAGCCGCCGCAGAGATAGCAGTAAAACGCGCTGGCCTGGGCGTTCTGCACGCTTTTTTGGAGCAACGACTGCACGGCCTGATCGTTTTGGAAAAGCGCCGCGGCGCATTCCGGGGAGCAAACCAGGCGCAGTGTTTCGGCAGGCCCGGCGCACCCGGCACACACGGCCCGGCCGCAATAGGCGCAAATGCCAATCGCCTCGGCCTGGTGTCTGGTGCATTTCACGGGAGGAAATTGCGCCATTGCCAGGGGCAATGCAATCCGAAGCTTGCGACCTACCGTAAAAGGCGGCAACGTTTCCTCGATGACCCTCGAGGACCATTTGGGCGACATCATCCGCAAGGCGCGCGCCATGAGCCGCGTTCCAGCAGCAGCCGCCGCTACCGCCGCCGGAATCTCCGGGACCGAACTGGCCGCACTGGAGGAAAGCGGCCAAACCGGCCAGCAGCCGGATTTTTCCGCTCTCGCAAAACTGATCGGGTTGAATCCTTCAAAGCTCGAAGGCATCGCCAAAGGCTGGCTCCCGGCGGAAAAGGATTTGAGTGTCTGGCGCGAACTGCGCGTGTTCACGACCGCCGAAGAGGGCATGACGGTGAATTGTTACCTGATTTGGGACGAAGTCAACCGCGAGACGGCGCTGTTTGACACCGGCTTTGACGCGAAACCCGTGCTCGATTGCCTCGCCGAAAACCAGCTTCAGCTCCGGCACGTTTTTATCACTCACACGCACTACGACCACGTGGAGGCGCTGCCGAAAATCCGCGAGGCCTTTCCCCGGGCCAAGCTGCATCTGGGTTCCAAGGCCGCGCCAGTGGACCAGCGGAACAAGCCGAACGAGATCGTCCATCTCGGCGGCCTGCGCGTCACTCATCGCGAAACACCCGGCCATGCGGAGGACGGCGTGACGTACATCGTCGGCAACTGGCAGGAGGACGCCCCGCACGTGGCGATTGTGGGCGACGCGATTTTCGCCGGCTCGATGGGCAACGGCAATGGCGCATGGGATCTGGCCCGGCAGAAAATAAGGGAACAGATTCTGTCGTTGCCGCCGGAAACCCTGATTTGTCCGGGCCACGGGCCGTTGACGACGGTTGCCGAGGAAAAGCAACACAATCCGTTTTTTTAACCCATGCCTTATTGGAGCCGGTTATCGCGAAGCCCACGTGGTAGATATGCCGAGCCTGTTTCGTGGTTGCTTTTCGCCCGACGTGGCATGGATGAATTTGCAAATTGACCCCATTCATTTGGGTTGTTAGCCTGTCCTTCCGTTCCAACGGGACTTATGCGACATACCATTTCAATTCTGGTCGAGAACAAGTTCGGCGTGCTCACGCGCGTGGCCGGCCTGTTCAGCGGACGCGGCTACAACATTGACACGCTCAACGTCGGTCCGACCCAGGACCCAAAGACGTCGCGGATGACCATTGTCACGCACGGCGACGAGGCCACGGTGGAGCAGATCGTCAAGCAACTCAACAAGCTGCCGAACGTCATCCAGGTGCAGGATTTTCACGAGGGCGAATACGTGGACCGCGAGCTGGTGCTGGCGAAGGTGGCGGTGGATTCCAAGTCGCGCGCCGAGGTGATGCAGATCACGGACATTTTCCGCGCCAAAATCGTGGACGTGCAGCCGAAGTCGCTCACCATCGAAATCACCGGCGCCGAGAGCAAGGTGGACAAGTTCCTGGAACTGATGGATTCATTCGGGGTCTTGGAACTCACGCGCACGGGCAAGGCCGCCCTGCCGAGAAAGTGAATGCCTTGAAGCATTGAATTGTTGAACCGGAACGGCCCCGGGCCACCGGTCTGGAAATCGTAAATCGTAAATCAAAAATCGTAAATTCATCCATGCCTGCAAAAGTTTATACCGACAAGGACGCCAATCTCGGCGTGTTGCGAAACAAAACGCTCGCCGTGCTCGGCTTCGGCTCCCAGGGCCATGCCCACGCGCTCAACCTCAAGGACAGCGGCTGCCACGTCATCATCGGTCTTTACGAAGGCAGCAAGTCCATCCCCGTCGCCCGGGAAAAAGGCTTCAAGGTGTATCCGACGGCCGAGGCGGTCCGGCGTGCGGACGTGATTTTTGTCGCCCTGCCGGACACGAAACAGGCGAAGGTTTATGAGCAGGACATCGCCCCGAATCTGACGAAGGGCAAGACCCTGTTGTTCTCGCACGGATTCTCGATTCATTTCAAGACCATCGTGCCACCGAAGAACGTGGACGTGATTCTGGTGGCGCCCAAGGGCCCGGGCCACATCGTGCGCCGCCAATACACGGAGGGCAAAGGCGTCCCGGCGTTGATCGGCGTTTATCAAAATCCCAGCGGCCAGGCGAAGCAGGTGGCACTGGCGTGGACGAAGGGCATCGGCGCGACGCGCGCCGGCGTGTTGCAAACGTCGTTCAAGGAGGAAACCGAGACGGATTTGTTCGGCGAGCAGACGGTGTTGTGCGGCGGCCTGAGCGCGCTGGTGCAGGCGGGCTATGAAACGCTCGTTGAGGCCGGTTACCAGCCGGAGATGGCCTACTTCGAGTGCCTGCATGAACTGAAACTCATCGCTGATTTGATGAATGAAGCGGGCATCAGCGGCATGCGCTTCTCCATTTCTGAAACCGCCAAATGGGGTGATGTCTCCGTCGGGCCCAAAATCATCGACCCCGGCGTGAAACGGCGGATGAAGGCGGCCCTCAAGGACATTCAATCCGGCAAGTTCGCCCGGGGCTGGATTGCCGAATACAAGGGCGGCTACCAGAAATACCGGGCGCTGCTCAAAAGGGGCGAGAAGCATTCCATCGAAAAGGTCGGCAGCCGGTTGCGGAGTTTGATGCCATGGATGAAGAAGCGCCAGATCAAGGGCGCCCAGGCGGCTTATTAATGCCATTTGCGTTTTACCGGCCCGTAAGTTGCTACTTTTCAACTTTCAGGGCAACTTTGGCTTGAAATTGGTGTTAATTGAAGGAAAGTACGCTAGGAGCATGAAGCGCTTGGGAAAACTTGCGGTTTGTCTGGTGGGCGGGCTGGTATTGAATACCGGCCTGTACGCGGATAATCGGATGTCGCCAAACAATCCCTACGAACCGATCGCCACGCGCAATATTTTTGGACTGAACCCGCCGCAAGCCCCCGCTCCGATCGATAACACGCCACCCGCGACCATCACCCCGGATGGCATCATGACCATCTTTGGCACAGCCCAGGTGCTCTTCAAGGTGGCCGTACCACCCCGTCCGCCCGCGCCAGCATCGGAAAAATCCTATATTCTCAGCGAAGGCCAGCGGCAGGATGACATCGAGGTAACGCGCATTGATGAAAAGGCCGGCATCGTGACTTTCAACAACCACGGCGTGGTGCAGGCCATTCCGCTGGTCAAAGCCCCTCCGATCAGCACCCCAACGCCGGTCGTCATGAATTCAGGATTTGTTCCCTCGGGAGCGGCGCCCGGCGGTTTCGGCGGCCCGGGCGGTCCCGGCGGTGGAAATTTTGCACGCTTTGGCGGCGGTTCCGGCCCCAATGGCAACATGGGAAATATGGGAAATAACGGCAGGAATCCGGGGAATCCGGGGGGGCCGGGTTTTGGCAGTGCGACTTCCGCCGGCGGGCCAGCCCAGCCGCAACTTACGCCGGAGGAACAAATGATCATGATTGCGGCTCAACATGCGCAGGCCCAACAGGCGGGCGATCCCATAGCCAAGATTTTTCCCCCGACCGATTTGGACGCCGCCGCTGGAGTTGTTCCTGATTCACCCCCGGGTGGTTCATCCTCCGGTGCTCCGGGTACACCCTAGACATCCTTCGGTTCAACCGCCAAGTGAACCGGGATCGCCCACGTCACCCTTGTTGAAATCCACGTAAGCTTCCGTCAAATCTGCCGCGTAAATCACCGCCCCCGCCTGGCCGAGATTCAGGCAAATGTGCAAATCGAATTCTTTTGGTGCCGCGGCGGCGCACAGTTGTTTGAAGGTGGCACTGGTCGGCTGGCCGCGTTTGAGGCTCCACAAAATTTTCCGGCTGCCGGGCGCGCTGTAGCCAATGTCAATTTTCTCCTCCACCACCATCGCCGGGCTGTAACCGATGGCGTCCATGATCCGGCCCCAATTCGGATCCCCACCGTGCCAACTGGTTTTCACCAGCGCGCTGTTGGCCACCGCCCGCGCGGCGGCATCGGCGTCCTGAACCGTTTTAGCGCCCGTCACCCGCACGGTCACCACCCGATGCACCCCTTCGCCGTCGCGTACAATCATTTTGGCAAGTTCGAGACAGACCTGATTCAGGGCCGCCTGATAAACCCCGAACTCCGAACTCCGAACTCCGAACTTCCGGTTTCCCGCCAACCCGTTGGCCAGAACGAGCACAGTGTCGTTGGTGCTCATGTCACCATCCACCGTAATGCGATTGAAACTTTGGGCGACGGCATCCCGCAACGCGGTCCGGAGTGTTTTGGGCTCGATGGCCACGTCGGTGGTGAGGAAGCACAACATCGTGGCATGCAACCCCTCCGGAAGGGCCGGCGGCCGGGCTCCCGTTGCTGACATTCCCGGTTGAATCATGCCCGCGCCCTTGCAGATGCCGCCGATGCGGACGGTTTTGCCGCCGAGCGTGAATTCGACGGCGAATTGCTTGGGCCGGGTGTCGCTGGTCATGATGGCTTCAACGGCCTGGTCAGCGGAGGCCGGGGAATGGCCGAGCAGCGCCACGGCTTCAGTGATGCCGGCACGGACATTGGCCATCGGCAGCGTCACGCCAATACGACCGGTGGAACCGACCAGGACATGTTTCGCCGGCATATGCAGATGCCGGGCCAGCCAGGCGGTCATCCCGCGAGCGTCTTGCAGACCTTTCTTGCCGGTGCAAGCGTTGGCGTTGCCGGAGTTGACCACAATGGCCTGGGCGATCCCCTGGCTCACACGTTCAACGCAAACCTTCACCGGCGCCGCGCAGACCTGATTCGTCGTAAACATGCCGGCGACGGCAGCCGGCACCTCGGAAACAATCAAAGCCAGGTCACGCTTTTGACCCTTGTCCGAGCCCTTGCCCGTGCCGAGACGTTTGATGTCACAAAACACACCGCTGGCCAGAAAGCCCTGCGGCGCCACAATGGAATTTGAAATCTCTTTGAACAATCGTTTCATGCTGGATGCTGCGCGCTGAAATTTGCGCACCGCGCTCATGGATTTCAAACTTTTACCGCGGCAATCTCCAGCCGCACCATGCGGACATGGACTTTCCCGTCCGCGTCCAGCGGGTGTCGGGTGGTGTAACGTTCGGCAACCGCGGCAATGAATTCCTCCCGCAAATCTGCCGGCACCCGCTGGACGTAAGGCAGCCAGGCCGTGCGCAACCAGGCGGCAAAACCCTCGCGTCCCCCGTAAGTCGCATCCTTCGGAGCGAGCCGGACCCGGATTGTTTTGAACCCAAAGCGCGGCAGCCATCTTTCGTAATCTTCCGGCGAATAAAAAAAATACGGCCGGGGCATCCGGCGGAAGAACGGGCGCCAGCGTTTGAGCCGCATTTCCGGCCGCAACGCAACGAAAACATCATGCGCATTGCCGCGGCCGCCGCACGAAACGACGAGCCGGCCGCCGGACCGCAGGCACGTCGCCGCCCCGCGCAAAAATGCCCGGTGATCGTCCACCCAATGCAACGCCGCGTTGGAAAAAATTAAATCGAAGTGGTGGTCGAATCCGACTTTGCGCGCATCCCGGACGTGAAAGGTGAGATTGGGATTTTTCCGCGCGGGAAAGGTTTTCCGCGCAAAGGCAATCATTTCCGCCGAGGCATCCACCCCGGTGGCCGAGCCGCCGGGCAGGGCCCGGGCGATTTCTGCCGTCACCTTGCCGTCACCGCAGCCGACATCCAGAAGGTGTTCGTGGCCGCGTAATTTGAGCCTGGCGATCAGTTCGCGCGCCCAGGTTTGCTGCACGACGGAATTTGCGGCGTAATCCGCCGCGTTCCATTTTGCCGGTTGAACAGTGGTCGCAGGCATGATCAGACCAATCCCGCCGTCTCCGGGAAACCGCAGAGAAGATTCAGGCTTTGCACCGCCTGGCCACTCGCGCCCTTGACCAGATTATCCTCGGCGCTCATGAGGATGAGCCGGCCCGTGCGCGGATCGAGCCGCCACGCGATCTCGATGACATTTGTGCCGACGACGTTTTTGGTGTCCGGCAGGGCGTTGCCTTCGAGCAGCCGGACGAATGGTTCGCGGCCGTAGGCCCTGGCGTAACCGGTCGAAATTTTTTCGTTCAAGGCATTCATTTCCGCCGCCGTCGAAAAATTTTTTTCCGGCGCGAGATACAGCGTCGTCAAAATGCCCCGATTCACCGGGATCAAATGGGGTGTGAATTGGATGGTCACGTTGGAACCGGCCGCCAGTGATAGTTGTTCCTCGATTTCCGACAGATGCCGGTGTTTCGGCACGCCGTAGGGCCGGACGCTTTCGTTGCATTCACAGAACAAATAATCCGCCTCAGCCTTCCGCCCGGCGCCGCTCACGCCGCTCAAGGAATCGGCGATGATGCCGGTGGGCTTGACCAGACCGGCTTGCAACAAGGGAATGACCGGCAGCAAAATGCTCGTCGGATAACAGCCCGGCGACGCAACCAGCGACGCTTTTTTGATCTGCTCGCGATAAATTTCCGGCAGCCCGTAAACCGCCTTCGGCAACAGGTCCGGCGCGGGATGGTCGTGCGCATAAAATTCCTTGTAGATTTCCGCGCTTTTGAGCCGGAAGTCGGCGCTTAAATCAATGATGCCGCAGCCGGCATCCAGCAGCGGCACGGCGTATTCGGCGGCGACCCCGTGCGGCAGCGCGAGGAACACCACGTCGGCCTGCTTCGCAAGCAGCCCGGCCTTCGGTTCGCTGAACCGGAGTGTCTTCGATTTTGGATGGCTGGCGAACTTGGGAAAGACTTGTGCCAGGGTCTGGCCGGCATTCTGGCGCGAGGTCACGGCCACCAGTTCCGCGTGGGGATGGTTCAACAGCAACCGGACGAGTTCCTCACCGGAGTAACCGGACGCGCCGATAATGGCCACTTTCTTCGTTTTCATTTTTAAAAATCTTACTGGGAGGGTCGCCGTGTCGGCGACCCAAATTTTCTTACAGGGACAGCGACACGCTGTCCCTCCCCAAACAAAAAAGCCCCGCCGGTCTTGCCAGCGGGGCCTGGAAAATTTCCAGCGCGATCAACGTTTTGAGTACTGGAAACGTTTGCGCGCGCCCGGCTGGCCGTACTTTTTGCGTTCACGCATGCGCGAGTCCCGGGTCAGCATTCCTTCGGCCTTGAGCACCGGCCGGAGCGCGGCGTCGGCGGAAATCAGCGCCCGGGCGATGCCGTGCCGCACCGCATCCGCCTGGCCGTTGGGCCCGCCCCCGGCGACATTGACGCGCACGTCAAATTTTTCGGCCGTGCCGGTGACCGTCAAGGGCTGGGAAGCCTGCCACCGCTGGGTTTCGAGCACGAAATAATTGTCAAACGCCCGCCCGTTAACGGTGATTTTGCCCTTGCCGGATGCGAGGCGAACACGTGCGACGGCGGTTTTTCGCCGTCCGGTGCCCAGAAATTCATTTTTGGTTTCTGCTGCCATAAGTCAAATCAGGCCGCCGCCTTGAGCGGCTCGGGTTTTTGCGCGGCGTGCGGATGTTTCGGACCTTTGAAGACCTTCAGCTTCGTCAACAACTGGCTGCCGAGCCGGTTTTTGGGAATCATGCCCTTGACTGCGTGCAGGACGAGCTTCTCCGGGTGCCGCGCCCGAATTTGCGCCACCGTCGTGTATTTCTCGCCGCCCTTCCAGCCGGAATAGGTCATGAATTCCTTTGCCGTTTCCTTCTTGCCGGTGAGCCGGACCTTTTCGGCATTGACGACCACGACAAAGTCGCCGGCATCCAGGTGCGGGGTGTACACGGGCTTGTTTTTGCCGCGCAAAATGTCGGCGACCTGCGCGGCCAGCCGGCCGAGCACGGCGCCATCGGCATCAATCACGTGCCATTTCCGCTGGTCCAAATTCACTTTGGGCAAATGTGTTTTCATTGTTACCCGAACAAAAGGGAGCGGGAATCTATCAGACGCACGGATGAAGTCAACAAGCTTTTCGACGGAAAAGTGGCTTGCCGGCGCCGGCCAATCCCATGAAACTTGGCGCATGAATTTGTTCGCCCGTCGGCGCGTCGCCGATTTGCAGTCCGAGGCGCTCAAGGATCAACGCCTCAAACGCGCTCTCGGCCCCATCAATCTCACGTCGCTGGGCATCGGTGCGATCATCGGCGCGGGGATTTTCGTCCTCACCGGCCACGCCGCCGCGCAATACGCCGGGCCGGGCATCGTTTATTCCTTCATCCTTTCCGGGCTGGCCTGCGCGTTCGCCGGGCTTTGTTATGCGGAATTTGCCTCGATGATTCCGCTGTCCGGCTCAGCCTATACCTACGGTTACGCCACGCTCGGCGAATTGGTCGCGTGGATCATCGGCTGGAATTTGATTCTCGAATATCTTTTTGCCGCCTCGACCGTCGCCGTCGGCTGGTCGGGCTATGTCGTTTCCTTTTTGAAGGATTTGCACATTACGATTCCCGCCTCGTTCACTTCCGCGCCATACGACCACGTGGCCGCGGCCAATTTACATTGGTGGAACGTCTGGCAACTGTTCGCCCACGGCTGGACCAGCACCGGCGCGGTGCTCAATGTTCCCGCGATGTTGATCGTCGCCGTGGTCACCGTTCTCCTCGTCATCGGCATCAAGGAGTCGGCGAATTTCAACAATGTCATCGTCGCGCTGAAACTGCTGGTGATTCTGACGTTCATCGCGGTCGGCGCGGCTTACATCAACCATGCCAACTGGCATCCCTTTGTGCCACCGGCAATTGGCCCGGGCCAATTCGGCTGGAGCGGCGTGGTGCGCGCGGCGGGCGTGATTTTCTTCGCCTACATCGGTTTTGACGCCGTGTCCACCGCCGCGCAGGAGGCAAAAAATCCGCAGCGCGACATGCCCATCGCCCTGCTCGGCTCGCTGGGGATTTGCACCGTCCTTTACATCGCCGTCGCGCTCGTCCTCACCGGCGTCGTCAATTACACGCAGCTCAACGTGCCCGCGCCCATCGCCGTGGCCATCAGCACCCTCGGCCCGTCGCTCGCCTGGCTCGAATACTTCATCAAAATCGGCGCCATCGCCGGGCTTTCGTCCGTTATTCTCGTGATGCTGCTCGGCCAGCCGCGAATTTTTTACACGATGTCCAAGGACGGCCTGCTGCCGCCGATTTTCAGCGCCGTCCACCCGAAATTCCGGACGCCATGGATTGCGCAAATCATCACCGGCGCGGTCGCCATGCTTGTCGCCGGGCTTTTCCCCATCGGGCTGCTCGGCGAACTGGTTTCCATCGGCACGCTGCTGGCGTTTGCGATTGTCTGCGCCGGCGTGTTTGTCCTGCGCTTCACCGACCCGCAAATCCAACGACCGTTCCGCGTGCCGGCGTTCTGGCTCGTCGCACCGCTGGGAGTGCTGTCCTGTGGTTATTTGATGGCGAATCTCCCTGCCGACACCTGGGCACGGCTCATCGTCTGGATGGCCATCGGCATTGCCATTTACTTTCTTTACAGTTGCCGCCATTCCGAGGTCCAGAAGCGCCGCGCCGCCCAGGCTTCGCGTTGATAAGGGCCTTTTCCGCAATAATTCAAAATTCGCAGGCGACGAGTCGTTTGGAGCGGCACTCCTTACGTCGTGCCCTACAACCAAATCAGGGTGTCACTGATTCAAACAAAAGTTTGACAAACGGCCCAACATTACCTACCGTTCGGTAGGTTATGGCCAAACACGGTCCCGAGACCCGGCGGCAGATTTTGCAGGCGGCGCTCAAGCACTTCGCCAACGCCGGCTACGCCGCCACGTCCGTCCAGCAGATCGTCGGGGACGCGAACGTGTCCAAACCGGCGTTGTATTATCATTTTCGCGACAAGGCCGGATTGTTTCAGGCGCTGGTCAGCGAGGCGCTCGACCAGCGGTTGCGGGTGGTGCAACAGGCGGTGGCGCGCACGGAGGATTTTCGCGGGCAACTGGTGGAGATCCTCGCAGCGTTGTTTGATTATTTTCACAAAAACCGCGACCTGACGCGCCTCGCATTCTCCGCGGCGTTTGCCGCGCCCGGCGAAGTGCCGCACCATGGATGCTATCTCGACCGCTGCCAGCGCAATCTGGAATTCATGCACTCGCTGATGAAACGGGCGCGCGCCGCGGGTGAACTGGACCAGCGCTTTGACTGCCGCGATCTGGCCTACGGTTTTTATGGACAGGCACACCTCTACATTGTGGCCCACATCCTGATGCCCCATTACCGCCTGAACCGCGCCGCAGCGGAGCGCATCGTGGATTTGTTCCTGTCCGGCGCCGGTGCAAAAAAAGGGAAGAAAGCAAGGTTATGAACGAGGAGAAATCAGCCGCCCCGCCCACAGTCAGCAGCGCGCGTCTGGCAAAATTAAATTCACCAGGATTCGTGTGGCCGGCGACCGGCGCGCTGGCCGTGCTCCTGTTTTTCGGGCTCGATTATCTGGTCAACGCGCTCACGCACGAATCCACCGACGACGCTTTCATCGCCGCGCACGTGGTTTCCATCGCCCCGCGCATCGCCGGGCAGGTTTCCGCCGTCCACGTGCTCGACAACGAAATGGTCCACTCGAATGAACTGCTCGTCGAGATCGATCCGGCGGATTATTCGACCAGCGTCACGCAAAAACAATCCTCCGCCGACGCCGCGGCGGCCAATTACAAATCATTTCTGGCTGCCCTGGAACTGATGAACGAGAAGGTGACCACGGCCAAGGCCACCGCCGACGAATCCAAGGCCGATGCCGATGCGGCCCAGGCAACGGACGCGCGGGCGCAATCGGATTTTCAGCGCTTCACGGAGTTACGAAAGCAGAACACGATTTCGGCCCAGGAGTTCGACGCCGCGCAGGCCGCCGTCGGGGAGGCGGACGCAAATCTGGCAGCCGCCCGGCAGAAGGCCATCGCGGACACCTCAAAAATCGATGAATCCCGTGCGGAACTGGCCGCGACCGAGGCCGCCGTGGCCATGGCGCTCGCGCAGTTGCGTTTGGCGGAGGCCAACGTGCAGGCGGCGCAACTGGACCTGTCCTACACGAAAGTCCATGCCCCCTGCGATGGCCGCGTCACCCGCAAGGCCGTGGAACCGGGCGATTATGTCCAGATCGGACAACAATTGATGTCCCTGGTGCCGACAGACGTCTGGGTGATTGCCAATTTCAAGGAATCGCAGTTGAAAAGAATGAAGCCCGGCCAGCCGGTGAGCGTGGAGATTGACGCGTTGGGTGGCCGGACGTTCCGTGCGCGCGTGGACAGCGTGCAAGCCGGCAGTGGCGCGGCCTTCAGCCTCCTGCCGCCGGAGAATGCGACCGGCAATTACGTGAAGGTGGTCCAACGCGTGCCGGTGAAAATTCTTTTCGACGAGCCGCTGCCCGCCGATCACACCTTCGGCCCCGGCCTGTCGGTGACCCCGAGCGTGCGAGTCAGCCGTTTTGAAATTCCCGCCTGGGCCGTTGCGCTGCTGGCGGCGGGCCTGGCCATCCTGGCGGCATTGGTTTTTCGATTTGCCTTGAAGCGGAAAATGAACGGCAACGGCAAGTAGGACTTTCATGCCCGGCGACGTTCATCCTCAGGACTGGCATCCGCGTCACAGCCCGTGGCTCGTCGCCATCGGCGTGATGTTGGCAACGTTCATGCAGGTGCTGGACACGTCCATCGCCAACATTGCGCTGCCGCACATCGCCGGCAGCCTGTCCGCGACCACCGACCAGGCGACGTGGGTATTGACCAGTTATCTCGTCTCGAACGCCATCATCCTGCCGATGACCGGCTGGCTGGGAAATCATTTTGGCCGGAAACGCGTGTTCATCTCGTGCATCGGGATGTTCACCCTGGCGTCGATTCTGTGCGGCATGGCGCTGAATCTGCCGATGCTGATTCTGGCGCGCATTTTGCAGGGCGCGGGGGGCGGCGCGATGGTGCCCATTGCGCAGGCGATTTTGCTGGAAAGTTTTCCGCCGCAGAAACGGGGCATCGCCATGGCGACGTTCGCCCAGGCCGTCGTGGTGGCGCCCATCATCGGCCCGACGCTGGGCGGCTGGATTACGGACAACTATTCCTGGCGCTGGATTTTCTACATCAATGTGCCGATCGGCCTGCTGGCGATATTCCTGGCGGAATGGCTCGTGGAAGACCCGCCGTACATCAAACGCAACCTGAAAGCCGCGATCGATTTCACCGGGTTCAGCCTGCTCGCGTTGTGGCTGGCCACGCTGCAAATTGTTTTGGACAAAGGGCAGGACGCGGACTGGCTGGGCGCGGTCTGGGTCCGTTGGTTTATCGGCATTTCCGTCGTGGCGATGATCGCGTTTATCTTGTGGGAATTTCGGGTGAAGGACCCGCTGGTAAATCTGCGGATTTTGAAAAGCCGGAACTTTGCCACCGGCCTGATGCTGATGACGGTCATCGGCATCATTCTTTACGGCACGACGGCGGAACTGCCGCTGTTCCTGCAAACGCTCATGGGTTACCCGGCGTTGCAAAGCGGGTACACCATGAGTCCGCGCGGCGTGGCTGCCTTCTTCACCACCTTCCTGGTGGGGCGGCTGGTCGGACGCATTCCGTTGCGCGTGCTGCTGTGCTTTGGTTTTTCGATGTTGAGCCTGTCCTCCTATATGCTGAGCGGCATCAATCTTCAGGTGAGCATGGCCAGTGTCGTCCTGCCGACCGTGTTGAACGGCGTGGCCATCAGCTTCATTTTCGTGCCGTTGACGACGGCCACCATGAGCCAGTTGCGCCAGCAGGAAATCGGAAGCGGCACCGGCCTTTACAATCTTATGCTGAATCTGGGCGGGAGCGTCGGCATCGCCCTCGTCACCACCCTGGTGGCGCGCGGCGCGCAGGCACATCAGGCACTCATGGTCGGGCATTTGACACCGGCTGACCCGGGGTTCGTCCGACAACTTCATGCCGCCCAGGCCGTGCTCGCCCCGCATAGTGATCCCGTGACGGCCGCAGACCAGGCTTACGCGCTCTTTTACAACCTGCTCAACCAGCAGGCCCATTTGTGGGCATTTGTGGACACCTTCCGGGTGTTTGGGCTGATGGTGTTGTGCTGCCTTCCGTTGATTTTCCTCTTCAAACGGGTCAAACGCCCGGTGGTGCGGCAGGTGGAAGTGCAGTAATCAAAATTGGACAAATCAAAAGAACGGCGGCGAACGGGCGTCGTGCCATGTAACAAACGGCAACCCATCGTCGTCTGTGAGGGTGATTATGGAAAAAAACATTTTAGTCAAAGGACTTTTGATTGCCGTGAGCCTGCCTTTGCTGGCGGGTTGCGTGGTCTATGAACGTCCACCCCGGGCGGTGGTTGCCCCGGCGGGCAGCGAAGTGGTGGTGGACGCCGCACCGCCGCCGCCACAGGTTGAAGTGGTTCCCGCGTGCCCCGGGCCGGTGGAATTATGGTTTTGGACCCCCGGCTGCTGGGTCTGGCGCGACCATTGGGTCTGGGTTGGGGGACGCTGGGCGGCGCGTCCGCATCCGAATGCCGTATGGGTAACCGGACATTGGGGCAGGCGTTACCATGGTTACGTATGGGTCGAAGGCCATTGGCGCTGATTGAGATTGGTCCGGTGGAGCGCGAAATTCAATCGCACCAGAATGCCCCTGCCGGGCCATCGGCGTTGTGAAATGCCGGTCGTTGCCTTTTCCGTCAAGCAGGTGACCGGGAGACTTGAATACCCATGGCAAGCATGCTAGAAATCAAGATGGCATGTCTGCTTTGGGCGATAAAGAGCGTAAGCGATCCTACCTGCTGCCGGGTATGGGAGGGAGGGCCCACCGCCGCAAACAGAAACTGATCCTGCAATGTTCCATCCTCATCGGGCTGGGGGTGGCGGTGATGCTGGCGGCCCTGATGTATTGGCTGAACCGCCTGGAACCTTGACCGGTGGCGGCGCTTGACCCGCCCATGGCGCCTGTTAGTATGCCGGAATATTCGGTGAAATTTGTTCGTTTCATTCCGGTCTTGCTGGTGCTCTTTGGCTGTGCCCTGCCACTGCGGGCGGAACTGGCCGATGGCATCCTGGCCATCGTCAACAATTCGGTCATCACCCGCGAACAGGTCGTGGAATTTGTCGCCCCGGCCATTGACGCGTTGCGCCAGCAATATGCCGGCCAGGACGATGTGTCGGACGCCTTTGACCAAAAAGCTTCCGACGTCTTCAACGACGGCCTGGAACAGTTGATCGATCGCCAGTTGATTCTTCATGATTTTGACGTCCAAGGTTACAAACTGCCTGACAGTTACGTGGATGAACTGGTCCAGGATCGCATCCGCGACAAGTTTGGCGACCGCATCACCTTCATGAAAACCCTGCAGGCGCAGGGTATGACGTACGAACAATTTCGCCAGGACGTGCGGGATCAGTACATCGAATATCAAATGCGCCTGAAAAACGTTTCCCAGGAAATTGTCGTCTCACCCTACCGGATTGAAAACTATTACCTCGCCCACCAGGATGATTTCAAGGTCGGGGACCAGATCAAACTCCGGATGATTGTGCTTAATAAAAGCTCCGACGACGATCAATCCGCGCACCGCATGGCCGGGGAAATTCTGACTCAAATCAAGCAAGGCGCCTCCTTCGCCCAGATGGCGTCCGTTTACTCCCAGGGCTCGCAACGCGAACAGGGCGGCGATTGGGGCTGGGTTGAACGCTCCGTACTCCGCCAGCAACTGGCCGATGTCGCCTTCTCGCTCCCGCCGGGCCAGGTGAGCGATATCATTGACACGCCCCAGGCCTGTTATCTCATGCTCGTGGAGCAAAAGCGCACCGCCCATGTCAGACCGCTCAGCGAAGTCCGCGATGACATTGAAGCGACGCTTCGCGCCCAGGAACAATCGCGCCTCGAAAAACAGTGGATCGACGGCTTGAAGAAAAAAACCTTCATCCGCCACTTTTTTTAACCCTCCCCCCAACCGCATGACTCGCTGGATCGGCATCACGCTGGGCGATGTCACCGGCATCGGCCCCGAAGTCACCCTCAAAGCCCTCGCCGCCCTGGCATCCGCTGACGACACGCGCTATCTGTTAATGGGCGACGCCGAGGGCCTTCACCGGCTGAACAAAAAATCGGGAACCCGTCTGCCGTTGGAAAAATTTTCCGGTTACGACGGCGCGGGGAGGTTTTTTACCACCCGACCGTTCACCCAGCCATTGCCGGAACATTTGCCTCCCGGCTCACCCATGGCCGCAACCGCGGCTGTTGCCGCATTGCGCGACGGCGCGGAACGCTGCCTGCGCCGCGAACTGGACGCCGTCGTCACCGCACCCGTCAACAAGGAGGCCATCATCCGCGCCGGACATAAATTCGTCGGCCAGACGGAATTTTTTGCGAAAATCTCCAAAACCAAACGTTATGCCATGATGCTGCTGGGCCACGATGAGCATGACCGCTGGCTGCGCGTGGCCCTGGTGACGATTCACACCTCGATCAAATCGGTTCCTCGAAAAATCACGCCGGAGCGGATCACACTTGCCATCGAACTCGCCGCCCAGGCCTGCCGCGATCTGGGGTTGCCGCGTGCGAAAATTGCCGTTTGCGGCCTGAACCCCCACGCCGGCGAAGGCGGGGAATTTGGCGACGAGGAAATCAAAACCATCACGCCGACGGTGCTGGCGGCGCAAAAGGGCGGGCTGGACGTCGTCGGCCCGTTGAGCGGCGACACGGTATTTCATTATGCCCTGCACGGCGATTTCGACGCGGTGGTGGCGATGTATCACGACCAGGGGCTGGCGCCGCTGAAGGCCGTTGCCTTTGATACCGGCATCAACTGGACCCTGGGCCTGCCCTTTATCCGCACTTCGCCCGATCACGGCACGGCTTACAACATTGCCGGCAAAGGCATCGCCAGTCCATCAAGCATGATTTCCGCAATTCAGCTGGCAAAGCAACTGGCAAAAAATACCAAATAAATTCCCCTCACCCGTCCTGGCGGACACCCTCTCCCCGCCAAGCGGGGAGAGGGACGGGGCGAGGGGCGCGATATTTCTACCCAATCAATTCGCGGACTTTCGTGCCGATATCTCGGCCTTTCATTAACGATTCGCCGACCAGCATCGCGCCCGCGCCGCATTTCCTCAATCGCTCCACGTCGGCGCGCGTGTGAATGCCACTTTCGGCGACCAGAAGTGACGCGGGACGAGTGGCGGGTGTCGGAAACAATTTCGTGGCGAGCCGTTCGGTCGTGGCCAGATCCACCTTGAAAGTTTTCAAATCGCGGTTGTTCACGCCGATCAAATTCGCGCCCATTTTCATGGCGCGATTCAATTCCGTTTCATCATGAACCTCCACCAGGGCGGCCAGCCCGGACTCTGTCGCCAGTGAATGAAATTTTGCCAGTTGTTCATCGGTCAAAATCGCGGCGATCAGCAGAATGGCGTCCGCGCCCCATTCAATGGCTTCCAGAATTTGACGTTCGTCAATGATGAAATCCTTGCGCAGCAAGGGTATCTTCACCGCCGCACGAATTTGCCGGAGATGATCGAGTGAACCCTGGAAAAATTGCTCATCCGTCAGGACCGACAGACAACTCGCACCCGCGGCTTCGTATTCTTTGGCAATACGGACCGGATCAAAATTCTCACAAATCACACCCGCCGACGGCGAAGCCTTCTTGACCTCGGCAATCAGCGCGATGTCGCCGTGGCGCGGTTGGCGCAGCTCCGCGAGAAAGTCGCGCCGCTCGCCGTGCTCGAGCATCGCGTCGCGTAAATCGCCCGCCGCGATCAGTCGCACGGGCAGCTTCGCGACTTCGCGTTTCTTTGCTTCAACAATTTTGTCCAGTATGTTTGCCATTTTTTTAACGCAGAGCCGCAAGGTTTTCCCCTTTGCGCCTTTGCGCCTTTGCGTTAGTCCTAATCATCCTTCACGCCCTGCATCCGCTTGATTGGGCAACCGGCACGGAGCCAGCCGTTCACGAAGGGGTCCAGATCGCCGTCCATCACTCCCTGCACATTGCTGGTTTCGACGCCGGTCCGCAAATCCTTCACCATCCGATACGGCTGAAAGACGTAGCTGCGAATCTGGTTGCCCCAGGAGATGCTGCCCTTCTCCCCGTAAAACCGTTCCATCTCGGCCTTCGCCGCGTCCTGCCGCTGGGCGTAAATCCGCGACAGCAACAGCCGCATCGCCGTGGCGCGGTTCTGATGCTGCGACCGCTGGGTTTGTGACGCGACCACCAGCCCGGTCGGAAGATGCGTGATGCGCACGGCGGTTTCCACCTTGTTCACGTTCTGCCCGCCCTTGCCGCCGGAACGAAACGTGTCCACCTGAAACTCGCCCGGTGGAATCACAATTTCCGAATCGGTTTCCTCGATTTCCGCAATCACGTCCACGCTCGCAAAACTTGTGTGGCGGCGTTTGTTGGAGTCGAACGGCGAGATGCGCACGAGCCGGTGCACGCCGCGTTCGGCCTTGGCAAAGCCGTACGCGTTCTCGCCTTGGATCAGCATCGTGACACTCTTGAGACCCGCGCCTTCGCCCGGCAGCGCGTCGGTGACCTCGACCTCCCAGCCGCGCGACTCGGCCCAGCGTTGGTACATGCGCGAGAGCATTTCCGCCCAGTCCTGGGCCTCGGTGCCACCGGCGCCGGCGTTGATGCTCAGGATGCAGTTCTTCCGGTCATGCGGGCCGTTGAGAAAAACCTTCAGTTCGAGGGCGTCCAATTCCTTCAGATAGCGGGCGACGTCGCGCTCCAATTCCTGTTGGACTTTCAACTGCGCGTCGGGCGGTTCGGCCTCGCCGAGTTCGAGCATCACCCGGAAATCGTCCAACTGTTTTTCCGCCTGAAGGAGCGGCTCGACTTTGCTGCGGAGGGAGTTGGCCTCGTCAATCAGCGTCTGCGCCTTTTCGCGGTTGTTCCAGAAATTGTCATCGGCCATGAGCGAATTGAGTTCGCCGAGGCGTTTTTGAGCGGTGGGGACGTCAAAGAAACCTCCGCAGATGCGTGAGTTTTCCGGCGCCGGTCGTTATTTCTGTTTTAACCGTTTCGAACATGCGCCGCAAAATACCGGAGCCGAAAGCCGAAAGCCAGAAGGGAAAGACGCGGTTTCATGGCCGCGATGCTGGTTTATTTGGTCAGGGAAAGCGCGTAAATGAGGAGGCCGATGATCAGGAGGCCGATGACAACGGCGCCAATCCAAAAATAGGTGCCGACCTTGTTGCGCTTCTTGGTAAAAACGGCGGCGGTGTCAAATCCGGGCGGACGACCGCCGCTTTCCAGCTCGCTCAAACTGACTCCGCGGGTCCCGCGGGTGGCGGATTCCGGCTTCTTGGACGGTGCCGCCGCGGGCGCACTGGCGGGTGCGGCCGCGCCGTCTTCGAGCCGCAATTCGATCTGGCCGAGGCGCAGCGTGTGGCCTGGTTTCAGCACGCTCTCGGTGATCTTTTCATCGTCAATGAACGTGCCGTTGGTGGAGTTCAAATCCTTGATGACCACCTCGTTGCCGCGCAACAGCACTTCGCAGTGATGACTGGAAACGGACGGCTCGGCGATCTGGAACAGGTTATCCTCCACACGACCAATGGTGGTTTTATCCACCTTCAATTCGTGGGTGCGGCCGGTCATGCCTTGAGTCAGGATAACAAGTTTGGCCATAGCTAGCTGGCCTCGATTATGGTTGGAGTCGGCATCAAGTCAAACGGAAATCTAAAGTCCATGCTCGAAAATCTAGCCGCGTTTCTCAATCAGGGCGCGAAACTCCGCGAACAATGGCGTCGAATCGTGCGGGCCGGGTGAGGCTTCGGGATGGTATTGCACGCAAAAAACCGGTTTGGTCCTGTGCCGCATGCCTTCCACGGTCTGATCGTTGAGATTGATCCGATCGACCACCACCTCGGGCGGCAATGATCCGGCGTCCACGGCAAAGCCATGGTTTTGCGACGTGATTTCGACCTTGCCGGAAGCCAGATCCTTCACCGGCTGGTTGGCGCCGCGATGACCGAACTTCAACTTGAAGGTCTTCCCGCCAAACGCCTGGCCGAGAATCTGGTGACCCAGGCAAATCCCAAAAACCGGGACGCCGCGGTCCACGAGCGTTTTCACCTCGCGCACAATGTAATTAAGCGCCGCCGGGTCGCCGGGGCCGTTGGAAAGAAATATCCCCGCCGGGTGGTGCTTCAGCGTGTCGTCCGCAGACGCCGTGGCCGGCAGGACCTGCACCGCAAATCCGTGCTGCCGCAATCGGCGCAAGATGTTATATTTCAAGCCATAATCAAAGGCGACGATGGGAATATCCGCCGGCGGCAATGGTTCCCGCTGCCTGCGGGCATCCGTTTGCGCGTTGCCGGCCACGAGCTTGAAATTCGCGCTTTGCTCGTCCTTTTCATCCCAGCGAAACGCCTTCGGGTGCGTGACTTCCCTGACGTAATCCACGCCGACAAAGACAAATTCCTTCGCGCGCCGCACGGCCTCCGCGTCTGAGATTTCCTCCGTGGAAATGAAGCCGTTCATGGCGCCGCGCACCCGAAGTTTTTTGGTCAGCGCCCGCGTGTCCAGGCCCTGAATGCCGGGAATGCCGTTCCGCTCCAGATACTCCGCCAGGGAAAAATCCGCGCGCCAGTTGCTGACGACCGGCGACAGCTCGCGAATGACAAAGCCGGCGACGTGCGGCCGCCACGATTCCACGTCCACGTCGTTGACCCCGTAATTGCCGATGAGCGGATACGTCATCGTGACGATCTGACCCTTGTAGGACGGGTCGGTAAGAATTTCCTGATACCCGGTCATGGACGTGTTGAAACAGACCTCGCCGCACGCGGCGGCGCGCGCGCCAAAGCCTTGTCCGTGAAAAACCGAGCCGTCTTCGAGGGCCAGAATTGCTTTCATCATCAAAATTGCGGTGCGATGCTAGAAGGACCGGCAAAGCGGTCAAGCGTGAAGCGGATTTTCACGCCGCGACCAATTCGGAGTTCACCGACCAGACCGGTTTGCCGCCGACCACGGTCGCCACGGCCCGGCCTTTGAGTTTCCATCCGAAAAACGGGCTGTTGGACGATTTGCTCGCCGTTTCGGCGCGTTCAAAAATCCATTCCCGATCCGGATCAAACACCGTCACGTCCGCGTCCGCGCCGATGCTCAGCGTGCCCTTGGGCAGGTTGAGCAGTTGCGCGGGGGCCACGGTGTATTTGGCGATGAGTTCCGGCAAACCCAGCCGCTGCGCGTGATACAATTGCATGAGCGCCAACGCCAGTTCGGTTTCCAGTCCCGTGAGACCGAACGGGGCGTAGTCAAATTCGACTTCCTTTTCAAAATCACAGTGCGGCGCGTGGTCGCTGCACAAAATTTCGATGGTGCCGTCGGCCAGGCCTTCCAGAATCGCCTCGCGGTCGGCCGCCGCGCGCAGCGGCGGATTCATTTTGAAATTGGTATCGTAGGCCGGCCATTCCGGCAGTTCGTCCTGGAACCCCGCCAGGGTTTGCCCGTCATTGGCCCAAAATCTCGCGCTGCCGGCCACCGCCGCGTCGGTGAGCGTGAAATGATGCGGACAGGCCTCGCCGGAGATGGACACACCGCGCTTTTTGGCTTCGCGCAACCGGGCCACACTGCCCGCGGCGCTCAGATGCTGGCAATGGATGCGGGCCCCGGTCAGTTCGGCGAGCAGAATGTTGCGCGCGACCATCATTTCCTCGCCCGCGGCCGGCCAGGCCCGCAAGCCCAGCACGGTGCTCCAATAGCCTTCGTGCATCACGCCGTCCGTCACGAGCGAATAATCCTGGCAATGATCCATCACCGGCAGGTTGAACATTTTGGCGTATTCGCACGCGCGGCGCATGAGCTCGTGGTTCTGCACGCAATGACCGTCATCGGTGATGGCCACCACCCCGGCGCGTTTGAGCGAACCGATGGGCGCGAGTTCCTCGCCGGCGAGGTTCTTGGTGATGGCCCCGGTCACAAAAACGTTGACCACGCCCTGTTGGGTCGCGCGTTCGCGAATGAGCGCCACCGTACCGGCGGTGTCAATGGCCGGTGACGTATTGGGCATGCAAACCACGGAGGTGAAGCCGCCGCGGGCGGCGGCGGCGGTGCCGCTCGCAATGTTTTCCTTCGCCGTCTGTCCCGGTTCACGCAGATGCACGTGCAGGTCAATCAGGCCGGGACAAACCACGAGGCCGCTGACATCCATTTTTCCCGCGCCGGGCGGCGCCTGATTTGCCGCGTCCGCGCCCACCGCCGCGATTTTGCCATCGGAAATCAAAACATCCGCCTTTGCGTCGAGGCGGTTGGCCGGGTCGACGACGCGTCCACCGGTAAGAAGCAACGCTGCCATGCGCAGCGAGGGTACACGCGGGACATTGACAATGCAAGCGCGGGGATTAAGCTTGGCTGGTTTTGGTGGCGGGCTGGCCGCGTCAGCCTTCGCCTTAGGGCTAAGGCTCGACAAGCCGGTTGAAATTTGCTGCGGTGTGGCGGGCCTGCCGCGCCGAAGCGCAGCGTAGGCGGGTGTAGTTCAATGGTAGAACGGAAGCCTTCCAAGCTTCACACGTGGGTTCGATTCCCATCGCCCGCTCCATTCATAATCAATGACTTATGAATCAGTGCAAGTAAAGTGCAAGTAAGTTGCTCTTTGAAAATAATTTCCAGGCTCCTACCGGCTGATGTGAACGTGAAAAACACAAATGCGAAATTACCCTTATTTTACGGGCTGAAATTCGCTATTTGAAATGGAACCAGGAACTAACTGGATTCTTGCAGAATCTTTGCCGCACGCGGTGGAAGGCTTGAGGAAGCATTGGTTTGAACCCCGTTGCGGGGCGGGAGGTTATCGGGCTGGTCTGCAAATCGATTTTGATTCGAGCGCCATTGGACAAAATCCTGCCAGAAGACAACACCGCGAAACGCGGGAAAACCTGGCAGGTGAAACCAGCAACGCGCGGTAGAGTAGGAAACTCCAGCGCAGACGGCAAACTCTTTGGCGTTCAAGGCTTGATCCAATCGGCGCTTTTCCAGCACGTCGGACAATCGGATTCCACGAAGTTGTTTTTCGTCTGGCATTTTATTGTCGTGTTTGAATTGTGAAGCGCACCGCCGGTTGAACCGGGCGGAAGACGGTTTCTCCACCGCCCGGTTTGCCCCACCCCATTATTGAGAGGGTGGTGTTTCGGCAGGCGGCTGCTTGTTGCCCAATTCTTCCTGTTCCCGCTGGTGGATCCAGGTATGAGCCATATCAGCGACTTTGGCGACGGTGAGCAGGTCATCCCGACCGAAAGACTCGGTAGATTTCCAAGTGTCACCATCCTTGTAGATGCGGCTCAGCTTCGTGGTGAAGCGGGCACCGTTTTCGTTTTCGTTTTTCCAGATTGCCGCTTTGACGCTGGCGAGCCGGACCTCATTTATTGGCTTATTACTTATGTTTTGTGTGGTTTTCATTTTTTGCTTTCTTTGCTGTTGTGCGGAGGAAATGGACTTAGCCGGCCTGTTGCGGGTGGTGCATTGCGTCCGGGCGCTTGCCGATCTCCGGTCGGCTGGGTCGCGGGCAAAGCGGTATCTCTGCGAGGCAACAGGCCTTGGCGTCTGATGACAACCCGCGGGTTGTTTGGATCATTAGCTCCAAGCCCTTGCTGATTTCCAGTGGGCGGAGTGGCGGGCACAACGGGACCTCTGCGAGGCAACAGGTCTTGGCGTATAACGACGACCTGCGGGTTGTTGGGCTGATTATCACGAGCTGAGCACTGATGATTTGGATTTGGGGGAGTCACCAACCGTTGCAGGGCCGGGTCAAGGCGGGAAAAAATTTGCCGGAGGTTGTCGGGTGGCGGCTGCGCCGCCCCTCCCGCCGTAACTTGATTGGCGGGTTGTTCGCGACCGCCACGCGGTATGGTTTGCTGGCGCACACCAGCCGCGAGGCGTTCGCCTTCCAGCCGGGCATCAACCGAATCCAGCACGCGATTGCGGAACTGCCTGCTGGCCAGCGATTCTTTGATGAACAAGCTGGCACCGCCAAGCAAAAGCCACAGCGACAACAAAGGATTCAGGGGCAAGAGCAGGACGCCGGCCAGGGTATGGATCAGGGGTTCGATCACGGTTGGGACGAAGTTCGAATTGGCATTTTGCCCGGGCCAAACTCCCCAGGATTGTCCGCTTGAATAACTGTGAATATTCGCTCCCTGTCGCCACGCCCGCGCAATGTGGTATAGAGTCAGGGCGAGGTGGCTCAGTAGATAAATGTCGATCAAGCCGGGAATCAATTGAGGCACCACACAGCGGAACAAACTCAAAAAAACAAAGGCGGTGAAGAAACTCCCGATCAGCCTCGGGGCGTAACGGCGGCCGAACGAATGCCGGCAAAAGACCTCGGCACTGGTGGCCAGCATGTTGTAGCCGAACTTAGCGCTGGGCAAAAGCCACTTTGAGATGGTTCTTAGAATTCTCATGAAACAGCCTTCCGCCTTGAAATGCGATTGCCTCAACACAATAGCCGTTGTCTGGCCCGCCCTTTCGCAGCGTCGTGAACTCGCCGGGCAACACTTCAAAATCGAGTGAATCGCTGGAGGCGTAATTTTTGGAAACCCGGTTATCGTGGCCCGTGCCGACGCTGGTGCTGCCGCGAAACTGCCAGCTTTTGGAAAACAAATCGGCGGCCCAGTTGTTCGTCATCGGATCGCCATTCGCGTGGAAGAATTTCGTTTGCAGATTGCCCATCAGGCTGTGCGTGTCGGATTGCCCCAGATGGTTGTAATACGCGCCGATGTTCTGGCTGAGATACACCGTGGCGATGCGCGAACTGCGCGCGGTGGATTGAAATTCCGCGTCGGTGGCCGTGGCGAAAAACTGCGCCTCGTCAGCCCACAGGAACGCCGGGCGCGGATGCCGTTGAACGTCACGTCGCTCACTGGCGCGCTGCCAGATATATTTGACCAAGGTGGACGACAATTGACCTAGTTGGGTAAATTCCTTGACCGGCAAATCAATGACCAGAATGGCACCTTCGTGCGTCAACTCCGGCACGATGGTGGTGCTCGTGCAAAATAGGTCATGCAGCACGCCGCGTAGAAAAATATCAAGCATGCTGGTTAAGCTCGTAACAATGATGCTGCGGGTGCGCGACGACATCCCAGGGTATTCCCTCGACCAATAGGCGGTGGCGTGCATGAAGTCATGCGCCTGTCGGGCGGACTTGGGCCGTGCTTCGCCTTCACGGATGCACCGCCAGGAAAACGACGTTTTGCGCCACGCCTCGGATTGAAATTCCTCCGGCGTTTGCGCCGCGCTGACCAGCGCATCGTAAATTTCCTGGAGCATCAGGCGGCCTCGCGCGATGGCAACCAAGTCAATGCAGTTGCGGAGCAATTGTTTGGTGGTGCGTTCCCAAAAATCCTGGTTGCTGCCGGTATGGCCTCCCTTTTTTTCGGCCGCCTCCATGATCGTCGTGAAAAGGCGCGTGAGGTTCTCCGTGTGGCCGGCGCCGACGCCGGGGCGGGACAATTCGTAGTTCAGGAAATTAAAGCGGTGCGGCTGCTTCGGCCCGAAAATGATGAGCGAATTGGAACGATTCGTCTCGCGGCAATATCGCTGCCATTGTTGCACTTCATCTGACTTTGCACACAAAACGAGGCCTCCAAAACCGGCGCGTAAAAACGCCTTGGCTAATGCCTGACCCGTGCCGGTGGTCTTCCCGGCCCCGGTCGCGCCGAACACGGCTGTGCCTTCGCAGGCGTCGCGCACTGTCCATGGATCGTTCTTGCCTAGCCAGAGCAGTGGCATGTTAAGCACCGCGTCCGGAGCAGCAATGTCGGCACGCCCGGGGCGTTGCGGCTGAACTCCGGCGAGCCATTGCGAAAACAATTTCATGGCAAATCCACCTCCATATCCGGTTCCATATCATTATCGCGGTCATGCAAGGCAGGCGTCCCAGCCGCCGTTGCAACGCCGGCCGGGTATCGGAAGAGAGACACCACGATGCGCTGTCGCGCGGCAGGCGTGTTTAACGATGGTTCGATGCGTTCTGCAAACGTTCGAGTTGTATCCGCAACGCCGACAGTTGCGAGTTCAAGCTCGCGCTCCGCGCTGCACCATCGTTGAGCCGCTTCGACAAATCGGCCAGCGTGCTGGCAAGCAACTGATCGCGCTGGCGGTATTGTTGTTCCAATTGTTTGAAGGCGTTGAGGAGATGTGTTTCCAGTTCGGTCATAAATTGTTTGCGCGCGGGTCACTGCCGGACCGTCGGCCTGATCAACGACGCCGTAACGGGCGCGATGGTACTGGGCGCGCTTTTCCACCAGCCGTTCCAACCGGCGTTCCAAAGCCAGGAGTTGCGCCGGGTCATGACGGCGTGGGGTTGGTTGCAGGTCGCGGGTACAGAAATTCTCGCGGAACAAATTGCCTTTGAGACGGACGCGCTTGCCAGTGTCCGGCCGCACGATGGTTAGATAATTCAGCCCCGCCCGCGCAATGGTGAAACCCTGCTGGTTAAGAAAGGCGATGATGTCGGCGCGGCTGCGGATCGTCCCGGCTTCCGCTCGTGCTTGCACGTTGTCTGCAATCGTTTGCCGTATGTCTGGCTTTGGGGAGCGGCCCTGCCGCCGGGCCTGGGCGGCGAGCTTGGCAACGTGCGATGGCAGCGACACATTGCGGGCACGTTCTGGGTCAGCGGGGTCACTGAAACCATAACGAGAGTTGATCGCCTCGCGCAAGGTATCGAGCAAATGCCGGCTCGCGGGCGTTGGCGGGGCGATGTTCAACGATTTGCCGGTGCCCAAATCCACACGCGCCGCGATGAAGTGCATTTCGACGCGGCCTTTGTCGGTGTGCTTGATCCAGACGATGCTGCGGCGGTCGGGCGGCAGGCCGGCAAACACCGCAGCCTCGAAACGGTCCATGATGTCCTCCTGGATGGCGGGCGTGACGCGGTCTTCGGGGGCAAAGCTCAAGACGCCTGATGAATATTTTCGTTGAAACGGAAGAGCGTCTAAAATTTCGGCGACCGCCTCGGGCTCACCCCGCAGAATTACCGGCTTGGTGGCGCGCTCCTTGCCATTGACAAGGTAGCCGGTCAAGTAATCGAGGACTGGGCGGCTGCCGCCTATCCCGAAATGACGTGAGAACCCGATGATCATGACGTTTTGAATTTCGAAAGTTGCCGCCCCACGGCGATGAGCTGGGAGACGATTTCTATCACCGCCAGCGGCGGGTGGCGTTGACAACTTCTGGCAATTTGATTGAGCAGGTTCCGGGAGCGGGCAAACTCGGCCAGCACAGCGAACTTTTCAGATTGCACCTGGCGCGCGTCCGGCCCCAGCGCGCCCTCCCGGAGCAAGGCCGAAACACCGCGCTTGCCGGCGCGGCGTTTCAGCCGTTGGAACTCGTCCGCGGTCACGCGGATTTTAATGGACTTGGTGCGCGTCATCGGGGGGTCAAAGGGGTGTCTCCCCTGTGGATGCCCGGCCGGGGGCAGTGACCACGGAAGGGGAGCCTTGTTGTTCTAGTTTTGAACAGAGCGGACATTGGGGGTTCCGCTCGATGTTGAGCATGACTCCAGGCGCGAAACCGGCGAGGTGGATGCGCCGGTAATTCCAGTTGCGTCTGCGATCCATCAGGACCGAGTCAATGGCGTACAGCGCGAAGCCGGCGGTGACCATCAGAATGTCCATGCTGGCTGGCACAAAGCATGGCGCCTTGCGCGGCGCCAGCGAGTTGGGAAATGCGCAGCCAAAGCACGGCGTGGTCGCCATGCTTTCCTGGACAAAAACATGGCCCGACTCGGCCAGCATGTCCACATTGACGAAAATCACCGGCGTGCCGAGCGGCCGATAATACTGGGAGACAACCACGCGACTGGCCGCGTTGTCCACGCCGCATACCACGAAATCCGCCGACAGGTCCATCTTCACCGCCACCGCGTCCTCGAACGACAGCGGCCAGCCTTCCAGCGTGGTTCCGGCGTGGCAATAAGGAGCCAGATTGCGCGCCAAGCAGCAGGCTTTGTTCTGGCCGATGTCGGCCACAAAGAAGTGCTGGCGGTTCAGGTTGGTGTGCTCGACGACGTCGTGGTCGAAGATGCGCAGGTGACCGAGCCCCTTGCGGCATAGTCCCGGCGCGATGTTGCCGCCGATGCCGCCGCCGCCGATGAGAATGCCGGCGGCGCGCGTGAGCTTTTCCTGGCAGTAACCGGTGATCAGTTCCTGACGGTGCGTGACCGAAAAGCGCGGTTCCGGGGACGGCACCTTTTCAGTAATAATTTTGACGGGTGACATGGAAGACATTTTGTGACAACTCTTTGACGCCAGTTCCCAAGACCATTACGTGGAATCTGGCGAGCACCGAGAAAAAGCGGATGCATCCGTCACGGGTTACTATCAATCCAATGGCTGGCGAGCCGTTCCGCTGCAACTTCCCCAGACATTGAATGTCTATGCCAGAGGGCGTGGTTGCACCTGCGCCGCGGCCAGGATGGCTGTGGGCGCAAATGTGCAATTGGGCGCCTTGTTCAATAATTGGAATCAGAACCGAGGCCACGGCTTTTGGCGTCGCGCCCACGAACACCGGCGACTGCGCGTTCAGCGACACCGGCGCCGCCATCCGGCAGACAATGCGGACTGGCCCGATTTTGGGCCCGGTCAGGAACCGCATTTCTTCATCGGCACCCGGCGTCAGCGCGGTGATCAATTCCTGAAGGAAGAATGATTCCATGACAAAGGTTTGGGGGAAAGGTTCGACAGGCGCCTTCTTCACGGTTTGGAAGCGGGGAAGTTGCGCCTTGGAAAACCGCTGCATTTGTTGCAGCGGCCACGTAATGAACAGACGGTATAATTTAACTGTCATATGATTCCGTAATGGTTGTTTCAACGCTGATGATAGCGTCCGAAATATTCTTGATCGGCTCGGCTGCGTGGATGAAATACCAACCGCCGGCGCGCTTCATGAAGCAATTCCAATGGGGATGGTTTTTGAGCGTCCCAGGCGGATTCAAAATGTAAACTTCGATCCGGCCGCCTGGAGACACCTTGATCGAACCGGGCCACTTGCCGTGGGGCGTCACATAGCAACCATCGTATTCCTGTCCGTTCCGGATCCAGCCGTTCTCGCGCCAATACGGACACGGTGTGCGCTGCACAACGATGCCGGGACCTCTAGTCCTCGGGGCGAGCATGATTGAGGGAGCGCCGGGCGGCGCCGCGCGTTGCCCAACTACCGTAACCTTTGGCGACGGCGGCGCAGACCCGAAAAAGAAATCAAGGAATCCCATACTATTTCAGATGCCCCACTCGGCGCCAGTTGTTGCAAACAATTTTGCGCCGTCATTGACGGTTTCGAATAGATTCTCAGTGTCGAGTATCGGCTCACTGCCGCGCCCGCGAGTGAGAACGTACGACTCCTCCAAGTTCAGTTGCTTTTTGACATCACGCGGCGTCGTGCCGGGGGCGATTTCCAGATCCGAATACGTTCCGCTTGTGGCGTTAACAATGACGATTTTTTTCATAACGTTTTTCTGTTAGTTTTTTCTTCGGCAGGCCGGCCACGCCTTCCAGTTGTGATTCACCCGGCACGCGCGCGCCAGTGTGTCTGGCCAAAAATCTTTTGTTTTGAATTGTTTGCAAAAGTGGACTTGCATGTTAAATCCGCGTTTAGTTGGTTCCCATGTACCAGCTGATAAGATCACCAGCCTTGCACTTGCATCGATCCGCCGGAATTGATGGCAAAAAGGCATTAACACGGTATCTTAGCCCGCCGTACTTGTCGGCGCTGAACTGGTCGATGGCAGTTACCAACGTGCCGAGCGGTGTCGACAGAGTTTCAACGGCATAACACGACGCCGTTGCTGCGAGGACCGTGCCGTTTAGTGGAGAGCGAAAACGCAACAGCCTGATTTGACGCCCCGACATGATTCGATGACTCTTCATATTGTTTGCCTTGTTGGTTGTGCCAGCGTTTGCCGACTTGGCGGTTGTGTTATGCCCCGGGGCACCAAGAGCTGCTGCGTTTGACCAAATCTCCAGTTCTGCGCTGACCTGAACTAAATTGGAATTTCTCATGGGAGTTTCTCTCAACGGCCACATTTGCAGACGAACAAATCCATATGAGCGGGTGCGAATATGATAGGGCGGCCGCAAGCTGGACATCGGACATCGGCACTCCCGAGCGTCCAGGCGTCCGGCATCCAATTGTCAGGCTCGCGCTCGGTCAGATTCAGCAATCCTGGTTGGGTTGCCGAACGGAGGCGGCGCCAACGGCTTAGTTGAGCCTTCGGAATGGGGTGTGTTTTGACACCATTTTTGTGGTGTGTTTTGCTGCGAATGCCCCTGAAAAGCATGTTATGCTGGGGCACAGCCTGATTCGGACTACTTGATGGCTTCATGTGTTCGTTTCGGGTGCCGGGCTTCAACCGGGGGGGGGTGGCAACTCGTGTTGCTGCCCCTTTTCACTTGTTTCGACTATAAATCACAAGCCACCTCCGATACAAAGGGGGGCGAACCGGAGATTTCGGAGACAGGAATCCCCAAACCCGATTGTTGCCATGAGGATTGTTAAGGGCAAAAAACATTTAGACCCAGAGGAAGGTAACCGCATCGATACGGCTGCGAGTAACCGGGGTATGAACAAAGGAGAGTTAGCTCGTAAGGTGAGTCCAACAGCTGGCGAATCGAGGCGTCACTTGAGAGACGTGTTGACGGGAAAAGAGCCGCTCAGTGATGGATATGCAGGTCGAATCGCCAATGCTCTGGGGATTGGTATTGATGGTTTATGGCGTATCATCGGAGGTTTTGACGACGGGGATTTTAGCAAATACCCGTCATTTACAAATGTTACATCAACAAAGCCTCCACCGATTTGGAAAGCTGATAGATTTTTCAATGGCAGTCGTCCAACATGGGAAGATTTAGAGACGGGTTTTGACATTCCGCGCGTGACTTATGACAAAAAAGCGGGAATCAAGTCCCGGCTGGAGACATTACTGAAGGAATCGACCGGTTTGCAATCTTTGTCGATCGTTGGCGCTGGCGGTGTCGGCAAAAGCACACTCTTGCGCCGAGCGGCGTATGATGCAGCAAAGAATGGGAATGTAGTTCTTATGCTCAGATCAGAATGGGCAAACAAATCTGAGGGTCTTGTCCAGCAACTCCGACGGGCCTGTGATTCAACCTCGCTGCCAGTCGTCGTGGTCATTGATGACATTTCGGATTATTTGTTCGACAGTCTCATGCTCCAGAGAATTCTCAACGAACTCGATAAATTGCGAGTAATTCTTCTGTTGGCAGAACATCCGGATCGGTGGCACGAGGTTTTGAAACGCCTCCCCGTCCTCATTCGTGACGTCAACTGCTGGGCTTATCCTCTACATCAACTTTCCGATGGTGAATGTGAATCGCTTGTTGATCGCATCCTCACTTATGAAGGTAACGGCATTTTGTCAGAAGTTTTTTCCAACCTACCGCGAGAGGGGCGTCTCGCTCTGTGTCAGGATGTTGCTGACCGGCATTTGGTCGTGGCCATGCTACAGATGCGACACGGCATGAAATTCCAAAAAATCATCGAGAACGAGTATGAGCGAATCCCGCTGCCTGCCGGCAAAGAAGCCTACGCCCTGGTTTGTTATTTCGAAACCCTGCGCTTGCATCTGCCATCGAGTCTCCTCTTGCGAACGGTTGAAATCCTCACATCGACTGAGACCGAGCAGTTTTTCGAATGCACCTCTGAAATATTTGACGAAGGCAGTGCGGAGTATTTGACTTCCCGGAATCGACTGATTGCCAGAGTTGTCGCAAAACACGCGCTCGCGAAACCCGAAGCAAAAAAAGTGGCTCTCGTTCGCGTTTTTACGAACCTGGATACGGAAGATGATTACGAAAAGGATTTATTCCTGCGAGCGTTCACTGGTGAAGGCGTCCACCGACGTTTCGTGCAGGATTTGGGGCGTAACGAAATTCTCATCCGACAGTTTTATGGCGATTTATTAAAAGGGTTAGCTACAAAATCAATCAGAAAATTTGTTCTCTCGTCACATGGCCTCGCCGAGAGAGTGCTTCAAAACTTCGATGAATCCCGCCAGCGGTTTCTCGATGCCATTAAAATCGATCCGTCGTATGAGTTTGCTTATCGCCAAATTGCTTGGATTGAACTCGGGAGAAAAAATTGGGACGCCGCCGCGGAAAACGCCAAAAAGGCGGTCGAACTGGAACCAAATAATTTTAAAGCGGTTTATGACGCAGCTAGAATTCTAACCTTGAACATCGTGCGATGGTTTCCCGATGCGCGGCGATACTGGCAGCGGGCAATCGAACTCGACGCTGTTAGTAAAAATCTCCAGAAGGAATGGGAAGCGTACCAAATCTTCGACGAGCAGCGCGGTTTTCTTCGGGACCTAAAGGAAAGTGACCTTATCCCTGAACGTGTTTGGAAGCAAATGCGACCCGGGCTGTTCTTCGACAAGTTACGCTATGGCAGTAACGACCCGCGCATTCTGCGCAAGGTTAAGAATGATTTGACCCTCATGCAACAAGACCAGCAAGGATCCACCGCTGCTCTGCAAGAAAAGTTGTCTGGTATTGATGTTCAATCAGATCCAATTCTAAACGCGCTTCGCGTTGCAAATGTCGCCAGACTTGAGCTTGTCGCATGGCGGCGGCAAGATTCCTCCTTGTCCGTGGAGGAGCTCGAAAAACTCTTTGAGGACGGTCTTCATCTTAATCCTGACGATCCATTCGCACATTGCTGGTTTGGGACTTTTCTGAAGGAAGCAAAAGCAGATTTTGCTAAAGCAGAGGATGAATATCGGTATGCAATTAGGTTGGGCAACCGCAGCACTGATGCACGTTTTCAAAACCATCCACTTTTCCTAAACAATTTGGCTCTGCTGATAATCGACGAAGTTCAACATAAGCGTCGTAAGCCGGACGCACTCAAGGAAGCCAAACGGCTGCTCGAACAAGCTGCAATGAGAGTTCCCGATACAAAACCCGATTTCTTCTGGCCGGAGCACAACCTCGACTGGTGTAAGACATTGATGGAACTGTACGGATTTAAAAACGAAATTACACCTGTTGGTTAAGTAGTTGCTGTCTGCATTTCGCCCCCTGGGGGAGGCCCAGCCCTCCGGCAGGGGGCAGGGGGTCGGGGCACGCCCCCCCCACGCCACGCACGAAAAAGCCCCGCCTTGGCGGGGCCTTCCCGAACGGATTCGTCAGTAACTTGCGATGACAAGCACCGGCTCGCCCGTTTCCTTCTCCTTTTCCTCGCAGAGGGCGACGAAATCGCGGAAGTTCTGCTTTGCCTCCTCGATTACGTCCTCCGGAGCTTGGTAGATTTTCCGCTCCCGCTCTTCAACGAGGGCGAGCGTGTGCGGCAGACGCTCCCGCATGACGGCGGCACTGATGTGCGCGTTGCCCGTTTCGAACGCCTCGGCGCAGAGATACTTGGTGGCGTACGGCTCTCCGTGATACGCTTCACGCAGATACCCCGCGCCGCCAGCGCCAATCGTAAGCCATGCCTCCGATTGCTTGGCTTTGTCCTCGGCGCTCTGGTCTCTCCAATGGGCGTAGATGTCAATTCCCATGATGGTGTGTGCTAACCGATAATAAAGCCCTCTCGACTATCGGGCTTCTGGATTAATAATCATCCGGCAAAAGAACCGTCGTCACGCTGCGGTCGGCCTCAGTTATAATCCAGAATTCGACGCCTTTGCTGTCGCGATATACCGACATGAGACGCCGGGCCTCACAAAGCGCCGATTCGTTTTCGTCCCTGTCGTCGGTGCTTATGTCGCCCCAATCACCCCGCGCATGGCGTTTAAGGGCGGTTTGGATTTCCTTCGGCGCAAGCGTTTCGTCCACGGCAGCCGTGACGTAAAGGTCACCCAGCGGGAACTTCGGCTGCGGAACAAGGTAGATTTTCGTCATAGTGGTCATATTGACTGATAATGAAGACCTCTCGACTATTGGACTTGCGGCGGAACAGGCTGGCTGCTTTTGACCTGGCGCTTGACTGTCGCACCTTTTTGTCCGGCGGTGATGCCGTTCTTGTAGCTTTCCAAGACTTTCTCGGAAACCCAGCGGACGATGGAGGCGGTATCCTCTTTGCCGTTAAGCTTTGCGACAAGCTCCTGCTCGAACTGTTCGATGTATGACATGGAAGTTTGTTGTTGGCTGATAGTGTTCGACCTTTAGTGCGTGGCGGAGTGAGCCGCCCGCACTCTTGACGCACCGGCCGCTTGCGGACGGTATAATGGAAAGAGGGCGGCGGCGAACGTGTCTCTGGAGGGGCGAGGGGGGATAAACTTTGCATCCGGCAACGCCGGATTCCTCTAGGCGCGAAGCGCGGGCAATGTGTCTTAATGTTTGCGCTTGTGGACGACAAAAAGCCCCGGCCAAAATTGGTCGGGGTTGTTTTTAGACTGCGAAATAGCCTTTATGCCGAGCTCGGCATAAGGGATATTTTCTGTAGCACTTGGTAATGCCGAGCACACAGGGCGATTCTTCAAATCATTGAGGAATCGCCCTGTTTTTATTTTTTAACTCGGCATTATTAGAGGGCTTGCAGAAAGGCCAAGAGCTGGTTTGGTGGACGATACCGTCGAGGCTGACCCCGGAACGGCTCAGTTTTCGCGAGTGCCTTTTCCTTCAGTTCAATACTTGCATGAAGGTAGATTTGCGTGGTGTCCATGGATTCATGCCCCAGCCACATAGCGATGACCGAGCGATCCACGCCGTTTTGCAGCAGGTTCATCGCGGTGCTGTGGCGCAGGACATGCGGAGAAACACGTTTGGTTTTTAACGACGGACACCGTTCGCGTGCCTTGTTGACCTGTTTGGACAGGATGTATTGAACACCATCGCGGCTGAGAACTTGGCCACGGGCATTGGTGAACACGGCATCGGCAGGTTGACCGTTGCGTTCCTGTAGCCAGAGACGCAAAGCGACCACCACATCTTTGCGCAACGGGATGCAGCGCGTTTTGCGGCCTTTGCCAGTGCAGCGCACATGCGCACCGGTTTCCAAGACCACATCCTGACAGCGGAGACCGATCAACTCCGCGACCCTCAAACCGGTCTGCAATGCCACCAGCAACAGTGTCCGGTCGCGGCGGCCTGACCAGGTAGTTTGGTCCGGTGCGGCCAACACCGCCTCGCTTTCGGCGCGTGTCAAAAAGTCCACCGGCTTTTTCGGGCAACGCTTGCTCTGGATCGCCAAGACCCGTTGGGCCACTGCGCCGGCAGATGGTTCATGCAGCGCCACATGGTGGAAGAACGAGTGGATGACATCGCCGGCATGGAGCCGGAACGGATGCTGCAAGGGCTGCCAAATGATGCCAACGAACTCAGCCTGCGCCGGGTCGTGGAAATATCTTCTCGTGTGTCTCATAAAGCCTCCTTCAAACGGCTTGGATGTGTCTGCTCAAAGTTGTGAGCATTCATGGGATTCTCCTTTCAATGTGCTGGGGGTTGAACGAATGACGGACTCAAAAGAAATTGAGTCCCCTCTGGCGGTACATCATATCACGGACACCGGTATTTTGGGAGAGGGGCGGGAGGTATCCACGGGTTTACCGACAACTACCATGTATCGGAACCACCTGTGGACATGGCGGCTCTGTTGGGAAACCCAACCATTCGACAGATTAATGCACGAAAAAATGGCTTGTAGGAATTCAGCTCGGGTGCTTTACTCTGACTCGAAAGTGTTCAGAAATTTTAGGTCGAGTGTATTGCTGTACTTTGGGCCTACACCGGTGCAAATGCGGAGCTTGTGTCCACCGAGGGGCTTGCCGCTTTCAGGTCGCAGGAATTGGTGGGAGATTTCCGGCCAAAACCGTTTCCAAGGGACTGCGGACGCTCAGGCTTTCGGCGTGCAAATAGCCCATGGTGGTTTCGAGCGAATAGTGACCCATGACCTGTTGAATTGCCCGTGGATTGGTGCCCCGTTCCAGACAATGGGTGGCATAACCATGCCTGAGCTCATGCGGTAGAACTGAGATGCCAAGTTGTTCCCGCGCCCGTTTAATGGCGCGCTGGACATTGGCCTCATGCATGCGGTAGCGGACCACAGCGCCAGTCCTATGGTGGCGACAGGTGTATTGAGCTGGGAAAAGCCATGCCCAAGGCCAGGCAAATTGGTAAGCGGGATATTTCCTTGCCAGTTGATGCGGGAGCATGAGGGGAATCCGGTTTCGTTGATCACGCTCCCAGAATGTACGAGCAAATTCGATTTGCCGGGCCAATTCGGGGGCCAGGGAAGGAGGGAGGGGAACCACGCGATCCTTGCCACCCTTGGCACCGACGATGAACAGGGCAGGCCGCTCCAGGTCTACATCTTTGATCCGCAAGTTGAGCGGTTCAGCCACACGTAATCCACAGCCATAAAGCAGGCGCGCCACCAGGTTGGTGGGATAACCAGAGATTTCTGGGACGGCTTGGAGCAAAGCCTGGGTTTGGGCGACTGTGGGTGCATGACGCATATGAGGCGGTCGTTTGGCGCGGAGGGCGTCAATGCCTTGTAGGGGTTTGCCTAGGACTTCCTTGTAGAAGAATAGGATGGCATTGAGCGCTTGGTTTTGGGTACTAGCTGCCACGTCCTGGTGGCGAGCTAACCCGGTTAGGAAACGTTCGAGTTTCTGTTCACTGGACAGGGTATCGGGCATAGCCTCCAGCGCCGTCACAAACCTACGGAGCCAGAAAATGTAGGTGGATTCGGTGGAAAGGGCTTTGTGCTGGCGACGGAGCACACAGCGCAGTTGTTCGATGGCTAGGTCTAGTTTCATAATGAATCAAGAGCCTGACAGAAGCCCTTGGACAAATACGGTCCAAGGGACTGGAATTAAACGAACCATTGGTTCGTTTATTGAAAACCAGTGCGTTGAATATGAAGGAGTTAGAGGATTTGAACTTGCCTTTAACGATTTTTGTGATAAACGAACCGATGGTTGTATATTAGAGGCAAGTTTCGTTGATTACGAACGATTTAAACAATGCAACCTGGGTTCGAAGTCCGGTTTGGATATACAACCAATAGTCGTATAATAACAAGTTAGACCTCTAGCCACATGGATGTTCCGGCATATATTTTGAACCATAAGGCTGTCGTTGATTTCTATGGCCGGTGGCCGTTGTTTCACGATGCCAAGGTTCCAGTTTATGTCGCTCCGACTCCAGAGAGCCAGTCCCTTAGTTTCACCCTCCATACTTGGCAGATGACAGATGAGGTGGACGCAAAGGGATTTTTTGTTTTGCGGAAGCACGCGCTGGTTTCATTTCGCTTTGATGGCATACATGACACGGAGATGGATGCTTTTGCTGCGAAGAATATTTTGTTTGGGATGGAGCTTTCTCCAAGCGGTGATGGTTCGTCTTTTCAAGTTGTTCTGGATTCTGCCATGGACATGTCAGGCTCATTTTCGGCTCGCAAGGGCGAGGTGGTTTCAGTTATTCCATGCACTTCCGATGGAAAAGAGGTCTAACAAATCGCTGCAGGCAACGCGGGATGGCGCTTTCAGTTTGCCGAGAAGTCGCTGGTTGGCGGATGTCACCAGCCCCGCGTGCCTGAGCTCTGGACGTTAGGCCGCCAGCGCATGAGTATTTCACCCGTCATTAAAGCACCGTGGGCGATTCAAGTGTATCGCTGCTTTTTCGTGGTTTGCCTCATTTATTTCAGTTCGTATCTGCGGCTCATTCATCATAGCATTCCGGTTTCTGGCATTTTGGTTTTGGTTGGTTTGCCTTTATGTAGTTTGCTTGGATTTCTCGCGACTTGCATTCGCTTGCCTGCCTCGCGCTGGGTGTTGTCAGTTTTCGGCATATTGATTCCCGGCTTTGTCTCCGTCGGCATATTTACTGTGACCCGCCATGATGATTGGGTGGAGTGGCTGTTTACTCCATTTTTCCTTTTTATCTGGTTAGCTTTACCTGTTTGTGGAGCTATCATTTTATTCAGGGACAAGAAGATGTATGATTATTTTACGAGATTGGCGGCCTAACCAGTCGCTGGAGCCAACCGCCGTTGGCGCTGGCCGTTCCGCTGTCGCGGTTCACGTCGCGAGTCGGCGGTGGCACAGCTTTCTACGTTAGCCAGCATCATGAAGGCGTGCGGCACATTGGCATTGACGAGTCTGTTATTAGTACTTGCCAGCGGATGTGTTGGAGAACGTTTGATTGACATATCAGCTCGGCGGGTTGAGGTAGGGGCATCCACATCCGGGAGCATTACATCAACAAATGCAGTTGAGCTTTTTCAAGACGTTGCACGCCAACTTGGATTCGCTGTCGAGGGACCAGTCCTACAACCACGTGGCCATGAGTCCGTCATCCAGTATACGGCACGGGCTCACCAAGGTGGTCCGACGGGTTATTTGAATATCTACATTGTGAAAGATGGCGTAAGTTTTTATTGCGTTTCTGATGATTTCACGAAGGCGCGGAAGATGGCATCATTGTTCGAGCAGTCACTCGACAAGCAGGGGGTTCGGTATACAGTGAGCACTAGGACAGAGAATCCACTCAATTGAAAACGCTGGCTAACAAATCGCTGCAGGCAACGCGGGATGGCCGGTCCAGTTCCGCTTCGCGGTTCGCGTCATTTGGTCCCGCGTGCCTGAGCTTTTATCGTTAGGCCGACGGGCATACAGGAAAATATGAGCGACTACAAAAGGCCAAGCTCGGTAAGCAGACGAAAAGCTAAATTTTATGCCGTGTCATGCTTCGGCGTGGCGGTCATTTCTCTAGTTGGGTGCATTCATGGGTATTTGCGAGGCAGTTTTCTAAAGTCTGGCTCTGCATTCAACGCCGAGCTGGTTGACGACATGAGGGTGATTATCAAGGTAGCCACGTTTATTGTAATTCCAGGACTATCAATTCTATTGATTTTTTGTTCACGTTTGATTTGGAAGTTGTCCAAAGAGATTAGAGATGATTCCTGATTGTTCACCACATTCGGCGCGTCGGCCTAACACTGCGCTGGAGCCAACGCCGACTGCCCCTTGAGTTTATGGATGGTTTGAGTTATACAACGATTATCGAGTTTGCGGAGCCACTCGCCCGTCGGCGTGGTTCAGCTTTGGGACGTTAGGCGTTTCTAGCACCGCCCATGAACAACGTTTTCGCTGACCTTCGCGCCAAGTATTTCGCGCTTGAGCGAGCGGACCATTTTCCCGCTCCGGCGAGCGCGACCGATCCTTGGGGCGTCATCATGGAGATTGGTTATCCCCAGGCAATAGTGACCACCGTGACTTTTTCCGATGGCACCGTCAGTGTGTTGCGTAGTTCTGGTGGCGGCTTCTTTGGTGGTGGTGACGAGTCAGTACAGAATGCAGGCAGAGGGTTTTTGCAGCAGGCACAGATTTCTCAGCCGCAGATGAGGCTCACCACTGATTTCTCGTCACCGAATACTGGACAGGTTGTTTTCTACCTTCGCACGGATTCAGGCGTTTTCACCGCTTCCGCTTCCGAGAGCGATTTACGAGTGCAGGGCCATCAGCTATTTCAGCTTTATTGTGCAGGGTTGCGGATACTTCACGAATATCTCAGACTTCAGAAGCAGGTGCCGACATGAACGAAACGCCTAACACCTATTAAGTCCGAACTGTCAACAGGCAAAAGGAATTCCATCCGGAATTGTATTAATTCCGTTTTCGCGTCCAACGAACGGGAACTCCCACCTTCGCCCTAAGCTATGGTGGGC
>Ga0187871_10000118_pt1 | contig 70787 bp, 70 predicted proteins | sample June2016WEW_16_1_FD_132988 | JGI IMG/M metagenome (GOLD analysis project Ga0187871, IMG submission 132988) | Peatland microbial communities from SPRUCE experiment site at the Marcell Experimental Forest, Minnesota, USA - June2016WEW_16_10 | ecosystem: Environmental > Terrestrial > Soil >...
CTCGTACCAGCGCGTGTCCACTGCCGGAGGGTTTGTTCTTCTTCGGAGGTTAAAAACGTCGCTGCTCGTTGGCCCATGTCCAAATCATAAGACAATACGCTTAGTTTTGCAATTAGGTACTAGTGGGGCAGGCTCGCAGCCTGCGCGGCCTCGCAGGCCCGCTCCTCTGCGCGCGAAGCTCGCCGCGGGGTTTTAGCCGCACTTCGCCAGTTCGCTATGGTTCGCCGAACCAGCCGGGAAGCTCGCTTCGAGTAACTTCTCCCAAACCCCGAATTTGCAGAAGTAGCTTCCGGATACGCAACCCGGGAACACAGCTTGCGGGTGCGAGGATGTTACCGTTTCTTGTATGAAAACAGCGTTGTACGGGCGGATCGTCTTTGGCGTGTCGGCGGTGCTGTGCGGCGTCATCGCACTGATGTGGTACGACTCCGACACCTGGCAAACCCTGCGCCGGATCTGGAGCCTGCCTTTTGGAACCATCGTCGGCGGATGTCTCATGATCGTTCAAATTGCCGGTGGGATTGGGATGCAGTACGCAAGCACCGCGCGTTTGGCGTCGATCGTTCTCGGCGTCGTCTATTCGCTTTTCTCCCTGGCCTGCATCCCTGGCATCATTGCCGCACCGGCCGTCTATGTGCACTACGGAAGCTTCTTCGAACAGTTTTCCTCACTCTGCGGTGCGATTGCCCTGTACGCCGCAACCGAGGCAAATGCGGCACGGGCGGTAGCGTTCGGCCGAGTGGCGCGCCTGGGGCTCGGAGTCTGCGCGATTTCATTCACGCTGAGTCAGATACTCTATCTTCCTGCGACAGCCGGCTTGGTTCCAAAGTGGATTCCGCCAAATCGGACTTTTTGGGCGACACTCACGACGATCGCATTTGCACTCGCGGCGATTTCCATTCTCATCAATCGCCAGGCACGGCTTGCAATTCGCCTGATGACCCTCATGCTGGCACTCTTTGGTGTGTTGGTTTGGGTTCCGCGCCTGATCGCCCACCCAGAAGCCCATCTGAACTGGTCCGAATTCGGTTTGACTTTCCTGATTACGGGGGCCGTCTGGATGGTGGCCGATTTGAAGTCTTTCTGATTTAGGCGTGTTTGCGCGCCGCTTAATCGTGCAACCGCCAGCGTTGTTTCCGGTTCACTTCGTGTGTGGCCGGACACTCTTCCCCTGCTTTTGGCGGAGCCCAAACAGCTATGGGGCTTATACGCGATCGTGATTTCAAGTAAGAACGGTTGAAATCCGGACGGCTGATTTTGTTCGAGCGGCTCGCGGGGCGGCGTGCGGCAAATGGTGCATCACTGCCTAGCGAGAAGCGCCCCGAGAACCGGTTTCAATCGGCGCGGGATTTGTCGTCCGCGCTGGGGCGATGCCGCAAAGCGGAATAGCTCCCGCGCCGCAGGTTTCCTCACCGCGGCGCCGCTGGCGATGGATCCAGAACGGTGGTTGACCCGAGCGCCAGAAGCGGAGACATGGTCGGGATCGGTTCTCGGCGGGCCGGAGTTCGCGGCTAGCCAGCGCATCTCCCCGGACGGACGATTTCAGATCGCCAAGGCCGCCTGTCAGGCGGCCACCTCTTAGTGCAATATCGCACGTGCGTTGAAACCCATTGGCTCGCGCATTGCTCCTGTCCCCCGCGAAGGAGAGGAGTATGGCCAACAAGAACAACTCGGTATTCGGCATTTACCCCGATCGGCTCAGCGTCGAAGAAGCCATTGAAGCGTTGCGCGCGGCCGGATTTCGCGGTCCGGACATCTCTGTATTGTTCCAGGAAAATCAGGGCACCAAAGACCTTGCCCATGAAAAAAATACGAAGGCGCCCGAAGGGGCGACGGCCGGCGGCATCGTCGGGGGTATCTCCGGCGGTGTGGTGGGCTGGCTCACCGGCATCGGGGCGTTGGCGATCCCCGGCCTGGGGCCGCTCATTGCGGCGGGACCGATTGTGGCCGCGCTGGCCGGTGTAGGCGCGGTGGGCGCCGTGGGTGGCATCGTCGGCGCGCTGGCCGGCATGGGCATGCCCGAATACGAGGCGAAACGCTTCGCGGGCCGCATCAAGCAGGGCGGCGTCCTCATGTCCGTGCATTGCGACAACCCAGACTGGATCAAGCGCGCCCGGGATCTGCTTCGGCAGACCGGCGCCGCGGGTATCGATTACAGAGCGGAGTCCAGCGCGGATTTCTTCGTGAGCGACAAACCCATGCCGCGCGTGCGCCACGCTGGTTTCTCAGATCCGCTATCGGGCCCCGACGATCCGTTGTAAGTGCCTTTGGCCTTCTGGTGGCTTAGCCTCTCGGGCAGTAGCGCTGCCCCACAACTGTGGTGGTATCCTGTTTGCATGCGTGGAATGGCGCTCCTGATTCTCGCCGGCCACGCCGCACTCTCCATCCCGGCATGGGCCGTCGACGCGGCAGCGCCGGGCGTCCCCAACTTCCACCAGGTGACCGGGCGCATCTACCGCGGCGCGCAGCCCACTGCCGAAGGCTTGCACAGCCTGGCTAAGCTGGGAGTGAAGACGGTCATCGATCTGCGCCCTGAAGGCGAGCATTCCTGCAAGGCGGAACGACGCGCGGTGGAGGCGGCGGGGATGCATTACGTCAACGCGCCGCTTAGCGGGGCCCACGCGCCATCCGATCAAAAGATCTCGCACGTGCTGGCCTTGTTGGACGACTCCGCGAGCCCCATCTTCTTGCACTGCCGCCGGGGAGCGGATCGCACCGGCACAGTGATCGCCTGCTACCGCATTACACACGATGGCTGGGGTAATCGGAGGGCCTTGCAGGAAGCCACCTCGCTCGGCATGAGCTGGTTCGAGTTTGGCATGCAGCGCTACGTGTTGGCCTTCCGCGCCGCCGGCGCCGCCAATGCGCCGCCCCCTCCGCCGCAACCTCCGCCGCCCGCGCCGCCGCAACCTCCACGCTAAACTGGAAATAGTGGAAGAAGAGGTCCTCGGCAAGGCATACGATTCCCGCCTGATGCGCAGGCTGCTGGGATACATGCGCCCATATCGCGGCTACGTGGCGCTTTCGCTGTTCTTCCTGCTGTTGGAATCCGTGCTGCAAGTGCTTGGCCCCCTGCTGACCAAGATCGCCGTGGATCGCTATCTCGCGCCCAATCCCGCACGCGTTGCCACGCCCTTCGATCGCTATCTGCCCGCCGGCCCCTGGGACGGACTCGCGGCAGTGGGCGTGCTATATCTGGGCGTCCTCCTGGGCACCTTCATTTTCGATTTTGCGCAAGTCTACCTGATGCAGTACACCGGCCAGCTTGCCATGTTCGATTTGCGCAAGCAGCTCATGGCGCACATGCAGGGACTGGATCTGGCTTTCTTCGATCGCAATCCGGTGGGCCGGCTGGTCACGCGCGTCACCACAGACGTGGACGTGCTCAACGATCTGTTCGCTTCCGGCCTCGTGACCATCCTGGCCGACGTGCTGGTGCTGAGTTTCATTGTAGCCATCATGTTCAACTTGAGCCCCGGCCTCACCGGTCTGATGCTGGCCGTGATGCCGCTGGTGATCCTGGCGACCGCCATTTTCCGGCGCAGCGTCACCGACAGCTACCGGCGCATCCGCATCGCCATCGCCAAGATCAATTCGTATCTGCAGGAGCATGTCACCGGCATCGTGGTGCTGCAACTCTTCAACCGCGAAGCGAAGAGCCGGCAGGAATTCGATGGCGTCAATCGGGAGCACATGGACGCTTATAAGGACGCCATCCTGGCCTACGGCTGGTTCTACCCGGTGGTGGAGTTCCTCTCCATGCTGGCGCTGGCCGGCATCCTGGCCTATGGCGGCTTCCGCATCGGGCGCGGCGCACTCACGCTGGGCGTGGTGGTGGCGTTCCTGCAATACGGGCTGCGCTTTTTCCGCCCCATCCAGGATCTGAGCGAGAAGTACAACATCCTGCAAGGCGCCATGGCGTCGGCCGAACGCATCTTCAAGCTGCTGGACACCCAAGCCGCGATCCTGCCGCCATCCAATCCGCGGCCCGCGCCCGCTTCGGCGCGCATCGAGTTCGATGGCGTGTGGTTCGCCTATAAGGGATCTGAACCGAGCCAAGACCGTGAGGGAGCGGAATTGGACTGGGTGCTGCGCGACGTCAGCTTCACCATCCAGCCTGGCGAAACCATCGCCGTGGTGGGCCACACCGGGGCAGGGAAGACCACGCTCATGAGCCTGCTGCTGCGCTTCTACGACGTGCGGAAAGGCGCCATCCGCGTGGGCGGCTGCGACGTGCGGCAGCTCGATCCGCAAGAGTTGCGCCGCCAATTCGGCGTGGTCTTGCAGGACCCGTATTTGTTCACGGGGACGCTCGAAGACAACATCCGGCTGGGCACCCAGGGCATCTCCCGCCAGGCCGTGGAGGACGCCGCCGAACAGGTCAACCTGCTGGACTTCATCCGCTCGCTGCCCGACGGATTCGCGCATTCCATCCGCGAGCGCGGCAGCGGCCTCTCCACGGGTCAGAAACAACTGATCAGCTTCGCCCGCGCGTTGGCCCACAATCCGCGCTTCCTGATTCTGGACGAAGCCACTTCAAGCGTCGATACGGAGACTGAATTTCGCGTGCGCGAAGCGCTGAGCCGCATGGTGGAAGGCCGCACCTCGATTGTCATCGCACACCGGCTGTCGACGATTCAGCGCGCCGACCGCATCCTGGTGATGCATAAGGGCCGCCTACGCGAATCCGGCACGCACCAGCAGTTGCTGGCGCTGCGCGGCATTTACTGGAAGTTGTATCAATTGCAGTATAAAGACCAGGAAGTCCTGGTAGGGCAGACCTCCAGGGCCCGCTCTTCAGCGAACCAAGCTCGCCCTTGCCGTCTTGACTTAGTCGACAAATTGGAAGGTCCCCAATGAGACATAACTCGTGGGGCAGCGCCATGCGCTGCCGCGGGGCTTTTAGCCGGAGAACCCGCGCAGGCCTGGAGGCCCGCCCCACCAAGAGGCCAAAGTCGAGCCAGCCGTCTGAAAGCCGGCTGCGGGCAGAATTGCCCGCCCTCCAATTCGTGGCCCTGGCCGCGATCCCGCACTTCAGTTCCCGTCCAGGAAATCCAGGATCATCGGATCCAGCCAACCGGGCCGCTTCTGAAACGTAAAATGATCGGTCCCGGGCAATATCGCCAGCCTCGCCGCAGGAATCATCCGGTAAATCCGGGTAGTCTCCTCCACGCGCGTGAAATCCAGATCCCCCGCCACAATCATCACCGGCGCCTTGATCTTCCCCAGGTCCTGCTCCGAAAAGCCCCAGGCCGGTTTGGCCCACATGGTCCGGATCTTGTCGAAGAACACCGGCCAATGTTGCGGCCCGTCCGGCGAAACGCGCGCATATTCTTCGCGCACCTGGGCGGACCAACGATCGGGCGAGAGCGACCGCATGGCTTGCTGCATCTGCGGCGTGACCGCGCCGAGTCCCACGCCGGAAGCCACCACCCGCCGCACCAGTTCGGGATGGGTGAACGCCAGCCGCAGCGCCAGTTGACCGCCGTCGCTCCAGCCGATTACGTCCGCGTTCGAAATCCCAAGCCGAACCAGCAGCGCCGCCGTGTCCTCGGTCATGCCTTCATAGGACAATTCCCGCCCGGCAACGTCGCCCGTGTGTCCATGTCCCATCTGTTCGATGGCGACCACCCGATGGTTCCGCGCCAGCACCGAAAGCTGCCCGGCGAATGAAGATTGAATGGTCGACGTGCCGCCGTGCAGCAACACCACCGTCCGCCCTTCGCCGTGAATCTCGTAATACATCTTGATGCCGTGAACGTCCGCGAATTCGGCGAATGCCGGGAGCGAGACCAGTAGACCCAGCAGGACAGGTGCTTGCATGCGTCGAGTGTACCTTATCGCAGTTGCTTCAGGTACGCGATGATCTCGCTCCTCTCGGCCGCGCTATCCGGATGAAACGCCATATTGTTGTCCCGCACCAGACTTTCCGGGTCGGCCAGCCACTTGTCGAGCGACTCGGCGGCCATGTGATGTGCGCATTCTTAAGCGCATCCGAGTAACCGAACGATGGCGCCGATCCCGACACGCGTCCGCAGACGCCGCCCAGCCGCGGACCCTCCTTGTCGCGATCCGGCGAGTGACAGCCCGAACACCGCCTGCCCGGGTGCGGCGGTTTGCGTCCAGGCAGCGGCCACCAGGACCACATTATGGTGGCGCAAGCAATGTGGGGCAGGCGTCTACGCCTGCGGCGGGTCTCCAGACCCGCCCGCGGGCCACACTCGCCCGGAGCGGGTTCTGGAGAGCCCGTGCAGGACTAGAGTCCCGCCCCACCCGGCGAGCGTAGCTGGCGCCGCCCGGTAACGCCCGTGGCACACCGGTGTACCATATAGTCACATATGATTTGTATCGAGGCGCCGGCCGGATGAAAGCCGCGCCGAACCTGGCCCTCTTCGAGAAGGCGATGCTTCCGCATTTGGACGCGGCTTATAACCTGGCGCGTTGGCTGACGCGCAACGAGGACGACGCACAAGATGTAGTGCAAGAAGCCTATCTGCGCGCCTTTCATTTTTTCGACGGCTTTAGGGGCGGGGATGGACGAGCCTGGCTTCTGGCGGTGGTCCGCAATACCGCACTCACCTGGCTCCGCCGCGAGAGAGGGTCGACGCACGTGTCGTTCGATGAAGAGATGCATGTTCCCGCCGCCGCGGCCGCCACGGTCGAAACTAAGTTAGTCGAAGGCGCTAAGTTCGCCGAGTTGCGCAACTGCCTGGACTTACTTCCCCTGGAGTTCCGCGAGGCCGTGGTGATGCGGGAGTTGGAAGAAATGCCGTACCGGGATATTGCGGAAGCCGCGAGTGTTCCGATCGGCACCGTCATGTCCCGGCTCTCTCGCGCGCGCCAGCGCCTGCAGGATTGCCTGGCGGCGCGGTTGAGGGAGGCTTCCGAATGACCTGCGCGCCGGTAAAAAGTCTGCTGGAGCCATACCTCGACGAAGAATTGGACGCGGTCCAAAGAGCCCAGGTCGCCGAGCATCTCGCAGCCTGCGGTTCTTGCGCTGAGATGCATGCGCGGCTTCTGGAACTGCGCACCGCCATTCGCGCCCACGCACCCTATTACCGTGCGCCGGCCAGCTTACCACAGCGTATTCGATTTTCCCTGCGCCAGGCCAACCGCCCGGCCGCCGGACCATGGCGCCGGATCGCGATTGCCGCCGCCATCCTGCTATCGGCTTCGGCCGCATGGAACGTCGCCCTATTCCGTTGGCATACCTCGCACGCCGATTTGATCGCGCAGAACGTCCTGTCAAGCCACGTGCGGTCGCTGATGGGAGCGCATCTGCTGGACGTGCCTTCATCCGACCGGCACACCGTCAAGCCTTGGTTCAACGGCAAGCTGGACTTCTCGCCGAACGTGAGAGACCTTGCCGCGCAGGGATTCCCGCTAATCGGCGGGCGTATGGATTACGTGGACGACCGTCCGGTGGCGGTTCTGGTTTACCAGCGGCGGCAACACGTCGTCAATCTGTTTACGTGGCCCGCTGCCGCAAGCGCCGGGAAGGAGTTTTCGCGGAACGGCTACCAGGCCGCCGGTTGGAATACCGGCGGGATGGCCTACTGGGCCATTTCCGACATCGGCGCCGCCGAACTGCGGCAGTTTGAAAGCCTTTATAAGCAGTAACGCCTTGCCCCGTTCGGCTCCCGTTTCCGCGCCGTTAGCCTCTATAAACAGCTATTCAGGCCTGAAATCGTGGAAACCAGGCCGCGCCTGCCTTATCATTAGATAACCGGCGCGCTTATGGGCATCAATATCGGTCTGGATATCGGCTCGATCAGCCTGAAGCTGGCCGCCCTCGGCCGGCCGGCGGATCGCGGCATTCTGGAGACGCTCTGCGGCGGGGCCCGTCCCTTCCGCATGGTGAGCGCGGACCCGCCCCTGGTGCTGTCGGACTACCGCCGCATCGCCGGCAGCCCGATTCAATCCACCTACGACCTGCTGCAGGAGTTCTACGATGTGGTGCCGGAGGCGCGCGTGGAAGGCATCCGCGTCACCGGCTCCGGCAGCCGCACGATCGCCAAAATCCTGGGGCTTTACTTCGAAAACGAATTCAAGGCCGTCGCCCGCATGATCGCGGATTTTTATCCGCACGCGCGCACCGTCTTCGAAATCGGCGGCGAAAGCTCCAAGTACATTCGGCTCGATAACCGGACCATCCTGGATTACGACCGCGGCGGTGAGTGCGCGGCCGGTACCGGATCGTTCCTCGATCAGCAGGCGCTGCGCATGCGCTACTCGGTGGAGGACGTCGGGGATCTGGTGGCGCACGCCGGTTGCGCCGCGCGCATCGCCGGCCGCTGCTCGGTGTTCGCCAAGAGCGACATGATCCACGCGCAGCAGAAAGGACACGCTCCGGCGGAGATTCTGCGCGGCCTCTGCGATGCCGTCGCCCGCAATTTCAAAAGCAGCGTGGTCAAAGGCCGGCGGGTCGAATCGCCTGTCGCGCTGGTGGGCGCGGTTTCGCGGAACTCAGGCGTTACCGCGGCTTTGCGCGAAGCGTTCGGGCTTTCCGGGAGCCAGTTGTTCGTGCCGCCGCATTACGCCTGGTGCGGCGCGATCGGCGCGGCCATACTGGAAGCCGAGGAGCCGCGCAAGCGTTCCCTGCGCGACATCCACCGGCTGAACCAGCACGAAGGCGAAGAGCGCGTCGAAGACACTACGCCGCTCTCGATGGAAAATGTCGTGTTGCTGCGCGGCCGCGTGGGTGCGTATCAGCCCAAGATGGCAGGCCGAACCACCATCCCGGCGTATCTGGGCATCGACGTAGGATCGGTATCTACCAATGTCGTCGCCATCGACGAAACCGGCGCCGTCATTCACGATATCTACCTGCGCACCGCCGGACGGCCCATCGAGGCTGTCCAACAGGGGCTTACCGAGCTCGATGGCCTGTGGGGCCAGCGCCTCGAAATCCGCGGCGTGGGCACGACCGGATCCGGCCGCGAACTGATCGCCGAATTCGTCGGCGCGGACGTGGTGAACGACGAGATCACCGCGCACAAAACCGGCGCTCTGCACGTCAGCCAGACCATGGGCGGCGAGCCGGTGGACACTATCTTCGAGATCGGCGGCCAGGACTCCAAATTCATCTCCATCGAGCACGGCGTGGTGGTGGATTTCGCCATGAACGAAGCCTGCGCGGCCGGCACCGGATCGTTCCTGGAGGAGCAGGCCGAAAAGCTGGGCATCTCCATTAAAGGCGAATTCGCGCGGCTGGCCCTCGCCGCGCCCCGGCCCACGCGCCTGGGCGAGCGCTGCACGGTGTTCATGGAGCGCGATGTCACGGGCTGGCTGCACAAAGGCGAGCCGGTGCCCAACCTGGTGGCGGGACTGGCGTACTCCATCGCGCTCAACTATCTGAACCGCGTGGTGCGCGGCCGCCACATCGGCAAGGCGATCTACTTCCAGGGCGGCACCGCTTATAACGACGCGGTAGCCGCGGCCTTCGCCGGCCTGCTGGGCAAACGCATCACGGTGCCGCCGTACAACGGAGTGATGGGCGCCATCGGCATGGCGCTGATCGCGCGCCAGTGGCACGCCGCGACCCACGCCCCGAGCCGCTTCCGCGGATATCGCCTCGACCGGCTGCAACTGGCGTCCCGCGACTTCGTCTGCCGCGCCTGCTCGAATCTGTGCGACATCAAGGAATTCACCATCGAAGGACAGAAGAGTTACTGGGGCGATAAGTGCTCCGATAAGTTCCGCAAACCTTCCGCCACCGGCCGGCAGCCGGTGATCGACGACCTGTTCGCTTGCCGCGAGAAGATCGTTGAAGATTTGGTGGCATCCGCACCCAAGCCCGCCGCCGGCGCCGGACGCGTGGGCGTCCCGCGCGCCATGTCTACCTTCGACCGCTATCCGTTCTGGCAGCGCTATTTCGCCGAACTGGGTTTCGAAACGGTGCTCTCGCCGGCGACCGATCCGCGCATCGCCGCCGCGGGTGTCGACATGGCCGTGGCGCAGCCTTGCTATCCCGTGCAAGTGGCGCACGGCCATGTGCGCGCGCTGGCGGAGATGGGCGTCGACCACATCCTGGTCCCCAACATCGCCGATGCGGAGGCGGATGAGAGCAACTCCTGCCCGGCGCACTATTGCCCGTGGAATCAGACACTGCCCTACATCCTGCGCGTGGCGCCCGGGCTGGAACAGGTTCAGGCAAAGTTCCTGGTCCCCACATTGCATTTTCAGCTCGGTCCGGCGCAGGTGAAAAGCGCCATGGCCGAGTGCATGAAGCCGCTGGGAGTCGCCCGCCGCGCGAGCGATCGCGCCGTAGACGCCGCCTACGCCGCGCAGCACGGCTTCCAGGCGCGCCTGCTCGAACTCGGCCGCCGCGCCCTGGATGTCTTGGAGCAGACCGGCGAGCCTGGACTGGTGCTGGCCGGCCGCGGCTACAACATCTACGACCGCGGCATCAACTGCGACATTCCCCGCAAGCTGCGGCATCGCTACGGGGCCAACGTGATCCCGCTCGATTTCCTGGTCACCGGCCGCGAGCCCATGACCGGCCTGCACGAAAACATGTACTGGGCGTCCGGACGCAAGATTCTGGAAGCCGTCCGCGTGGCGGGATCGCGCGCCAACCTGCACCTGATCTACCTGTCGAATTTCAAGTGCGGCCCGGATTCCTACATCAAACACTTCGCCCGCGACGCGGCCGGCGCGCCGCTGCTGGTGCTGCAATTCGACGGGCACGGCAACGATGCCGGCTACATGACGCGCTGCGAGGCCTATCTCGACAGCAAGGGGATTCTGCGATGCTACAAACCCATGGGGGGCGGGCTTCAGCCCGCGCGGGACTTCAGTCCCGCTCTGAAATCTCCCTAGCCGGCAAGAAAATCCACATCCCGCCCATGGCCTACGGCAGCGCCAAAGCCTTCGCCGCCGCCTTTCGCGCCGTCGGTCTGGACGCCGAACCCACGCCCCCCTCCGACCATCGCACGCGCGAATTGGGCGCGCGCTACACCTCCGGCGACGAATGCTATCCGGCCAAAGTGACCGTCGGCGATTTCATGAAGGTGCTCGAATCGCCCAATACCGATCCCGCCCGCACCGTCTTCTTCATGCCCACCGCGCAAGGCCCCTGCCGCTTCGGACAATACTCGCCGTACCTGCGCCACGTGCTGGACGCGAGCGGCTATCGCGATACGCAGGTGCTCTCTCCTTCCAGCAACAACGGCTACGGCGGCCTGGGCGAGATGGCTCGCCCCTTCATGCGCACCGGATGGCGCGCGCTGCTGGCCGCCGACATCCTGCAGAAGCTGCTCCTGCAATACCGGCCGCACGAGTTGGAATCCGGCCGGAGCGAGCGCGTCTACGAAGCCTGCCTGGACGACGTGTGCCGCACCGTCGAATCGACGCCCGTGAAGCCCGCCGTGCAGCTCGCCGCCCTTCGCGATGCCCTGCTGCGCGCGCGCGACCGCTTCCGCGCCATCCCCGGCCGCCGCGACCGTGCTACCCCGCTGATCGGCATCGTGGGCGAGATTTTCTGCCGCCTCAACACGTTCTCGAATGAGAACCTCGTCCGGCGTCTGGAAGAATATCGCGCCGAAGCATGGCTTTCCGACATCGTGGAGTGGATCTGGTATACGAACACGGAACACTTCCGCAAACTCAAACTCACCGGCCGCCTGTGGACCGCGGAAGCGCTGGAAGCCTGGGTCCGCAACAAGGTGCAGAAGCGCGACGAGCACGTGCTGCTGGAGCCTTTCCGCCAGGACTTCACCGGCTACGAAGAGCCGGATATATACGAGATCCTGGAATGCGCGCGCCCGTACCTGCCGCGCGAAGGCGCGTTCGGCGAGATGGTGCTGAACGTCGGAAAAGTGGTGTACCTGGCGCGCAAAGGCGCGGACGGGATTATCGATATCAGCCCGTTCACGTGCATGAACGGCATTGTGTGCGAGGCGATTTATCCGAAGCTAAGCCGCGACCTGGGCGGCATTCCGATTCGTAACTTCTATTTCGATGGCACGCAGTCGGACCTGGATCGGGATTTAGGCGTGTATCTGGAACTCGCCCGTGGCTATCAAAAGCGCAAGCAGTGGCCCCGTGTTTGGCCGAAGTATCCGAAAGAGTAGGACTCTTGGTGGGGCAGGCTCGCAGCCTGCGCGGGCCTCGCAGGCCCGCTCTTCGGCGAGCGAAGCTTGCCCCTGCGGCTACAGAGTCGCCTACGCTGGGTGCAGGACCAATCTGTCATCCACCGAGTAATCGCCTCGATCGTGAGTAATCAGCGGGACCTCATAGTAGAGCGCACTCGCAGCAATCCAGGCGTCGGCTGTTTGGATCGGACGTCCTTTCCTCCTCGCGGCGAAAGAGGCCTCGGCCCATCTTCCACACAGCTCGCGGTTGACCGGCAAGACCACGTAGCGTGTCAGGTGTTGGGCTACGCTCCAACTCCGCCAGCGTCATAAACGAGATTCCGGGCAATCGGCCCGTGATGTGCGTTTCGGTGTGTCACCCTTGAAGAGCATCGACACCACGTCGGTGTCGACCGCCGCGGCGTTCATCGCGGGCTGCCTGGAAACGCTCCCTCTCGACGCCGATCGTGAAGGCTTGCGAATAATTCTTCTGCCGATTCGTCTTCGCGCGACGGCTCTCCAAGCAGAGTCTCAAAGTCGTCAATTGGGGCGACGCCCTGCTGCGCTGCGAGTTCCTCGAAGGACGGCGAGACCGTGCTATCCGTTCGAGGTGATCCGATCACGTGTGCCCTTTTGCCCACGAATCCAGCATAACAGCTCGACGACGGCCATCCGCTCCCGCCGCCACGCCGTGGTTCCGCAGAGAGTGCTTTGAGGGAACATTGGGCTTGTTAGGCGGAAGGGCGGTTACGGAGAGCAACACCGCCGTCTCGCCTAACACAGTTCGGCACGGCCCTTGCGTTCGCCTCGGCCTATTTGCAATACTGGTCGGCGGCCCGGTCGGGCAAGGCTATGGCTGCGAAGTCCGGGGTCAATTGCAAATGACACATTTCACTACGTACGGCGTGAAATTATCGAGCTTAACTACGTCTCGGAGCGCGACCCTTGGTTTTCGGACCACAAGCGTGATGATCAAGGACTCGACGCGCCCACATATCATGTCACCCGTTCGACCGCCGGTCCTGCGACCCGTAGAGCACCCGGCGACACCGTGTGGCTATTCTCGCAATTAACCTGGAAGAAGTTGAAGTTCCCCCATCATTGGACGCGAAGATCACGGTGGCTAAGGTATCAGACCGCCGTGCGTGTCGATCGGTAGACGAGCCCGCCTTTCGATACTGTGCCGACCGTAAGAGCTCGCGCTGGTTCCCACTTTTTGACGCGAGCCGCACTCTTGGCGAGGTTCGGACGGTGGATTCACGGGGGATCTCTGGTCCGCTCTTGGCCAACGGTCAGTCTGTTGGAAGAGCATTGCAGAGCTTACGCCAGCTCGCGGATGCTCGCCCGATTCTGAACTGGAGCAGCGGCTTGCGGGCCTAGGCTTCGATTTCGTCAGCTACCGGCTTGTAGACGGAACGCGTGCGGCAACCTCCAAAAGCCTCCAACTTGTCCAGTGCGGGAAAGTGTTTTCTGGGACCGATGGTCACTCCCCCGCGGCACAGCCGAACGGCGTGAGATCTTGTCAGATCCGGTTCTAACCGCATTCATTAACAGGAAGATTAAGGCGAGTACGGTCGTGTGGGCTATCGAGTCCCCAAAGTATGCCGAGAGGGGCAGTTACTCACTAATGGAAATGCGTTTTGCTCCACAGCTCCGCAAGCTCAAGCACTGGACAAATGGTACGAGGTAAATCCCGTGCCGCGCCCACGCCACTTGCAAGCAGTAATACCCGTACATGACTGAAGGGCGCTACGGGTCTATCGTCAGCCGTCAAGAGAGATCTTGAAATCGCGAAACTACGATTCCGGCAACTGTTAGGATGCAAGATATGAGCAGGTCCGAGAGCTACGCAAGTGTTTGGGACGCGATCGCCGACACTCCCGAGGAGGCCGCCAATCTGAGAGCGCGGGCCGAACTGATGCAGAAGATCGCGGCACACTCGACACGGCACGAATGGACACAGGCCGAAGCCGCGAGGCGCTGTGGCGTCACACAGCCGCGCATCAACGATCTGCTCCGCGGCCGGGTATCGCGCTTTTCGCTCGACGCGCTGGTCAACATTGCGACGGCGCTGGGCTGCCGCGTGCGCGTCGATCCGGAAACCGCCTGACTTCCGCCGCGCTTGGACCGGCCCGAAGTATCCTAAATATTAGGACAGCCCTCCCGGCCCGTCCCCCCAACCCTATGCCCGAAACCGCCCGCATCCTCGACCAACTCCACCGCGCCTACGAAGGCCCCGCCTGGCACGGCCCCGCTCTCCGCGAAGTCCTCGCCGGCGTAACCTGGCAGACCGCCGCCCTACGCCCCATCCCCGGCGCCCACACCATCTGGGAACTCGTCCTGCACCTCACTGTCTGGATCTCAGTCCCCACTCGCCGCCTGGAAGGCGCGGAAATCCCCACTCTGCCCTCCGACGAGGACTGGCCCGCCCCGCCCGCTCCGTCCGAATCCGCCTGGCGCGAAGCCCTCGATCGACTAGCCGATCGACAGCGCGACCTGGAATCCGCGGTCCGCGATCTCCCCGACGATCGCCTCCGCGAAAAGGTCCTAGGCGACATCCCCTATTCGATCTACACCATGCTCCACGGCGTCGTCCAGCACAACCTGTATCACGCGGGCCAGATCGCGCTGCTGAAGAAGGGGATCCATCCATGATCGATTTCTCCCAATTCGGCCACGACCAGCCCCTAGTCCTGATCGCCGGACCATGCGTCATCGAAAGCGAGGAGCACGTCCACCGCATGGCGCGCGCCATCGGCGAAATTGCCGGCCCCTTCGTCTTCAAGGCGTCATTCGACAAAGCCAACCGCACCAGCCTCACCGGCTATCGGGGCCCCGGCCTCCACGAAGGCTTGCGCATCCTGGCCGGCGTCAAGCGCGCAGGCTACTCCATCCTCACCGATATCCATGCGCCCGCTCAGGCCGCGCCCGCCGCCGAAGTGGCCGATATCCTGCAAATCCCCGCTTTCCTCTGCCGCCAGACGGACCTGCTGCTCGAAGCCGGCCGCACCGGCCGCATCGTGAATATAAAGAAGGGCCAGTTCGTCGCCCCCCAAGACATCGCGCGCGCCGCCGAAAAAGTCGCCTCCACCGGCAACTCCCAGGTGTTGCTCACCGAGCGCGGCTCGTCGTTCGGCTACCACAACCTCGTCGTCGATATGCGCGGCTTGAAGATCATGCGCGACATGGGCTGGCCCGTCATTTTCGACGCCACCCACAGCGTGCAGTTGCCCAGCGGCGGTGGCGCGGCTTCCGGCGGCCAGCCGCAGTTCATCGAACCACTGTCGCGCGCCGCCGTGGCCGTGGGCATCGACGGCTTGTTCGTGGAAGTGCACGACGCCCCCGAGCGCGCCTTATCCGACGGCGCCAACGCCCTCCGGCTCGACCTCCTGCCCGAACTTTTGCGCCGCCTGCGCGCGCTGGATGCGCTGGTGAAATCCGGCTTCCTGCACGCTTAGCCCGCCCCAATCGTCATACAATGTGGTTGAGACAGGAGATTTCTCTATGCGCCGCTTTCGCCAGCAAAGAGGCTTTTCGTTAATCGAGTTGTTGATCGTTATCGCGATCATCCTCATCATCGTCACCGTGGCTTTGCCCAAGTTGAACAAAGCCCGTATGTACGCCCAGGAGACGGCGGCTCTCAAGGCGATTCAGACGCTGAACACCGCGCAGGTGCAGTACAACTCCACGTTCGGGCGCTTTGCGCAATCGCTGACCGAACTGGGACCGCCCGCCAGCGGCACGGATAATGCCTCCGCGGCGAACCTGATCTCGTCCGATCTGGCTGCCGGCGTAAAACAGGGTTACAACTTCACGCTCACCGGCAACCCCACGGGCTATACCATCACGGCGGTGCCCGTGTCTTTCGGTTCCACCGGCTCGCGTACGTTCTTCTCAGATCAGTCGCTGGTCGTTCGCGAGAACTATGGCCAGGAGCCGGCCACCGTCAACAGCAAGGAAGTCGGGTCTGCGGCGGCCAAGAGTGGGGCGGCCGCGGGCGACTCCTCGAAGTAGCCCTCGTGGCGCAGTCCCGTGGCCTGCCGGCGGCCTCCGAGGCCGCCGGCGCGCGTCTTTTCAAACCCCATTGTGGCCGCGGGCCATGGACGCCCGCGTCGCCGTGTCACCCACTCGCCCCCTCACCGGGTCTCACCCTCCCCGCGTCGGGGTGCTACCTTGACTCTTACCCATGCACATCCTCTTCATCGGCGATATCTTCGCTTCACCCGGACGTCACATCGTCGCCGACCATCTCCAGGACATCAAGCAAACCAACCACATCGACCTGGCCATCGCTAACGCTGAAAACGCAGCCGGCGGATTCGGCGTCACTCCCTCCATCGCCGAAGAGCTATTCGCCATGGGCCTGGATGTGCTCACTTCCGGCAATCATATCTGGGACAAGAAAGAGATTTTCGATTACCTGCCGCGCCAGCCGAAACTCCTGCGCCCCGCCAATTACCCCGATGGAACACCCGGCCATGGCGTTGTCGTGGCCCGCAGCCGGCAAGGCATTCCGTGCGCGGTGGTCAGCCTGCAAGGCCGCACTTACATGCCGGATACGGATTGTCCTTTCCGCAAAGCCGACCAGATCCTGCGCGAGCTCGACCCATCCGTCAAAGTCCGCTTCGTGGATTTTCACGCCGAAGTCACCAGCGAAAAAATGGCCATGGGCTGGTATCTGGATGGCCGCGTCTCCGCCATCGTGGGCACTCACACGCACCTCCCCACCGCGGATACGCGCATTCTGCCCGGCGGCACCGCCTATCAGACCGACGTGGGCATGACCGGCCCGTACGACTCCGTCATCGGCGTGAAAAAGGAGTTGATCCTGCAGCGCTTCCTAACGGCTCTGCCCGTCCGAATGGAAGCCGCCAAGGGCTCGCCTGAACTGCACTCCGTCATCGTCGAAGTGGACGACAATACCGGCAAAGCCATCTCCATGCGCCGCCACACACTCCGCGGCGACTAGAACTGGAGGGCGGCCAATCTTGGCCGCAGCCGCCTTTTAGGCGGCCAGGGCCGGCTGAAAGCCGTCTGCGGGCGGAATTGCCAGGCTGCCAGCCTGCCCCACTAAATAGCCCCTGGACGCGGCTCCACCGAAAAGCTTACCCTACAAGGCATGATCCTTCGATCCGCAATTGTGCTCTTCCTGGCGTCCCACGCCTGGGCTCAAGACGCCGCGCGCATGGAGCAGGTGATTCAGTCCTACACCGCGAACCGCCAGTTTATGGGATCGGTGCTGGTGGCGCAGGGCGCCGACCTGCTGCTCAGCAAAGGCTACGGATCGGCCAACCTGGAATGGGACGTGCCGAATTCGCCGTCCACGAAATTCCGCCTGGGTTCCATCACCAAACAGTTTACAGCCGCTTCCATTCTGCTGCTCCAGGAGCGCGGGAAATTGAACGTGCAAGACCCGGTGAAGAAGTACATGCCCGACGCTCCCGCGGCATGGGACCAGATCGCCATCTATAACCTGCTGACTCATACTTCCGGGATTCCCAGCTTCACCGGTTTCCCGGAGTACTCCAAATGGGAGCCCTTCGCGACCACACCGGCGGAATCCGTGGCGCGATTTCGTGAAAAGCCTTTGGACTTCGCGCCGGGCGAGAAGTGGAGCTACAGCAATTCCGGATATCTGCTGCTGGGCTATCTGATCGAGAAGATCACGGGCGGCAGCTATGCACAGTTTGTACGCGAGAATATCTTCACTCCGCTGGGCATGCGGGATTCGGGATATGACTCGAACTCAGCCGTGATTGCCCATCGCGCGTCGGGATACACGCCGGTGAAAGACGCGCTGGAGAATGCGGGGTTCATAAACATGACCATTCCGCACGCCGCCGGAGCGCTGTATTCCACTACCGAAGACCTGCTGAAGTGGGAGCGGGGGTTGTTCGGCGCGAAGTTGCTTTCACCGGCATCGCTCGAAATCATGACCAAGCCGTTTAAGAGCGACTACGCATGCGGGCTGTTTGTGGAGACCAAGAACGGACGTAAGGCGATCCAGCACGGCGGCGGCATTGAAGGCTTCAATACGGAACTGATGTACTATCCGGAGGACAAGCTGACGGTGGTGGTGCTGTCCAATGTGAACGGCTCAGCGCCCACCGATATTGCCGCAAAGCTAGCTGCCATCGCGCATGGCGAGGCGGTAAAGCTGCAGACCGAGCACAAGGAAATCGCCCTGGATGCGAAGCTGCTGGCGCGCTACGTGGGGACATATGAATTGACGGCCGACGCGAAAATGCTGATCACGCTGGAAGGCAATCAACTCTCCGAAAAGCTGGACGGGCAACCGGCGTTCCCAATTTTTCCGGAATCGGAGACTGTGTTCTTCCTGAAAGTGGTGGACGCGCAGATCGAGTTCGTAAGAGACGCGAGCGGCGCGGTGACGCACTTGATATTGCATCAGGGCGGGCGCGATCGGAAGGCGCCGAGGGGCGCCGGGCGCTAATGTACCAGTCTCAGTGGGGCAGGCTCGCAGGCCCGCCGTCCGGCGAGCGCGGCTCGCCCGCTCATATCGTCTTCAAATACTCAGCAGCGCCGCCTTCCGGTCTTCCGTCAAGTTAGTGCCATACCGATCGCCCGCGTGTCCGATATTACTGTTTCCCGGTTGGGAAGTGTCGAAGGTCCAGCCGTTTCCGTCCGTCGCGTAACCCACTCTCGCCGGATCGTATTCCCGATTTCCCACCGTGAACTTACCTAGCCGGTATGGCAGCCGGCGCAGTTGACCCCGACCATTTCAAGGCCGGTGTGGCCCTTGTCGCGCGAGTGGACCGTAGTCAGGCCCACCGGCAGCCCGCGCGGATTTCGAGCGCTGGCGGCATCCGGGATGAAGCCGAAGCGTTCCAGATTCTCGAGAAACGGCTTGCCGGTTTTCACGCTCACCACGCTGGCCAGCAGTGCGTATGGCATCAACTCGCTGCCCTCGGCCAGATGGCGGAACTCGGCGCGCTCGTCGCCGGACCATCCGTTCCGGCTCCAGGTCACGGCCGCCGCGGAAGCGGAAAACGACGGCGGGGGCGCGGGTGGCTTCGACGCGCATCCCGGTAAGACCCCCCGTGAGAATCGACGCCCCAGCCAGCAAGGTCGGGCACGAAAACAGGCTCCGGCGCATGGGTCAATTATACGCCGGTATACTAAGGGTCACTTCCGCGCAAAATCGAGAGTGAAGACCGTGTCCTTCCCCTTCTTCCGCATCGTCCACACCTCGCTGAAGTGGCTGGCGTCCCGCAACCGCAGCACCATACGCCGCATGTGAGGATCGTCCCGCCCCAGATTGGTCGCGCCGGCAAACGAGAATACGAACTCGTCCTGGCTCGCCGCCGTCACACGCGCCTCCAGCCGCACCTGATTCCCTTCGGCGGTCAGCGCGCAGTAATGCGTCATCACGATGCGGCCGGCCGCCCGCGTGTACAGCGACACCTCGTTTTCCGCCGGCGTGCCGATGGTCTCCTCGATAGCCGTTCCTTTGGAGACCAACACCATCGTGCTGGTCAGCTTGCCGCCCGCCGGGCTATCCGCTTCCCAGGCGCCTGCCAGCCCTTGCAAGCGGCCGAAGGCGTCGGCGGAGGCGCTCTGCGCGAGGGCGAGTGGCGCAAATGCCGCTAGTCCCACGGCCACCAGCGCCGGCAGGCGAAAGCGCGTGTCGTACCTCACGCGAGTGCCCCTTGCAGCACGCGCGCGAGCACTTCGAAGCAGCCCAGCCAGCCGGTCCGGGTATCCTCGCGGATTTCGGCCATGGCGAGGCCCGTATGGGTGAGCACCATCTCGGTCGAGGCGCCGCGGTCGAACAGTTCCACCGTCACCAGCGACTCGCCGCCGAGTTGCTCGCCGGGCTTCGCCGGGACGCGCCTCCAGGACCACGTGAAAACCAGCCTTTCCGGCGGCCGCACCTCGCGGAATGTACCCTCGCCCACGTATTTGCCGTCCGGCAGCGGAATTTCCATCGCGTAACGGCCGCCCGGCCGCACGTCCAGCTCGACATATTTTGGATTGTGCGAGGGAACGTCCTTGCACATCCATTCTTCCAGTTGTTCGCGTTCGGTCCAGGCGGCCCAGACCCTTTCGCGCGAGGCTTGAAACACGCGGCGCAGTTGCAGCGGCGTCTCCGGACCTGCGGGTGAGTTCGTCATTTTTTGTTCTCCGGACTTTGCGTTTTTTCGAGATAAGCGGACAGGGCGTCGAATTGGTTTTCCCAAAATCGCCGGTATTGCGCGATCCATTCCGAAGCGCCCTGCATGGGCTGCGCCGCCAGCCTGCAGCGATGCACGCGGCCGTTCTTGTGGCGCACGATCAGGCGGGCGCCTTCCAGTACCCGCAGGTGTTTGGACACCGCGGGCAGCGACATCCGATAGGGCGCGGCCAGTTCGCCGACGGAGGTCTCGCGCTCGGCCAGCCGGGCCAGGATGCTGCGCCGCGTGGCATCGGACAGCGCCGCGAAAACGGTGTCCAGGCGGCGCTCCAAATGATTAACCATATGGTTTACTATAGCACTTCCCCGTGGCGCAGGCACGCGTGCCGGCCGCGACCGCACTCCTGCGGCCGCCGGCGCGCGGAGCGCGGCGCGGGCGACTTGCCTTTTCTCCACATTTCGAGTATCATCGAAATAGATTTCGACAAACATCGAAATGAAAAAACCTGCCAGTCCCGAACAGATCGCCCGCTACGCCGACATGTTCGGCGCGCTGGCCAACGATGCCCGCTTGCGCATCCTGCGCCTGCTGCTCTCAGCTCACCCGGACGGCATGATCGCCGGCGACATCCAGGCAGAGCTCGGCATACCCGGCTCCACACTTTCCCATCATCTGGAAAAGCTCCGCGGCGAAGACCTGGCCCGCGTGCGGCGGGACGGATCCTTTCTTTGGTACACGGCCAACGCCGAAGGTTTGCAAGAGATCCTGACATTCCTGTATGCCGAGTGCTGTACCCGGAACAAGGCGGTCGAGCCGGCGGCCATCATCCAACTCTGTAAGTGAGGACCACATGGAAATCAAAGAAATCGTCAAAGAAAAATACGGTCAGGCCGCCCTGCGCGTCGGCGCCGGCGGCAGTTCATGCTGCGGCGCCACGGCCGCGGTGGATGCCTGCGACCCGATCACCTCGCGGCTCTACGATGCCAACCAGACCGCCGGCCTTCCGGAGGAAGCCGTCAAGGCATCGCTGGGCTGCGGCAACCCTACGGCGCTGGCCGAGTTGAAAACCGGAGAAACAGTGCTCGATCTGGGCTCCGGCGGCGGCATCGACGTGCTGCTCTCCGCCCGCCGTGTTGGCCCGTCCGGCAAGGCCTACGGGCTCGACATGACGGATGAGATGCTGGCGCTCGCGCGCGAAAACCAGCGTAAAGCGGGCGTCGCCAACGTCGAATTCCTGAAGGGTGAGATCGAACACATCCCGCTGCCGGACAACTCCGTCGACGTTATAATTTCCAACTGCGTGATCAATCTCTCGGGCGACAAGGACAAAGTGCTCCGCGAAGCTTTCCGCGTGCTCAAGCCCGGCGGGCGCTTCGCCGTCTCCGACGTGGTGGTCCGCGGAGAAGTGCCGGCGGAGATCCGGCACAGCGTGGAATTGTGGATCGGTTGCGTCGCCGGCGCGCTCGGGGAATCCGACTATCGCGCCAAACTAACCGCGGCGGGCTTTGCGGGCGTCGGCATCGAACCCACCCGCATCCATTCCGTCGAAGATGCCCGGCAGTTCCTGGCCGGACAAGGTCTCGATGTCGACCGCATCGCGGCGCAGGTGGATGGCAAATTCATCAGCGCATTCATCCGCGCGGCGAAGCCGTTGCCAAAGGACTGCTGTGCTCCGTCGTGCTGCCGCTGAAGCCCTCGGAACCGCCTTCCTGCTGGCCGCGGTGATAGGCTCCGGCATTATGGGTGAGCGCCTCGCTGGCGGCAACGTGGCGATCGCTCTGCTGGCCAACACGCTGGCTACCGGCGCCATGTTGGTGGCGCTGATTCTGGCCTTCGGTCCAATTTCGGGAGCGCACTTCAATCCGGCCGTAACGCTCGCCGATGCCTCGCAAGGCGGGCTGGCCTGGCGTGAGGTGCCGGGTTATCTGGCCGCGCAGATCGCCGGCGCATTCGTTGGCGTAGCCGCGGCGCATGCCATGTTCGGCGAGCCTGTCTTCCGCGCGTCGCGCCACGCCAGACCGGGCGGCGCTCTGCTGTTCAGCGAGTTCGTCGCCACCTTCGGGCTGCTGGCAGTCATCTGGGGCTGTGCGCGGCTGCGCTCGTCCGCCGTCCCGTTCGCGGTGGGCGCTTACATCACCGGGGCGTACTGGTTCACGGCGTCGACTTCGTTCGCGAATCCCGCAGTCACCCTGGCGCGGTCGGCCAGCGATACGTTCGCGGGAATACGCCCCGCGGATGCGCCGGGCTTCGTCGCGGCGCAACTGGCCGGGGCGGCCGCGGCCACGCTCCTGTTCCGCTGGCTGGCGCCGCCCCAACCGCCGCAAGAGGAGCCGGCACGATGAGCGATAAGCAGCGCGTTCTCATTCTCTGTACCGGCAATTCCGCCCGCAGCCAGATGGCCGAAGGATTGTTACGGCATGCCGCCGGCGATCGCTTCGCAGTGGAAAGCGCCGGCACGCGCCCCAGCCACGTCCGGCCAGAAGCCATCGCGGTGATGCGGGAACTGGGGATCGATATCTCTTGCCATCGCTCGAAATCCGTGGACGAGTTCGCCGGCCGGCATTTCGACTACGTGCTGACCGTCTGCGATAACGCGCGCGAAACCTGTCCGATCTATCCCGGACATGCGAATCGTCTGCATCGCAGCTTCGACGATCCGGCCGCCGTCGAGGGCGATGAACGGCAACGGCTAGCGGCATTCCGGCGCGTGCGCGATGAGATCCGCGGCTACTTGCGCGGATTTCCGCCGCCGGTTTTTCGATGAATGGGGCAGGCTCGTAGCCCAATGCCGCTTCTTGATTGGCATTTCGTTGGTACCCTCGTGGCGCACGCCCCCGGCGTGCCGTGTCGGCACTTCTGCCGACACAGGCGAGCTACGCTCGCCCAAGCCGGCTAAAAGCCGGCTGCGGGCATAATTGCCCGCCCTCCACTTTACGCAGAATCGAGTTTCATTGAAAACTAAGCGGCATTGCGGCTCGGAGCCAATGCGGGACTCGCAGGCCCGCTGAAAGGCCACAGCCAAATGCGCCGCACGTCCCTTCTCATCCGCCACAAGCTACCCGGAACCCATAGTCCGCATAGCAAAACTCCGGCGGAATGCTGCTGCGCGCCGCGCAACGCGCAATCTTGATCTGGTGCCGCCACGCGCCTCCCCGCGACGCGCGGCGTGTCCCCGTTTCCGGCCCTTGCGGATTGTCGACGGGCGAAACGGTGTAGTAAGCGGGATCGTACCAATCCGAGCACCATTCATGCACGTTCTCGCACATATCGTAAAGGCCGAACCCATTGGGCGCGGCCGTGCCCGCCGGCTCAGGTGCGTGTGCCCAGCGCGCGTGATAGTCGGGCCGCGCGAACACCGGCGCGTTGCCCCAAGGATAAACCTGCTGCTCCAACCCGCCGCGCGCCGCGAATTCCCACTCCGCCTCCGTAGGCAAACGGTAGCCTGAAAGCCACGCACAATACGCTGCCGCATCGAACCAACTCACCCCCACCACGGGCTGCGCGGGATCGGCAAACTCCTTCCGCAAACGGAACGGCGGCATGCCGTGGCCCGTGGCGCGCCGAAACTCGTCGTACTCGGCGTTGGTCACCTGGCACCGGCCCAGGCGAAACGGCGCAACCGAAACCCGATGCACCGGACGCTCTTCATCGCGCCCATCGGCCTGGCCCATCGCAAACTCACCGCCGGGAATCGGGATCAGATCGGGCGTCATCCGCGCGCCCGCGGCTTCTTGGCTCGCCGTTTGGGCTCCGGCTCCACAATCGAGAACTGCAGCTTGCGCTCCGCCGCATCCACGCGATCGAGCGCCACCCGCACCTTGTCGCCGATCGAAAACTCCCTGCGCGTGCGCTGCCCCACGATCTTGCGCACATTCTCGTGGTACGTGTACCGGTCGCCCGGCAGCGTGTCGATCGGCACCAGCCCCTCGATGAACATCTCCTCCAGTTCCACGAACAGGCCGTACTTCGTGGCGCCGATCGCCAGCGCGCCGAACTCCTCGCCCAGCCGCGACTCCATGAATTTGACTTTCTTCCACTCCACCAGCTCGCGCTCGGCATCCGCGGCGCGCCGCTCCGATTGCGAGCACTCTTCCGCGATGGCCCGCAGCTCGGGCTCGGCCGGTCCCGCCTTTTGTCGCAAGGCGGCTTTCAACAGCCGGTGCACGATCAGGTCCGGATAACGCCGGATAGGCGATGTGAAATGCGTGTAGGCGTCCGCCGCCAGCGCGAAGTGCCCCGCATTGTCGGTGCTGTAGCGCGCCTGTTTCAGCGACCGCAGCATCAGATAGCTGAGAATCCGCTCCTCCGGTTTGCCTTCGATTTTGGCCACCAGCTTCTGATAATTCCGCGACGAAATGCCGCTGGCCTTCTCCGCCACCACAACGTCTTTCCGCACCTTGCGCCCGTCCCGCCGGTGGTCCGTGTAGCCGAACTTCTTCACCGGAATCGCGCCCACGCCCAGCGAATAACCAAAATGCGCCGCCACTTCATCGAACTCCATCACGCGCTTGGGATCGGGCAACTCGTGGATGCGGTAAATCGACGCTTCGAGCGCGGCCTGCAGATGCGCAGCCACGGCTTCATTGGCCGCCAGCATGAATTCCTCGATCAGCCGGTGCGCGATGTTGCGCGGCGCGCGAATCACGCCCGTCATCTCGCCGAACTCGTCGAATTCGATCAGCGGCTCCGGCAAATCGAAATCGATGGACCCGCGCCGCACCCGCTTGCGGTTCAAGATTAGCGCCAGCTCTTGCATCAGCTCGAACCGCGAGACCAACGGTGCGTAGCGCGCGCGCAAATCGGCGTCGCCTTCCAGCAGCCGGTGCACGTTGGTATAGGTCATGCGTTCGGCGCTGCGAATCACGCCCGGCGTGAACGCCTGACCGACCAAGTCTCCCTGATGGTCGAATTCCATCAGCGCGGAAAGCACCAGCCGGTCCGCCTGTGGTACCAGCGAACAGATGTTGGTGGAAAGCTCGAAGGGCAGCATGGGCACCGCGCGATCCGGGAAGTAGACGCTGGTGCCGCGCAGGCGCGCCTCCGCATCGATGGGGGAACCGGGGCGCACGTAATGGCTGACGTCGGCGATGTGTACGTCGAGCGCGTAGTTGCCGTTGGCCAGCCGGTCCACCCACACGGCATCGTCGAAATCGCGCGCCGTTTCGCCGTCGATGGTGACAATATCGTAGCCGCGGAAATCCTCGCGCCCTTCCAGTTCGCCGGCGGCGATGGCATCCGGAACCCGCTCGGCCTGCTCCACCACCTCGGGCGGAAACTGGTGCGGCAGGTGATGCTTGCGGATCACGATCTCGACATCGATGCCGAAATCGTCCGGATGGCCCAGAATCTCGATGACACGTCCGGCCGCGCGCCCGCCTTGTTCCGGAAATTCGAGCAATTCCACGTCGACGATCAGGCCATCCAGATCGGTGGGATCGGAAACCTGCAGCGGCGCCGCGCCGATGCGGTCGATCTGCCGTACACCCGCGGGAATCTCCATACCTTCCGGAATGTCGATCCACTGCTGGATGCGCCCGTCCTGCGGCACTACGTAATTGCCGCGGCGGCCCACCCGGAATTCGCCGACCACCGTCGGATGCGCGCGCTTCAGAACCTTGACGATTTCGCCGTCGGCGCGGCCGCCAGGCTCGATGCGCGCGATGCGCACCAGCACGCGGTCGCCATGCATGGCCTTCCGCGCGGAATCGGCCGGGATATAAACGTCTCCCTGGATGCCTTCCACCGGCCGCTCGGCGATCAGGAAGCCATAGCCGTCCCGGTGCATGTTCATGCGGCCGATGGCGAACTCGCGGCTGCGCGCGGTCGCCACGTAGTGGCCCGGCCGCGGTTCCACCAGATTGCCGCGCGCCAGCAGCCGCGCAACCGAGAGTTCCAGCTCTGCGCGCGTTGTGCCCTTGCCGCCGAGCTCGCGCACGAGCTGTTTGAAATTGCCCTTGGAGTGCGGCAAGCGCGTGATGTGGTCGAGCAGCGCCGCGTCGGTCATAAATTGATTGTATAGGTGGGACAGGCCCGCGGGCTTGTTCACTGGTAATCGAGCGTGATTTTGACAGGCGCCAGGGCTTTGGCCGCCGGCGCGCTGGCGGCCGCGCCCGCAGCAGTGGCCGGCGTAGCTTGCGCGAGGCGCGAGAGTTCCAGCAATAGTTCCAGTTTGGCCGGTCGATCGGATTGCAGGCCGCCCGTCGACGGCAGATCGTAGCGCTGGTCCTTCTCGACTTGTTGGCTCGCGACCAGGTTCCATCCGGCGCCCGGCTCACGCTGGAATAGACGGACGTTGCCATCCTCGGCAGGCTCGATTCGCAGCCGGACGGAATCGCCGGCGTGAAACACGGTGCCGGACGGCACCGGCGAGTAGGTGTCCCCATCGCCTCTCCGCAGCAGCGTATATTGGACCGCGGGCGTGGCCATGAAGGACCCCGCCGCGAATGCATTACGGGCGTGCATCAAAGACGCCGGCGGCATGGCCTGCGAATTGAGGCTGACGACCGGCGCGCCGGCCGCCTGGACCGCTGGCCGCACGTCCCCGCCCCCCCCGCCCCCTAGTTGGCCGCCCACACCGGCCGGCGCGGGGCGTGGCGCGGCGGGCGCGGGCTGCGCCGGGGGAGCGCCGATGGCGGTAGGCGCGGGCCATGGCGGCGCCTGTTCCGCCTTGCTCTCCAGCGCTCCAGCCAGCGTCTGCTTCAGCGTTTTCCGCACCGGTCGAGCGGTGGGCTCCGCTGCAACCGCCGCGGGCTTCACCGGCGTGGGAGGCGTCTGCGTGATCGCGTCCGCCACCAGCGCCTCTTGTTGAGCGGCATGCTTCGGCTGCCGCAGCGCCAGTCCGGCCACGATCAGCAGCACCGCCATCCCCCCCGCCATCGCCAGCACAGCCGGCCGCCGCAGCCACCGCCACCCGCGCGCCATCAGGGCCACGGGCGCCGGACCCAAGGCCTCCATCAACTGTTGCCGCGCGGCGGGATCCTGCAGCACCTCCCGCAGCGCCTGTTCCTTCGCCAGCGCATCGAAGAGTTCCTGATCCTCCAGCGCCGCTGCGTAAAGCGCCCGCCGCTCCGCTTCGCTGAGAGTATCGGTCGCATAGCCGCCCAGCAGCTTTTGAATATCCTCGCGGCTCATTTCTTCTCCCAGTCCCCGCCCATGAGTTCGAGCAACTGTTGCCGGCAGCGATAGTCCCACGTGTAAACCGTGTTGATCGACCCGGCGCCCATGCTCTTTTGGATCTCGCCGAAGTTCCGGCCCTGCAATTTCAGGCGCAGCAATTCGCGGCAGCGATCGCCCAATTGCCCTACCGCCCTCGTCAGACGCTCCAGCATCAGCTTGCGCTCCACCAGCGCTTCCGGATTGGCATCCAGGTCGGGCAATTGGATGTCGGTGACGGAAACTTGCGTGTATTCGCCGTGACGTTGCGATTTGCGGCGCAGGCTCATGATCTTGAACCTCGCGATTTGGAGAGCCAGCGGAACCAGTTCCTCCAGACGTTCCACCCGATGGTATTTCTCATGCAAAAGGATCAACACCTCTTGCGCCAGGTCTTCGGCAATATCCCCCTGTACATGAGATGCCGCGAAGGCCACGATCCTTTCACGCAGTTTGAGAAGGATCTGTTCTCGTTCCACTAGTTTACCGGATGATGATTCATGATACCAGCGAATGGTGGGGCCGGACTCCAGTCCTGCGGGCCGACGTCCACGTCGGCCTGGGTGAGTCCAGCCAGGGCTGATTTCGTTACGCGCGGAGCGGGTCCTGGAGGACCCGCGCACGGTCGAAAACCCACTGCGTTTCTACATTCTGTCCGCCGCCGTGGGGCAGGCTCGCAGCCTGCGCGGGCCTCGCAGCCCCGCTCTTCGGCGAGCGAAGCTCGCCCTCGGCGGCGCATGGCGCCGCCCCACGCCCCATCCTGACAGGACTGGAGTCCTGCCCCACTTCGCATCCGGCATAAACTATTGGTTGATGCGTGCGATCCGGATCGGCCTTCCGCTGTTGTTGGCGCCCGCTATGGCGGCTGCCTCCTCTGCGTCTTTCTCCATCACCAATCTCGCCCCGGCCAGCAACCTGCTGCCGCCGGGGACCGACAGCGTGACCGTCTCCTTCGACACCAGCCAATCCACCACCTGCGGCTGGTCTTTGCTGTTCGGCACGCCGCTCGGCTCCATGACGCCCTTCGAATCGCAGCCCGCCACCTCGCACCAGGGTCTGGTAACCGGCCTTTCCACCGACACCCGCGTGCTGAACGTGGTCTATATCCAATGCGCCGCCGATCCCGGTTATACCGGGTATCTGCAATACCGCGATGTGCCCGCGCGCAACGGGAATTTCCCGCGTATCGGCAGCATCTGGTCCGGTGGTTATGTGTACGATACGGTGCCGGCACAAGCGGAGAAGATTCAGTTGTTTCTGGGGCCGTTCATCGATCCTCCGGGCGCCACGACTATCCGAAATGCGGAGCCCACCGTGATCGTGATGCCCAGCTTCAACGCCACCGCCACCACGGACCCATCCGAGGTCGTTCCCGACGACTATTACCTGTTGGATGTAAATGGCAACAGGATTCAGAACTGGCCCACGCCGGGCGTTTATTTGCTGAATCTGACGAAGCCCGAAGTCGCCACTTACCTGGCGAACATGGCGTATCAGTATCTGGTCAATAACGCCCTGGCCTACGATGGAATCTTCTGGGACAACGTCTTCCTGTCGATTTCCTGGTACACCACCGACGTATACGGAAATCCGGTACAGATCGACGCCAATGGCGACGGCATCCCCGACGATCCGGCCACGCTCGACGCAGCCTGGCGCGCGGGGGTCGAGCTGGAGTTCCAGACTTTCCGCCAGCTCGCGCCGAGCGCTTATATGTCCGGACACCTCGGCCAGATTCCGCCCGATCCCACCGAACTGGCCTCTTTCAATGGCGACAGCCTGGTGTTCGACGCGGTCAATGTGCAGGAAGGCGTCTTGCCCTTCAGCGCACTCTGGCAGACTTACAACGATTGGTTCAGCGCCGGGCGCCAGCCGGCCATCGCCATGGTGCAGTCGTCTCCGCCGAATCAAATCGCATACGGCTACGGATTCAATCCGCAGCAAACCATGTTGCCGTCGACACTCGCATTTGCCCAGACCCGGTACCCCAACGTGCGCTTCGGACTGGCACTGGCGCTGATGAACGACGGCTTCTTCACCTTCGACCTGGGCGACACGGGCGGCGCCGTGAACTGGTGGTACGACGAATACGATTTCCCGCTCGGCGTCCCCATCGCGCCATATGCGCAACTCGGCTCGGTGAGCGGCCCGAATCTCATTTCGAACGGCAGCTTCGAACAAGGCCTCAACGGATGGTACCTGTTCGTCGAACAGGACGGTCAGGCAGCCGCCACTGCGACAATCGACACCAACGTTGCGGCCGTGGGCAATAACTCGCTGCTGGTCGGCGTCACTTCTCCCGATAGCCAGAACTGGAACGTCAATCTCTCGCAAGGCAACCTTCCCTTCACCGCCGGGACCAGTTATCAACTGCAGTTCTGGGCGCGCGCCAACCTCCCGGTCGCGATCACCGTCAACACCCAAGGCGGCGCGCCGGATTACCCAAACTATGGGCTTTACACGCAGGTGAGTCTCGCCACTACCTGGCAACTTTATACGCTGTCGTTCCAGGCGCCCACTACCGCCAACGACGGCAGCGTCCTGTTCAATCTCGGCCTCGCCGTGGCCAATATCTGGATCGATGGCGTACAACTTAACTCGGTCGAGCCGGGCGTTTATCGCCGCGATTACACTCTGGGCACGGTCCTTCTGAATGGATCGGCCTCGCCGCAAACCATTGCGCCCGGTCCCGGCTTCCAGCGGTTCACTGGCACGCAGGCGCCGCGCTACCAGTACATCGTCGACGACTCCAGCGCGGCCTTCACGGCCACCGGAGCATGGTACAGCGCCACTTACAACTCAGGTGGCGGAACTGCCAGCGGCGAGACCGTGAACGGGCCTTACTATCACGCGTGGGGCACCACTTGTAACGAGCTGGACTCCGGCCCGGGCAGCGCTGTATGGAACCTTGGCATAACCCAGGACGGCACTTACACGCTGGAAGTCTGGCTGCCCGCCGCGCCCTCGGCCTCCGGTTGGACAAAAAGCGCGACCTATGATGTGCTGGCCTCTGGCGCGGTCATCTTCTCCGCGACGCTCGACCAAAGCACCGCAATCGCGGGCGACCAGTGGCATCTGATTGCGCCTGCCCTGCACCTTACAGCGGCCAGTTCGCCGGCTCTTCGTATCGGCAACGGCGGTTCCGGCCCGCTGATCGCCGACGCGGTGTATGTCTACTCTTCCTCCCTGTATAACGATGGCTCGGCCGCGCCTTCCGTCACCCTCGCGCCGATGGACGGAATTCTTTTGCAGCGTACGCAACCGGCCGCCGCACCCGCATCGCGAGTGACTTCGGTGACGGACGCCGCCAGTTACGGCGCCGCCATCGCCCCCGGCGAATGGGTTTCGATATTCGGCACGGGCTTCGGCACGGCAACCCAAACCTGGACGGCAGGCGATTTCGTAAACGGCCAGTTGCCCACCTCGCTCGGTGGTGTGTCGGTGACTATCGATGGACAGCCTGCCTATATCTCTTATGTTAGTCCCGGCCAGATCAACGCTCTGATGCCGGCGGACGCCACGCTGGGACCCGTAACCGTGCAAGTGACTACGCCGCAGGGTCGGAGCTATCCGGGAACGGTGATGCTGCAGAGGCTCGCGCCGGAGTTGTTCACCTGGGCGCCCGGTAGCGTGACCTATGCCGCCGCCGAGCACGCCAACGGCGCGTTGGTCGGGCCAAGCCCATTGCAGCCCGCTGCCGTGGGCGAAGTCATTGAGTTATACGGTACCGGCTTGGGGCCGACTTCGCCGCCCACGCCCGTGTCTCAAGCTGCGTTTCCGCCTGCGATTCTAGCCGCGCCCGCGAACGTGACCATCGGCGGTGTGGCTGCGCAGGTGCAATGGGCGGGACTCATCGCGCCAGGGTTGTATCAGGTCAACGTGCAGGTCCCCGTCGTAGCGGCGGGCGACCAGCCCGTGACTGTCTCCATCGCCGGTTTCCAGAGCGCCGCGGGCGTGAATGTGTCCGTGGGAGGGAATTAAGACATATGGCCGACCCGGTAGTGGAAGCCTTGATCCTCGATCTGCTGGAGTGGCTGGCAAAGGGCGAGCGCAGCTACGAAGAAGTGATGAGTGCTTGGCGCACATCGTGCCCCCGGCTGCCGGTTTGGGAGGATGCCAACGATCGCGGGCTGGTCATGCGCGACGAAGCTACTATCCGCATCACCGCAGCGGGGCGTACCCTTCTGGAGCGGCGCAAGCGATGAAAGTATCTATACTCGACGATTACCACGATACCCTGCGCACGCTCGCCTGTTTCAGTAAGTTGGCGGATCACGATGTCACCGTGTGGAACGACCATGTGCGGGATCTCGATTCGCTCGCCGAGCGCCTGAAAGATACCGAAGCGCTGGTGCTGATCCGCGAGCGGACGCAAATTCGCGCGCCTCTGCTGGAGCGGTTGCCCAAGCTCAAGCTCATCAGCCAGCGCAGCGTCTATCCGCACATCGATATCGCCGCCTGCACGCGCCTGGGTGTGATGGTGTGTTCGAGCCTGCATGCCGGCACGCTGTCCTATGCCACCGCTGAACTGACTTGGGGTCTGATTCTTGCCGCCATGCGGCAGATCCCGCAACAGGTGGCCGCGCTCAGGGCGGGGAAGTGGCAGATCGGCGTCGGCCACACTCTTCGCGATAAGACCCTGGGAATTTACGGCTACGGCCGCATAGGGACCGTGGTAGCCGGATGGGGCAGGGCATTCGGCATGAACGTGATTGTATGGGCGCGCGCAGCCTCGCGTGCGAAGGCGCAAACCGATGGCTACACCCCGGCGCGCGGCAAAGAAGCGTTCTTCGAGGAGTGCGACGTCCTCTCCCTGCACATGCGCCTGGTGGACTCGACCCGCGGCATCGTGACCGCGGGCGATCTGGCGCGCATGCAACCCACGGCTCTCATCGTGAATACCAGCCGTGCGGGATTAATCGAGCCGGGCGCGCTGGTGGCAGCTCTGCAAGCGGGACGGCCGGGCATGGCCGCCGTCGACGTCTACGAACAAGAACCGGTCCTGGGCGGAAGTCACCCGCTGCTTACGCTGGACAATGTGGTGTGCACACCGCACATCGGATATGTTACCCGCGAAGAGTATGAGATCCAATTCAACGACATCTTCGACCAGGTCCACGCGTACGCTGCCGGCCATCCGATCAACGTAGTAAACCCCGAGGTGACTGCGCGCCTCTGATTTATTCCCCGGTGGTGTGCAGAACCAGAGTACCCTCGCCCTTTGCAGGATTAGATTGGCTATTTCAGTTGGGTAGCCTTCGTGGCGCACGCTCTCAGCGTGCCGTGTCGGCACTCCTGCCGACACAGGCTGAAGCCTGTGCTTGGGCGAGCTCCGCTCGCCGAAGAGCGGGTTCTGGAGAACCCGCCCAGGCCTGGAGGCCTGCCCCACCAAAAAGCCAATCGACAGTATCAGTAAGTGCCCAGCGTCACGCGCAGCACCTGCGGCGCGGAGCTGAAATTCAGACCCCAATCCGTCTGGTCGCCATTCCAGATGCGTATGGCCTTGAATGCACCGCCCTGGTAGGCGCCTTCTTCCACGCGCACGAACTCGCGCTGCTTGCCCGATGCCGCGTCGCTCACTCGAAAATCCACGCGGCAAAAGAAACCCGCTACCAGGAATTGGTTGTCCGCCAGTCGCGCGACCAAGGCGCGGCCCACCGGTTCGGCATTGCCCTTCGGATTATTGCCGAAGCCGAACTGCGGCACTCCATACGAAACCACGGCCTTCCACGGTCCGAACTCCAACGTCTGAGAATGCTCGTCTTTTTCTTCCACGGCGGTCTGCAGCTTGCCTTCGAAATTCAGACGCGCGATCTCGCGCATCATCGGCCCAATCAGCTTGTAGTTCAGCGCGAACGGAGCGAGCGCGTCTTCATTCAATCGCGCCGCGCCCAGCGGCGCGTTCGAGAAACCGGTGTAGTCCATGCCGAAGGGCGCATACCCGATCGCCCCATGCCCGAGCGCGGCGAAAAAGAAGCGCGCGTTCGCCGGCGAGTTGCCGGTCTCCGGCACAAACAGCGGGTTATCCGGGCGGCCGTAGAGCTTGAGAACCTTCAAATAGCGGGCGGGGTCGTCCTGATAAATGTCGGGCGCGAGCGCGTCGAGCGCGGGGGCCGCGGCCTTCCAGATCGGGATCACGTTGTCGGTGGGCCCGCCGCTTTCATAGCTGCCAGCCTTGCCGGGCGTCAAAGGATCGCGCAGCGCGGCGTTGGCGTAAAGCGGCAGCGCATACTCCGCTTTGCCCGCCGCCGCCACCTGCCCCACGAAGTGCGCCACCGACCAGGCGTGAAAGAACTCGTCGGCATCCGCCCCGAATACGGAAGGCCAATTTCCGGCCTCTTTGTGCAGCGAGGCCAGTAAATCAGCCGGCACGGGGCCTTCGAACGCCTTCTGCGCGTCGGGCGAATAATCGCGCACGCTGCCCCAGGCGCCCGCTTCATTTTCGACCTGCATCATGATCGCGGTGCGGCGCGCATCCACGGCCTTCAAGTGCCGCATCAGCGCGGCGAACGCCCGTTTATCGGCCGCCAGCGTGGCCGCCGCATGTGGCGACGGTGAATCCACTCGCCGGCCGTTCTCCCCGACGATGCGCGGGTAGCGCTCCGGATCGCGCTTCATCCACAGCGGCTCGTAATGCGAGCTGCCGTTCTTCCAGGTGCCGAACCACAGCAGGACCAGACGCACATGGTGCTCGCGCGCCTGGCTCAAGAGCGTATCCACCATCGAGTAGTCGAAGCGGCCCGGCTCCGGCTCGAACTGCTCCCAATAGACCGGTATCTCGACGGTGTTGGCATGCAGATATTCGACGGCGGGCCAGACCTTCGGCAGCATAGCCGGCCATGCGCTGGAGTTGTTCACCTGCGCTCCCAGCATCAGGTAGGGAGCGCCGTCCACCAACAAGGCATAGCGGCCTTCTTTTTGTACGATGCGCGGCAGCGGCGCCGGTTCGGTCTGCGCGCACAAAACGGCGGCCGACGCGACAAACAGCAATGCACAATTCATACGAAGTAACGGTAGCACGGGCTTCAGCCTGTGAACGGCAAGTATACGCTACACTGTCCCTTCCAGTGCTCCTCGACCTGAGCTCCATCCAAAAGCGGTTCGGCGGCGTGACGGCCCTGCGCGACGGCAACCTCCGCGTCGGTCCCGGCGAGGTGCACCTGCTCCTGGGCGAGAACGGCGCGGGCAAATCCACGCTGATGAAGATCGTGGCGGGCATGGAACATCGCGATGCCGGGCGCATGCTGTGGCAGGGGCGCGATGCCGCCTTCCGCACTCCCGCCGAAGCCGCCGCGGCAGGCATCGCCATGGTGCATCAGGAATCCCTGCTGGCGCCGCATCTGACCGTCGCGGAGAACATCTTCCTGGGACGCGAGCAGCGGCTTCCGTTCGGCTGGGTAAACCGGCGACGCATGATCGAGCAGGCGGCGCGCATGATCGAAGAGCACCACTTCCCGCTGCATGCGGATTGGCGCGTGGAGCGGCTCAGCCCGGCGGGCAAGCAATTGGTGGGCATCTGCCGCGCCATCCAGCACGGTTCCAGCCTGCTGATTTTCGATGAGCCCACGTCGTCGCTTTCCGGCGCGGAAACCGAAGAAGTCTTCCGCATCGTCCGTACGTTGCGCGCGCGCGGCATGGGGGTGATCTATATCACGCACCGGCTGGAGGAACTGCGCGCCATCGGCGACCGGGTCACCGTCCTGCGCGATGGCGCGACGGTCCACACCGGTCCGCTGGCGGAGGTTACCACGGATCGCATCATCCAACACATGGTGGGCCGCGAGATGGTGTCCATCTACCAACGGCAGCCGGTAGCGCCGGGCGCCGAACTGCTGCGCGTGGAAGGTCTCACCCGCCGCGGCGCGTTGCGCGACGTCTCGTTCACGCTGCGCGGGGGCGAGATCGTGGGGCTGGCCGGCTTGATCGGCGCGGGGCGAACGGAAACGTGCCGGGCTATCTTTGGCGTAGACCCCGTAGACTCGGGTGAGGTCTTTGTGGAAGGCCGCCCGGCGCGCATCCGATCGCCGCGCGAGGCCGTGGCGGCGGGGATCGCGCTGGTTACAGAGGACCGCCAGAAAACCGGCTTGGCCTTGCGGCTGCCCATCGCTTACAACATCACCGTGGCCAACCTGCGGGAAATCAGCCGGCTGGGCGTGCTCGACGGGCGGGCGCAGAACCGCGTGACGGCGGAATATATCGCGCGCCTGCGCATCCGCGCTTCTTCCGGGCGCCAGGCGGCCGGCCGCCTGAGCGGGGGCAATCAGCAGAAAGTCGTGATCGCCAAATGGCTGTTCCGCCGCGCGCGCGTGTTTCTGTTCGACGAGCCCACGCGCGGCATCGACGTGGGCGCCAAGGTCGAAGTATTCGAAGTCATGGACGAACTGGCGCGCGCCGGGGCCGCGGTCCTGATGGTGAGCTCAGAGATGCAGGAGTTGTTGCAGGTGGCCGACCGCATCCTGGTGATGCGGCAAGGGCGCATTAAGGCTGAATTGCCGGGACGCACCACGCAGGAGGAAATCATGCGCTTCGCCGCGCTCGATCGGGAGGGTGCGCCATGATGCAGAAGCTGCTGCCTTTCTTGAGCCTGATGGTTCTGTTCGTGGCGCTGGCGATCGCCTCGCCGCATTTCCTCACCGAGACGAATCTTTCGAGCGTGGTACGCCAGACGGCGGTGATCAACGTGATGTCGCTGGGCATGACAGTGATCATCATCGCCGGCGGCATCGATCTTTCGGTCGGCGCCATGCTGGCGATGTGCGGCGTCCTGGGCACCATGGCGATGGCGCACGGCATGCCTGCGCCGGCGGGCATCCTGGTGGGACTGGCGGCCGGATTATTCTGGGGAACGGTGAATGGCTTCCTAACTACGCGGCTGCGCATCGCGCCCTTCATCGTGACGCTGGGCACGCTGGGCATTATCCGGGGCCTGACCCTGATTATCACCAACGGCCTGCCGGTGACCCGCATCCCGCAGAGCTTCGCTTTTCTGGGCGAGGGCAACCTGCTGGGAGTGCCCTTCGTGCTGTGGGTGGTGGTGGTCTGTGCGCTGGCCACCCATGCGATTCTGGAACACACCCGCCTGGGCCGCTATGCCTTCTCCATCGGCAGCAATCCGGACGCGGCGGTCTACGCGGGAGTGCCGGTGGCGTTCGACACCACCGTGATCTATGCGCTGGGCGGCCTGCTGACCGGACTGGCGGGCATGATCGAAGCGTCGCGTCTGATGACCGGGCAGCCCTCAGCCGGCAATGGTTACGAACTGCAGGCCATAGCGGCGGTAGTGATCGGCGGCGGCAGCCTGCACGGCGGCGAGGGTAGCGTCGTCGGGACGCTGATTGGGGCGTTGATCATGGGCCTGCTCTCAAACGGCAGCGACCTGTTGGGCATATCGCCGTACCTGCAGCAGGCAATTATCGGCGGCGTGATCATTCTGGCCGTGACCGTCGACGAACTGCGGAAACGGCGCGCCCGCGAAGAGGTCTAGTGGGGCAGGCTCGCAGCCTGCGCGGGCCTCGCAGGCCCGCTCAAGCCGGCTGAAAGCCGGCCGCGGGCAGAATTGCCCGCGCTCCAATTCGAGAAACGTTACCGATTCGTGACAGACTCCAACGGCGGAGCTCCCGGCGAGCGCAGCGTCCGCACGTCCCGCATCGGTGGTTGCCCGAAGAAACGGCTGTATTCGCGATTGAATTGGCTGGCGCTTTCGTATCCGACTTCGAAGGCCGCACTTGCAGCGTCCAGACCGTCGATCAGCATGCGTCCGCGCGCCGTCTGCAAGCGCAGTTGTTTCTGATACTGAACCGGACTCATGGCGGTCAGCTCCCGGAAGTGGTGGTGCAGCGTGGACACGCCCATGCCCGCGATTTGTGCGAGATCTTCCACCCGTAGCGGCTTCGCGTAGTTCGCCCTGACCCACGCGATCGCCCTCGCGGTACGGTTGCTCTGATCTCCCAGCGTCGCGATCGCGCGCAGCCGCGCCCCCTCCGGTCCCCGCAGGATTCGGTAGACGATCTCGCGCTGAATGAGGCCGCTGAGAAACGGGATATCGCGCGGGGTGTCCACCAGGTCGATGAGCCTGCAGCATGCGCTGAGGAATTCCACTGTGGTCTCACCGGTCGCCATGGCCGGACTGTCCGACGGCGGCTCGGCGACCTGAATCTCCTCGTGGTTGAGAAGCTCCCGGACCACGGGCATTTCGAGTTTCAGCGACATCGCCAGACATGGCGCTTTCTCGCTGGCCTCGACGATCTGGCTGACGATCGGCAAATCGACCGACGTCAGCAGGTACCGCGACTCGCCGTAGAAGAAACTGGTTCGGCCGAGGTCTACCCGCTTTCGCCCTTGGGCGATCACGGTCACGCCCGGCTCGTAGGTCGCGGAACACGGAGCGGTCGGAGCCGTCCGCCGGTGCAGCGACACGCCGGGAATGTCCGTTGCCCGATTCTCCGCCGACCCCATGTACAAGGCAATCTTGCGAGCCAACTCGGCACGCAATTCGCGGGCTCGATCTAGCATCGGACTAGCGCCTTCACTGCCCTTTGTCATGCTCCGCATTTCGCTCTCCTCTGCCTCCAGGATAGCTTGCCGGAGTGCGTCCATGAACAGTTTTGCCTTGTTGCAAGAGAAATAGGCAATAAATCGGAAGGATCGGGATACCGCTTCCATGGCGCAAAATCCTATTCTGGAGATGAGGAAAACGGTTCCGAAGGAGAAACAATGCAGAAGCGCAAATTGGGAAAAAGCAACTTGGAAGTTTCAGCCCTCGGGTTGGGCTGCATGGGAATGAGCTTTTCTTACGGTCCGCCCAAAGACAAGCCGGAAATGATCGCGCTCATACGGGCGGCGGTCGAGCGCGGCGTCACATTCTTCGACACCGCGGAGGTCTACGGCCCGTTCTTGAACGAAGAACTCGTGGGCGAAGCTCTCGCTCCGCTCCGCGACCAGGTGGCCATTGCCACCAAATTCGGATTCGACCTCAGCCCGAATCTCGACCCCCGCGGCATGAAGGGTCTGCCGGGCCTGAACAGCAGGCCGGAGCACATCAAGCAGGCCGCCGAGGGCTCGCTCAAGCGGCTGAAGGTGGATGTCATCGACTTGTTCTATCAGCATCGCGTCGACCCGGACGTGCCGATTGAAGACGTAGCCGGCGCGGTGAAGGACCTGATCCGGGAAGGCAAGGTCAAGCATTTTGGCCTTTCCGAAGCGGGAGTGCAAACCATCCGCCGCGCGCACGCAGTGCAGCCGGTCACGGCCCTCCAGAACGAATACTCGCTGTGGTGGCGACGCCCTGAGGCCGAAGTGATACCCACTCTTGAGGAACTCGGAATCGGTTTTGTGGCCTACAGCCCGCTGGGCAAGGGCTTCCTCACGGGCAAGATCGACGAAAACTCGAAGTTCGACAGCACCGACTTCCGCAGCACCCTGCCGCGCTTCACGCCGGAGGCTCTCAAGGCCAATCAGGCCCTCATCGATCTGCTGGCCAGCATCGGGGAAAGGAAGAAGGCGACACCCGCTCAGATCGCACTTGCCTGGCTGCTGGCCCAGAAGCCCTGGATCGTACCGATCCCAGGCACCACCAAGCTACATCGCCTGGACGAAAACATCGGGGCATTGTCAGTCGAACTCACGCCCGCCGATCTCGGTGACATCGAGAGCGCCGCCTCAAAGATCACGGTGCAGGGCGCCCGGTACCCTGAAAAACTGGAGCAGATGACCGGCCGCTGAACGACCGCGCGAAGGAGTTCATGAAATGGAAATCAAAAGAGTTGGCTCGCAACCTTCCGTCAAGGGACCATCGGAGTGGTTCACTGGCACGGTACGTATCGATCCGCTTTTTCAGGCACCCGATCCGGCACTCGTGCAAGGCGCCAGTGTCACTTTCGAGCCGGGTGCGCGGACTGCATGGCATACGCATCCGCTCGGTCAGACTCTGATCGTCACGGCAGGCTGTGGCTGGGTTCAACGCGAAGGCGCACCCATCGCGGAGGTCCGGCCGGGTGACGTGGTCTGGTTCCCGCCCGGGGAGAAGCACTGGCACGGGGCCACGTCAACTACGGCCATGACGCACATCGCCATTCAGGAGAAGCTCGACGGCGAGGTTGTCGACTGGATGGAACAGGTCGGCGACGAACAATACAGGGCCTGATCGGGGCCGAGAGACAACCAACAGGAGCATCGATCCATGTACAACGCGAAGGCTTATTCCGCCGCCGGCGCGGCATCGCAGATGGCCGCCACCACCATCGCGCGTCGCGATCCAACCGAACACGACGTGCGCATCGAGATCCTATTCTGCGGCGTCTGCCACTCCGATCTGCACCAGGTCCGTAATGAGTGGAGCGGCGTGATGCCGACCGTGTACCCGTGCGTCCCAGGCCACGAGATCGTCGGCCGCGTCACCGGGACCGGGGCCGCAGTCACCGGGTTCAAGCCTGGCGACCTCGCCGCGGTCGGCTGCCTGGTGGATTCCGATCGCACCTGCCCGGAGTGTCGGGCTGGCCTCGAGCAGTTCTGCCGGAATGCGACCCTTACATACAACTCGCCCGATAAGCACCTAGGAGGCGTCACCTACGGCGGCTACTCGGATAGTGTCGTCGTCGATGAGCGCTTTGTCCTGCATGTTCCTTCCAACCTCGATCTTGCCGGAACCGCGCCGCTGCTCTGCGCTGGAATCACAACCTACTCGCCCATGCGCCACTGGGGCGTCGCAAAAGGCAAGAAAGCTGGCGTAGTGGGTCTTGGCGGACTGGGCCACATGGGTGTAAAGTTCGCGCACGCGCTCGGAGCTCACGTGGTCGTCTTCACCACCTCGCCCAACAAGAAGGAGGACGCGCTCCGGCTGGGCGCCGACGAAGTCGTCGTCTCCCGCAACGCCGATGAGATGCAAAAGCACGCCGGGAGCTTCGACTTCATCTTAGACGCGGTTTCGGCCGATCACGACATCGACGCCTACATCCAACTCCTCCGCCGCGATGGCAACATCACTCTGGTCGGCGCGCCTGAGAGGCCCCTCGCCGTCCCCGTGTTCGGTCTGATCTTCGGACGGCGCAGCCTGTCCGGCTCTCCCATCGGCGGTATCCCCGAGACGCAGGAGATGCTCGACTTTTGCAGCGCACATAACATCACCGCCGATGTCGAAGTCATCCCAATCCAGAAGGTCAACGAGGCGTACGAGAGACTGGTCAAGTCCGATGTGAAGTACCGCTTCTCGATCGATATGGCTTCTATCGCGTATAAGTAAATGGTCAATGAGCGGTTCGTGCTTAATGATCGGCGAAAATGCCTACTCAGGCAGGTTCTCCAGATCCGCCAGGTCCTTGGCCCGCCCGCTGGCCGCCTTGTTTTGCCGCAGGCGAGCCAGACCGATCACGGGAACCTCTATTTCCTCAATCCGGATCGTCTCTCTTTCGACGTAGCACGGTTCGAACTCGACTCCGGAGATAGAAGTGAGGATCTCAATCCGAATGGGTGGCAGTCCCATGCGAACCACGTTATTCCGCTCCAGAAAAAGGCCGGGGGCCAGCCCTACCGCCGCGAATCCGAACTCCCGAAGCGCGCAGTCGATTCTGGCGGCGTTTTCGGGACTAATTTTGACCCACACATCGAGGTCGTTCGTGGCCCTGATATGACCGTAGATGCCGACCGCGTACCCGCCAATCAACAGGTATTCAACGCGGTTCGAGTTGAGCGACTTCAAGAACTCTTTGAAGTCCCTCGCTAGCGCTGGTATAGCCATAGAAGGTCCTTCGCAAGAGTTCGAGCGCTCGCAGCCGCTCTTCGACCGGGCGGGACAACCAGTATTCAACCGCATCGTCCGGATCCGTCAAGTGGACGACGGAAAATTGTGTGCGGTCTAGCCGGAAGTCCTCGAGCCCATCCTCACTTGCCCTGCCCATGACTCAAGTTTACCGCCGAATCAAGGCGTACAGTGAGAGGCGTACAGTGAAAGCCAAGCCCCAAAACGATCACGGTGCGCTCGCGCGGCAGAACCACTTGCGGAAACGGCGCGGCCACGCGCACGCGTAACGCCGGACGCGGCCGGACGAGGTAGATGCGGGCGCTACCGCGGCGTGTGCCGGCGGTGCTTCCAATCGTAGATGGCCCAGGCCAGGATGGCGATCAAGCCCAAGGCGATCAACATTTCGGGGATATCCAACGGGCGCATAAGCATCCTCCCGATTGCGATTATACTCCAGCCTGAATGTAAAGTCTAGGTTAAGGTCCGATTATGCCAATATAGCGCCACCGGATCGATCGCGGCCTACACCGATTCTTCGAAATCGGCCTCGGGCCCGGGCAGCACGTCCTGATCGCCGGCCACCCAGACGTACAGCGTGGGCAGCAGGAAGATGTTCATCAGCATGGCGACCATCAGGCCTCCCACGATGACGATCGCGAACGGACGTTGGGAGTCGGAACCGATGGCGCGCGACATCGCCGCGGGCAGCAATCCCAGGGTGGCCACCAGGGTCGTCATCATGATGGGCCGGAGCCTCAGAACCGCGCCCTCGACCGCGGCGTCCATCACCGAATGGCCGCGCGCGCGAAGCTGGTTGATGTACTCCAGCATGATCACGCCGGTCTGCACGCAAACGCCGAAAAGCGCCAGGAAGCCGACTCCGGACGACACGCTGAAGTGCGTGCCGGTGATCAGCAGCGCCAATAGTCCGCCCAAAGGCGCCATCGCGATGTTCGCCAGCATCAGCGTGGCCCATTTGAATGAGTGGAACATCGTATACAGGATGATGAAGATCACCAGGATGGTAACCGGCAGTACGATCATCAGCCGCCTCTGGGAGCGCTGCTGGCTGGCATACTCACCCGCCCAATTGATGGTGTAGCCCTCCGGCAGCTTCACCTGCCGGCCCACATCCCGGATGGCTTCTTGCACGGTGCTGCCGAGGTCGCGGCCGCGCACGCTGTACTTGATGGCGACATAGCGGGAATTCGCCTCGCGATAGATCTCCGAGGCGCCATCCTTCACCTCGACTTTCGAAAGCTGCGCCAACGAGACGCGCTCGCCGGTGGGCGCCAGCAAACGAATGTTCTGGATGGCTTCCTTAGTGTCGCGATAGGGAGCCGTATATCGCGGCACCAGGTCGTAGCGCCGTTCGCCCTGCAAGACCTGGCTGACCGCATTGCCTCCCACCGCGGTCTGGATGGCGTCCTGTACGTCGGACACGTTGAGCCCATACCGGGCGGCCTGGTCCCGGTCCACCACAAAATTGAGATTGGGCTGGCCGATGACGCGAAACAGGCCCAAATCCTCGACGCCCTTGATGTTTCGCATCACGTTGACGATCTGATCGCCGGTTTGTTCGAGCTGCACCAGGTCCTCGCCGTATATCTTGATGGCCAGTTCGCCCTTCACGCCGCTTACGGCTTCTTCCATGTTATCCGCGATCGGCTGCGAGAAATTCCAGAGCACGCCGGGTATTTTCTCCAACTCGCGGTCCATCGCGGCGATCAGCTCAACCTTATTTTCCTTGAACACCGGCCGCCAAAGACCCTTGGGCTCCAAGTCGACGAAATATTCGGTGTTGAAAAAGCCCGTGGTATCGGTGCCATCGTCGGGACGTCCGACCTGCGAAACCACCTGCGTAACCTCCGGAAATGAGGCCAGAATGAGGCGCGCCTGCGTCATCAGCCGGTTGCCCTCGTCCGGGCCGGTGCTGGGAGCCAGCGTACCGCGCGCCCAAATGGCGCCTTCATCGAGGTGCGGCAGGAACTCGGAACCGATCAAGCCGCTGGAGCCCAGCCAGCCGGCCACCGCCATGCAAGCGCCCGCCACGCCCACCGTGACCCAGCGGGCGCGAATGGCCAGGCGCAGCGTTGCGCGATAGCGCCCTATCAGCCACGTCAGCGCCGGATTACGCCACTCGCGCGTGTTCTGGCCGAACGCCAAACTGGCCAATACGGGGGCCAGGACCATCGAAAACAGCAGCGCACCTAGCAACGCGAAGGCCACCGTCCAGGCCATCGGCTTGAACAGCCGGCCCTCTACGCTCTGCAGCGTGAAGATGGGCAGATACGCGGTGATGATAATCCCGATGGCGTAAAACACGGGCCGTTGCACTTCGTGGGCCGCCTCGCGAATGCGCTCCACCACGGGCCGCGGCGGGCCGCCCCGGTGTCCCAAATGCCGGACGATATTCTCCACCATCACCACCGCGCCGTCCACCACCATGCCGAAATCCAACGCGCCGAGGGATAACAGATTGGCGGGGATGTGGTTGAGGTCCAGGCAGATCGACGCGAACAAAAGCGAAAATGGAATCGTGATGGCGACAATCAGGGCGCCGCGGGCGTTCCCCAGAAACATGAAGAGGATAATCGCCACCAGAACGATCCCCTCCGTCAGGTTGTGCAAGACGGTATGGGTCGTATAGTGCACCAGATCGCTTCTATCGAGGAACGGAACCACTTTCACGCCCTTGGGAAGAATGTGCTCGTTCAGCTCTTTCACTTTCTCGTGAATGGCCTCCAGCGTGGCATCCGATTCCGCGCCTTTGCGCAGCAGCACGATGCCTTCTATCACGTCGTCGTTGTCGACGATCTTTCCATCCTTGCGGTGTATCGCATGGCCTATACGGCCCAGCCGGATCTTGGGCCCCTGCATCACCGTCGCGATATCTCGAATGTGAATGGGCGTGCCGTTTTGAGTCTTGAGGACGGTCTTTCCGATATCCTGTACGTTATCGAAGAGTCCCACGGAGCGCACGTTGATCTGTTGCAGGCCCTGCTGTATGAAACTGCCTCCCGCATTTACGTTATTGTTGGTTAGTTGCTGCTCCACATCGCCGATGTTCAGAGCGTATTCCACCAGTTTGTTGGGGTCGATGGCTACCTGGTATTCCCTGGTGATGCCTCCGAAGCTGCTGACATCCACCACATTTAGAACCGACTTGAATTGCTTCTCCAGAACCCAGTCTTCCAGAGCCTTCAATTCCATCAGGTCGTACTCGGGCTTGGCGCTCTGCAGCGAGTACCAGTAAATCTGGCCGACCGGACTGTAGTCCGAGCCGATCTGCGGCTGCAGGTTGTTGGGAAGGGCGACCTCCGACAGTCTTTCCAGCGCCTTCTGCCGGTTCCAATCGTTGTCCGAAGCGTCGTCGAAGATCAGCATCACACTGGAGAGTCCAAACAGCGAAGTGGAGCGCAGGTGCTCCAGGTGTGGCAGCCCGTTCATTACGATTTCAATCGGGATCGTGACCTGCTGCTCGACTTCTTCGGCCGCGCGGCCCGGCCATTGGGTGATGATCTGTACGTAGTTGTTAGCTACATCGGGGTATGCTTCGATGGGCAGATTCTTGAACGAAATAACGCCCCACGCAAATAGCAGGATGGCGAGAGCCACCACCAGCAGGCGGTTATTGAGCGAGAAATCGACGAGTCGGCGAATCATCGGCGTGTCGTGCGGCTAAGGTTATTTAAAAGTAACCACATTTGCCGATGGCGTATGCGCGCGGGCGTTCTTCACAATGGCCATAAACCGGTGCGCCAGCTCCAGTATCCATTCCGACTTGCGCAGGCGAATCGCTTCATTGGTGACCAACTCCTTGCCGACACCGATGGCGCTGGCGCCCGCGGTAATGTAGTGCCCGGCGGTATGCTGCTGTACGCCGCCTCCGGCGACCAGGCGGATCTGCGGCAAAGCCACTTTCAGCGCCCTGATATAGCTATCTCCGCCCAGCGGTGTGCAGGGAAACACCTTCACGAAATCGGCGCCCGCCTTCCATGCGCCGATGATCTCGGTGGGAGTCAACGCGCCCGGCAGCACCAGGACGCCTTCTTCCACGGCCAGCCCCACCACGCTCGCGTCCATTCCGGTGCTGGTAATGAACCGCGCGCCGGCTTCCACCGCGCGCCGCGCCGTATCCGCGTCCAGCACCGTTCCGGCGCCCACCACCATGTCCGGAAAGTCCCGCAACAGCGCCGAAATCAGATCCAGCGCGCCGGGCACCGTCATGGTAATCTCGGCGATGGTCAGTCCCGCCCGGTAAATCGATTCCGCGGCAAACCGCGCGTCCGCGGTGGAAGACAGGCGGACTGCGGGAATAATTCCGATCTCTTCAATGCGTGCCCGAACTTCTTCTTTAGTCATGTTTCACTGTATTATTGTTCCGCCGTGGCTTGCAAGACCAGCGCGTTCGAGACCACCTGTTGGCCCGGCCGGACGCCGGCCACGATCTCCTGCAAGTTGCCCGGCAGCATCTTGCCGCCGGTTACTTCCAGGCGCCGGAACTGCCCGCCGTCTACGGGGACGTAGACCCAGTCGCGGTCATGCAAATGCAGGACCGCCGGCGCCGGGACCGTGGCATGCGTCTCTTTCTTCAAACCGTGAAACGTGGATGTAACGAACATGCCAAGGCGCATCGATCCTTCCGGATTCGGCATTTCCAGCCGGACTTTGGCCGTGTGCAGGTTGGCATCCAACACGGGGCTGATGTTGCCGATGCGCCCCTTGAAAACCCGGTCCGGATAAGCGTTCAGCCTGACGTCCGCGTACTCATCGAGATGCACTTGCGAAAGGTCGTTCTCATATACATCGCAAAGCACCCATATATGCGAGAGATCCGAGATGGTGAATGGATTCGGAGAGGCCAATCCCTGTACGCCGGCGGCGGTGGTCACCTGTTGGTCGGTGATCACGCCCGCGGCGGGCGCGCGGACTTCTACAATCGCGGAGGGGCGATCCGGATCCGCGCCCAGCACGCGTAAGTGGTCGAGCGTGGTCTTGACCGTGACCTGCGCCTTCGTCGCGGTGTCCTGGGCCACTTCCAGATCTTTCTGCGCGATGGCGCCCTTGTCGAAAAGAATCTTGGAGCGGTCGAGTTGCGCCTTGGCCAAGGTTTGGTCGGCCAGCGCCTGCTCGTAATCCGAATATGCCCCGGCGATATCCGCGCTCTGCACTTTCATCAGGAGCTGACCCTTGGTAACGGTGTCCCCCAGCCGGGCAAGCACCTCGATGACGCGGCCGGATGCCAGCGTAATTACCGGAATGGTCCGCGATATATCGGGGCCAACCACGCCGGTGACGTTCAACTCGGGCGCCGCGCTAATCTGGCCCGCGGCGACCAGCGGGAATTTCGCGGGATCGTCCACCTTGAACAGGCCCGCGCTCTGGACGCGCTCGACCTGGGCGGGCGGCGGTGCTTCAGCCTTGGGGTCGCCCTTGCCTTGCGCGCTGCAGCCAGAGAGCGCCAGCACAAAAGCCAGGCCCAACGCCACGCTCAACGCCACGCACGCACTCGCGCGCGCCAACGCCACTTCATCGCGCCGTTTCATGGGATCACCTCGCGGCCCACCGCCAGATTCAATTGACTGGCTGCGCTCAAGTAGGACCCCACCAGGTTCAGATAACCCACTTGCACCGTGCGATAGTCTCTCTGCGCGTCCAGATAGTCGACTAACGAGGCTTGGCCATGTTGGTACGAAAATGCGATCGTATCGCGCACTTTGGCGGCGGTCCCCAGGTATTTAGTCTTGTACGGCCGTAGCAGAGTCACTGTATTGAGCATGGTGGCATAGGCGGAATCCACGTCGCTGAAAACTTGCGCTTGCGACGCGTCCCGCAGCCGCTCGTTGCGCGTCACGTCCACCAGAGTGCGCGCCTTCTCCCCTTGATTCCTATCGAAAATACGCAACGGGACGGTGACGCTCACCCCCACATACACCGGTATCGGTGGATTGCGGGCGAAGTCCATGCCGAACGTGGGATCGGTCGCCCCGTTCGCTACGGCCAGCTTGTAGTCGGTTTGCGCTTTATCGACCGATTGCACGGCGGCTTTCAAATCCGGCCGCTCTTCCATGGCGATGCGGCGCAGTTCCTCCGGATCCGGAATCCGCTCCGCGAAATCGAAAGGACCCTGCACATCGAACTGCTCGATCGGGGTCCGGTCGTTCAACAACTGCAGCAGTTGGATCTTCGCCGTGCGCAGGTTCACCTCCGCGGTCTGCAGATCGGACTCGTACTGCACGCGCTGCAGCTCCAGCCGGTCCAGATCCACGCGCGCGATATCCCCGGCCTTATAACGCTCCTGGCTGATGGACAGCTCGTGATCGAAGTAAACCAGATTTTCCCTCGCCAGTTCGCGCACCGCCTTGGCCTGCAAAGCTTGCACAAACGCGTTGCGCAGATTGAAAATCAAGTTCCGTTCCTGGTCCGCCAATTGCGATTGCGCGACGGCGGTGGCCTTTCGGGCGCTCTCCAGGCGCAACTCCCGCTTGTGCCCCCTTTCATGCAAATAGCTTCCCGAGACGAATGGCAGTGCCTCGGAAAACGGGCTGTACTTGTCGACGGGGTTCTTGGTGAAAGGGTTGATCTGATCCAGACTGACCGTGAGGTCCGGATTGGGACGCAAATAGGCGGTGATCTCCTCGTCCCGCGATTCGTCGATGCCGATGCGGGCCGCGCGCAAGGTGGGATTCGACCTTTCGAATTCTTCGCGCGCTTGTTGCCAAGTCATTGTTTTCCGCGCGGCCGTCTGCCCTAAGATTGTTTCGGCGCAGCAGGCCGCAAACAAGAGCCCGATTGCCAGCCGCCGCACAAGGCTCTGCACGTCATCCCCCTCACGCATTGATTGGGTGTCTTTGTCCAGGAGGAAGGTTACCATCTGCCGACGGAAAGACCGGAATCCTCTAAGGCGTACGATCACCCTACAGGCTTTTCTATCATAGCATTACGTGAATGGGCCCGTCTCGCCGCAGGTCTATCCTTCGGTCAGAAAGCTGCCTATCTTTCAGTTGTGCGCGCACGATTGGCATGACTTGTAACGATTGAAACCCCAGGTGTTAAAATCGGGCCAAATGCGCATTCGATATTTCCTGCCTTTGGCCCTCACCGCTTTCGCGGCGACCGTACCGGTAATCCAGTGGAAAACCGGCGACCGCCGCCGGCCTTTGCCCGCCGTGGTCACACCCGGCGAGCCGAGCACCCAGGAGCATGCCGGCACGGCGCCTTCCGATGCCGTGCAACTCTTCAGCGGGAAGGATCTTTCCGCGTGGCAGCAACGCGACGGCAAACCGATCGCCTGGAAACTGCGCGATGGCTACTTCGAGGTCGCGCCCGGTACCGGCGACATCGTCACCAAACAACCTTTCGGAGATTGCCAGTTGCACGTCGAGTGGGCTACGCCCAACCCGCCCCACGGAAAAGACCAGGAGCCGGGCAACAGCGGCGTGTACCTGCACTCGCTTTACGAAATTCAGGTGCTGGAATCCAACCGGAACAAAACCTATCCCGACGGCCAGGCTGGCGCGATCTATTGCCAATATCCGCCGCTGGTGAACCCCGCCCGCCCTCCAGGCGAGTGGCAGACGTACGACATTATCTTCCACGGTCCGCGGTTCTCGACCGACGCCAAACTGCTCGAACCGGCCACGATCACACTGCTCTTCAACGGCGTACTGGCGCAAGACCACGCCATGCCCACCGGACCCACGGATTATATGAAACGCCCGCCCTACAAGCCGACGCCCGCCAAGTTGCCGCTGCTGCTGCAGGACCACGGGCAGCCGGTTCGCTATCGCAACATCTGGATTCGGGAGTTAAAAGCGGCGGAGTAACATCTGGCTATGTGGGGCCGGCCCGCACCGCCATGGACCAGTTCGTAAGCCCGCTGCGGCACAGATATTCGAGCAACAGGATCATCTTGTGTTCCCGGTCGCTGGGTCCATGCGCGGGAGCGCGGCGCACCAGTTCAAACTGCGCGATGTCTTCGGCCAGTTCGCCGCGGCTGAGCCCGGAGCGCCCCACGGACTCCAGGACGCAGGCGCCCAGAAACTCCGCCACATACTGCAATTCGTCCGTGGAAAGGCCCGACAAAAATTTCCGCGCCTTCTTCTGAAAGCGCTGGTCGGCACATGCAGTGATGGCAGAAATCAAGGCCGTTCTCAACCCGGAACTCCTGGTCTCTAGGCGAACGTCGACATCTACGCTAACATCGGTGATGTTAATTATGGCGGAACGGAGCGCCGGACGCAAGGGGTTTAGCGGCGCGGTGAGGTACTATGAAGGCCATACATCGCGACGATGGAGCCGGTACGCGAGGAGTATCGGGGAGAGCGTTGACGCTCGCCGCCGGCCTGATGCTGGCGCCCTTGACTGCGTTGACGACCACCTTGATCCGAATTGGCCTGCCCGATCTTCGGGTAGTGGGTCAATTTGGTTTTGGAGGGCGGGCAATGCTGCCCGCAACCGGCTTTCAGCCGGCTTAGGCGAGCTACGCTCGCCTGCGCTGACAAGAGTGTCAGCGCGGCAGGCATAAGTGCCTGCGCCACGAGGGCCGATCCACTGAAAATGGCCAAACTCCAAGAGCCGGCTGCGGCCAAGATTGGCCGCCCTCCAAAACCAAATTGGGGGCGGTTGCCATAAGCTCGTTCCGCCTCCTTAAGACCTTCCAAAATCGATAAACCCGCGCTGCGGATCGGTGTTTAGCAGCTTCACGCGGATCTGGTCGCCCACATCCAACCCATGCTCGCCGCGCATCAATCGGCCCTCGACCGGCGGCGACAAGGCTCGCACGAACGTTCCCTTCGGCGTGACCCCGGTGACCACTGCCGGAAAGATTTCGCCGATGCGGGCATGCATCGCCACTGCGGCGATGCGTTTGCCCATGGCGCGCTCCACCTTGCGCTCGGCGTCTTCCCGCAATGTGCAGTTGCGTGCCACCGTGTCCAACTCGGCGTCCCCGTAGGGCGAAGGCTGCTTGGCGAGCACTGCTTTCACCAGCCGCTGCGTCACCAGGTCCGCGAAGCGGCGGTTAGGGGCCGTCGAATGCGTGTAGTCGTGCACCGCCAGGGCGAAGTGCCCGACCGCGGTGTCGCCGGGACGCTCCAGCACATACTCGCCCGGCCCCATCAGCTTCACCACCGCCAGCGAAAGATCGGCGTAATGCGCGGGGTCCTCGGCCCGCCGCTTCATCAGGTACTGGTTGAGCGCGCCCGAGTCCGGATCGCCCGGCAGCGTGTCGCCCGTGCGGGAGGCCAGTTCCACGATGCGATCCCAGCGCTCCGGAGTTTTCACCACCCGGCGAATGGAGGAGATGCGATTGTCGCGCAGCAGCCGCGCGATCACGCCATTGGCCGCCACCATAAAATCCTCGATCAACTGCGAGGCGCGATTGCGAAACCGCGGCTGGATGCCGGTCACGTGGCCATCGGACATCACCGCCTCGGTCTCCGTGCGGTCCAGGTCGAGCGCGCCCAGGCGGTGGCGTTGCGCGCGCAGGCTCTGAGCGGCTTCATCCTGCAAACGAAGCTGGGCCTGTAGATCCTGCGACGCGGCCACCTTCGCGGGGGCCGCGCCCTGCCCTTCCAGCCACGGCCCGACGGAACTATAGGCCAACTGCGCCGCGTTGCGCGTCACCGCGCGATACGCCGTGCCGTCCTGCACGGAACCGTCCGCGGCCACCGTCAGTTCAACCACCACGGAGAGCCGGTCGGCATGCTCGTTCAGCGACGTAAGATCCGTGGACAAGTCGTCCGGCAGCATGGGAAAATTCTTCACGCCGGTGTACACGGTGGTGCAATTGGCGGCGGCATGCGCGTCGATCGGCGTTTCCTTGGGTACGTCGTTATCCACGTCGGCGATACCGATGCGGATGCGGATCGCGCCGTTTGGAAGGCGTTCGGCGACTTCGATCTGGTCCAGGTCGCGGGAGGTATCGTTGTCGATCGACGACCAGAGCCGGCCGCGCAGATCGCGCACGGTGCCATCGGGGGCCGGCGGCGCGGGATGCGCGCGCAGGGCCGCGACCTGCTGTCGCGCCTCCCGTGAAAAGTCGGGGCTGAAACCCTCCGCGAGCATCTCCTCGCGCGCCAGGGCGGCAAGGTCGTAATGGTTGCCGTGGGGACTTGTCATGGGGCGGTTCACACGTCGTGGCGCAGCGTGCGCGAGAGCAACTGCCGCGCGCGGTCGAGCGCCTTCTGTTCGGCTTCTTCGCGCGTGGCGCCGGTGGTGCGCGCCAGCGCCGCGCCCGGCGAAACGTTATCGGCCTTGCAGTGATAGACATCGCCTAGTTTATAAGAGGTGAGTTTCACCTGCCATGGTTCCACGTCCACCTGGCGCTCGCTGTAATCTTCGGCATTCATAACCCACTATCTTACCCTTGTGGCGCCGGCACTCGGGCCTGACGCGCCGACTGTGGCCTTTTGGTGGGGCAGGCTCGCAGCCTGCGGCGGCCTTGTAGGCCGCCTGCCTCGAAGCTCTGCCGGGCTTGGTGGCATAGTCGTTAACCTGTGGAGGCGAGCTTCGCTCGCCAGGAGCGGGTTCTGGAGAACCCTCGCAGGACTGGAGTCCTGCCCCACCACGGCGCACAGAATGTAGAAACTCAAGAGCCGGCTGAAAGCCGGCTGCGGGCAGAATTGGCCGCCCTCCAACGCGGACTGGCGCCGTGCGGCGTTATACGATGGCTGCATGCATATCGTACACGTTCACATTCATGTCAAACCGGATTCCGTGGAAGCTTTCCGGCAAGCCACTATAGCCAATGCCCGGCAGAGCGTGAAAGAACCGGGCATCGCACGCTTCGACGTGTTGCAGCAGACGGACGACCCTACGCGCTTCGTGCTGACAGAGGTCTACCGGACCGCCGAAGCGCCCGCCCAGCACAGGGAAACCGTGCATTACAAGACTTGGCTGGACACCGCGGTGGAGATGATGGCCGAGCCGCGCACAAGGGCGACGTATGCCAACATCTTTCCGGACGATGCAGGCTGGTAAAGCGGCATGCGCTTCGAATTCGCGACGGCTACGCGGATCGTCTTCGGCCCGGGAACGTCGCGGGAAGTCGCCGCCGCGGCTGCGGAAATGGGACGGTGGGCATTGCTCGTCTCGCGCCGCTCCGCGGACGTCGCGCGATTGGAAATTGCGGGCGAGTTGCTTCCGGTACACGGCGAGCCGACCGTGGATCTGATCCGCCAGGGCGCCCAGCGTGCGCGCGACGCGGGCTGCGACATGGTGATCGGGCTAGGCGGCGGCAGCGCCATCGACGCGGGCAAAGCCATCGCGGCGCTGCTGGCCAACGGCGGCGATCCGTTGGATTATCTGGAAGTGGTGGGGCGGGGAAGACCGCTGACCCGCCCGTCGGCGCCGTTCATCGCCGTCCCGACCACTGCGGGCACCGGCGCGGAGGTTACCCGCAACGCGGTCCTGGCATCGCCCGAGCACCACGCCAAGGCCAGCCTGCGCAGTCCATACATGCTGCCGACGCTCGCGGTCGTCGACCCCGAGCTCACTCTGGAGCTGCCTCCCGCGCTCACCGCCAGCACGGGACTCGACGCGCTCACGCAGCTTATCGAGCCGTACGTCTCGTGCCGCGCGAATCCCATGACGGATCTTTACTGCGCGGAGGGCATGCGTCTGGCGGCATCCGCTCTGCGCCGCGCCTGGGGCGACGGGCATGATCTCGCCGCCCGCACCGATATGGCCTTCGCCAGCCTGCTGGGAGGCTTGGCGCTGGCCAACGCCGGGCTGGGGGCGGTACACGGATTCGCAGCGCCGTTGGGCGGGATGTTCCATGCGCCGCATGGCGCCCTCTGCGCCGCGCTACTGCCGCATGCCATGCTGGTGAACATCGCCGCGCTGCGCGCCGCGGCCCACAGCGCGGGGCTGCAGCGCTACACCACTGTCGCCCGCATCCTCACCGGCCGCGCGGACGCTACGCCCGAAGACGGCGCCGCATGGGTCGCCTCGCTGTGCCGCGATCTCGAAACCCCGCCGCTCCGCGCATACGGAGTGCGCGCATCCGACGCGCCTGCGCTGGCGGATCGCGCCGCCCGCGCCAGCAGTATGAAAGCCAATCCCATCGCGCTCACGCGCACGCAGTTGGAGGAGCTGCTCACCCGTGCCATCTGACCACCGCCCGCTCCTGGAACTGGAACGCGTCTGGGTGATGCGCGGCGGAAAAATCGTCCTGCGCGATGTCAGCCTGTGCATTGGCGTGGGCGAGCATGTCGCCATCCTGGGTCCCAACGGCTGCGGCAAATCCACCCTCATCAAAACCATCGCGCGGGAATGCTATCCGCTGGTGCGCGCGGGATCGCGCATGGCCCTGTTCGGACAGGAACGCTGGAATATCTTCGACCTCCGCCCGCTGCTGGGAGTCGTGTCGAACGACTGGATGGAGTTGTGCACGCGCGAGATCACCGGGCGCGAGGCGGTGCTTTCGGGCTTCTTCGGCAGCGTCGGGGTACAGCCATACCATCGCATCACGCCGGAAATCGAGCGCAAGACCGCGGAGATCCTGGCGCTGCTCGAGATCCCGCACCTGGCGGAGCGCACCGTCACGGAAATGTCGTCGGGGGAAGCGCGGCGCGTGTTGCTGGCACGCGCCCTGGTACACGATCCTCGCGCGCTGGTGCTCGACGAGCCCAGCAACAGCCTGGATGTTTTCGCGCAGCGCGAACTGCGCGGGATCATGCGCAAGCTGGCCCGCGCCGGCATCGGGATCGTCCTGGTGACCCATCACCTGGCCGATATCATCCCCGAAATCGATCGCGTGATTCTGATGCGCGAGGGCCGCATTGTGGCGGACGGGCGCAAACAGGATGTGCTCACCGCCGCGGCCCTGGCGAATTTATTCGGCCTGCCAGTGGATCTGACCCAGCGCGACGCGTATTATCATCTGTGGTAGCGCGACGTTACTTATCCGTCAACGCCGCCACGCCCGGCAATTCAATTCCCGCCAGAAATTCCAGGGATGCACCGCCGCCGGTCGAAATGTGCGAGATTTGATCGGCCACGCCTGCGGACTTGATGGCCTTTTCCGAGTCGCCGCCGCCCACTACCGACGTCGCGCCGGAAACCGCCACCGCCTTTGCCAGCGCCACCGTGCCCCGGTCGAAGGGCTTCTTTTCGAAGACGCCCATCGGGCCATTCCAGATCACGGTCTTGGCGGTGCGGATCACGTGCGAGAAATGATCGACCGTCAGTGGTCCGATGTCTACGCCGATCTTATCGTCCGGTATGGTGTCGACGACCTGGCTGTCCGCGTTCTCTTTGATCTCCGAAACCACCACGTGATCCACCGGCAGCACCAGCTTGTCTTTCAGTTGCACCAGCAGGTTCCGCGCCAGATCCAGCTTGTCGTCTTCCACCAGCGACTTGCCCACCGGCTCGCCTTGCGCCTTCATGAAGGTATAAGCCATGGCGCCGCCGATCAACAGCTTGTCCACGACTTTGCCCAGGTTCGCGATCACTTCGATCTTATCGGAAACCTTGGCGCCGCCCAGAATCGCCACGCACGGCCGCTGCGGATTTTTGGTCGCCATGGTCAGGTATTTCAACTCCTGCTCCATCAACAGCCCGGCCGCCGCTTGCGGCACGTAAGCAATCATGCCCACGGTGGAAGCGTGCGCGCGATGCGCCGAGCCGAACGCGTCGTTTACGTAAACGTCGCACAACGCCGCCAGCTTTTTCGAAAATTCCGGATCGTTTTTTTCCTCTTCCGCGTGGAAGCGCAGATTCTCCAGCAAGAGCACTTCGCCGGGCGCCGGTTTCATGGCTTCCACCTCGGGGCCGATGCAATCGGGCGCCATCTTCACCGGGCGGCCCAGCAATTCTTCCAGGCGCTTGGCCACCGGCCGCAGGCTCATTTCCGGATTGAACTTGCCCTTCGGACGGCCCAGGTGCGAGGCCAGAATGACGCCGGCCCCTTGCTCCAGCGCGTAGCGGATGGTCGGCAGCGACGATTTAATGCGCTTGTCGCTGGTGATCTCCTGGCCGCCGGGCGCCAAGGGAACATTGAAATCCACGCGGATAAAGACACGCTTATTCTTCAGATCGAGATCGCGAACGGATAGTTTAGGCATAAGAAGCTCTCAAAAGGGTTTAACACTTGAGATTAGCAGGAAACAACCGCCTGCATGAACCGTGGGGCAGGCTCGCAGCCTGCGCGGGCCTCGCAGGCCCGCTCTCCGGCGAGCGAAGCCCGCCCCGGCGGCGCTAAAGAGCCCCGCGGCGGCGCATGGCGCCGCCCCCACGTGGGGCCGCAGGCCCATCCTGACAGGACTGGAGTCCTGCACCCACATTAGAATTGTCTTGTGGCGCGCAAAGTCTCGTCCCTCGAGGAGCAACTCGACCGTTTGGCTGAACTGCGCGGCCAGCCGCCTTCGCCGGAGGGGCTCGCCGCAGTGGCCCAATACCTGGCCGGCAAATCGAATCTGGTGGCGGCCAAAGCTGCCCGCATCGCCGGCGAATGGCTGGCGGCGGAACTGGCGCCCCAACTGGTAGAGGCATTCGACCGATTCATGGTGAAGCCCGACACCACCGACAAACGCTGCGCGGCCAAGATCGAAATCCTCAAAGCGCTTTGCAAACTGGAGTATCCCTATCCGGCCGTTTTTCGCCGCGGCATCCAGCATATCCAGATGGAGCCCACATGGGGCGGCTCGGTGGACACCGCCGCCGAAGTGCGCGCGCTGGGCGCAATGGGGCTGGCGCAGACGAATTACACTGAAGCCCTGGAGGAAATCGTGCCGCTGCTGCTCGACCCCGAACGCGATGCGCGCATCGGCGCCGTGCGGGCCGTGGCGGCCTCCGGCCTTCCCGGTGGCGTGCTGTTGCTGCGCCTGAAAACGCTCAGCGGGGACGATCCCGAGGTTTTGGGGGAATGCTTCGCCGCCCTGTTGCGCGCCGATCCCGCGAAATCGCTGGAGTTCGTGGCGGAATTTCTCGACCATCGCGAAGAGGCCATCGCGGAAGCCGCCGCGCTCGCGCTGGGCGAGTCCCGGCTGGAGAGTGCATTTGCGGCGCTGCGCGACGCATCCCAGCAATTGCGGGCCCGTCCGCTGGGCCGCACGCTCTTGCTCGCCATGGCCTTGTTGAGGCGCGAGAATGCCATCGATTATTTGTTGGACCTGGTGCAGAATGGCGGAAGCCAGAACTCGGCCGATGCGGTGGAGGCCCTCGCCATGTACAAAGAAGATCCGAGCTTGCAGCAGAGGCTCGACCGCGCATTGCAGGCGCGGGATTGATGCAGTAAATCGATTTACCGAATTCACTCACGCCCCCCTCAGATAAATGAAACGGGCGATAAACAGCAGCGTGAGCGCGTACACCAGCCAGTTCACTTCGCGGAACTTGCCGCGCACGACCTTCAGCACCGTGTACGCGATGAACCCGAATGCCAGTCCGTTGGCGATGCTGAACGTCAGCGGGATGGCGAGCATGGTGAGGAATGCCGGAATGGAGATCTCGGGGTCCTTCCAGTCCACTTCGCCGATCGCGGTCATCATCAGGCTGCCCACTACGATCAAGGCCGGCGCGGTGGCGGCCGCTGGAATCGCGCCCACCACCGGCGCGACGAACAGGGCCACGATAAACATAGCGCCGGTGACCATGGCCGTCACGCCACTGCGGCCGCCGGCAGCCACTCCCGCGGCGCTCTCGATATAGCTCACCACTGTCGAGGTACCTGTGAGCGAGCCGACAATTGTAGCGGAAGCGTCGGCATACAGGATGCGATCCACGCGCGGGATCGTGTGGGCGTGGTTGAATAGGCCCGCGCTTGCCCACCGCCACCAGCGTTCCGATATTGTCGAACATATCGATGAACAGGAACACGAAAACGATCTCGAAGAAGCCCAGCCGTAGCGTCGCGCCTACATCCAGCTTCAGCATGGTGGCGGAGAGGTCCAGGAAGCTGTAAGGCTGCGGATTCCACGCCACCAGGCCCGTGGCGATTCCCACGATGGTAGTCAGCAGGATCCCGATCAGCATGGCCGCCGGCACCCGCCGGGCGAGCAGCGCGGAGGTCGCCAGCAAACCAAACACGGCCAGCAGCGTGTGCGGGTCGCGCACGTTGCCCAACGTCACCAAGGTGGCGGGATGCGGCACAATCAAGCCCGCGTTGTGGAATCCGATGAAGGCGATGAACAGGCCCACGCCCGCCGCCACGGCCGCATACAACTCGAACGGGATGGCCGCTACAATCAACTGCCGGATGCCGACCGCCGTCAGGATCAGGAAGGCCACCCCGGAGACAAACACCGCGCCCAAGGCCGCCTGCCAGGGAATCCCCATGCCCTTGACCACGGTATAAGTGAAGTAGGCGTTCAACCCCATGCCGGGCGCCAGCGCGATCGGATAGCGCGCCAGGATGCCCATCATGAAGCTGCCGAACGCCGCTGAAATGCAGGTAGCCGCGGTGACCGCCGCCAAGGGCATGCCGGCCTCGTGCAGGATCTGCGGATTTACCAGGACGATGTAAGCCATGGTGACGAAGGTGGTGAGGCCCGCCAGGATTTCCGTTTTCCAGTTTGTGCCGAGGCGCTGAAACTCGAAGTAAGCTTCCAGCCGGGCGAGGAAGGGCATCTCGGGAATATAGCATGCGCCCAGATCGGCTTGTGGGGAGCAATTCTGTCCATCTCCGGCAAGCCGCGATGCCAAGTGGGGCAGGACTCCAGTGCTGTCAGGTGGGGCGGCGCCATGCGCCGCCGAAGAGCGGGCCTGCGAGGCCCGCGCAGGCTGCGAGCCGGCTGCGAGCCTGCCCACGGCGGCGGACGGAATGTCGAAACGCAGTGGGTTTTCGACCGTGCGCGGGTCCTCCATGACGCGCTCTGCGCCTAACGAAATCGGCCCTAACTGGATTCACGCAGGCCGACGTGGACGCCGGCCCGCGGGACTGGAGTCCTGCCCCACGGGAAAACTGTGTGGCATTGGGCAATTCTGCCCGTGCTGGAGATGGGCTATTTCAATGGCGCGCCGCGTGGCGCACGCCCCCGCGTGCCGTGTCGGCACGCTTGCCGACCCAGGCGAGCTCAGCTCGCCTAGCGAAGCTAAAGCCCCGCGGCAGGCGAAACCGCCTGCCCCACCAAAAGGCCAAACTCCGGAAGCCGGTTTTCAGCCGGCTGCGGCCAGAATCGGCTGGGTTTGGCCTCCACAGCGGCGTAACGCGGTAGCATGTGGATAGAGGGATCGAATGTTCACTTGGATCTGCCCGCAGTGCGGGCGCGAGGTGCCCCCATCGTACGACGCATGCCCGGATTGCAAGGCCAAAGAAAAATCCGGCCAACTACCGGCGGAGCCGGCGCCGCAAGCTCCACCGCCCGGCCTGGACGGCGCCCCGGCAGTTGCCACGGCCATGCCCCCCGCGCCTCCCGTCTATACGCCTCCCGCGGTGGCCCCGCTGGCTGCCGCGCAGTATGCCGGCCCGCCGCCCCACGCCGGCCTGCCCACGTGGCTGCTGGCCATCCTCTTTGCATTCGCGTTCGTGGGTGTGGGCGCCGGCGCCTATTGGGCGATCGGCTATTTCCGCGGCGGCACGCAGGCGGCCTCCGCGCCGCTGGCGAGCGTCCCTGCGCAGACGCAGGCCAAACCGAGTCCCATGCAAAAGTACGTCGAAGTCGCCGGCATACGCTTCGTGGATTCGCCGCAGCATACGACTGAAGCGCGCTTTGTGGTCATCAACCATTCCGACGCGGATATCGCGGATCTGGCTGGTACGGTGAATATCTTCGGCCGCACCGCCAAGGCTGAAGAGGAGGCCGCCGGCACTTTCAGCTTCAAGATGGCATCGCTACGGCCCAACGAGTCAAAAGAAACGGTTGCGCCGCTCTCCACCAAGCTCAAGCCCTACGAGTTGCCGGATTGGACGAATCTCACCGCTCAAGTACAGATCACTTCGCCGCAGTAGCGCCCATGAGGATACCGGCCAGCGCTTTTTGCCGGTAATTGAAGATCTCCTGCAACTGCCTGCGCACGGCCAGCCGGTGCGCCAGCCTGCCCAGCGGCCCGAAAGGCAGCGCGTAATCCACGCGGTCGGAAACCAGCGCGCCGTATTCGGTGGGTCTGAAATCGTGCCGGTGATGCCAATAGGCATAAGGACCAGCCGCCTGCTCGTCCACGAAGAAGAAGGGCGGCTCGTACTCCGTGATGGCCGTCTTCCAGTTAAACGGCAAGCCCAGCCAGCGAATCCGATACTCGATTTCGGCGCCCTTGCGCATCTGAATAGGCGCTGGCGAAGCGATGCGGAAATTCAGCCACGCCGGCGTGATGCGCGCCAGATTGTGCGGATCCTCGAAGAAAGCGAAAGCCTCCCGCAGCGATACCGGCACGGACATCGAACACTCCAAGCGGTAGGTCTTCATGGCGATTACTCGATCCGCACGTCGTCGATCAGCAAATCGAACTTGCCCGGGGTGGGGCTGCCCAGGAACACACCCATCAGGCCGCGGCCATCGGCGCCCTTGAACGATGCGAGCGGGAAGGTGAACTGTTGCCACTGCGGGCCCGCCGTAAAGCTCTGCCCCACCGGCTCGTATCCGAAGCTCTGCGCGAAGATCATCACGGTATAGGACCTGCCTTCGCCTTTTGCCCAAAAAGATAGCGACTTCTTCCCGGACAGATCCACCGGGTCCATGCGCGCCTTTCCCGGCACGAACATGGCGCCCGACCAAAGCGTCTTCAAGCCGCTGGATACTACGTCGCCGGAAATATCCAGGCATCCGCTGCTGCCATGCGCGCCGCCGGACGCAATCTTCAGCGTGGCAGTGGATTTTCCGCCCATGGAGGCATCCGTCCACACGATCCAACCCGTCCCAAAACGGCTCTCCGGTTTCTCCTGCTCGAAGTCGCTGACCAGCCCGCTATCCGAAGCTTTTTCAAGCGCGGCGCGGTAGCTGGCGCGATCGGCCGCCACGCCGTCCTTCCACACCCCGGCGATGTCGCGCGTGGCCTTGATATCGCCCGTCGGATCGCCATTCACCAGCAGCAGATCCGCCCGCTTGCCCGGCGCGATCATGCCGCGATCGTCCAAATGGAAACTGCGCGCGGCTGCCGATGTGGCGCCGATCAACGCTTCGGTAGGCGTCAGCCCGGCATCTACCAGCAATTCCAGTTCGCGATGCTCGGTCGCGCCCGGCGCCGTTCCGGGATTCGGCACGTCGTCACCCACCAGCATCGGCACGCCCGCCGCCTTCAACTGTTTCACGGCCTCGAAAGATCCGGCGCAGCTCTGCTGGATGGGCAGCGTGAAGGCCTTCTTCAGATTGACAATGTCGGAAGGGCCGAGATACGGCGAAAGACGCGCGTCCGCCAACAGCGGCGCACCGCCGGCCGTGCCGCAAACGCTTTGCAAAACCGTCAGCGTGGGAACTACAAAGGCGTGGTGCGAGGCCACCAGGCGTCCGAAATCCGGATCGGACTTCGCCCCCACGAACAGGTGCGCCAGGCCGTCCGCGCCGGCATTGATGGCCTCCTCCGCATCCTGCAGCGTGCCGATGTGTACCACCGTCAGCTTGCCTCGCCTGTGCGCGGCCGCAATGGCGGCGGTCAACGTTTCTTCGCTCAGCGTAGGCCGGTGCCCGCCATACGCGGAGGCATCGTCCAAAATCAGCTTGATGTAATCCGACCCTTCCGCGATGCGCGCATCCACGAACGCCTGCGCCTGCGATGGATCGCTCAGGGTTGGAACCTTGATCGGATACTCCGTGCCATGTCCGCCTGGCGCGGTGATCAGGGTGCCCGCCGAATACAGATCCGCCCGATCCGAAGCCTGGCCCGCGCTCTGCTCCCTCCGCATTGCCGCCGCGAAGTGCACCTCGGTGAACATGTCCAGCACCGTGGTCACGCCGAACATGAGCTCCTGCCGCAACACCGCCCGCGTCCAGATATGTGCGTGCGCGTCGATGAGTCCGGGCAGCAGCGTCTTGCCGCCGCCGTCGATCGCCTGCGCGCCCTCCGGAATTGCGACGTTGGCACCCACCGTTTCGACGCGCCCGTCGCGTACCAACACATCGGCCTTGCGGATCACCCGCACGCCGTCGAATACGCGAATATCGCAAAAGAACAGCGGCGTGCCGGCGGGCAAAACCGGAATGGCTGCAATCAAGAATCCCAACGCGAGGAAAGTTCCGCGGAATGACATGCTATGCTACCAGCTTAACCTAGCCTGTGACCGCCAAAGTGAAACGTCCGAAGACCACCGCCGAGCGCCGCGCGCGCGTGGACCGGATTAGGCGCGGGCTGGACCGGATGTACCCCAACGTGACTTGCGCGCTCCACCACAGCAGTCCGTGGGAGCTGTTGGTGGCCACCATCCTCTCCGCGCAATGCACCGACAAACGGGTCAATGAAGTCACGCCCGGTTTGTTCGCGAAATATCCCACGCCGCGCGACTTCGCCGCGGTGCGCCCGGAGGTTCTGGCGCAGGATATTCGCAGTACGGGCTTCTTCAATAACAAGGCCAAATCCATCGTGGGCGCCGCCCAGAAGGTATTACGCGACTTCGGCGGCAAAGTTCCGCAAACGATGGAAGAGATGCTCTCGATTCCCGGCGCCGCCCGCAAGACCGCCAACGTGGTGCTGGGCACGGCGTATGAGATCGCCGTGGGAGTGGTCGTCGATACCCACGTCCAGCGCGTCTCCCGCCGGCTGGACTTGACCAAACAAACCGATCCGGTCAAGATCGAGCAAGACTTGATGAAGATCGTCCCGCGGGACCGCTGGATATTGTTCTCGCACCAAATCATCCACCATGGGCGCGCGCTCTGCCAGGCCCGCAAGCCGCGCTGCCCCGAGTGTCTTCTGGATCCCGTTTGCTACGCGAAAGATAAGACCAGCCAGTAACCGCTTAATTCACTTTTAACATTCCCTACTTACCCCAGCCGCGGCAGCTACCAGCGGCACAGTCAGCGCCTCGGACGCCGAAATCGGCCGGAAACTGACGCACGAGATTCGCATGTACCCGCGTTACTACAGCATCCTCGACAATATCGGTTTCTTCGTGGACAAGGGCCGCGTGGATCTACTCGGCGAAGTCAGCGAGCCGGTTAGGAAAACCGACCTGGGGCGGATCGCCCAGCGCGTACCGGGCGTCACCAGCTTGAGCAATGAGCTCAAAGCTCCGCCGCCGTCTCCCATGGATAACCGCCTTCGCCTGCAGGTGGCATGCAGACCGTTCCGCCAATTCACATCGTCGTGGAGAATGGCCAGGTGACTCTGGAAGGCGTAGTCGGTACCGACATGGAGAAGAACGCGTGGAAAATCCCAGCCATGAGAGCTAGTAGTGGGGCACCGTCGACCTCTTGTGGGGCGGGCAGAATTGCCCGCCCTCCAATTCCCGCTCCGTCACCCTGCATCAGCAACTGCGCAACTACGTCTTCGCAATGCGCCACATACCGGCGCACGAGTTCCCGCAGCGCAACCGGTTCCGCCACGCCGATGCGGCAGGGCGTATCCAATTTCTCCTCCGGAATGGGGGTCATCACGTACAGGATCGGCCGATTGAGCGATGCGCACAAGTCCACCAACACGTGCCAAGGCAGATCGTTGTACCCCTGGGCGGATAGGCAGGCATCTTCCGGATATCCATCGGCGGCGACTTTCGGCTCGGGGAGCGCGCGGGCGAACCACCTCTGGTGCACGGTTGCCCAATCGATCAAGTGGCCTAACGCTTCCTTGCGAGTCCACCCAGTGCGCTTCAAGCGCTCCGGACCCTTGTCCACGAGCTCGCTGGCGACCCCCAACATGCGTTGCAAATCCGCGGCGGCCTTCCCCAGCGGGCCGGCAACGACGCTCGCGGGCAGCGGAGCGGGGCTTTCCAGCGGAGGAGTCGTAACCGGCTGCGCCACCACCTCGCGATAGCCGGCGTACTCGATCCCGAAATCCCGGAGCAGGGCTGCGGCCGATTCAATATGCAGGATGCCAAGAGCCAGATGGCCGCAGTCGATATGCGCGTGTCCCAGTGCCTTGCTCTCTTCAGCGGCATAGTGCAAGGCACGCTTGCAGTCTCGGCTCAGGGGTAGATCCACGGACGTTGCCGTGGACTGCACAGGCTGCTCCACACGCTCCTCAATTCGTTTGCGGATCTGCTCGGCGGCGCCGATGGGTAGCCGTTTTCGCAGAGAGCGATCCTCGCGCAACAGGCCCAGCAGCAGATGCTCCGTCTCGATGTAGGGAGAACCAAACCGGCTGGCCTCAAAGCGGGCAAAAAAGACTGTGCGCCGCGCCCCGTTCGTGTAACGTTCAAACATGCGGATAGCCTTTTCTCAGTATGCCCCACCGAGGCGCGGACTGGTATAGTCTCAAGAGACCACCGATGAGACTCTTCCTGGGGGTGGACGGCGGACAATCCGGCACCACCGCGCTGATCGGCGATGAAACCGGACACGTGCTCGGCGCAGGCGGTGGCGGCCCCTGCAATCACGCTGGCGCCGCCGAGGGCCGCCACAAACTCGTGCGCGCCGTGAGCGACTCCGTGGCGGCGGCCTGCGCCGAGGCCGGCCTCGACCCGCGCGCCGTGCGCTTCTCGGCCGCCTGCTTCGGCATGAGCGGCGGCCCGGAAGATAAGCAAGCCATCCTACGCGGGATCCTTCCGGCCGACGTGGTGGTGGTGACAGACGATGCTTTCATCGCGCTGGCGGGGGCCACCGCCGGCGAACCCGGCATCGTCACCATAGCCGGCACGGGTTCCATCGCCTTCGGCCGCAATGCCGGCGGACGCACGGCGCGCACCGGCGGCTGGGGTTACATCTTCGGCGACGAGGGCGGTGGATTCGACATCGCGCGCCAGGCCTTGCGCGCCGCTCTGCGCGCCGAGCAAGGCTGGGGGCCGCCCACCGCGCTCTCGCGCGCGCTGCTCGACGCCACCGGCAGCGCGGACGTCAACGGCGCCTTGCATCGTTTCTACACGTCCGACTGGCCGCGGCCGCGCGTTGCGGCGCTGGCTCCTCTGGTGGACGAGGCGGCCATGGCGGGAGATGCGATCGCGTGTGAGATCCTGCACAACGCAGCGCAGCAACTCGCCATTCTGACCTCTGCGGTGCGCCAACAGCTTTGGCCGCCTGGCGAACCCACGCGCGTAGCCTGGATCGGCGGTGTATTCCGCAGCCGGATCCTTTTGGAACGCTATCGGTGCCTGATCGAGCTGGAGGACGGCAATCGCGCGGGTCCGCCGCGGTACGATCCAGCGGCGGGCGCGTTGATCGAGGCCTATCGCGTCGCGGGGCAGGTTGTCAGCCTGACCCGCTGAAGCCTTTGCGTGGGGCAGCGCCATGCGCTGCCCAGGCGAGCGAAGCTCGCCTCTCAAGTTTCGGGACCCTGGGGGGCGGGCTTGAGCCCGCGCGGGGCTTTAGCCCCGCTTAGTCGACCGCAGCTTGCACTGACCGGCTGAAGCCTGTCCCACCAGCGGCCATGCTACAATCTGGCGGAATGCGCCGAAGCTGGAACTCTCTCACCTGGGCCGGATTCGCAGTCACGCTCGTAGCGGCAATCAGCTACGTACCCATCTTTGTGCGCTTTCCCGCCACGCGCGATGTTCCGTGGGTCAATTTACTCCTTTTCCTGGTGGGCGGCGGGATGTCGCTGGCCGGACTCAAAAGAGCGTACGGCGAGTCCGAACGCTATAGCGGAAAAGTCAGTGGCGTAGTGCTTGGCGTGCTGGCCCTCACGCTTTTTGGTCTTTTCTGCTGGGTTAACTTCGTCTTCGCGCGGCGCGTGCCATCTTCGAGCGCCGCGCCGCAAGCCGGATATCCCGCGCCCGATTTCACCCTGCCGGACGCCGATGGCAAGCCGGTAGCCCTTTCTGAACTGCGCGGCGCGAACCGGGCGGTGCTTTTGATTTTTTATCGCGGCTATTGGTGACCATTTTGTAACTCCGAGTTACGGAGTTTCGAGCGGCACTTAGCCCAGTTCCGCGCGCGGGGCGTCCGCCTCGCGGCCATCAGCGTGGATTCCAACGCCGAGTCGCGCAAGCTCTGCCGGGACCAGGGTTATACCTTCCTTTTCCTGTCCGATCCCAAGGCGGAAGTGATTCGCCGCTATGGTGTGCTGCACGCCGGCGCGGGCGAAAACGGCCGGGATATCGCGCGGCCCGCCGAGTTCCTGGTGGATGCCTCGGGCGGCATCCGCTGGGTCAACCTGACCGACGACATCCGCGTGCGGGCCCGCCCCGAAATTGTGCTGCAGGCGATCGATGATCTGCAACTGCCAGCGAAGGAGTAAAACTACACACAGCCGCGCTGCCCGCGCGGCGCCCTAACGCCGCGGCACTTCGCTCATCAGCGCCTGCAGATTCCCGTCCACATCGCGGAAAAACGCCATCCACAAATCATGGTCCGGCATCGCGGCCAGCAGGTGCGGCGGACCCTCGAACACCACGCCGCGCGCCTGCAGCGTCGCCGCCACCGCCTGAATATCGCCCACCTTGAAATAGAAGATCGAACCGGGATGGTCGAACTCCGGCTTTTCGGGCACGGCCAGCATCAGCCGCACGCCGCCGCAATCGAAGAAGGCCATCTTCGGCCCGGCCTGGAAGAGGAACCGCAGGCCCAGCGTGTCGCGATAGAAGGCCACCGCGCGCTGGACATCGTGTACGTTGATGGAAGCCTGCCCGATGGTGGCGCTAGAGAGATCCGTATTTGCCATTCTTGCTCCTTCAGATTTTCATGCCCGTCCAGACAGCCTCGAACAGTCCCTTCCTGGCGTCCTTGGGCTTATCCGCTTGGAACGCCACGAACGAGAAACTGCCGTCGCCGCCGTAAGCGGTGGTAATATCCAAGCCGCGCGCGCCCGCGTCTCCAGCTTCGAAGTAATGGATATTATCGCGCGTGGCGGAGAGCGTGCTGATGCGGCGCGGCGCCACGATCTGGCTGCGGGTCTCGCGCATCAGGAACGGCGTGCGCGCGCCGGAGTCGAAGGCCGGCGCCGGGCCTTCGACTTCGAAGTGGCGGACGCGCGCCTCGCCTTCCATGCCCACCGTACATACGCTGGCTTGTGGATGGCAATGCGCGGGTAGAATCGCGCGCGGCGCCATGCGCCACTGAATCACGGCGAAGGGCACGCCGCGAAAGCTGGGTCCGAATTCGACCTTGGGGTCGAGACCGGCGAATGCGCCGAGCCTGGTATCGGGCGCGGCTTTGATGCGCACGGCCCAGGCGGCGATGCGGTTGAGATAGGCGTCCTGGCCGATCTCCGAGGCGTCGCGCGCAAATGCGGCGGCATCGGCGGGACATAGCCGGATGAAATCGTCCCAATCCAGGTGGGGCAGGACTCCAGTCCTGCGCGGGTCCTCCAGGACCCGCTCTTGGCCGCGTAGAGCCGCCGCCAGAGCCAGTGGAGCCCAGAGTATGGTGCGTCGTTCGATGGTCACGCCAGGCGCGAGTTCATCGCTATCCGGATTCGAGGTCATGCAGCCAGATTAAGCGACCGCGCCGGGGTTTACTTCTTGAATCCTGCTATTTTCGCGAAAAGCCCGTGGCGACACGCCAAAGCGTTTGCGGAACAGCCAACTGAACGATCCCAGGCTTTCAAATCCCACCGCTAAGCAGATGGCGGTGATGTCGTCGCCGGTGCGGGCCAGCAGGCGGCGGGCGGCCGCCAACCGCGTCTCCTGCAGAAACTGCATCGGGGTCCGCCCGAAGGCCAGCTTAAACATACGCTGAAAATGGAAGGGCGAGACGCCGGCCACGCGCGCGGCCGCGGCCACCGTGAGCGGCTGGTCGTAACAGGAGAGCAGAAAGTCGCGCCCGCGATAGAGGCGGCGATAGAGTTCCATGCGCGTAGTCGGCCGCAATCCAGGAAACGTCTCGGCTTCGCCGCGCACCTGGAAGCGAAGCGCAGCCAGGGATTGGGCCAGCGCATACATGCGGTCTTCGAGCCACGTTGCGGATGCCTGCGGGCCGCGCAGTCCGGCATCCAGACGCGCGAGCGCGCGGGCGACGGCGCCGGTCTTGGGATAGAGCCGCTCGCAGAAATCGATCGCGGGTGCGGCCCGATCGATATCGTCCAGGTCGGCGGCCACGGCAGCCTGTTCCAGGAAGCCGGACTGGAAGAACGGACACAGCGTCTCGGTCCGGATGCGCCCGTGGCCTTCGAATTCGAGCGAATAGCGCTGGCCGTCGTTGAGGATCAGGAACGCATCCGGGGTGAGCAGATAGTGGCCTTGCGGCGTGTGATAGCGGGCCGCGCCACGGACTACGGATTTAAGCGACAGCGTGGTGCGGTAGTCGTTGACTTCGTAGGTGGTTCCGCGGCCGTTCAGCACGGCGGAGCAATTAGGCAGTTCCCGGGCGCGCGGATTCAGGCGGAACCGGAAATCGGCCATGCAAGGTATTGTCGCATGGTTGGAAGATCCGCACCGCGACCTGAACGATCCTGCGCGCCGGCGATATGGCGGGCACTGGCGGGCTTTGGCGAGGTGCACCAATACCTCCGCCCGAGGTCGTCCTATCTTCCGGACTGTGGCCGCAGCAAGTAATAAGTGAACAGCGCTGCAAAGATCAGGTTCCCGATGCCGAACATAAGCAGCATTTGGAGCGGAAGGCCCGATGTGAGAAAGCCGAACAGGCTAATCACAAACGCCCAATACTTGAGTACGGTCCCGTAGACGAGCAACGTGCGATTCCGCCGGTAATCCCGCCAGACCGCAATGTACGCAGTTCCGAACAGCACGGCCGTGCCGCCAGCAAACATCCGAAACAGTTCCGGACCGGAATCGTTGAAGCGAATCAGTGGAGCGATGATCCGGAAAAGGAATAGAATCGTCACGCCACCGGCGATGTTGTAAATGGCGGCTAGAATTAGGGTCGTTTGCATGTTATAAGTCTAGCCAAATCAAGACCGCATGCCGCGGCTCCAATGCTGCTAGCTTGGTGTTTCGATGATTTCTTTCTCCAATATCAACAAGCAGTACGGCAAGCAATTAATTTTCGTGGACGCGTCCTTTCAGTTGAACCCCGGCGAGAAGGTCGGCCTGGTCGGCCCCAACGGCGCCGGTAAGACCACGCTCTTCCGCATGATCGTCCGCGAGGAATCTCCCGACGAGGGTGAGGTTTCGGTGCCCAAGAAGCTGACCATCGGCTACTTCCGCCAGGACGTGGAGGAAATGAAAGGACGGCCGGTGCTGGACGAAGCCATCGCCGGCAGTGGCCGCGTCGGCGATCTGCACCACGAACTGGAAGACCTGCACCAAGCCATGAACGATCCCGCGCGCGCCGCCGATATGGATCGCATTTTGGAACGCTTCGGCGAGGTGCAGGAGGAATACGAACATCTGGGCGGCTATGGGCTTGAGGCGCAAGCCCGCGAAGTGCTGCACGGCCTGGGCTTCGAGGACGACCAGATCGATGGCGATGCCGGAGCGTTGTCGGGCGGCTGGAAAATGCGCGTGGCGCTGGCGCGCGTGCTGCTGGGGCGGCCCGACGTGCTGCTGATGGACGAACCCACCAACCACCTGGACATTGAGTCCATCATCTGGCTGGAGCAGTTCCTGAAGTCATACCCCGGCGCCATTCTGATGACCTCGCACGACCGCGATTTTATGAACCGCATCGTGTCGAAAATCGCGGAAATCGACGCGGGCGAGATCGTTACGTACTCGGGCAACTACGATTTCTACGAGCGCGAGCGCGCCATCCGCGAGACCAACCAGCAGGCCGCCTTCGCGCGCCAGCAAGCCATGCTGGCCAAGGAACAGCGCTTCATCGACCGCTTCCGGACGCACGCGGCCAAGGCGGCGCAAGTGCAGAGCCGCATCAAGGCGCTGGACAAGATCGATAAGATCGAACTGCCCAAGAAACGCCAGGTGGTGAAGTTCGAGTTTCGCGCGCCGTCGCGGTCCGGCGACCAGGTGGCGGTGATCGAGGATCTGCACAAGAGCTACGGTTCGCGCATGATCTACGATGGGTTCAGTCTCACCATCCGGCGGGGCGAACGCTGGGCCGTGATGGGCCGCAACGGCGCGGGCAAGACCACGCTGCTGAAAATGATCGCAGGCGCCGGCACGCCCGACGCCGGAAGCGTGCGCCTGGGCGCCAGCCTCAACATGGGATACTTCGCGCAGCAGTCGCTCGACGTGCTTGACCCGGATCTGACTGTCATCGAACAGTTGCAGCAGGACTTCCCCCAGGACGGTCTGGGCGCGCTCCGTACGCTGGCCGGCGCGTTTCAGTTCTCGGGAGACGATGTGGACAAACGCATCAGGGCGCTCTCCGGCGGCGAGAAATCGCGGCTGGCTATGGCGCGGATGCTCTACAACCCGCCGAATTTCCTGGTGCTCGACGAGCCTACCAATCACCTGGATGTCGCCACAAAGGAGATGCTGGTGGATGCGCTAAAGGATTTCGAAGGCACCATGATCTTCGTGTCGCACGACCGCATGTTCCTGCGCGGCCTCGGCTCGCGTGTGCTGGAGTTGGGTGGGGCAAGCGGCAAGGACCGCCATCCCCGGGTTTATCCGGGGTCGTACGTCGAGTATGTGCAGGCGATCGGCTACGAAGCGCCTGGGGTCTATTCGTGAAGTGGAGCGGCGCCGTGCGCCGCCGGCTCCCTAATTCGTGATATCGCTGGTGCGGCTCTCCTCGCGGATCGCCATGTAAACCTCGTACCACTTCTTCTGCGCGGCGCTATCGGCGTACTTTTTCAGAGCCTCCTCGCTGGCGAACTCCATCACGATGACGTGGTCGTAGCCCTCCGGAAGCTGCTTCTTGATCGGCTTGGTCCAAACGTGCAGAATGCCGGGATACTCGGCAGGCAGCGCTTGAGCGCTCTTGATCGCCTTTTCGATCTGCGCCGGAGCAGCATCTTTCTTCCACTGGACCGAGATCACGTGGATCACCGTTTTCGGCGCAGTGTCGGCCCCGAATAAACCGGTCGCGAGCGTCATGGCCGCGGCGCAAGCCCCAAACAACATCGTGGTCATCGTTTCTCCTCACAGCATATTAAAACACACACCGTCGGACCGGACCGCCATCTCCACCAGTGGGGCAGGCTCGCAGCCTGCGCGGGCCTCGCAGGCCCGCTCTTCGGCGCGTCGAGCAAAGCTCGCCAGAGCCGGCTGAAAGCCGGCTGCGGGCAGAATTGCCCGCCCTCCAATTCGTGCAGAATCGATAACTGTGCCGAACGCAGGCTGCGCCTCCACGATCGGGCCCAGGCCCATGGACAGTCTGAAAACTGTCCCGGCGTTAGGCCCATTCCCAAAGGCTGTTCCGTAGAAGTTTCCATCCGTGGCCTGGATTAGCCCTGCATAGGGCGTGTAGCCGTTCGCGCAGTAAGATTGGGAGCAGAAAGTGTACAACCTAGCAAGCTTGCCCCCGGAGGTAATTTGAAAAATCGTGCCGGCGCCGCGACGGAGTTAGGGTTTGAGCCATCCGGGCACTCGAAGGCGCAGAAACTGTATACCGTACCTGCGTCGTAGCCACCGCCGCCGTATGTCGTCCCTTAGAAGTCGCCATTGGTGGCCGGGACGAGCGCCGCATACGGATTCACGCCGTCCGGACAATCGAATTGGGAGCAGAAGCTGTATAGCGTCGTCAGCGCGCCGCTGGCAACGACGCGGAAGACCGTTCCGCAGTCGCTGGCCTCGCCGGAATGAGTCGTCCCGTAGGAGTCGCCATTGGTGGCCGGGACGAGCGCCGCATACGGATTCACGCCGTCCGGACAATCGAATTGGGAGCAGAAGCTGTATAGCGTCGTCAGCGCGCCGCTGGC
>Ga0187871_10000122_pt1 | contig 70331 bp, 76 predicted proteins | sample June2016WEW_16_1_FD_132988 | JGI IMG/M metagenome (GOLD analysis project Ga0187871, IMG submission 132988) | Peatland microbial communities from SPRUCE experiment site at the Marcell Experimental Forest, Minnesota, USA - June2016WEW_16_10 | ecosystem: Environmental > Terrestrial > Soil >...
AGAACATTGGAGTTGGACAGAAGGAAACGAAGGGAACGAAGAGAGTTTTTCCAAATCATTCAGGATCTTTGTTGCCTTGGTTGTCTTCTGTAAAATCCTGTTCCCCGCCCGCTCGAATCCGTGTTTATCGGTGTGAATCCGTGGTTGAACTTTCTGTCCTGGTGACTTGGCGGTTACAAACCTTGCCGTTCAGCGCTCGGAATACAACCGGTTCATCTGGCGCAGGCGGTCGGCGAGTACTTTCATGACGTGGGTGGCGAAGTACGGGTTTTGCTGGATAAGAAAGTGGAACCGCCTTTGGTCCACCCTGGCCAGCCGCGCCGGGGCGCGGGCAACGGCGGTGGCGACGCGGGGTGATTTGTCGATGAGCGCCATTTCCCCGATAATGGCGCCGCGTTGGGAGTTTTCGACCACCTTGGCACCAATCATGATGTCCACCGTGCCTTCGAGCAAAACGAACATGGCGTCGCCCGGCTCGCCTTCCTTGAACAGCACGTCACCGGGCGCGAGCCGCACCATGTCGTCCTGCTGGGAGAACAAATCCGCCGGATTCATTTCAGCAGGAGAATAGGTGGCAGGGGGATGACTTCAAGTTACAAACCGGTGACAAACGGGTGACGGAAGCCGGGGTTTACCGCCAGGACGCCTGGGTTTTTAACCGCAGAGACGCAGAACAACAAAAAACCTGAACAGAAGAGAACGAAGGAAACGGAGATGTTTTTTCAAATCCGTCAGGGTCTTTGCTGCCTTGGTTGTCTTCTGTTAAAACCTCTGCCACCCGGCTTCCAGGTCGGTGAACGTTTTTTCAGGCGGTCATTGGTTGTGGGCCAGATTCTGGTGATCCTGAATAAATTTCTGAAGGGCCGGCCCGCCGCCCAGATACCCGATCGCGACACCCGCCGCCACACCCAAAACCACCAGGATCAATATCCAGGAAAGGATGGCCCGATAATAGTTCTTGCGCGATTCGTTCTCGCCGGAAAAGGCCCAGACGAGAATCATCAACAAACCAATCACCGGGATGGCAGTGACGAACAACATGCCCATCCAGGACCCGACGGATACGTAATTTCTATCTTCCTGCTTGCTGTTTATGCTCATAAAGTTTTATGGGCTTGGTGGCCCGATTTCTTTTTCAATCCGTTTCGGTTGTGGGAGCAGTCCCATGGGCAAACGACTTCTTTTTGGCATTCATCAGTCTCCGCAACGATGATTCTTTAGCAATCGGCGCGCCAAGTTTTTAACCGCCAAGCCGCCAAGAACGCAAAGCGGAGCGGACTTCTTTTAACCGTGAAATGCGCCAAATCCCCGGCAGATACTGAAAGCGGGAACCGGAGGCCGTTTCTTGTGCCTCAGAATGCCAAATTGTTTGTGTGTTTCGCGGTTAAAGATTTTTTGGGCGGAAAAATCCGTGGTGGCTGAAACCTCGGCGTCCTTGGCGTCGTGGCGGTTCATCAAATCCGCAATTAGCCCGCGTCAACGGGCGGGTGGCATTGCGATTGCGCCGGGCCGGGGCTGGGTTCACAGTGGCGCGGGAAAGGCCAATCATGCGTGAGTTCATTTGTCATGTGGATGCCGTGGACCGGATCACTTTTGTGGATGCGAGTTGGGTGGCGTTTGCCGCCGAGAATGGTTTGCCGGCCCTGACCGCGGAATCCGTGCAGGGCACTTCGTTGTGGAATTATATCTCCGAACTCGCCACCCAGGAGTTCTACCGGATTTTCATGAACAAGGTGCGCACGACAGGCCGGACGATGGTCGTGCCATTCCGCTGCGACGGGCCGGAGTGCCGGCGGTTCATGGAGATGACCATGGCCAGCCTGGGCGCGGGGGCCCTGGAGTTTCGCAGCCTGTTGCTGCGCGAGGAGGCGCGTCCCAAGGTGGAATTGCTCGATCCCCATTTTCCACGAACGGAGGAGTGGCTGACCGTGTGTGCGTGGTGCAAAAAAGTGGATGTCGCCGGGTGGGTGGAGGTGGAAGAAGCGGTGCGCCGGTTGCGGCTGTTTGATCGGGCGCGCCTGCCGCGTTTGACCCACGGGGTGTGCCCGGCCTGCCGGGAGGTGTTTGAAGCGGTGGTCCAATCCGCCTGACGCTTCGCCCCGCCGGTGGCAAGAGTTTCAGCTACGGATGAACTAAACCGCCAAACGCCAGGAATACAAAGAAAACTCTTCAAATTGCGAACCGCGCCAAATACGCGAACAGTTTAAAACAAAACATCTATCGCACGTTTAGTTTGTTTCGCCGCTAAAGCCTTGGCGTCCTTTGCGCCTTGACGGTTGAATCAGTCTTTCCAATCGAAGACGGTCTCGGCGTCGAGATATTTCCAGGACTTTCCCTTTTGGATGCGAGGGGTGGTGCGCCCGGTATAGGAGAGGATGCGGTGCGGGCCGTCCTTTTCCACCGTAAAAATCAGCGGGTTGACCAGGTGCGCCACCAGCCGGCTGACCGGTTCCATTTTGATGAGTTCCACTGTCCGGCCATTCCGCTCGGATTCCGCGGTCTTCACGAACCGAAACATAAAGGTCCGTTCCCATTCCAGGGAAACAAAACGGAACTTCACGGCGTCGCCCCGCATCAAGTCATCCCAGTGGGCCAGCAGGAACGGATACAGGGTGTCGTCCACCAGGGTGTCGGGTGGGAGGTCCTGGGCGTCGCCTTTGGGTGGATTCAGGCTGTGACCGTAACTGATCAAGAGCCGTTGCCGGGCCGGGTCCTTCGGGTCGGGCTCAATCCGGATGGCGCCGGAAACCCGGGCCTGGAATTCCTGCATCTCAAAGGAGACCAGTTGATTGGATTCGTAGAGCGCGTTTTCCACAGCGGCCACCGTCCCTTTGGTATCGAGGAATTGCCGTTCGACGTGGACGGTGGACCCGGAACGCGTGGCGGTCCGCCGGAAGGTGTAGAGAACCTTTTTTTGTCCCGACCCGATTTCGTAAAGGGTGCCGGTGAACAATGCAGGTTTGGCATAGTCATACGCTTCGGGCGTTACCGGGGGTGCGCTGTCGGCGGCAAAGCCTGCCGGAAGGACTGACAGCCAGAGCGTGAGCAGCACAAGCCGGCGCGCGGTTGAAATCAAATCGGCCACGGATAAACACAGATTACCACAGATTTTCACCAGGAGGGATTTTAAACCGCCAAGATGCGAAGGTCGCCAAGATTTTTAACTACAGAGCGCTGAGGACGCCGAGGTTTGGGCCACAGATGCACACAGATGAAACGCAGATAAAAAACATCTGTGTAAATCTGTGCCCATCTGTGGCTAAAAACCAGACTGGCCTGGTGGCCATACTATCAGATGGTTCAGACGTCCGTTCATATATTCGGTGTTTTTCGCGGTTTAAGGGCTGGCTCCGTTTTTGCTGTCATCAGACTGGCGACGAAGTTTTCGCCGTTGTTGTATTATGAGGCATCATGTTGTACCGGGAATTCTGGGTCTGCTGGTTTGGTTCACCTTTTCACCATCCGCCATCGCGGAACGCATCAATCAGGAGGGGCGCATCCTCGGACCGTTGCCGGTGGTGACCAATGCCATCCTGTTCAACACGTCGAACGCCGACGCCGTGGTTTCGGCCATGCAGATTTTCCCGGTGACCAATCCGTGGAACGAATGCATTTCCAACCGGCCGGTGCTGTCGAATTCCACCGCCATGATTGCCGAAATTGTCAAGGATCTGAATACCAACCGGGCGGTGTTGACGCCCGAGTTCGAGATGAACTTTGCGCTGGTGCCGGACAACCAGCCGCTGGTGCCGATCCAGTTCGTAACGTATGCGGGCGATTCGGACCTGAACGGCGGGACTTACCCGTACGGCCTGTATCCGATACCGACGAACATGCCGATTGAGAGCTGGCCGGTGGGGACCGGCGGCCAGACGCTGTATCAATGGCAGACCAACAGTGGCGGCGACCGGCATTCCATCGTCGTCCAGCCGGGCGCGGGATTTTCCTGGGAAACCTGGCAGGCACAACTGGTGGGCACCAACTGGCAGGCGGGCAACGGCGCTATTTTCAACCTGAACAGCAACGGCCTGCGACCGGATGGCCTGACTTCCGGCGACGCGGCGGGTTTCCCGATGTTTTCGGCGCTCGTGCGTTACGACGAAGCCGAGCGCGGCATGATCGAACACGCCTGCCGGCTGGTCGTAGCCAAATCGCTCAAGGCCTACATTTATCCGGCCACGCATTACGCGAGCAGCATCACGAACGGAAATTATCCGGCGATGGGTCAGCGGTTGCGATTGAAGGCGTCGTTTGTCATTCCGCCGGGCTGGTCGAAGGAGGAAAAGGCGGTGCTCGCCGGGTTGAAGAAATACGGTGCGATGGTGGCGGACAACGGGAATTACTTTTCAATTTCGGTGACGCCGGACGACCGCTGGCCGGCGAATTGTTTCAACGATTTGACCAGCATCAGCGCCACAAATTTCGAGGTCATCCAGACGACGGGACCGAACGAGGGACCGCGATCGCCGGGCGCGCCGGTGGCGATCGCCGGGCCGGACCAGACGGTGCCGGTGGGCGTGCCGGTGACCTTGCCGGGCGCGGTGGTTTTCAGCAACCCACCGCCAACGATTCAATGGACGATGTATTCCGGGCCGGGCACGGTGACGTTTGGCAACGTGGCGCTGACGAATACCACGGCGACATTCAGCGCGCCGGGGGTTTACACGCTGGAATTGAGCGCCGCCGACGGCGTGCACGCAGTGGCCTACGACGCGGCGGTGTACACGGCAACCAGCGCCATCAACCTGTCCATCACCCCGGCGGGGACGAATGTGACGCTGAGCTGGACGGGCGGCACGGCGCCGTTCGTGGTGCAGGAAACGTCCACGTTGCCGGCAGGTTCCTGGAATACGGTCGTAACGACCAACGCGCAAAGTGTGTCCCTGCCAGTGACGAATGCGACTGAATTTTTCCGGATACAAGGGCAGTGAAAATGGGGTCTGGGGTCTCGGGTCCTGGGGCTGGGAGCCGGGAAACACCAAACGCCTAACCGCAGAGACGCAGAGATTTTAGCCCCAGATACACGCAGATGTTCACGGATATTTTTATCTGCGTTTATCTGTGTCCATCTGCCTGTCCTCCATAGTCCCGCAATGCGGGACGGAGGAGGATGTCCGTCTGTGGCCCGGGAATTATTCTTTGCGGACTTCGCGCCCGAGCGGTTCAGCCCGGGCGGGGAGGCAATGGCTGGAGTCCGACAAACCGGCCGGCCGCGTTACAGGATGTTCCACCCGGTGCCATCGCTCATGAGTTTGTAGTTCGCGGGTGTCGTCGTCGTGATGGTGTTCGCGCCATCTATCATTTCAGTTCCGTTGGCCTTGATTGTGAGCGTGTTTGCGTCGGTGGAAATTTTCTTGATGTTGAGCAACTGGCCCCTGGCGCCGGCCGCCGGGGGCAGGGTGACGGTGAATCCGGCGGCGCTCGTGTCACAACGGATTAAAAAATCATTCGCCGTCGCGGTGTAGGCACCGGTTTTGGTCGTGACGTTGGCGAAAAGTCCCTTGGTGACCAGGGTGTTGGTGACGATGGCGTAATTGGCGGCGTTGGTGCCCGCGATGGAGAGCGTCTGGGCAATGCTGATGTTGCCGGAAGTGTTCAGGGTCAAATAGGCGGTCTCGTCAATGCCCAGGACAACCGGCAACACGGTGGCGCTACTGTAATGGACAGAGCCGAAATACACCCAATTCGTATTGATCCCGACCCGCGCAGTCGATATGGCGCCGTCGCCGGACAGGAAATCAGCGTTGCAAACATCGAACCAAGTGATGCCATTGTTGAAATATTGGTTGGGGGAACCGTTGGGCATCAGGTCAAAGGCCAGGACGGTGTTGGTGATGACCGGACGAAGCACGGGAACAGGAAAAGCCGGCAGGGCGTTTCTGGGCGAGAGGGTAAAGGCGTTGGAAGCCGTTCCCGAATCCACCGTCAAGGTGCTGCCGACGCTCACGCTGCCCGCCAGATTGACGGCCGTGGACTGGCCATTTGTCAGGGGAGGAACACGCAAGGCAGCATTGGGAATATTCGTCAGGCCCGCGCCGTTTCCAATGAAACCCGTCGCGGTAATGCTGCCGGCAAAATTTGGGCTGCTATTAAGCAGGGCCACGGTGGGAGGAAGGTTGCTCGCCGCCAACACACCGGAAACATTGCCGGCACTTTGGGCATAAAGGGAATAGGGCGCCGGGCTTAAAGGCTGGCGCGGAGACAGGGTGTTGAAGGCACCGGCTGAACCATTGGTGCGCACGCCGAGTTCCAACCAGTAGTCCGTTCCGTCAAATACCGGGCCAAAATCAACCAAGGTTGTAAACAGACCATTCGAAACCGAAACGCTGCTGTTCGTCAGGATGGCACCGACCGGGCTCCCGCCAGAGTTGGTTGAATAAAGGGCAAACCTTAGGTCATAGGACCCGTTCGCCGCGGCGCCGCCATCGGACAGGCGCCCTTGGTAGCTGAAAGCCGTGCTCTGGCCACATAAATCCAGTTGCCCTGCGGCGGCCAGCAAAAGGCCAAGTACTCCGGCAACAGTGATGGGGAATTGCTTTTTCATGCAGTGTCCATTGCATTAACGTTGTGCGAGTCAGGAATTGGTTTCTGCGCTCTCCCCCCAAGCCGGAAACCATGTTGGGCGGCGGCGGGAGTGTCAAGCGGCAACTTTTGCCGGTAGTGTCCTAATTTGAAATTCATTTTCATCTCAGCCAATCAGCTTTCGAACTCCGTAAATTATCCAATCAAGCATCGCGATGATAAATGAGTCCAATAACCAATCCGCGACGCTGAATTTACCAGTGTTTCCAGCCCTTAATATTTCCAGAAAGAATGCAGCAAATAAAATAAACACAAAATGAATCAGAATTGTCTTTTGTTTAGTGGTCATTTTTTGGCCTTTGAACCCGCCACAATCGAAGCCATGGTTGGGGAGTGTTCTAATTTGAAATTCGGATTACAATAATAACTCCCTAATTGGCTTAATGACTTTTTCAGCATCTTCCTTTTTTAACAAACTCCCAGCCCATTGGCCACACATGGATTGCCATAGAGCATCATTTCCAATATGCATTTTTTTAGCAACAGAAGGCACCCATTCATGGTGATCCTGAATGGTCATTGCCTTTTCACAGGCGTCTGATAATTCGGGAAAACTTCTAGTTATTGTCGCATCAAGCAAACTCCACCGATTTGCTTTCAGGGCCGCAAAGATTACCCTTTCAGGAGCGTCTCCACCGGGAAGTGCTATACAACCGGGGCTGATGGGCTGATCTCCGTCTAAAAACACCAATGTTGGACGGTTGAATCTCTTTGAAACCACCATTTGTCCCAAAGCCTGCCCTACGCTGGCGGCACCAAAAGATGTAATTTGTATGCGGTCTAAATAATCAGAGCCGAATTCAACAAGAATTTCCTCTAGCATTATTTTTGCCTTTTCATCCTCTACAAATATTTCGCATTCGGGATGCGGTTCATCATCCATTTTTGTCATTGCAAATTCTGGACTTACGCCAAAGACAACCGACTTTTGTTTTTCATTAAATAAGCCTTCTTTCGCGGTTGTCATGATATAACCACGCGCCTCCGGTGGAAGCTCTGCAAGAATGTAAGGCGAATGAGTTGTGAGGATAATTTGCCATTCTTTAATCCTGCATCTTTCGGCCAAATCGCGAATTAGCATTCGCTGTGCTCGCGGATGGAGGGATGTCTCCAATTCGTCAATTAGTATCAAGCTGTGTTGCGGAACATTTGTTTCAAGTTTTTGAAGAAGTTCGGTGACGGTTAGTTCGCCAGCACCTAAATGGAAGGCGGAAATTTCTTTGCCTTCAACTGACACAACCGGCACCGGCTTATTTCCGCCCCCAACAGACGTGAGGGCTTCCCTTCCAGAATCATATCGGCGAGTCATTATCTCTGATAGCTTTGAAACCGTTTCAGCCAAAAATGAACGCGCAGAATTTTCTTTAACCTTGGATTTGGCTATTTTCAAATATCCGGTCCTTTCCGATACCGGCTGTATTCTAGCGAGATCAATATATTCAACATTTCGCTTTGGCCGGTCTGGGTTTCCGCGCCACCTATCTGTGGGTTTTCTGACACTGCCAATCATGGATTTATCGCCCTGGCGGATGCGAAATTTAATGGCAGCTTTTTCAATTATATCCCAAGGCGTATCAGGAAAAAAGTCTGACGCGAACCATCGCTTTTTCTTACCAGCCGGAGGAACGGAATATACCGAAACTGCACTTTGAATAATCGTGCTTTTCCCTGAACCGTTCTCGCCACAAATGGCAATTATTGGGAACTTAAATTCAATTTTGAATCCAGACCAACCGCGTATGCCTTCAATTTGGAGTTCTTCCAAAAATTGTGGCCAAGAATTTCCAGTAATCCACTTATTTTGGAGAAGACGCATTTCAGTTTTCATATATTTTAGGCTCTTGAAGCGGCTTCGAGCCGTCCAAACGCGGCTCTACTCTAATACAAAGCCGCATATTGTCAATAATAGTATTAAAATAGTTGTTGCTATTTTCGCGATATGTGGCAGAATAAACCCGTCAGAGCCGCCTTAATGCGGCGCAAACGAGCAAATATAACCGTTTTATGGCAAATACACTGAAAACAGAGGCAAAAGCGCAGGCTGTGAGCCTGCTTTGCGAAGGCAACAGCATCCGCTCCGTGGAGCGCATCACGGGTATTCACCGCGATACTGTCATGCGGCTGGGCGTCCGTATCGGCGAGGGTTGCCAGTCCATTATGGACACCAAAATGCGTGGACTGAATTGCAAGCAAATCGAGATTGATGAAATTTGGGGATTCATCGGCGCGAAACGCAACAATGCCACCCGCGCCGGTGCTTATGGCGATGTCTGGACGTTTATTGCCTTGGATGCCGATACCAAGCTGATTCCGTCCTTCGTTGTCGGCAAGCGTGACGCCTATCACGCCAAGGCGTTCATTTCTGATTTGGCCGGACGCCTACAAAGGCGCGTTCAAGTTTCTTCCGATTCCCTGTCCGCGTATGCAGATGCAATGGAAAGGGGATTTGGCACTGAGGTAGATTACGGCCAGATTTCGAAAACCTACTCATTCGTCAACCTCACCCAAAATGCCGCTGGCCGATACAGTCCGGCGGAAGTGGTAAAAACTGAGAAGGCAATCATTAGCGGAATGCCGGACGTGAGCCGCATTTGCACGTCTCACGTTGAAAAGCAGAATCACACGCTGCGAATGCACTGCCGTAGGCTCACGCGCCTCACGAACGCTTTCAGTAAAAAGTTTGAAAACTTTCAGGCTGCGGTCGCGTTGAATTTCTGCTACTATAATTTCGTGAAAACCCATGGCACGATTCGCATGACGCCAGCGCAGGCCGCAGGCGTTGAATCTGGCGCGTGGACGGTCACGGAATTAGTAGAACGCTGTGGCGAATAAACAGGACTATCTAGCGCAAGTTCAGGTGGCAGTTGAGCACCTGCACCGTTGCGGTGCGGTTCACATTGAAACCGTGCCAGTCCATGAACTGTTTCGTGGAAAGACCGTTTGGCGGGGTGACGTTGAGGTTTTTGCCCTTATCGGTCACCCAAAAGCCAAACGCGCTTATGCGTGGAGCCATTTGGACGGTCCCAAGGATGAGCGCACGCGCTTCGTTGCCGTGCTGGAAATTCCACCGGTGGATTCGGCGCAAAAGGCCGTACAGGTTCAGATTGTGAAAGACGTAAAATCTCGAAAACCATGATATTCGGAACCCTGATCGCTATAGTTTGGTTCGCAAGTTCATCCTTCTTTCTCTTTGTCGTTTTAAGATTCGGAGACTACTATGGCAAAACAAAGAATCCTGCCAAATATTGGTGTTTGGTGGTATTTTATGCCGCAATGATTGCCTGCTCCTTGTGGATGTTAAAAATCAAGCTGGATGAGTATTTGATTTTGGCAAAATGGCCAAAACCGCCAAATTAGGACACTACCCTTTTGCCGGCCTTTCGGGCAGGATGAATCATATCCTGTAATCCTGTCCAGTGGTTTTGGGCCAGACGTCCGGCGTCACTCGCTTGGGCGCAGAGCAACGACAAGGGGGTGGCGGTTTCCTCAATCGTTTTTGAATCGATTGCCAATGCGGGCTGCGGCATGCTACGGGGTCTGAAACCGCCCGAAACAGTCAAACTCGCGTCCGCCGACCAGCGGTATGCCACCGGGGAGCTGGTCCGGCGACTGTTGGCGCTGGCGTGGCGGTTCCGGGCGGATTGTTTGTGGTCGTTGGTGTTGAGTCTGGTGTTGCTGTTGCTGGGCATCGCGGGGCTCAAGTTATTGGGCGTGGTGATCGACGTGATCCGGTTTGCGCTGGACCCGTCCCTGCCGCCGCCGGTGTATCCATTCGACTGGCAGCCGCCGGCAGCCTGGCCGGCCCTGCGGATTGTCACGGCGCTGTCGCTCGCGATTGTGGTCCAGGCGGTGTTGCGCGCCGCGTTCACCTACGCCTACAACATGGTGACGGCGCGGTTGACCCAGGGGGAAATCGTGCCGGAACTGCGCGCCCAACTTTACGCCAAACTGCAGCGCCTGAGCTTCCGCTTCTTTGATGTGCACGGCTCCAATTCCATTTTCAACCGGGTGACGGGTGACGTGCAGAACACGCGGCTGTTCGTGGACGGCGTGTTGTTGCAGGGGGCCACCATGATTCTGACGCTGGCGGCCTACGCGGTTTTCATGTGGCGCATCCAGCCGGCGTTGACGCTGGCGTGCCTTGGCGTGTCGCTGCCGTTGTGGTGGCTGGCGCAGTTTTATTCGGCGCGATTGCGCCCGGGCTATCTGCTCAATCGCGAACTGACGGACAAAATGGTCCTGTTGTTCAGCGAGACGGTGCGCGGCATGCAGACGGTGAAGGGCTTCGCCGCCGAACCGCACCAGGTCCGGCGGTTTGAGGAGGCGAACGACGAGGTATCGTCACAACAGCGCAAGATTTTCTGGGATTTGTCCGTGTTCACGCCGGGCACGCAGATGTTGTCGCAGTTGAGCCTGGTGATTTTGTTTGCCTACGGCGGGTGGCTGTACGTGCAGGGCAAAATCCCGCTCGGCAGCGGGCTGGTGGTGTTTGCCGGGTTGCTCCAGCAATTCACGGGACAGGTGGCGACGATCTCCACCATCGCGAATTCGGTGCAGCAAAGCCTGGCGGCGGCGCGGCGCGTGTTTGAAGTGCTGGACACGCCGCTGGACGTCCAAAACCAACCCGGCGCCCTACCGCCGGGGCGGCTTACGGGCCGGATGATTTTTGAAAACGTGACGTTCGGTTATCACGCCGACAAGCCGGTGCTGACCGGCGTGTCGTTCGAGGCGAAGCCGGGACAGGTCATCGGCATTTTTGGCCTGACGGGCGCGGGCAAGAGCACGTTGCTGGGGTTGGTTCCGCGGTTTTATGATCCGCAACGGGGTCGAATCCTCGCGGACGGAAGGGACGTGCGGGAGTTGGAACTGGACGCTTTCCGGCGGCAGATCGGGATTGTGTATCAGGAGACCTTTTTGTTTTCGAATACGGTGTCGGCGAACATTGCGTTCGGGCATCCGCACGCAACGATGGAGCAGATTGAGCGGGCGGCGCGCATCGCATCGGCGCATGAATTCATCACGGCGCTGCCACAGGGTTACGAGACGGTGCTGGGGGAATCGGGCGTGGATTTGTCGGGCGGCCAGCGCCAGCGGCTGGCCCTGGCGCGGGCGTTGTTGCTGCAACCGCCCATCCTAATCCTGGATGACCCGACGGCGTCGGTGGATGCGCGGACGGAGAATGAGATTGTGTCGGCCTTGCGCGAGGCGATGGCGGGGCGGACGACGTTTGTCGTGTCGAGCCGGCTAAGTTTGTTGCGCCGCGCGGATTTGATTCTGGTGCTGGAGAACGGGCGGTTGACACAGACCGGCACGCACGCGGAACTCGTGCATCGGCCCGGGCCGTATCACGAAACGGCGCTGTTGCAAATCATGGACCTGGATGAAGGACGGGGTGCAATTCCAGTGGGAACATCGAACACTGAACATTCAACATCGAACATCGAAATGGTTGACGGACGGGAATGAGCACACCAACAAACATAAAATCGCAGGCAGCCAGGGTCGCGCCGGACAGCCTTTCGGCGCGGGAAGCGCTGACGTTTTACAATCCGATGGAGGAGCGCGAGGCGGACAAGGCGCCGTTGCAACTGGCGCTCATCCGCCGGATTTTTCGCTATACCGGGCCCTATGCCGTCAGGCGGAACTGGCTGTTCCTGTTGACGTTCATCCGCGGTCTGCAGTTGCCGGCGCTGGCCTGGCTGATTGGCCGCACCATCACCGGCCCGATTGCGGGCCGGGATTTGCGGGGGATTTTCTGGTATGCGGCGGGTTATTTCGCCCTGGCCCTGGTCACGGTGGTGAACTTTCATTTCCGCCAGCGGTTCGCGCTCGAGCTGGGCGAGGCGGTGGTGCACGACATGCGGTCGGATTTGTTCCGCAAGCTGATGACGATGCCGATGTCGTTCTTCAACCTGACCAAGTTCGGGCGCATCATCAGCCGGCTGACGTCGGACATCGACAGTGTCCGCGCCGGGGTGCAGGACGTGGCGTTTGTGCTGGTGGTGCAATGCCTGCAGATGGCGGGGTCGGCGGCGCTCATGGCGTGGTACAACTGGAAACTGTTCTGCCTGATGGCCGTGCTGGCGCCGGTCATCTGGGTGGTGAACGAGAATTACCGGAAGGAGATGAGCCGCCGCCTGCGCAAGGTGCAGGAATCCTGGAGCCGCGTTTCCTCCACGCTGGCCGAGTCCGTGAGCGGCATCCGGGTGACGCAGGCGTTTGTGCGGCAGGACGTCAACGCCGGCTTTTTCCGCAAATTGATCAACGTGCATGGCGAGAACAACGTGGGCGTGGCCCAGGCCTCGGCGGTGTTCGTGCCGCTGTTGCAGTTGAAGAGCCAGTTGTTCCTCGGTGCGATGGCGTTGTTGAGCGCGTATGGGGCGTTGAGCTGGCACGGCTGGATGCACATGGAGGTGGGCGACCTGGTGATGTTCTTTTTCCTGGCCAACCTGTTCTTCGACCCGGTGCAGGTGATCGGCAATCAATTGAACCAGGCATTGATGGCGATGGCCGGGGCGGAACGGCTGTTTCGGATGCTGGACCAGAGGCCGGAATGGCAGGACGCGGCGGATGCGGGGCCATTGCCGGCCATCGCCGGGCGTGTGGAATTTCAGGCGGTGCATTTCGAATATCAGCCGGGCCGGCCGGTGCTCCGGGACATTTCGTTTCTGGCCGAGCCGGGTCAAACGGTGGCGCTGGTGGGGCACACTGGCGGCGGCAAGACGACGCTCGTCGGTTTGTTGCAGAAATTTTATCTGCCGAAGAGCGGATGCGTGCGGGTGGACGGCACGGACTTGAACAGGGTCACCAGTGATTCATTGCGGTCGCAGATGGGCAGCGTGCAGCAGAACAATTTCCTGTTTTCCGGCTCGGTGCTGGACAACATCCGGTTCGCCCGGCCGGGCGCGACGGAGGCCGACGTGCGGGCCACGCTGGCCGCGCTGGATTGCGCCGACCTGATCGATGCGCTGCCGCACGGATTGCATTCCCAGGTGGCCGAGCGCGGCGCGGCGTTGTCGTTCGGCCAGCGGCAACTGGTGTGTTTCGCCCGCGCGATGCTGGCGAACCCGCGCATTGTGGTGCTGGACGAGGCGACCAGCGCGATTGACACGGTCACGGAAGCGCGGTTGCAACGGGCGCTGGAAATTTTACTGCGCGGGCGGACGGCGTTCGTGGTGGCGCACCGCCTGAGCACCATCCGCCAGGCCGATCTGGTGCTGGTGCTGGATCAGGGCCGGATTGTGGAGCGCGGCACGCATGAAAGCTTGTTGCGGCAGGACGGCGTTTACGCCCGGTTGCACCGGGAATTTGTCAGTACCCAGCCGGCCGGAACGAGGTAGCGGTGCGCGGCGAGCCGGAAGAAAAAAGCGGCGGTCACCGACCGCCGCTACAGACATTAGATATGGCCCCGGATGTTCTCAATGATGCCAGCCGCCGCCGCCATGCATGCCGCCACCGCCACCGCCATGCCAGCCACCGCCACCGTGCCAACCGCCGCCATGCCAGCCACCATAATAACCGCCGCGGTAATACCCCCCCCAACCGAACGAGAGCGATACCGCCGGCCAGCCATAGTAGTAAGGATAGTAGTACGGATAGGGATAGGAATAATAATACGTCGGTGTGCTGGGGACGACGTAGACCGTCGAGGACGGGTCGGATTGCACATAAGTCGTCGTGGGCTGCGCCGCGGCGGTCGAGGTCTGGGAACTGTAAGCCGCCGAGCTGTCCGAAGATGAAGCGGTGGCCACTGGCGCGGCCGGCGCCGACTGTGACCGCTGGGTGAGCATGGCGTTGATGACGGACTCGGAAATGCCCTGCTGCCGCAAATAAATGATCTGGGCGGCGTTCAGCCCGTAGTTGTTTCCCGAATTCTGGATGTAATTGATGATGACGCTGTCGCCGACTTTCGCCTGATTGAGCTGCAGGATCTCCGGCACTCCGTAGGACAATTGCGGCGCGGCCTGGGCGGCGGCCACCGGTTGGGCGGTGCCGGTACTGGTGGTGGCAGTCGGGGAGCTTTGCGCCTGCGCAATGTTCGCCCCCCAGGCCAATGCGGCGAGGGCGATCATCGTCAGGAGCGGCTTTTGAAATTTTCGAGTATTCATAGAATCGATAACCTTTTGACAACTGAACCGGTCAATAGGTTCAACACCGCAAGGTGGTGCGAGTTGCCCGGGCTGTCAAATACAACCGGTTCAACCCCAATCAGCCCCTTTCCCGCCGGCGAAATGCGCGCTCGCGCCGTTTGGCCTCATCGCTTAACAATTCCTCCGCCGACCAGCCGTGGCGCTGTGCCAATTCCGCCAGCTCAAAAAGTTCCCTCGCCAATTCTGATTTGGACGCCCGCTTGGACCCGAAACGGTTGCCGGCCGGCAGCCCGGCTTTACGCGCCTTCTTCACCAGTTTTTCGGCGCGCAGCAAGGCGGGCAGGTGTTTCGGGATGCCGTCGAAGGCCGAGACGCGTTCGTGCCGCGTCCCCTTTTTTTCGGCCTGCTTGATTTTTTCCCAGTTCACCCAGACTTCGTCCACGTTCTTGACCTTGGTCCGGCCGAAGACGTGTGGATGCCGGCGCACGAGTTTTTCCACGATCAGGCGGCAGACCTTTTCGAAATCAAACGCGCCGCGTTCGCGCGCCATCTGGCAATGGAAGACCACCTGCAACAACAGGTCGCCGAGTTCCTCGACCATCTCGTGGTCGTCCCTGGCCTCGATGGCGTCAATCAACTCATAGACCTCCTCGATGGCATGGCGGCGCAGCGTCATATGGCTTTGCTCGCGGTCCCACGGACAGCCCGTCGGGGAGCGCAGCCGGGCCATGACTTTCAGCAGGTCGTTGATGGCGGGCTTTCGTTTCATTTTGGAAAACATTCAACAACCAACATTCAACGCTCAATATTCAAGGAAAGACCCGGCTGACGTCCACGAGCAGCCAACTTGGGCATTGAAAGTTGAATGTTGAATGTTGGAAGTTTCCAAATTCACAAAATCACCAGATCATCGCGGTGGACGAGTTCCTCTTTCGGCAGTTTGCGGACGCGCACGGCGGCGGAATCGAACCGCGCAATGCCGCGCGCGAATTCCGTTCCGTTCAAATCACAGATCCGCACCACGTCGCCGGCGGCGAAATCACCTTCGCAGCGCGCGACGCCCGGCGGCAGCAGGCTCTTGCCCTTCTCACGCAACGCCAGCTTCGCGCCGTCATCCACGATCAACGCCCCTTGGGGGTGATGGAAAAACGCGATCCAGCGCTTGCGGCCCTGCAACCTGGTCGCCTGCGGCACGAACAGCGTGCCTTCGTCTTCGCCGCCGAGAATTTTTGCGAGCACCTGCTTCTTTTTGCCCGAGGCGATGACGAGCGGGATGCCGGAACGCACGACGATCTTGGCCGCCTGAATTTTTGAGGCCATGCCGCCGACGGCAGTTTCGCTCTTCGTGCCGCCGGCGAGTTTTTCAATCGTCGCATCCACGTGTTCAATGACGGAAATGGTTTTCGGATTGGCCTTGCCGAAATTTTCGAGGACGCCGTCCACGGTCGTGAGAATCACGAGCAAATCGGCGGGCAACAGCGACGCGACGAGCGCGGACAGTTTGTCGTTGTCGCCAAATTTAAGTTCATCGAAGGAAACGGCGTCGTTTTCGTTGATGATGGGCACGACCCCGCGATTCAGCAGCGTGACGAGCGTATTGCGGGCGTTGAGATGTCGTTCGTGATGTTCGAGGTCGTCGTGCGTGAGCAGCACCTGCGCGACCCGCAAGCCGTGCCGGGTGAACAGTTCCGCGTACGTGGCCATGAGCTGCGACTGGCCGACGGCGGCACAGGCCGAAAGCGCGGCCAGTTCGGTCGGGCGCTTGTCCAGGCCGAGCGCGCCCATGCCCGCGCCAACCGCGCCGGAGGTGACGATCACGATTTCGCGGCCGGCCTGGCGCTGCGCGGCGATTTGCGCCACAAGTTGTTCCAACTGCGCCGGGTCGGGCTGCTTGCGGCTGTCCGTAAGCACGCCCGTGCCGAATTTCACGACGACGCGGGCGGCGGCTTTGAGCGGGTCACGATGCATGCGCCGAGGTTAAAGCAGAAGACGCGCGCAGAAAACGCAAAAATGGCGGCGGCTTCAGTGCGAAATCGATGGCAGAAACCCCGGAGCCTGATTTTGCGGGCCCAGCAGAGAGTTGAAAAAATCACCGCTGCGCAGGGCAATAAAAGCGGACAGGCCGAGGAGGTCGGTTGGGGACTTCACGTTTTTGAGCACGCAATTCTGGATGCCGATGATTTGGCTGCGATTGTTCCGCTGGTTGTTCAAATCAATGTATTTGGCCGTGCCGATGGAGACGTTCAACACGTCAATGCCCGTGAATTCCAGGCCGGTCTGTTTGGCAAACGACCGGCCGGCGTGGCCGCCGGATTTTTTCGAAGGCGCCGCCAGGCCGAGGGAAAAGAGGTTGGTTTGCCCGGCCTGATTCTTGACCACGTCGATCTCGCCAAGATTAAAACGCAGCAGCGTGATGTGCAATTCGTGCCGGGCCAGCGCGGCGGGGTCGTACTCCGCGTGAATTTCCCGGATGTCCAGGAACGGCGTGCCGGCGAAATCGGGCGGATTATAAAGCCGGAGATTTTGAATCGTCATCGTCGGTTCCGCCAGGCCGACCGAAACGCTTCCGATCTCCGCGTCCATGCCGGTCTGGGCGTGAATCCGGTGTTCGAGGTAAACCCGCAAAATCGCATTGCGCGCCAGCAACAGGATGACCGCCAGCGCCACCACCAGAACGACCAGCCGGACGAGCCATTTGAAAATGATTTTAATCATTTACGATACACGATTTACGAGCCGTGCCGCATGACGAAGCAAATCGTAAATCGTAAATCCAAAGTCGTAAATCACAATGCCACGTCCTCGGGCCGTACCTCCAGGCATTCGTCCTGGTCCTCCCAGATGATGGTCGGATAAAGATTCAGCAATTTCGGCGCGAGGTCGCGGCCGGCGCGGGAGAGAAATCCCTCGGCTTCCTTCGCCGCGTTCTCATAGGCGGCGTCATAGCTGCCGACGCGGCGGCGCTGGCGGTCGTCCCAGTGCGCGACGGCGTGGACGGGTTCGTATTGTTTCGCCCACGCATCGAGCTCACCGCGGACGTCGCCGGCGAGGTCGTCGAACGGCACGAGGGTTTCATTGCAGTGCTGGCAGATAAGGCCGGACTCGCGCACGTCGCGGGTCAGCAACGGCAGGAACGGGGCGCGGCAGCACGGTGATTCCGCGTAGGCCGCCGGCGGGGTGGCCAGCCGCTTGAACCAGATTTGGCGGTTGTGCGCCTGTTGCGCCCCCAGCCGGTAGGCCCCGACGAGCGGATGCGACAGCCGCCACGGCTTGCCTTCGAGCTGGCCCAGCGTCTGGGCCAGCCAGCGCGCGAGGGTGAGGTCGTCCCATTCTTGAAACAGCCGGCCGTATTCCTGCCAGAGGCGGTCGAGCGGTGAATCCGATTCAAATGCCATCGCCGGCAGCATGGCGCGGGAAAAAAGTTTTGTCGAGCGGCGTTGCAACCGGCACACTGGCCAGCCGTCACGGTTGCCGGTCATGGCCAGGTTCCCGGCGCTCGTTGACGCTGCAAGTTCAAATCGTGAACGTTTTGGCCCACGGATTGTCTTTTTACTGCCCGGGATGAGACCCGGTGGACGATTGATGGCAAAATGAGAACAGATGGTTTTTGAATGTAAGATGTTTGGAATGGAACGGTTACGAGGGAAATGTTATCTCGATTGGCGCGACCGTAAATTGAGCCTGGTACCGGTCGCCGCCGGATTTTGTCTGTTCCTGTTGTGGCTGGCTGTGACGCCGGCGCGCGCGGCGAGTTTTACCGCTTCACTGGACAACGACACGCTGACGCTGGGCCAGAGCGCAACGCTGTCACTCACCTTCGAAGGCGGCCAGCCCAGAAACGTGCCGACTCCGAGCGTCTCCGGTCTGCAATTCAGCCAGGCGGGCACCTCACAGAATGTCAGCTGGGTGAACGGCGCAATGAGTTCAACCGTCACGGTTGCCTTTTCCGTTACGCCGCAGCGCGCGGGTGAATTTGCCATCCCGGCCATGTCGGTGGACGTGGATGGCCAGCCACTGACCAGTCAGTCGTTGTCGTTGAAGGTGGTTCAATCCGGCGCGGCATCCACGGCGCAAATCGATTCCGGCTCGCAAATTGCCTTCATGAAACTCACCTTGCCCGAGGGCAGGGTTTACGCGGGCGAGGTGGTCACCGCCAATCTGCAGATTTATCTGCGCGATGACGTGCGTAATTTTGGCAATTTCCAATTCACCGCCACGCCCGCCGATGGCTTTACCCTGGGCAAGATGTCCGAGGGCCCGGCGCAGCGAGCGCAGATCGGCAGCCGCGTTTACACCGTCATGCCGGTGGCCATTGCCCTGACCGCCACGCGGACGGGGACGTTGAGCCTGGGTCCGTTGACCGCCAACCTGACCCTGGTCATTGCTTCGGCCAACCAGCCGAACGACCCGTTCTTCCGGCAGTTCGGCATGCGCGATCCCTTTGGAAATTTTGGCGAAGACCAGAAGCAAGTCTCGCTTGCCACCGAAACCGTGAACGTCCAATCGTTGCCGCTGCCGGTGGAGAACGTGCCGCCCAATTTCAACGGCGCGATTGGCCAGTACACCATGACCGTCACCGCCGGGCCGACGAATGTCGCCGTCGGCGATCCCATTACTGTTCACATCCAGATTTCCGGCCGGGGCGATCTCGGCTCGCTCACCCTGCCGGAACAGCCGGCGTGGCATGACTTTGCGGTTTATCCGCCCACGGCCAAGGTGGCGACGACCGACCCGCTGGGTTTGCAGGGGGCGAAGACGTTCGAGGAGATTGTGGCGCCGCAAAACACGGACGTGCACGAACTGCCGCCCTTTTCCTTCAGCTACTTTGATCCGGATGCCGGCAGTTATCATACGCTCGCGGAACCGGCCGTGGCGTTGGCGGTACGTTCCGCCGGAACGCCGGCAGTGCCGACCATTGCCGCCGCCCAGAACGCCGCCGCGGAAAACCCAACCCCGCCGGCGGACATATTGCCGATCAAGGATGAACTGGGCGCGCTCGCGCCGGCGGGCCCGCCGTTGCTGGCGCGGCCGGCGTTTCTCACCGTACAGGCCCTGCCCGTTTTGGCGTTTCTCGCCGCCCTCGTCTGGCGCAAACGCACGGACCGGCTGGCGAACAATCCGCGTCTGCGCCGGGAACGCGCCGTTGCCGCACTCATCGCCAGTGGCATGGATGACTTGAAAAAGTACGCGGCGGAAAACAAGCCGGATGACTTTTTCGCCACACTGTTCCGGCTATTGCAGGAACAACTGGGCGAGCGTCTGGATTGTCCGGCATCGGCCATCACGGAAAACGTGATTGACGAACACCCGGTTTTGCGCGGCGCGCCGAAAACGACGCTTGATGGATTGCGCGAACTCTTCCAACTTTGCAACCAGGCCCGCTACGCGCCCGTACGCGGCACCGGCGAACTGAATTCGGTTGCCGCACAGTTTGAAAAAGTCATCAGCCAACTGCAGGAGTTGAAGGCATGAAATTCCAATCCTTTGGCAGCGAACGTCAGTTTGCTCCAACTCAAGTAAAGAATGGGCCGGCTCATGTCGGCTGCCGTAAAATCTTCACTTTGTTGTTTGCGTTGGTCTGCGCCGGAAACCTGTTCGCGGCGGATGTCACCGCCGATTTCGACGCGGCCAACAAACTTTACGCGGAAGGCAAATTTGCCGCCGCGGCCGGGGCCTACGAAAAAATTCTGCAATCCGGCACGGTTTCAACGGCGCTCTATTTCAATTACGGCGACGCGGAATTCAAACTGGGACGGCTGGGTCGCGCCATCGCCGCGTATCGGCGGGCGGAATTGCTGGCGCCGCGCGATGCTGAAGTGCGGGCGAACCTGGATTTCGTGCGCAAACAGGTGGCCGGGCCGGTCTGGAGTGAAAGCCGCTGGGAACAATGGCCCGGCACGTTGACGCTCAATGAATGGACGGTGCTCGCCGCCGGGGCCTTTTGGCTGGCCTTCAGCCTGTTCGCCGTGCGACAGGTCCGTCCCGTCTGGCGTTCCCGGTTGCGCGGCCTGACCGCCGGCGCGGTTGGGCTCACGGTTTTATTGTGCGCCGGTCTGGGCGCGGTGGCGGCGATGCATTTTTCACAGCCGACCGCCGTGGTCGTTGAGCCGGAGGCGATGGCGCGCAGCGGGCCGTTCGCCGAGGCCCAGGACGTATTCCAGGTGCACGACGGCGCCGAACTGGTCGTGCTCGACCGTCACGACAACTGGTGGCAGGTGTCGGACGGTTCCGGCCGCATCGGCTGGTTGCCGGCGAAGCAGGTGGAGATTCTGCCTGGTGCGTAATGGGTAGGGCGCGTCACTCGGTGCGCGCCGTTCTTGCATTCGCACGCGGCGGGCAGAGGACTGCCCGCCCTGCCGAAAAATTTTGTTGAACACGTTCGTAAAATCTATTGTCCATCGGTAACTAATCACTGAAAAAATGAATACGGGTATTTCTGCAATCAACGAAACAGTCAAGGAAGCGAGTGCCTTCACGCACCCCCTGTTTAACGAACTCGGCAAGGTCATCGTCGGCCAGAATTATCTGGTCGAACGGCTCGTCATCGGCCTGCTGGCCAACGGCCACGTGCTGCTGGAAGGCGTGCCCGGCCTGGCCAAAACCCTGTCGGTCAAATCGCTCGCCGCGTGCATCAACGTCAAATTCGCGCGGCTGCAGTTCACGCCCGACATGCTGCCCGCCGACGTCATCGGCACGCAGATTTACAATCCGCAATCGGGCGGGTTCAGCACGCGCAAAGGGCCGATCTTTGCGAACCTGATCCTGGCGGACGAAATCAACCGCGCCCCCGCCAAGGTGCAAAGCGCATTGCTCGAAGCGATGCAGGAAAAACAGGTCACCATCGGCGAGCAGACGTTCAAGCTGGAGGAGCCGTTCCTCGTGCTGGCGACGCAAAATCCCATCGAGCAGGAGGGCACCTATCCGCTGCCCGAAGCGCAGGTGGACCGGTTCATGTTGAAATTGAAAATCGGCTATCCGTCGCGCGAAGAGGAGCGGAAGATCCTGGACATCATGGCCAAAACCTCCGGCACGCCCACCGTGGGCGTGGTGGTGGACCCGAAGGACATTCTCAAGGCGCGCGAAGTCATCAACGACATTTACGTGGACGACAAGGTGAAGGATTACATTGTGGACCTGGTCTGCGCCACGCGCGACCCCGACCACTACAAAATCGCGGTAAAGGATTTCATCCAACTCGGCGCGTCGCCCCGTGCGACCATCAACCTGACGCTCGCGGCCAAGGCCTACGCGTTTTTGAAAGGCCGCGGCTACGTGACGCCGCAGGATGTGAAAAGCATCGGCATGGACGTGTTGCGCCATCGCGTGGCCATCACCTACGAGGCCGAGGCCGAGGAGAAGACGAGCGAGATGGTCATCCAGAAAATCTTTGATGAACTGCCCGTGCCGTGATGAGAAATAAAATTATCCGCTGTGGCGCACTTATTTTGTGCGGCGCTTTATCCGGCCGTTCGACTGCGGCAAAACCTCTGTCCGGGTTGCCGTTGCGCTATCATAATGTGCAATACGGCTTCACGTTTTTCCTTCCGACCGACTGGAATGGGTATTCGATCTTGATACAACAATGGGATGCGGAACTGGAATCGGCTGATTACCAAAAGGTGATTGGAACGGAGCACGGCCCAATAATTGTGTTGCGGAATCCGGAGTGGAGGTCCAGCGAACCTTATCAGGACATTCCCATTTTAGTATTCACGCGAAGCCAATGGGATGCCGTCAAACCACAGAGATTGTTCATTGGGGCTGGCGGTTCAGATGACGAAATTTCGCACAATGCCAAATATGTGTTTGGAATAAACAGCCGCCATAATTGGGGCGAATTGAAGGGTTGGGAGGAAACAGGGAAAATTGTCCAGCAGAACATGGTTGCTGGCGAGCCTCATTTATTTCCAGACTCACCATGATTCCCCGCGAAATTCTCAAAAAAATCCGGCAGATCGAGATTCGCACGAACCGGCTCGTCACCGAGACGCTCGCGGGCCAGTATCACAGCGTTTTCAAGGGCCAGGGCATGAATTTCGACGAGGTGCGCGAGTACCAGCCCGGCGATGACGTGCGCGCGATTGACTGGAATGTCACCGCGCGGATGAACCACCCCTTCATCAAGAAATTCGTCGAGGAACGCGAATTGACGGTGATGCTGGTGGTGGACGTGAGCGGTTCCGGTTTGTTCGGTTCGCGCGAACAATCCAAGCGCGAATTGGCCGCCGAAATCGCGTCCGTGCTCGCCTTCTCCGCCATTCGCAACAACGACAAAGTCGGCCTCATCCTCTTTAGCGACGAGGTGGAAAAATTCGTCCCGCCGCGCAAGGGCCGCAGCCACGTGCTGCGCGTCATCCGGGAGGTGCTGTATTTCGAGCCGAAGCGGCGCGGGACGGACCTGGCACACGCGCTGGAATTCGTGGGCCGGGTTTTGGCGCACAAGGCCATCGTGGTGGTGATTTCGGATTTTCTGAATTCGGAGGGTGTAACGTCGGCCGTCCCCGGCCGACTTCCGCGCGAGGACGCGCGACGTTACACCGGGGCGCTGCCGCCACCGATTCAAACTGCCTTGCGGGTGGCGAATCGCCGCCATGACGTCGTGGCCGTCCAAATCGCGGATCGTTACGAACTGGAATTACCGACGCTGGGCCGGCTGGTTCTGGAGGACGCCGAAACGGGTGAAATTGTGGAAGTCAACACCGCCCACACGACGAGCCGTGATGCGTTTGCGCTGCGACAGGAAAAACAATACGCCGAGGTCGCGCGGCAATTCCGATCGTCGGGCATCGACTCCATTCAACTGCGCACGGATGAGCCGTATGCGGCGGCGTTGGGGAGGTTTTTTGAAACGAGAGAAAAACGGAGATTGAGAGGTTGAATTACGCGCGATGGCCGCGAAGTCTGCGAAGAAAAGCCTTTGTCTTCTTCGCGCTCTTCGCGCGACACACAAAATGAGTGCCAATTCGTCAACGACACTGGTGAACGACATCCGCGACATCAAGCCGCCGGTGGTCATTCCGAATGGCTGGGAATGGCTCTGGCTGGCGCTCGGCGTCCTCGCGGGGGCGGCCCTTTTGTTCGCGGTGTGGAAATGGTGGCAATGCCGGCGGGCCCATGTTCCCGTCCCGCCGCCAATCCCGGCTCATGTGCGCGCGAAACAAAAGCTCCGGGAATCGCTCGCACTCCTGGCGCAACCGAAGCCGTTTTGCATTCTGGTTTCCGACACGGTTCGCTCCTACCTCGAAGAACAATTTGATTTTCGCGCGCCGGAACGCACCACCGAGGAATTCCTGCACGAGTTGCAGGCCACGGATTTGTTGTCGCCGGAACAAAAGGCCAGCCTCGGCCAATTTCTGGAAAGTTGCGACCTGGTGAAATTCGCCCGATACGAACCGGGCGAGCCCGAGTTGCAGGAGCTGCACCGCTCCGCCGTCCGATTGGTGGAAGAGACGGAACCCAAACCGGGGCCGCCACTGACAGAAACCCCGGAGCCCAGACTCCAGACCCAGGACGCCACCTGATGACCTTTGCCCATCCCTATTGGTTGCTGTTGTGGTTGCTGCTGCCGCTGGCGGCGTGGCTGAAGGGGCGGCGCGGTTCGCCGCCGGCGTTTCTTTATTCGTCCGTGCGACTGGTGGAGGGATTGACCCGGGTGCGCCGGTCGCGGGCAGGCGCGTTTTTGATGTCGATGCGCTGGCTGGTGCTGGCGTTGTTCATCGCGGCGCTGGCGCAGCCGCGCTTGATGAAGAGCCAGACAACGGTCAAGGCCAGCGGCATTGATATCCTGGTGGCGCTCGACATGTCCGGCAGCATGGTCTCGGAGGATTTCGTTGTGGATGGCAGGCGCGTGAATCGTTTCAACATGGCGCGTTCGGTTTTGGAGGGGTTCATCGACCAGCGTCCGGACGACCGTATCGGACTGGTCGTATTTGCGACGCAGGCGTTCATTGCCACACCGTTGACGCTGGACCACGATTTTCTGAGGGAGGATCTGGACCGTTTGGAGATTGGCGCCATCAACCCGAATGCGACGGCCATTGGGGACGGCTTGAGCACGGCGCTCAACCAACTGCGCGCGGTGCCGGCGAAAAGCAAAATCGTCATTCTGATGACCGACGGAGAGAACAATTCGGGCAAGGTGGACCCGCTCACGGCGGCCCAGGCGGCCCAGGCGCTGGGGGTGAAGGTTTATACCATCGGTGTCAGCAAGAACGGCATGGCGCCGATGCCGGTCGGCAAAAACCCCTACACCGGCGAAACCGTTTATCAAATGGAACCGGTGGATGTGGATGAAACCACGCTGAAACAAATTGCGCAGATCACGGGTGGCCAATACCACCGCGCCGACAACGCGGAGCGGTTCCAGCAAATTTACGCGGAAATCGACAAGCTCGAAAAGACGGAGGCGGTCGTCAATAAATTCACCCAGTACGAGGAATTGTTTCCATGGATGGTGGCCACCGGGCTGGCGCTTTTGCTGGCCGAGATGGTTTTGGGCCAAAACCTGCTGCGGAGGCTGCCGTGAAATTTACGATTTACGATTTACGATTTACGATTTGAAGATGCGGTTCGAGAATCCACATTTACTCTGGTTATTGCTGGTTCTGCCGCCGGCGCTGGCGCTGTTCCTCTGGTGGGCGTCGGGCCGGCGACAACAATTGCTGGCGCAGTTCATTCAAGTGCGGTTGTTGTCGGCGCTGACGGTCGGGATTTCTCCGGCGCGCCGGAAAATCCGGTCCGGTTGCCTGGTTCTGGCCGTGGCGCTGTTGATCATCGCGCTGGCGCGGCCGCAATACGGGTTTGATCTGCAGCGGATCGAACAGCGCGGCCTGGACATCGTGGTGGCGGTGGACACCTCCAAGAGCATGCTGGCCGAGGACATCGCGCCGGACCGGCTGGAACGCGCCCGGCTGGCCGCACTGGATTTGATGCAGCGGGCGAAGCCGGACCGGCTTGGGCTGGTGGCATTTGCGGGCGACGCATTTCTGGAATGTCCGCTGACCTTCGACGATACGGCCTTTCAACAATGCGTTCGGGCCTTGAACGTCAACACGCTGCCGCAAGGCGGCACCGCCGTCGCGACGGCCATCCAGACGGCGCAGGCGGCGTTCAAGGAAAGCGACCATTTCAAGGTGCTGGTGCTGTTCACCGACGGCGAGGACAACGTCAATTCGGACGGGGCGCTGGCCGCGGCGCAGGCGGCGGGCAAGGCGGGTTTGAAAATTTTCACCATCGGCCTCGGAACGGCGGAAGGCACCCTGTTGCGGATCACGGACGCGAACGGCAATACGGATTACATCCGCGACCCGGATGGCAACGTGGTGAAATCCCGCCTGAACGAGACGCTGCTCCGGCAAATCGCCGCCGCCACCGGAGGCTTTTACTTGCCATTGCGCGGGGCGAACACCGTGGAAACGCTTTACGAACAGGGCCTCGCCCCGCTGCCCAAGTCGGAGGGCGAGGAACGGCTGGTGCGCCGTTATCATGAGCAATTTCAGTGGCCGCTGGCGGCGGCGGTTTTGTTGCTGCTCGCGGAAATGTTTTTACCGGAACGAAAAAAGTCCGCCGTCCAGAGTCCGCCGTCCAAAGTCAAAGCGCCGGCAGTTGCGGTGGTACTTATTGGAATTCTGTTGCTGCCGATTGCCGCGAAAGCCTCGCCATCGTCCGCATTGCGCGAATATCGCGCGGGCAACTACACGAATGCCCTGCAGGCGTTTGAACAGCTGGCGCAGGCAAACACGAACGACCTGCGGCTGGTCTTCAACGCCGGCGCGGCGGCGTATCGCGCGACCAATTTTGATGCGGCGCAGGCCGATTTTCAGAGGGTGACCCTGTCACCGGATTTAAACCTCCAGCAGCAGGCGTATTACAATCTGGGGAACACGTTCTACCGCCAGGGTGAACTCAAGTTCGAACCAGACACGGAAAGTCTGGACGCGATGGAGGAGGTCTGGCAACAGGCGGTCAAGAGCTACGGGCATGCGGTTGAACTGGACACGAACGATTCGGATGCCGCCTATAACCTGGGTTTTGTGAAGCAGCAACTCGGTTTGATCGCCGAGCTGCGCGAGGCGATGCGCCGGGCCAAGGCGGCGGCCGATGACGCGGTCCGGCGTAATGAATATCACCGTGCGCTGGAAATTCTGGAAGGTTTCAACAACCCCATCGCGGCCAAAAAATTCCAGGATTACATTAAAAAACTGAAGGACATTGATGCGATTGTCACTGCTAATCAGCGTTAGCCTGCTGTTGACCTGGCAGGTTGCGCAGGCCCAGTCCGCCGATGATTTTTTCAACGGCGGCGCGCACTCCTATATTTCCAACAACATTCCCCAGGCCCTGGACACGGTGGAAGCCGGGTTGAAACGGTACCCCGATGACGTGAAACTGAAAAAGCTCTATGAGTTGTTAAAACAACAACAACAGAGCCAGCAACAATCGCAAAATAATCAGTCACAACAAAACCAGAACCAGCAATCGCAACCGAATCAGCCGCAACAACAGAAATCAAACAGCCAGCAGAACCAGCAGCCGTCCCAACCGAATTCGCAGCCGCAAAATCAGAACCAACCGAACCCGTCCGGCCAGAGCAACGATGAGCAACCAAAACAACCGCAGCCGACCCCGGGCGGAAAGCCGGGTGACGAAAAGCCAGTGAATCAAAACGGCCAGGGTCAGCCGGCAACGGCCGGTCAAATGACGCCGGAAGACGCAAAGCGTCTGCTGGATGCGCAGAAGGGCGACGAACAATTCCTGCAACTAAAACCGCAGGGTAAGCCGCAAAACCAGCCGCCGCCCGTCAAGGATTGGTAGCCGGCGCTTCACCCGATGCTCCCTGCCGGGAAAGGTCATCTTTCCTGATTAACCCGGCGGACGGTGAACGCGGGCTGCCGGATTTTAAATTGACAAATGTAATCACTTGGGTTACTTATGTGTCGCCCGCAGTTTATGAGAACAAGTTGTCGTTTTGCCATGGCCGTTCACGTGCTGGCCGTTCTTGCCTACAAGGAGGGCGACCGGGTCACGTCCGCTTTTCTGGCCGACAGTGTCAACACCCATCCGGTCATCATCCGGAGGTTGCTGTTGTCCCTGCAACTGGCCAGGCTGGTGGAGACCTGCAAAGGGGCCGGCTCCGGTTCGCGTCTAAGTCGTTCACCAGGAAGGATCAATATGGGTGAAGTGTACCGGGCTGTCGAAGCGGTCGAACCGTTTGCCACGCCTTCGCGCAAGCCCAATGCCGCGTGCCCGGTGGGGCATTGTATCCGGGAGGAATTGGACCGGGTGTTTGCGTCCGCGGAGAAGGCCATGGAACGCGACCTGGAGCAGACCAGCCTGGCTGATGTGATCAACGCGGTGAAGGCCTCCGGCGCCTGCCCCCGGAAAAAGGCCGGTTGACATTTTATTTTTTTGAACGAGTATGTAACATAAGTTGTTACATACTGTGGAACGGTTAAAAAAGCCATGAAATCGAACAACACTGAGTTGAACGGGAAAGCTGGGGAAGGCGGGAAGACCTTCAAGGACAACTATCTGGCCTCGTGCCAGAAGGTGCTGGCGCGGATTGCGAGTGCCAAAGAGGCCATCTTCAAGGAATCATTTGAAGTGCTCAAGGCCCATGAACGTTTGCTCCGGCTGGCCCTGAATGAGGCCGAGGCGGTGGCACGGCAAACCCTGTATCCGCACCTTGTTTTTCCGGACCTCGCCCGGGAAAAGGTCCAGGCGGTCATCGCCTGGGACCGGCAGCAATCCTTGCGGCGCGGCAGCGTGCATGCCGGGCCCCAGGCCCGACGGGTGGCCGGCGCCTTTTAAAAACGGAAACGATCAATCATCCGGAGTTGGAACATGAAATCGACAATTGAAATCAATGATGGGAATTTCGAGGGCGAAGTCTTGAAATCGAACCAGCCCGTCCTGGTGGACTTTTGGGCCGAATGGTGCGGGCCGTGCAAAATGCTTGCGCCCCTGCTCGACGAAATCGCCGCCGCGCAGAACGGCCAGGTGAAAGTCGCCAAGGTCAACGTGGACGACCAACCCGACCTGGCCGCGCGCTTCGGGATTCATTCGATCCCGACCCTGCTCTACTTCGCCGATGGTGAATTGCGCCACCAAACGGTGGGGGTTGTGAGCAAAAAAATGATTTTATCCAAACTGGAAGAGCTGGCCGTGAAGGCCTGAGAACGGGGACAAACCAATGAAAACAACCTTTAAAAGTCCCGGGCGGTCGAGGCTGACAAAACTCGCACTACGTCCGGTCCGCCTGACCACGCCGCGTCTGTCGCGGCGGGCGGGCAACCGCGTGCTGTCGCCGGCGACCGTGCTTTCCCGCGGCGTGTCCCCGGCCAGGGAAATGAAGCCGGCGGAACCGGCTTCCCGGGATTCGCTGCACGGCGATGTCCTGCAGCTTTACCTCCGTGAAATCGGCCAGGTGAAACTGCTCACGCCGCCGGAGGAAATCGTGCTCGCGAAACGGATCCGGCGGGGCGACCAGCGGGCGCGCGAACAGATGATCAAGGCCAATTTGCGGTTGGTGGTGAAGATTGCCCATGACTATGAAGGAATGGGCCTGCCGCTGCTGGACCTCATCAACGAAGGCAACATCGGCCTGATGAAGGGGGTCGAGCGGTTTGACCCCCGGAAGGGCGCCAAACTTTCCACTTATGCTTCCTGGTGGATCAAGCAAAGCATCAAACGGGCGCTGGCCAACCAGTCCAAGACCATCCGTCTGCCGGTGCACGTGGTGGACAAGGTGGCCCATATCCGCCGGGCGGAGGTGAAGCTGCGCGAAACCTTTGATCGCGACCCGACCGATGAGGAACTGGCGCATGAACTGGACCTGGATCCCCGGCGCATCCGACAATACCGTCAGGCCTCCAAGGCGCCGGTTTCACTGGACGCTCCGATTGGTGACGACGCGTCGGAACGCGTTTCGGAAATCGTGGCCGACCCCAATGCGGCGGCGCCTTTTGACCGGCTGGTGCAGGAAACCGACACCGAACTGGTGCGGGAAGTTCTGGGGACGCTCGATCAGCGTGAAAACAAAATCCTGGCCATGCGTTTTGGTCTGAAGGACGGCAGGGAAAGGACCCTGGAGGAAGTCGGTGCGCAATTGGGGGTGACGCGCGAACGCATCCGGCAGATTCAGGAACAGGCGCTGAAGAAATTGCGGGAAAAGATGGAAGAGCGGGACCGCCCGGCGGTCGAAGAGAACGTCGCGCTGGCCATGACGGAGTAAGTTGCCGGCCGAAAGACGGTCGTCGAACGGGAATGATAAAAATTCTGGTTGACCGCTTTGGGTCCGGGTTCATTGTGTTGCAATGAGCCCGGCCCTGGCCGATGTGGTGTTCCGCAGGGCTGGCAACAGTGTTCAAAGGTTGCCGATCCGTCTGTCCGAAGCTTGAATGAATCGTCCCGGTTCACCGTCAAAGTACACATTTCCATGGCCCGCTTTTATGAACAACTCGCCGCCGCGCTGGCGGAGAACCAGCCCTTTACCCTGGCGCTGATTTCCGGCGTCAAAGGCTCCAGCCCGCAACGCATTGGCGCCAAGGCTTTGTTTTTCCAGGACGGGCGCATTGTCGGGACGCTCGGCGGCGGCTGTCTGGAGGCGGAGGTTCATGCCCGCGCCCGGCGCGCGCTCCAAACCGGAACGCCCGCCACGTTTGAGATGTTGCTGGACCATGACTTCGGCTGGGACGACGGACTGATTTGCGGTGGCAGCGTGTCGGGATTGATATTGCCCCACGCGGCGGCCGCGGCGGACCTTTGGCGCCGGCTGGCGGCCGTTACCGAACCGTTCCGCTGGGGTGTCCAAAAGGATTTCTCGATCGCACCGGTGGAAAATGACAATGGAGAATGGCTTTATCGGGAAACCGTTTCACCGCGACCGGCGTTTTGGATCGCCGGGTCCGGCCATGTTGCCCAGGCGGTCGCGCCGCTGGCCCTGCAACTGGAGTTCGACGTGACCGTTTTTGACGACCGGCCGGGGCTGGCGAATCACCGGTTTTTTCCCGAAGCGGTTCACCTGCGAGTGGGCGGCTGGCACGAACTGTTGAAGGAACCGATGCCCCAACCACCGGCCTTCGGCCTCATTGTCACCCGCGGACACCAGCATGATGCGCTGGTGTTGACCGAGTGGATTCATCGTCCATTTGTTTTTCTCGGCATGATCGGCAGCCGCCGCAAAGCGCGAATGATTCGCGAACAGTTTGTCCGGCAGAACCTGGCCGGCGCCGCAGAATTGGACCGGTTGGCCTGCCCGGTGGGCATGGATATTCACGCGCAAAGCACGCCGGAAATTGCCGTCAGCGTCATGGCCCAGTTCATCCAGAAACGGGCGGAATCCAACAAGTTTTAAGTTTTGAGTTCTTATTTTTCAGTTCCAGCATGACCCAACTCAAAAGTCAAAATTCAAAACTCAAAACTGCGCCGCCGTTCGCCGTCATCATTCTGGGCGCCGGTGTTTCGTCCCGGATGGGCCGCCCCAAGCTGCTGCTGCCGTGGGGCAACACTTCCATCATCGGTCATCTCATCGAACAATGGCGGGCGCTGGCGGCGGCGCAAATCACCGTCGTTCGCCGCCGGGGTGATGGAGAGCTGGAAGCGGAACTGGACCGCCTGGGCTTTCCGCCGCCCGACCGCATTGAAAATCCTCGGCCCGACCGCGGCATGTTTGGTTCCATCGTTTGCGCCGCGCGCTGGGACGGCTGGAAGGATGGGGTGGCAGCGTGGGCGATTGTTCTGGGCGACCAGCCCCATTTGCGCCTCGACACGCTCCGGGCTTTGCTGGCGTTTCACCGCGAACACGTGGATTCCATCTGTCAGCCGGTCTATGACGGCCATGCCCGGCATCCGGTTTTTTTGCCGCGCCGGGTCTTCGCCGAACTGAAAGGTTCACCCGCCGGGACGCTGAAGGATTTTTTGAAACCATTTTCGAGTCAAAGCGTCCAATGTCCCATGGACGATTCCGGGCTGGCGCTTGACTTGGACCGGCCGGAGGATTATGAGAGGACAATCAAGTCCCACTTAGGAAACGTATGAATGATCCGGAACCAGCCGGTGCGGGTTCCTTTTCCCGCCGGACCTTTCTCAAAGGACTGGGCACCACCGCGGTCGCGGCGGCCGCGGCGCAAACCACGGCCCTGGCGGCAGAGCTCGAAAAGGCCAACGCCGAAAAAGTCATCGGCCCCGGCGCGGTGCCGGTCACGCTGAAAGTCAACGGCCGGAAACTGAAACTTGAACTGGAACCACGCGTAACCCTGCTCGACGCGTTGCGGAATTATTCCAGCCTTACCGGTGCCAAGGAGGGTTGTGACCGCGCGGCGTGCGGCGCCTGCACGGTGTTGCTGGATGGTCTGCCAATTTATTCCTGCCAGAAACTCGCCCTCGAGGCGCAGGGCCATGAGATCACCACCGTCGAGGGACTGGCCGAAGGGGACCAACTGTCGAAGGTGCAGCAGGCGTTCATTGCCCGGGACGCGCTGCAGTGCGGTTATTGCACGCCGGGGTTCATCATGAGCGTGACGGCCTTGCTGAAACAGAATCCGAAGCCGACTGCCGACGAAATCAAGCACGCCTGTGCCGGGAACCTGTGCCGCTGCGGCACGCAGCCACATATTTTGCAGGCCGTGTTCGAGGCGGCGGGTGTCAAGGTTGCCAGCAAAACGGAGGTCATCCATGCCTAGCTGGCCGACAGAAACCAAATACATCAGCCACGCCACCTTGCGCGTGGACGCGGCCCCCAAAGTGAAGGGTCAGGCGCGCTATGCGTCCGATATCCAGGCCGACGGCTGGCTTTACGGCATGATCCTCCGGTCAAAATGGCCGGCGGCAAGGATTTTGTCGGTCAACCTGGACCGGGCGCGGCAAATTCCCGGCATTAAGGCCGCCGTCGTTGTGCGCGACGGCGAATTCAATGTCCGTTTTTACGGCGAGGAAATTGCCGCCGTGGCCGGCACGAGCAAACAAGCCTGTTTGGACGCCCTGCAGGCCATCGAGGTCAACGCCGAACCCCGCCTGCAATTCGCCGTCAACGAAGACCTGGCCCGGAAGGATGGCGCGCCGCAAGTCTGGGAAGGTAGACCCAATGTGACGCCGGGCCGCTCGCGCGAACGCGGCAACGTGGACCAGGCCTTTCAAGAATGTGACGCCGTTGTTGAAGGGTTTTATACCACGCCGGTGCAGATTCATAATCCCATGGAGACGCACGGTAATACCGTCTGGTGGACGGATGAGGGCATCACGGCCTGGGCTTCCACGCAGGGCATTTCCAGCGTGCGTGACGGCCTGGCTGGTGCCTTGCAACTCGATCAAAGCAAGGTGCGCGTCATCACCGAATTCATGGGCGGCGGCTTCGGTGCGAAGTTTGGCGCGGGCGCGGAAGGCGTGCTGGCCGCGCGGTTGTCACGCGAGGCGAAGGCGCCGGTCCGCCTCATGCTCACCCGGTTTGACCAGGCGCTGGCCGTCGGCAACCGGCCTTCGAGTTTTCAAAAAATCAAAATGGGCGCGAAGGCCGACGGTACCTTGCATGCCTTTGAGGGGGAGAATTACGGAACCGCCGGCATCGGCGCGGGCGGTGACGCCGGCGGCGGGGGTGGCGGTGCGGATATTCCCATGCCGTACCTTTACCCGATTCCAAACACCCGCGTGAAACAGTCGGCGGTGGCCGTCCATGCCGGTTCCGCCCGCGCCTTTCGCGCGCCGAGCCACCCGCCGGCGTCGTTCGGCATGGAATCCGCCATGGACGATCTGGCCGTGAAGCTCGGCCTGGATCCGCTGGCATTCCGGCTGAAAAATGATCCAAACGAAATCCGCCGTCGCGAATACGCCATCGGCGCGGAAAAATTCGGCTGGAAGGAGAAATACCAGAAGCCCGGCAGCGCGCCCGGCCCGGTGAAAACCGGCATCGGCTGCGCGGGTGCCGCGTGGCCCGCCGGCGGCCCCACCCGTTCCACCCAGGGCGAAGCGCAAATCAATCCCGACGGCAGCGTCGAGTTCCGCCTCGGGGTCCAGGACATCGGCACCGGCACGAAAACCGTCATTGCCGTGGTGGCGGCGGAAATGCTCGGTCTCAAACCGGAGCAGATTACCGTGAAAGTTGGTGACACAAACTTTCCGCCCGGTCCGGGCAGCGGCGGCAGCACGACCTGCGCCTCGATTTCGCCGACGGTTTACGACATTTGCACCAACGCGTTGCAGCGATTGCAGGCGCAGACCGGCGTCGCCGACGCGCGCGGGGAGAACTGGTTCGCCGCGTGCAAGAAACTAGGCGTCACTCCGCTGGTCGTGCACGGGAACTGGATCGAAGGGCTTTCCACCAACCCGGCCTGCGGCGTGCAGTTCGCCGAGGTCGCCGTAGACACGGAGACCGGGCTGGTCACGGTGAAGCAGGTCGTTGCCGTTCACGACTGCGGCCTGATCATTGACTCACTCACGCTCGAGAGCCAGATCAACGGTGGCGTCATCATGGGCATGGGTTACGCGCTTTATGAGGAGCGGGTGATGGATGATTTGTCCGGCGTGGTGCTGAATCCGAATTTTGAAACCTACAAGCTGCCCGGCATCGCCGACGTGCCGGAGATCGAGGTCGTCCTGTTGAACATGCCTGAACGCGGTGTCATCGGCATCGGCGAACCGGCCACCGTCCCGATCGCCGCCGCCATTGGCAACGCCGTCGCGAATGCCATCGGCGTCCGCGTCGGCAGTCTGCCCATCACCCCGGCCAGGGTCCTGGCCGCCCTGGGTAAAATTCCTCCCGTCGCGCAAACATGAAAGCTTTTGAATACGCCACCGCGCTTTCCACCGATAGTGCCCGCCAGTTGGTCGCCGGCAACGGCGCCTACCTTGCCGGCGGCAACGACCTGCTCGGATTGCTCAAGGATTATCTCATCCCCGGTCCGGGCATTCTCGTCAACGTCAAGTCACTGCCCGGCTTGAACCGGATCGCGCGCGGCGGCGACAGCTGGACCATCGGCGCGCTCGTTACCGTCGCGGAAATCGAGCAGGACGAACAAATCGGGAAGGTGTTTCCCGGTCTGCACGAGGCCGCGGCGGAAATTGCCTCGCCCCAGATCCGCAACGTCGCCACCGTCGGCGGCAACCTTGCGCAACATTCACGCTGCTGGTATTTCCGCCAGCGTGACGTGGTTTGCCTCAAGAAAGGCGGCGACCTTTGCTACGCGCGGGAAGGCGACAACCGTTATCACAGCCTGTTCAGCGGCAACGACTGCATCAGCCCGGTGGTGTCCAGTCTGGGCACGACGTTGGCCGCGCTTGACGCCGCCGTCGTCGTGCTGCGCGACGGCAAGGAAAAGCGCCTGAGCCTGGGCGAGCTTTACCAGAAGGCGTGGACGGAACCGGCCGCGCACCATTCGCTCAATCCCGGCGACCTGATTTTGCGCGTGGAAATTCCGACCGCACGCACCCGCAGTGCCTACCTGCAGGTCAGTGACAAACACGCCTTCGACTGGGCGCTGGTCAGTTGCGCCGCGGCGGCGAACGTGGTGGATGGAAAACTAAACCAGCCACGCGTCGCGCTCGGCAGTGTCTCGCCCGTGCCGCACCAGGTTGGGGCCGCCGATGATTTCCTCGAAGGCAGGATGCTGGACGACGACACGGTGTCGCAGGCGGCGGACCTGATTTTAAAGGATGCCAAACCACTGGAACACAACGCGTACAAGGTGCCGATGGCCCATGCGCTCATCCGGCGCACGCTGCTCAAACTGAAAGGTTGACGCCATGAACCAGACATTTTGCAGACATCTGCGGACGAAAAGCCTCTATATTGGCACGCCGCCGGAGGAAGCCTTTGCGGACAAAGAAGACGGGCGCGTGACGCCGTGCCATTTCTGGTGCAACCGCACGCAAACCGTCGTCGGCTTGGATGATCGCCCGGTCCACAAAGATGCATGCCGGCCGTCGCGTTCGTGCTTCGAGGAATAACTTCGACTGACCGGTGACGCTGGCCGGTGTCGTGAAGCATTCCAGGAGTGCGCCGCTCGGAATTCCTTGGTTGCTTTACGCCCCGGCGTAAAGCTCCATGGGCCGGCCCAAACCCGTCATGTCGGTGAACTGCGCAATTTTTGCATCCTTCGGCTGGTCGCGGTTTACGTTGGCCGCGGCCGCTCCGATTTCGTCAAAGTAAAAATTCTCCGAGGCCACCAGCATTTGCTTGATGCCCCGGGGCAGGGACTGGTATCCCGGATATGTCAAAATGATCGTTCTCATTTTCCTTAATATAACTGACCTGTTAGACGTATCAGTAACCAAATAGTTACAGGAATTCGGCCATTGAAAATTCCAGTGCTGACGGGTCTCCTGGGTGTGCCGTTGAATGATCCGCGTCCATTACCCGCCGATGGCGGTCATGGGGCGGCAGGGCTGATAGTTGGCGCGAAACTGATGTTCCAATGGCTTCAATCGCAGCGCGGTTTCCAGCAACTCCTGCAACGCACCATCGCCGGCGCCGCGCCGCAGCGCCGAACGCAAGTCCACCTCGATGTGATTGCCGAGACAGGGACGCACCTTGCCGTCGGCCGTGAGCCGCATCTTGTTGCATTGCTCGCAAAAATGCTCGTTCGTCATGGCGCCGATGAACCCGACGAGTGCGCCGGTTTGTTTCAACAGATAGTAGCGGGCCGGGCCGTGGCCGAGTTTGCGGTCGGGTTGCGGAATCAGTTCATCCCGTTGCGCCAGCAGTTGCATGGCCTCGCCGCAGGGCAGGAAATTCTTTTCCGTCAGGACCTCGGTGGAGGTGAGCGGCATCAGCTCGATGAACCGCAACGGCAGGCTGTGTTCGGCGGCAAACAAGACCAGCGGCCAGAGTTCCGTCTCGTTCACATTGCGCATGAGCACACAGTTCAGCTTCACGCGCTCGAACCCGGCCGTTGCCGCCGCGCGGATGCCGGCCAGGACTTTCGTCACATCGCCGCCGGTGACCCGCCGGTAAACGTCTGGATCCAGTGCGTCAAGGCTCACATTGGCCGTGCGCAGACCAGCTTCCTGCAGCGGTTGCGCCAGCGCAGCCAGCCGCAAGCCATTGGTGGAAAGACCGACCGATTCGACACCGGGAATTTTAGCCATGGCGCGGACAATGTCCGGCACGTCACCGCGCACGAGCGGTTCGCCGCCGGTGAGCCGGAACTTGCGAAAGCCCAGCCCCGCCGCCACGCGCGCCACGCGGACGATTTCCTCCGCCGTCAGATGATCCGGGTTGCTTTCCCAGCCCTTGTAACCCTCCGGCATGCAATAGAGACAACGCTCGTTGCACCGGTCGGTGACCGAGATTCGCAGGTAATCAACTTTGCGTCCAAACGGATCCATTTATTTGTGCTCGTGCGGATTTTCACCGCGCAAATGCGCCAGTCCTTCACGGATCGCCGGCGCGAGAACCTCCAGGCACTCGCGCACCGCCGAGGGTTTGCCGGGCAGGTTCACGATCAGGCAGGCGCCGCGCGTCCCTGCCACCGCGCGTGACAAAATCGCCGTCCGCACCTTCGCGAACGACTGCACCCGCATGATTTCACCAAACCCGGGCAATTCCTTTTCCAGCACCACGCGCGTTGCTTCCGGCGTCACGTCGCGTGATGAAATGCCCGTGCCCCCCGTCGTCACCACCATATCGCATTTCAGCTCATCTGCAAATTTTCTTAGCGCCGCGGAAATCAAGGGTTGTTCATCCGGCACGATGAGCGGTTCGAATTGCGCATCGCCGCCGAGGAATTCCCGCAGCACATTTTCGATCTCCGGTCCGCTGCGGTCGGCGTAGATGCCCGCCGAGGCGCGGTCGCTGACGGTGAGGCGGCCGATTTTCATGATTTTGAGGCGCGGACTCGTGCGCGCCAGCGTCCTGGACTGCGGCAGCCCTCTGCCGCTTTCAAATCAGCCGTGTATCCGGGAAAAGCGCCAGAGGGCTGGCGCACTCCAAGACCTGACGGACTCATGGGCGATTTATTCCAGGCCATATTTTTCCTTTTTAACGACGCGGATGCCTTCAATCCGCATCTGTTTGTCCACGGCCTTGCACATGTCGTAAAGCGTCAGCGCCGCCACGCTCACGCCGGTCAGCGCCTCCAATTCCACGCCGGTTTGCGAACTGGTTTCCGTCGTGCACCAGACCTCGATCGCCGCGTTTTTAATTTTGAATCGGATTTCAACGTGGTTTAACGCCAGCGGATGGCAAAGCGGAATCAACTGCGCCGTCCGTTTGGCGGCCTGGATGCCGGCAATCTGCGCCACGGTCAAAACGTCGCCCTTCGGCAGCGCATTTTTTCTGAGCGCGCGAATCGTGGCCGGCGCGCAAACCAGTTTCCCCTGCGCCACCGCGCGCCGGCGCTGGACCGGTTTGTGGCCGACGTTGACCATGCGCGCGCCGCCGCGCGCATCCAGATGCGAAAATTTGTTGTTCATCTCAATCCGTTGGTAAAAAATCGACTTCGGCGCCCGATTCCATCGGACCGCGGTTCGCCGGGACACGAATCAATGCGTTCGTTTCCCTCAAACAAGTCACATCGCCGGAACTCGCCCATGCCAGCGGATGCAAACCTGCCGGTTCCCGGCGCGCCGACCAGAGCGTTTCGCGCGGGCACGGCGGGTCGTTCAGTTTTGCCGCGAGCCGGCCGCGCCGGAACTTTTCCGGTTCCGCGCCGGTGAGTTTCGCCAGTGCCGCGGCGACAAACAAATGAAAACACACAAAATGCGACAGCGGGTTGCCTGGCAGGCCGAATGCGGCCTGCGAACCATTCACTCCAAAAATAAGGGGCCGGCCGGGGCGCACGTTGACCTGCGAAAAGATGATTTCAAATCCAAGCCATTCGAGCAGCGGGCGGGTGAAATCCTTGTCCCCCACACTTGCGCCGCCGGAAATCAGAAGCAGGTCGAAGGTGGAGGGTTGCCGGTGGAAGGTTAAAACCAACTGTTTGGCCGCCCCGAAATCCTCCGGCAGATGCGCCTGCACCACGCTACACGGAAATTTTTGGAGCAGACCGTGGACCAAAATCGAATTGCTGTCGCGAACCTGTCCCGGCTTCGGCGTCCGGTCGGGCGGGACAATCTCGTCGCCGGTGGTGAAATGAATGATGCGCGGGCGCGGGCTGACGGCCGGCTGTGTGCAACCGCCGGACGCGAGCAGCGCGAGCCTGCCCGCATCCAGGCGCACGCCGGCCGGCACGAGCGGCTGGCCGGCCCGGACATCTTCACCGCGTTTGCGGAGGTTCAGGGCCGTTTCCTGTTTGGTGATCCGGATTATATCGCCGTCACGCTCAACGTGTTCCTGCATCACGACGCACAGATTTTCGCATGGCAGCGCCGCGCCGGTGGCCACGCGGACGGTTTCGCCGGGCTTGAGCCGGCGCGGTTTCCAATCGGCGGCGTGAAGTGTGTCCACGACTTGAAAAATGCCGGAGGCATCGTTTTGTAGAATGGCGTAGCCGTCACGCGTCGAACGGTCGCCATCGGGCAAATCCGACGGCGCACAAACCGTTTCGCGCAGCACGCGGCCAAAGGCGTCCGCAAGCGGCGTGTGGACAGCGGGCAACGGCCGGCAGTGCGAACGAATTTCAACCAGCGCTTCGTCCAGCGATTTCAAGGTTGGGCGGGCAGTCCCCTGCCCGCTGCGGGTGGGAAGTCGATCCTGGACCGGCGCGCACGGAGTGACGCGCCCTACCGAATCCGTTCCCCCGACAATGGCGCGTCGTTTCCAAATCGGCACGTCCTGTTTCAAGCGGTCCATGAATTCGGCCAGCAAGGCAATGGCTTCGCCGCGATGTGGAGACGCCACGCCGACATAGATCGCGGTGTCGCCGACGGGAATGACTCCGACGCGATGAATCACTTTCGCGGCGAGGCACGGAAATTTTGTGCCGAGCGATTCAAGAATACGCCGGATTTCGCGCGTGGCCATTTCTGGATAGGCCTCGTATTCGAGCGCGGAAATGTTTCCGCCATTTTCCTCGCCCCGGACCACGCCGCGAAATTCCAGCCACGCGCCCTGCCCGCCCAACGAAGGCGGCGGCGAAATTTTCTCCGCAATGGGGTCGGGGGTGAGCTGGATTTCAATTTCCATACAAAGGAGTTTCAACCGCCGGACACCGGTGGAATGAGCGCGATTTCATCCCCGTTTGCAAAAATGGCGTCCGGCGCGGCGTATTCGCAACGGGTGGCGAGCCGGACACTGGAACGATGGGCGGCGAGTTTCGGAAATTTCTTCAGCAACTCCGCCCAGAGTTGTTCCGCATTCAGCGGCGCCGGTGACGTGATTTCGGCCGCATCGCAGCCGGTCGTGTCTTTAAGCTGGGCGAAAAACAGGATGCGCATGGAATTTCTTTAGCAGCAGTTTCAGCGGGGCACAAGATGGATGCCGGGCGCCTTGATAAGGGCGGTGATGGTTTCGCCCTCGCGCAATGCAAGCTCGGCGCAGGCTGGACGGGTGACCAGCGCAAACAACGGGAACCCGGCGTCCAGCTCCACACGGACGAGTGTGCCTTCCGGGCGGAGGCAAACAATGCGGACGGGAAGCCGATTACGTACGCTGCTGGCGGCGGCGGGGTCGCGCTGGAGGACCACGTCTTCACCGCGGATGCAAACAAACACTTCGCGCGATGCGGTGGCGGGCGCGAGCGCGGTGAGCGTGACCTGATTGACATCCACCCTGGCCAGTCCTTCGTTCACGCCGGCAATCCGGCCCGGCAGAATGGTTTCCGTCCCGAGCAATCTGGCCGCCTCGGCGCTGGCCGGGCGGGCGAAAACGTCCGGCACGGATCCTGTCTGGATGACCTTTCCGTCCACCAGCACAACCATTTCATCCGCCAGCGCCAGTGCCTCGGAGCGGTCGTGCGTCACGCACAGCATCGGGATCCGGAACTCGTCGCGGACCCGGGCGAGGTAGGGAATGATTTTCGCCTTCAACGGCGCGTCCAGGCTGGCGAGCGGTTCGTCGAGCAACAGGAGGCGGGGCGATGCCAGCAGGGCGCGCGCCAGGGCGACGCGTTGTTTTTCACCGCCGGAAAGTTCCGTCACGCCGCGCGCCACCAGCGGCTGGATTTCCAGGACTTCAGCCACGTGCTCAAAACGGAACGCCGGATCATTCGCGCCTCCGGATTTTTGACCGTAAAGCAGGTTCCGGCGCACGGAGAGATGGGGAAATAACGCGAGGTCCTGCGGGACGTAACCGATGCCGCGTTGGTGCGCCGGCACGGAGATTTTTTGGGCCGTGTCGGTGAGCGTGCAGCCGTCGAGTTGAATGAAGGCCGAGCGCGCGGCGCGCAGTCCGGCGATGAGATCGAGCAGCGACGTTTTGCCCGCGCCGGACGGGCCGAAGAGGGCGGTCACGGGTCGGTGCATTTCCACCTCCACTTCGAGCGTGAAATCGGCGAGCGGCAGCGAAATATTTTTCAGCAGCAGGCTCATGTCATTGCTTTTTGCGGCGCAGGAAAAATTCACTGCACCACACGGCGGTGAAGGCCAGGATGACCGATACGCCCAGCAGGCGAAAGGCCCGCGGGTCGTCGCCGAGTTGCACGTTCTCGAAAATGGCGAGCGAGAGCGTCGAGGTTTTACCCGGAATGTTGCCGGCGACCATGATCGTCGCGCCAAATTCGCCGAGCGCGCGGGCGAAGGCGAGCAGCATGCCGCCGATGACGCCCCGCGCGGCCAGCGGGAGGGTGATGGTGAAAAACACGCGCAGGCCGCCGGCGCCGAGGGTGCGGGCGATTTGTTCCAGGCGCGGATTGACTTCTTCAAACGCCACGCGGGCGGCGCGGACCAGCAGCGGCATCGACATGACGCTCAAGGCCAGCAGCACGGCGCGCCAGGTAAAGATGACATCCAGATGGAGCTGGTTGTGGAGGAAGCCGCCCAGGGCGCCGCGGCGTCCAAAGATCTTGAGCAGGATCAAACCCGTCGCCACCGGCGGCATGACGAGCGGCAACGTCACGAAGGTTTCAACAATGGATTTGCCCGGCCAGTCACGTCGCGCCAGCACCCAGGCCAGCGCCAGGCCGAATGGCAAAATGATCACCGTGCTCAACGCGGAAACCCACGCGGTGAACCAGACAATCTGCCATTCTTCAGCGGTCATTCACGCAAGAGGAAGCCAAATCGCGTGAAGACCTGTCCAGCTTCTTCGGACGAGAGGTAATCGAGGAATTTTTTCGCGGCTTCCGGTTGTGGCGAGCCCTTCACCAGCGCCATGGGATAGCTGATGTCGGGGGCATCCGCGCGCGGGACTTCGTAGGCGACCTTGACGTCTTTGGAAATGGCGGCGTCGGTTTTATAGACGACGCCCAATTCGACATTGCCGGACGCGACGGCGGCGAGTGCGGCGCGGACATTTTCCGTCGGGATGACCTTGGGCTCAACGGCCGGCCAGAGTTGCTGCCGGGTGAGCCAGCCTTTGGCATAAACCCCCGCCGGCACGGCCCGGGGATCGGCGAGCGCGATTTGCTTGATGCCGGCGTTGGTGAGGTCGCTGGCGGATTTGATTTGCAGCGTGCTGCCACTCGGAACCACGACGACGAGCGAATTGCCCAACCGACTTTTGCGGGTGGCCGGGTCAATCAACCCCTTTTTCTCCAGCCGGTTCATTTGTGCTTCGTCGGCGGAAAAGAAAATGTCGGCGGGTCCGCCTTCCTCAATCTGCCGCGCGAGCGTGCTGGAGGCGGCGAAGTTGAAAATGATTTTATCGCCGGACTCCTTTTGGTAAGCGGCGGCGATTTCCTTTAATGAATCCGTCAGACTCGCGGCGGCAAAAACCGTGACCACGGCGGCGTGCAAACTTGCACTCGCAATCAATGCCGCGCCGACGAAAAGGACTTTAGTCAGTTTGACATTCATACCTTAAACTCAATTCCTATGCCCGCCATAAAACCGCTTCCGGGACGGTCTGTCAATCGGAACGCGCCGGCACCCATGACTTTTGGCAGTTCGCCTGAGATATTTTTTGGACGAAATTTCCCGAAAATGGATTGCCGCGCGGCGGACGATTGCGGTATTGAGTTCGCGTCCTGAATGCAACTCGGCCGAATCATTCTATTTCCCATCAAGTCCCTGGACGGCGTTTCGGTGGAAATGGCCCGCATCACCGCCGGCGGCATCCTGGAAAACGACCGCAGCTATGCCATTTACGACTCCGATGGCAAGGTGGTGAACGGCAAACGCACGCCGCGCGTCCACGATTTGCGCTGCACGTTCGATCCGAAAATCACCGAGGTCCGCCTGTCACAAAAGGATGGATCGCCGGGACAATTCCCATTGGACGATCCGGCTCGCGTCAGTCAATGGTTGAGCGATTTCTTCGGCCTTCCCGTCGTGCTGCGGTATGAACCGAAGAAGGGGTTTCCGGACGATCACACGGCCTTTGGGCCGACGATTACGAGCGAAGCCAGTCTTCGCACCATTCAAGGCTGGTTTCCGGAAATGACGCTTGAGAGTGTCCGCCGCCGTTTTCGAACGAATCTGGAGCTGACCGGCGGCGAGCCGTTTGGCGAAGATCGCCTGTTCGGCGCACCGGATGAACTCAAGCCGTTTCGGATCGGGGCAGTGAATTTTTTCGGCCACAACCCCTGCCAGCGCTGTGTCGTTCCCACCCGCGATCCGGATTCGGGGCAAGCCACCGGCGATTTTCAAAAAAAGTTCATGGAATTACGAAAAAAGCATCTTCCCGAATGGGCAAACGCACAGCGTTTCAATCATTTTTACCGGTTCACCGTGAACACTTCCATACCGCCGACCGAAGCGGGAAAGCAATTGCGCGCGGGCGACGCGTTGGTGATCTAACTTTCGGATTTTATTTGACCGCGCTGCTCAATTCGCAACAGCCATTTTCTCCCGCGGCAAATCTCATTTTCAATTTTCCTTAAGGATTTTAGCTCTGTTATCATTGGCATTAGGTATGCTTTTGGGTGGTTGCCTGTATGACAACAGCATTACCTGAAAGGCATCAATCCGGAGACGGCACGGATGACACGGTTCAGTCCCAGCTTCGTTCTTTTGGCGCGCGGCTGCGTGAATTGCGGCTGCGGCGGGGTTGGACCCTTCAGGAACTGGCCTGTCGGAGCGCACTTTCCAAGCCCTTTTTGTCCCGGCTGGAATCGGGGGACCGTCAGGCGTCCATTGCGGCGGTGTTGACGCTTTCACGGATTTTTGACGTTTCGCTGGCGTCGCTTTTCGAATCGCCACTGGCCACCGAACCGTGCGTGATCGTGCGGGCCGCGGACGCCGTGGAGAAGACCATTAACGGCCTGAAATATGTTGCGCTGTCCAACGCGGGCCGGTTCTTCAATCTGCAGCCGTTGCGCATCAAGGTCTCGCCGTCCCGCCGTGGCCACGAGCACTATCATCACGACGGGGAGGAATGGATTTATGTCCTGTCCGGCAAACTCACGTTGTCGCTGGCGGGAAAAACCCACGATTTGTCGCCCGGCGACGCCGCCCACTTCGAGTCCCGCCTGCCGCACCGGTTGATCGCGCCGGGGCCGAAGGACGCGGAGGTTTTGGTGGTGGCGTCGCCGGTTTCCAGCGCGCCGGCCAATCCCTATCTCAACCAGCATCGTGCCATTCCCGTCATCCGTTCGCTGCCACTGCCGAAGCCGGAACCTTTTACGGCGTTCCGGCGCGGCAGTTTGAATTTAAAGTCGGCCAATCTAAAAATGGAAAAAAAGAAACGTTAAACAAGGAGGAATAAATTATGAACAAGCTGCGTTCGAATTGTCTGAACTTCAGGGAGTTATTGGCGCAAAACATCGGGGTCATTTCGCCGACGATGACGGCGGCGTTGATTGTGCCGTTGATGTTCGGCACCACGGGCAACATGGGGTGGCTGGCCTATGCCGTTGGCACCGTCATGCTGTTGTTTGTGGCGTTGAGCCTGAACCAGTTTGCCAAGCGGACGACGATGGCCGGCTCAATGTATAATTACGCCTCGTCCGGCCTGGGTTTCACCGGCGGTTCGCTGTGCGGCTGGTGTCTGGTGTGGGCGTATCTTTTCATCGGGATAGCGGGAACGACGGGTTTCACCATTTTCGCCGGAAAGTTGCTGGAAGCCATCCATATCAATGCGCCGCCGGTGTTGCTCTTTGGCGTGTGCCTGGCGGTTTGCTTTTTCCTGGCTTACAAGGACATCAAGATTTCGACGCTCGTCACGCTTGGGTTGGAGGTGTTCTCATGCGCGTTAATTCTGCTGCTGTGCCTGATCGTGTTGGGACATTTCCATTTCGCCCCCGACGCGGCGCAATTCAGCCTCAAGGGCGTGTCGGCCTGGACGTTGGGTTTGGGCGTGGTGGTGGCAATTTTCAGCGGCGTTGGATTTGAAAGTTCAACCGCGTTCGGCGAGGAAGCGGTTAATCCGCTCAAGACGATTCCGCGTTCCATCATCTGGAGTCTGTTGATCACCGGCGCCTTCTTCATGCTGGTCACGTATACGGAAGTGCTGGGCACCCGCGGCTATAAAACCACACTAGATCAGCTGGACGCGCCACTGAACGTCCTGGCTCAAATGTATAACGTGAATTACCTCTGGCCGCTGCTTTCGGCCGGTGCCATGTTCAGCTTCTTTGCCCTGGCCTCCTCATGCATGAATGCCGGATCGCGCGTGATGTTCGCCATGGGGCGTCACGACTTTTTTCCCAATGCCACCAGCGCGGCGCACGCCAACCACGGCACACCGCACGTGGCGCTGGCCACGATGGCCGGCGTGATGTTCAGTGTGGCGACGGTGTCTTATTTTGTTCTGGTCCATTTCGGCATGGCGGTCCTTGATGAATTCAATGATGCCGGCACGATGGGCGCGGCCGGTTTTCTCGGAGCTTATGCCCTGGTATCACTTGCGGCGCCCTTTTTCCTCAAGAAACGCGGCGAACTCAAGGCCAAGGACATTGCGCTGTGTGTGGCGGCCATGCTGTTATTGATAATCCCCACGGTCGGCTATGTTTATCCCGTTCCGCCGCCGCCGGTGAATGCATTTCCTTACGTTTTTGGCGCCTACTTGTTCATCGGGTACGTGAGAATCATGGCGATGCAACATCAGAAGCCGGTTCGCGTGGAAGAGATCAGCGTCGAGATCAGGAAAATCGCCCAACCCGCATGAGCAGGCCAATCGGCGTGGTTGCGGCCATTCACCGCTATCCCGTCAAATCCATGATGGGCGAGGAATTGAATGCCGCGCAAATCGGGGCCAAGGGTGTGCTGGGCGATCGCGTGTTTTCCGTGGCCGACCCGGCCACCGGGAAGATTGCCAGTGCGAAGAATCCCGCCAAGTGGCCGGCCTTGTTTTCCTTCCGGGCGGCGTTTACGCAACCGCCGGAAGAATCCGGTGCGTTGCCGCCGGCGCGAATCACCTTCCCGGACGGCACCAGCATGTCCACGGGAGACAAAGGGATTGAAGCAAAATTATCAGCCAGCCTGGGCAAGCCGGTCCGGTTTCTGTCCGGCGCGCCGCCGGCTGGCACGTTGGAGGAATACTGGCCGGACATGGATGGTCTGGCGCGGCGCGACGTCGTCACCGAGGAGGCGATGCCGGCCGAGACCTTTTTCGACTGCGCCGTCATTCATTTTCTCACCACGGCGACGCTCGACAGTCTCCGCGGGTTATATCCCGAAGGCCGGTTTGAATCGCGCCGTTTTCGTCCGAACCTCGTCATCGAAACCCCGCCCGGTGTCAAAGGGTTTCCGGAAAATGACGAATGGAACGAAAAAATTGTGGCCATCGGCAGCGAAGTGAAATTGAAAATCACCGGCCCGTGTGGCCGCTGCGTGATGACAACCCTGCCCCAGGGCGACGTGCCCCGGGACATTGGCATTTTAAAAGCCGCGGCCAGGCACAACCAGGCGCGCGTGGGCGCTTATGCGTCCGTGGTGCAGGGCGGCATGGTCCGCCGGGGTGATTCAGCCCGAATTGAGCCGGCTTGAAGGTTGAACCGTCCCGCCGCCGGAAAATTTTCCATTCTCAAACTGGCGGAGGGGATGGTTTTTGAACCCTTCTTGCCATTTGGTGATCAAAGCCGTAAGGGTGGATTCGCGCACTCCAGAACTCACCGATGACCGGTTCCAAAGGCCACAGACATAATGCCCCAAACAGCCAGAGCCGCGAACCCCAATTCGTTGCCTTCTTCCCGGCCACGATCTTTTCCGTAAGTCTTTGTGCCTCTTAATAACCACCCCGTTCTCCGGATCGAATTGCAAATCACTTTCCGAGATACTTGTCGGGGTTGCGAATCCGGTCGAGCCGTTCGGCTTCATGCTCATTCAGGACGGCTTGCCGCCGCCGTTGTTGAATGGCATTCGCAAAGGTTTGAGGAAGCAGAAAGGTTTGTTTGACCAGTTGAACAAAAGTCAGGAAAAAAAGTTTCAAGGTTTTCATAAGCAGGTAACCGGTCCTGCCGACACGGCTTCGATTCCGCTCATCCGACCTGCCGGGGCTTCACGAGCAGCAATACGATTCCGCCAACGAGCGCGAGTGCTCCGACGGCCGGCGGAATGAAATGACTGTCGGTGGTTTGAATGTGCATGCCGAGGAATTCGACCGGCTTTCCCGGGGTTGTGAAGCTGAGGCCCGAGTAAGCGAGCACCACAATGCCCAGGGTGATCAGAATGCCTGCGATGATGGTTTTGGTGTTCATATTGAATCTCCAGTTTGGTTTTCCCGGTCTGCGACTGCTTAATTCAGTCGCCGGCGGCCGGAAATGAGGTTGACGAGCACCATGACAATGGCAACGACCAGCAAGACATGAATGAAGCCGCCGATGGTGTTGCCGGTCACCAACCCCAGGGCCCATAAAACGAGCAGTATCACCGCGATGGTGTATAACATAATTTTTGTCCGGTTGGTTTGCCGGCTGGCGCGTTTTCGCATCAGCCGGCAACAGGTTGACGGTTTAGTTAACGGCCACCGGTACGGCGATGGTCATGTTGTTGATCACGCTGGTCACACCGTTGATGTCGGTGACAAGCTTGGTAACCAGGCTCTTTTCCGCATCGTTCTTGGCAATGCCGCCCAGGGTGACGACGCCGTCCGCCGTTGAGACCGAGGTGCGCAAGGCGCTGGTCGAATGATGCGACATCAACGACGATTTGACTTCAGCCGTGATGGAGGCGTCATCAATTTTGTCGCTGATGGTTGCGTCAGGCGTGGCCGGGGCCTGGGCAATCGTCATGTTGTTGTTGACTTCCTTGACGTTGTCAACGTCCCTGGCGTATTCGGTGGTGAGTTCCTTTTCGGCCTGGCTGGAGGCTTCTCCTTGCAGGGTAACGACACCGTCTTTTACATACACGGTGGTGCCAGTGGCACTTACATTGCGATGGAACAGGAGTGCGGATTTCACTTTCCAGCCAATCCAGGTGTCAGAATGTTCGGCCGGTTGTTCGCCGTTGATCAACAGTTGATTGTCCACGCTGACGACGCCGGGCAGACTCGCCACAGTGTCTTCGGCCATGGATTTATGGGACGCGTCGGCGACCGTTCCGGTCAGGGTAACGATGCCGCTCCTGGATTCGGTCTTGATGGAATCGTCCTTGAGGTAGGTTTTGAACACATAAGACTTGGCAGCGGATGACTCGATGCGGCTGTCCGTATCGGACGCGTGCAGCGGGGCGCTGGCGACTAACAGGGCGCCCGCAGCCATGATGAGTGCGAGCGGGTAGGTTGATTTCATTTTCATTGTAATTCTTCTTTCGGTTGTTGTGGCTTGGTTTTTAACACTGGAAGTACGCTAGGGGATGCGGCGGCTCGCGGCTATGGGGTGTAACCCTACCCTGCGTTTTGGAGAGATTCAGACGATGCGACCGGCTGGCGCCTTGCCTCACTCCATGGCGGCCAGCAGTTCGTCCAGGGCAACGGTGGCGAAGCTGGTGGCCGAGTCGCTCATCGCGTAGGGGATGATCAGTTCGCGTCCTTGCAACAGCGCACCGCAGGTATACACCACGTTGGGCACATAACCCTCGCGTTCTGTCTCGTTCGGGGAGAGCAAGGGTTCCCGCAGCCGGCCGATCACGCGCGTGGGATCGTTCAGATCCAGCAGAAATGCACCCAGGCAATACTTCCGCATCGCGCCCACCCCGTGGCTCAACACCAGCCAGCCCGCCTCCGTTTCAATCGGCGACCCGCAATTGCCGATCTTGACGAATTCCCACGGTTGGGCGGGCGGCAGCAACAGCCGGGGTGTCTGCCAGAAATGGATGTTGTCCGAGAACATCAGGAGAATGTTCTCGTCATCCTGCCGTGACAGCATGACGTATTGCCCGTTGATTTTACGCGGGAACAGGGCCATGCCCTTGTTCTGCACGGCCGGGCCGTTCAGCGTGCTGAATTTGAAATGGACAAAATCCGGCGTCTCGAGCAATTGCGGCAGAATGATTTTCCCGTCGTAAGCGGTGTAAGTCGCATAGTAGGTAAAGTTGCCGCCGTCGTTCTGGAAGCGGACGAAGCGTGCGTCTTCGATGCCATTGCTCTGGCTGGGCGCGGACGGAAAGAGGACGCGCTGCGAAACCCGGCTGTCGGGTGCGAAGTTCACCTCGTAGTTCGATTCCGCCAGCAAGAGGATGCCGCGGGCGGCGCGGATCGCCGTGGCGTCGGAGGTTTCCGATGTCAGGCCCGAGGCCAGCAGCACCGCATGCAATTCCTTCAGCGTGAAGTCGTCTCGCAACTGGTCCAGCACCCGCCGGCAGAAATCATTTTGCACGCCAGCTTCTTCAAGTTTGTGGGTAAACAACCCCTTGTCGTAGGCGGCATTGGGCACGCGTTCGGGTTCGGTCGCAAACGGCACCGGTGGCGTGAGTGTGATCCGATGTTGCGCGCTGACCGTGCCCATGCGAAACGTGATGGAGGAGATGTGGCCTTCGCCCGTCGCCCGCAGGCTCAGAATGAAACGCAGCGCGCCCCGGGGCAGTCCGGACTGGTCAGGGTGCGGCACAATCGACGGATTGAACAACGCCGCGGACTCCGGTGAATACTCGTTGGTGAAGTAAGCCCCGATGAGCATCTGCCGTTCGGGCGACGGCGGCGCGCCGGGTTCAAGGTAAATACTCACCTGTTCAAAGCGTTTGCGGAAAATATCTTCAACCCGTTCGTGCCGGTTGGAAAACTCGCCGAGCACCTGGCTCACCAACCTGACCACCTCCTCTTCCGGCAAGCCCATGACCCGGGCGACGATTCGCCGCGAGATGTCATCCGTGGTGGGGCGAAACGGGCGCATCAGCACCCGCGAACGGTCCGGGACCAACGTCGGCCCGATGCGTTTGGCGTGGATGGGCAAGGTGACGGTCATTTGCCGGAAGGTTCCTTGAAGCTGGTGATGGTGTTCTGAAGCGCCCGCATCTCCGCCAGCGACAGCAGGAAGGCCAGGGTGGACTCGGCACCCTGGTTCTGGCTCAGACGATCCACGTGCAACCCGTCCCGGCAGCCGCCGGTGGCCGAATCGTAGAGCGCCAGTCCCAGATCGTTCCGGCCGAGAAACCACTCGAACGCGCGGCGCGCTTCCGTCACCCAGAACATGTCGTTGGTCGCCTGATACGCTTCGATACAGGCGGAAATTGTGACCTGGGCTTCGATGGGTTGCTGGTCGAAGATTGCCCGTGGCTTGTCACGCGGATAAAACCCGTTCGAACCGATGGGCCGGAAAGCGCCGACATCTGAAGTCTGGATTTTTATCAGCCACCGCAGGGTCTTGAGGCCAAGATCCAGCATGGTGGCGTTGTTCATGCAACGTCCGTTGAGAATCATCGCGTGCGGCAGCTTGGCGTTGGCATAAGAAACCACTTCCTCGAACCACTGCCAGTCGCCGGTGGCGGCATCGGCATAGCGTTGCATGAGTTTTGTCGTGAGCGATTCGCGGATCTGGTTTGCCCGCCGATCGCCGCTGAACCGCCGCAGATATTCATCAATCCCGATGAGCGTAAAGGCCAACGCCCGGGGCGACATGAATTCGGCAGCCACCGGCAGGGCGTGTTCGAACAATTCCGCCGCCAGCATTTGAAAACTGCCCTGGCCGGCCTGCGACACGCACAGACCGAGCGCCCATAACGCGTGACCCTGGCAGTCCTCCGACCCGACTTCCTCCAGCCAATGCCGGTCAAAGCTCATGAAATTTCGGAAACGCCCGCGCTGACGATCGAAGGCGTGGTTCAGGAACGCGGCGTAGGTGGCGGCCCGGGCACCGAGGCGCGGCGAACCATGCCCCAGCTTTTTCAGCATCAAGGCCAGCACCAGGGCGCGCGCGTTGTCGTCTGTGCAATAGCCTTCGGCAAAATTCGGCACGGTGAAGCTCGCGTGCTGGAAAATGCCGGTCGAATCGCTCATTCGAAACAGGTGGTCGAGCTTCATCTCCGGCAACTGGCCGGGCTGTTCGTCGAGCGTCTTGATGGGGGAGGACTTCCGGCCCACGAAACTGTGGTCCTGGCGCGCCTGCTCGAAGGACTTCACATAAAGCTGCGCCACGCGGCTCCAGATCATGTCACGCCCCAGTTTGTAGGCGTTCTTGCGCATTGAGTGGCGCAGCGCCTCGTCCCGCAGCAGTTCGACCACGGCAACGGCAATGGCCTTGGCGTCGCGAAACGGCACGAGCTTGCCGCGTTCCGCAGTCAGCAGCTCCACCGCGTGCCAGTAGGGCGTGGACACCACCGCGTTGCCCGCGCCGAACGCATAGGCGAGCGTACCCGAGGTGACCTGGGCCTCGGTCAGGTAGGGAGTCAGGTAAATATCCGCCGCCCCGATGAACCGCATCAATTCCTCCAGCTCAACGAACCGGTTGAAGAACACGACATGCCTCTGCACCCCGAGGTCCTTGGCCAGCCGTTCCAGGCTCAGGCGGTAAGCTTCACCCTCGTTGCGCAGCAGATTCGGATGGGTCTGCCCCAGCACGATGTAAACCACGTTGGGAAATTCCCGGATGATGTCCGGCAGCGCGCGCAAGGCGTATTCGATGCCCTTGTTGGGCGAAAGCAGGCCGAAGGTCAGCAGCACCTGTTTGCCCGCCACGCCGAATTCGTCCTTGAAATAATTCGGGTCGGCAAACGGCATGTCGGGAATGCCGTGCGGGATGAGGTCTATTTTGGCCGCCGGCGCCTGATACACCTCGCGCAGAAACTGCTGGCCACGTTCGCTCATGACCACCAGCCGCGTCGAAAGCCGGATCAGGTCGCGCATCACGCGCCGCTGCTCCATGTTCGGCTCACGCAACACGGTGTGCAGGGTGGTGACGATGGGCATCTGCAGCTCGCGCAGCAGGGCCAGCACGTGACTGCCGGCCGGGCCGCCGAAAATGCCGAACTCGTGCTCGACGCAAACCACGTCCACGTCCGTGATGTTGAGAAAATCTGCCGCGCGCAGGTAGGACGGCAGGTCCTGTTCCGCAATCTCGAAGCGCACCTCCGGCGGGTAATCGTATCCTTCCGCGAGATCATTGACCGGCACAACCAGGCATTGCATCGCCGGGAACTCCGCCGACATGGCACAACGCAAGTCCGTTGTAAACGTGGCGATGCCGCATTTCCTCGGCAGGTAATCGCCGAGAAACGCGACCTTGCGGATGGCAGGGGCGGGTTGCATAAATCCGTTGGTGTTTGCGCAGGAAAACCTGCCTGTGCTGGCAATCCCTATGGTGCGCCACGCCGAAGCCTTCACCAAGAACCATTTCCAACTTTTGCGGCGGATAGTCGCACTGGGATGGTTACCTGTGGCATATCCGGCCAGGGACTTGTTTTCATTTCGCTTGTTCTCCGGTGCCTAATGACTGAACGGCAGATTCTGTTTGATTCGATAAATGTCGGCGGCTCCAACTAGGGCCGCCTTTCGCAGAGACCGGCGGCGTTTGGAATTTTTGCCTTGCAGCAGGTGGCGCCGCCCGGCGTCCCGGAAAAGCACTTTGCCGGTGCCGGTGATTTTGAAACGTTTGGACACTGATTTTCTGGTTTTAGTACCTTTAGGGCTTCGTATGCAGGTTCTTTCATTGGGAGCGTTTGAATATTCGCACGCCCTTGTTGGGTTGGGTTGATTTCATTTATTTGCACGGGCTGCTGGACACCGGGTTTGCTTGCACACCGCCGCCTGGTACGAACAAGCCTCGTCTCAGGACGTGATTTTATCGCTCACCCACTGGCGGGTTTGTTGGAAACCGTCCTTCGTCGCTTCGTAGGCCTTCTGGAAGCCGGCTTTGACGCTGTCCCAAGTGGACTCGGTGGCATTCTGGGCATCGGCCAGTTGCTGATTCAACTGGGTGGCCTGATCGCGCAACGCCTGGAGTTTGGGTTTGGCCTCGGCCTTGACCGCGTCGCTGGAGCTGTCGATTTTTGCGGAGAGCTGATCCAAATCCTTGTTCAGCGAATCCAACTGTCCCTGCATGGTTTTGACGAATTCAGCTTTTTGCGCGAAGGTATAGTCCTTCATATCCTGCGCCGCCTGCGTTGTTTCAGTCTGAACCTTGTCCATCTGCTCCGAGGTGGTCTGTTCTTTATTGCAACCTACCGCAATGGCGGCGATGGAAAGTGCGGCGAGGAATAATGTTTTGCTTTTCATAAAGGTGATTTTTGTTGTGTGTTTGGTTTACCGTTGCACCTGCTGATTTAAGAGGCTACGTCCCCAAGTGGTCCTTCCGCCATGGGGTGTAACCCTACCGGGACTTTCGTTCACATGATTGTCCCCTGGCCAGTGTCGTCCGCCCGCCTTTGCTGACCCGCCAACCGGTGCTTAGGCCACCGGCCGCTGCCACCACTGACGGAGCCCGAAGCCCGTCATAACGACGGCCGCCGCCAGCACGATGTAAATCGCTCCGCCCATTCGGTAACCGTACGCCATCCCCAATACCCACAAAATTCCCAGTACTCCACCAATGCTTAAGAACATATTGTTCCTTTCTTTTTTTGGCTCTTTGGCTTTATCACTGGAAGCAGGTTACGCCATCGGGCGGCTTCTTAACATGGGGTGTAACCCTACCGTGCATTTTGGGAATCGCCTGGCAAAAGCTGATTTGGCTTGAACCTCAGCTCGGAGGACCGTTTGGCGAATCCGCACGCGCGAAACCGCCCATGCCCGGCTCACTATTTTTCCGACCGAATGACTTATCTGGAACCATTGATAAAATGTTGCTGGTTTATCGGGAAAGAAGTTCGCTGAGGGGTGACATCGCCGGGACGCGGTCGCAAACGACTTTGATCGAAACCAGGATCGGCACCGATAATAAAGCGCCGGGCACGCCCCAGAGCCACATCCAGAAGATCAAGGAAACAAAAATGACCACGGGATTGAGGGTGAATCGGCGCCCGAGCAACACCGGCGTAATGAAATTCGCTTCCAGCAAATGGAGCAGCAGATACCAGGCGGGAGGCAGGAGTCCCGTCCATAGCGTGTCGAAAGTAAGCAGTCCGACGGCAGCCAGCAGGATGACTCCGGCAACGGGGCCAAAGTAGGGAACAAAATTCAAAATCGCCACGAGGATTCCCCACATCGCGGCGTCGGGGACGCCCATGCAGTAGAGACCCGCGCTTACCAATATACCCAGGCCAATATTGATCGACGAAACCGAGAACAGATAATTGGAAATATTTTGCTGAATCTCACGATTGACCTCGACCGCGCGCTTCTTATCGCTCAAGGTCGGCATCACATGTACGAGCTTTTGCAGGAACAGGTCGCCGGAGGCCAGCAACAGGTAAGCCAAAACCAACGTCTCACCTATGCCCACCAGGAGGGTTCCGGTCCAGTTCAGGATCGAACCGGTGCCACGGCTTTCTTTGACCTCCAGCGTCGGGGTTTTTTCCTGTGCCGCCGCTTTTTCCGCGTCCGTTGCACCCAGGTTGTTGACCGCCGCCGCGGCCGCGCTGAACCGTTCGGCCCGCGGGAAAAGTTTCAGCACCCGTTGCCTCAACTCGGTCATGTGTTGCGGCGCCTCATTCACCCACGTCATCGCCGGGCGGCCCAATTGAAAGAAACCGACCCCGATGGCGGTCACCAGGAGACAAAGCACGATCGCCGCGGAAAATGCCGGCGGAATGTGGCACCAGGACAACCAACGGATGAGCGGTTTCAGGGTCATTCCCGCCACACAGGCCAGGAAGACGGGCAGGACTACCGGACGCGCAAAATAGAGGAAGCCAATTGTCCCCAGCACAATCAAAACGATTTGCACCGGCGTCGCTCTGGCGACGGGGGTGCCGATTGGTTCAATGGACAGTGGCTCACCTCCGAGCGCATCGGCACGCGGTGCGACTGCGGCCGCCGAGCCAGCCTTCGCCGCATGTGGCTGAGTTATCGTGGCGGCGTCCATATTCAATGCGTCTGTCAGTCAATCGTCTTGCTCCCGCGCGGAATGCCGGCCGGATGAAGCCGGCCCTGCATCTCCAACCCGCCGATCAAGTGCCGGGAGGGATTTCGAAACGTGCCCTGCATACCTGGTATTTTGGTTGACCTGGTGGGCATGGCACGCTTCTCAGTTCAAAGTTACAATGACTGGCGCAAGGAATGACCTCCGGCAAAATCGCGGCGATCACCAGGAGGAATTGAGGCGAACCCACCATCCGGCAGGAAATCATCGTCAACACCAGTCAAAAGCATAATTAGAGTGATTTTTGTTGCGTGTTTGGTTTCCCATCGCGCCTGCTATTTGGCGAAACTACGTTGCCGGATGGTTTTTCGCCATGGGGTGTTACCCTACCGCGCTCCCGGATAGCCGGGATGGGCGTGAAGCACAATGGGGTGAATCACCATGGATTTCAAAATGAACACTTGAAACCAATCCCCGGCGACGCGATGAAACACATCTTTTGCTCGATCCGTTCTCGGCGGGCGGGGGCTCCCATAATCCAGGGTCGGGTTATACCCCATCGAAAAATCTCATCCCACCGCGTAGGTTGCTCTGGAAAGCGCGGTGAACAAATTGCCATGAAGAACGAATGACATGCCATGCGTCTCCTGTTATTGCCGGTTTTTGTCGGCGCCGTCTGGGTTCGGGAAGTGGAGTCGGGCTCCTTCTCGTCATCGTTATTATAGCTCGGTTGCTTCGCTAATATGAAATTGTCTTTGAAACCGCATCACCTTAAACGCTACAAGGACATCGCGTTGCTTTTTTGGAAATACGGCACCAGCGATTTGGCCAAGGAATTTGCCAATGAGGCCGCTGGCGATGAAAAAACACTTTTGGCCGCCAAGCCCGGACAGCCCGTACCGGAAGAGTTGGCCAATGATTTGGAAAAAATGGGGCCGACCTTCATCAAATTCGGCCAATTGCTTTCCACCCGCGCCGACCTTTTGCCGGAATCCTATCTGAAGGCACTCGCGCGTTTGCAGGACAAGGTCAAACCATTTGCTTACGCTGAAGTGGAACAAATTGTCGCGAGTGAAATCGGCGTCCGCCTGTCAAAAGCATTCTCGTATTTTGAAGAACAACATCTGGCCGCCGCGTCGCTTGGACAGGTGCATCGCGCGGCCCTGCGCGACGGTCGTCCCGTTGTTGTGAAAGTGCAACGGCCGGAAATCCGCAAACAAATCGCGGAAGATTTTGAGGTGCTCGAAGAAATCGCGGGCTTTTTTGAAGAACATACCGACATTGGCCGCCGTTATCGTTTCGGAAAAATTCTCGCGGAATTCAAGAGTTCCATTTTGCAGGAACTGGATTATCAACGGGAAGCGTCCAATCTGACCACGTTGGCCAATAATTTGAAGGAATTTCCACACATTCTCGTCCCGCTGCCTGTGCTCGATTACAGTTCGCGCAGCGTGTTGACGATGGATTATGTCAGCGGAACAAAAATCACCGCGCTTAGTCCCATCGCGCAATTGGACATGAACGGCGATGTTTTGGCCGAGGAACTTTTTAAGGCGTATCTGAAACAGGTGTTAATTGACGGTTTTTTTCATGCCGACCCGCACCCGGGCAACATTTTTCTAACGGACGACGGGCGCGTGGCGTTGCTGGATTTGGGCATGACGGGGCGGGTGAGTTCAAACATGCAGGAAAATTTATTGCGGTTGTTGCTGGCCATTAGCGAAGGCAATGGGGATGAAGCGGTGAAAATTGTTCTTCGCATCAGCGAAACCGCGGATGACTTCGACGAGTCGGAGTTCACCAAAAAAGCGACGGCATTTGTTTCCGAACAGCGGGACCAGACTTTGAATCAACAGGACGTGGGCAAAGCACTGATGGGCGTGTCCAGAACGGCGGCCGAAACCGGACTTTATGTTCCCACCGAATTGACCCTGCTGGGAAAAACCCTGCTGCAACTGGAGGGGGTCGGGAAAATCTTGTGTCCGAATTTCAATACCAACCGTTCGGTGCGCCGGAATGCCGCCGAAATCATGACGACCCGGATGCTCAAAACCGCCACGCCGGGGCATTTATTTGGATCGTTCCTCGAAATGAAGGATTTTGTTGGCGGCCTGCCGGAGCGCGTAAACAAGATTTTGGACGTTGTCGGCAATTCTAAAATGGAAATAAACGTCAAAACTCCCGACGCCCGCCATTTGCTCAACGGCTTTGAAAAAATCGCCAATCGGGTCACCACTGGCATTCTTCTCGCGGCATTGATTGTTGGAGCTGCGCTGATGATGCGAATCAGCTCCGCCTTCCAGATTTTTGGCTATCCCGGCATCGCGATGATCTGTTTTTTGGTTGCCCTTGGCGGGAGTGGCTGGTTGGTTCTGGGCATTCTTTGGAAAGATTACAAGGACAAGCACAAGCGAAAGGAGTGAGATCAATTCTCACAAACTTCAAGAAAGTTCAGCAGTGGCTTGTGTGACCGCCAGCAATCACGTTGGGCATGACTCTTCTGGCGGCGGGACCCCTCATCGCTGTTCACCCCACGAATCAAGTTGGCCTTGGCAGGGTGTCAGGTGTGACGTTTCAACCCGAGGGTGATGGTTGTCCCCACTGGCCGGTGAATACGAACTCACTCAAGGGTTTTCGTTGCCGGGGAGCCAGGTCGCGCTCCTTCAGGACATCCGGCAGTTTGGCCGGGTCGGCTTTGTATCCGATGGCCATGGCCGTCCACGCCTCGAAATGCGCCGGTATCCGGTAAATCTCCCGCGCCGTATCGGGGAGTATGCCGATCATCTGATGGACCGAAAGACCTCGCGCCGTTGCCTCCACCGTCAGATTTCCGGCGGCCAGACCCAGGTCGTGAACGGCGGCTCGATTGTCCTGCTTGTTCTTTGCAAATTGCAAACTGACGATGCCCAGAACCAGCACCGGTGCAGCCTTGGCCCATGCCTGGTTTGCTTCCACGAGACAGGAAAGGAGTCGTCCGAACTCCTGGGAATTTTCCTTGGTCGCCACCAGATAGTTCCAAGGCTGTTCATTGTAGGAAGACGCCGCCCAGCGCGCGGCCTCAAACAACGAACGCAGGTCCGCCTCCGACACCGGACGGTCTTCGAAGCCGTAGGGACTCCACCGTTCCGCGAGAGCTGCCTGGATTGGATGGTCTGTCACTGCTTTCTTTATATTCATAACCGCTTTCTATATTTCGGGCGCTCAGGAGTTCAGGGTTTTGGATTGGGATCCGCGTTAATCAGTTTATCTTCCGGCCGGAGCCGCTCTTTTTGCCGCCGCCGGTGAGTTTGTTTACGGTGGCCCAGGCCCGTGCTTCCGCGGTTTTCGTGCCGACGCCCTTCTTCTCGTAGCCGGCTTCGATGTGGGCCGCCTGACGTTTCTGTTTGTCAGTGTAACTGGATTTATCGCCCTGAGACATGGTTGTTCGTTACCGGGTTTCGACTGTTTTTGTCAGCAGGTTCTTTTGCGAAAGGTACGTTGATGTCCAATGCGGCGCTCAAATCAATTTCATGCTCCTGCTCCTGTACGATAATCGCGCGCAAGGTCTCGCTCAACGCAAATTCCCCCATCGCCTCGGCCTGGCGGATGCGTTCGCGATATCGTCCCACCGTTTCACGCTCGTTCTCCAGATCCGCTCGCAGCATGGCGACCGGGTCATTTGAAGTTTTGACCGGCTTGGGCGTCACGCCCGGCATGCCGCCCAGATAATCAATCTGTTTGGCAATTTTTATGGCGTGCGCCAGTTCTTCCCCGGCGTGCGCTTCCAACTCCCGCGCAATGTCCGTGTACGCGGCGCCCTTCAATACCTGGCTGTACACGGTGTAGGCAATGATCGCCTGATATTCCCCCGCCAGATCCTCGTTCAGCAGTTGGATCATCTGTTCGCGGGTGATATTCAATATGGTGGTGATGTTTTCTTTGGTCATAAATATTTGGAATCAGTCCGCAGATTTCCAGGTCTGGTTGCACTCAAGCTTCCACGGCGAAGCCGACCTTGATGGTCACCTGCCAGTGATGCACCTTTCCCTTGTCGATGTTGCCGCGCGTTTCAACCACCTGAAACCAGCAGAGGTTCTTGATGGTTTTGTGCGCCCGCTTGATGGCCTTTTCAACCGCGTCCTCAATGGAAGTGGTGGAGGTGCCGGTGAGTTCGATTAGTTTATAGACGGGGTCTTTCATATGTGTTTTTTCCCACTTTGGAAAAGGTCGATGGAGTATTTAGCCATACTGATTAATGAATCATGGGAGCTGGGTTCGTGAACATGGGCGTGCGATTGGTATACATCGGCACACGGTTCGTGAACATGGGCGTGGGGTTCGAGAACATCGGCACACGGTTCGTGAACATAGACGGATTATTGGGACCAGGTTGTCCCGGTTGAATCGGTCGAAACGGTTGTACTGGTTGGACGGATTGTCCCGGCTGAACGGGCTCGGGCATTACCGGCACAGGGTTGATCGGCAGAGGTTGTGACGGGACAGGTTGTATCGGTTGCACCGGGGGCTGGACCGGTTTAAGAGTCTGTCCCATGACACTTAAAACGACGATCAGATTCATCAACGTCAGAAACAGCAGTGTCCGAACATTTTTTCTTTTCATAAATTGTTCCGGTTTGGTGTTTGTTCACGGCCAGCCTGTTCCGGCGTCAAGCAACTCGGCCCAAACTACGGACCGAACCGATTCTTCGCCATGGGGTGTAACCCTACCGTGAACGATTGGCGGCACCCTTGAAATTGATCCGGCGGTCACGGATTAAATTAATGCAGTTGGACGCCATGGGGAGTTCACCCCATATACAGTTTGAGGCAATCACCGGATAGTTGTGTCGGATTCCCGGCATGCCGTTGCGAGGTGAAGCATTCGGGAGCGTCCGGCCGAAGCCAGCATGACAAGATGAAACAAAAATTAATCGGGTTGTCACAACAATATGTGACGGCGTTGCGAAAACACGTGAGGCAGGGGCCGCGTGCGAGTTTGCAACCGGCGTTGGCACTGGGACGCCGGGCGGTCGTTCTTGGTCTGGAGACGCTGGAGTTGGCGCGGATTCACGAGCAGGCCGTCGCCACGCTGGAATTATCCCGGAGCAAGAATGGCTTCCTCCGGGGGGCGGAGATTTTTTTCGCCGAGGCCCTTACCCCGATTGTGGAGACGCATCGCGCCGCGCGGCAAAGCAAGATTCAACTGAACCGGCTGAATGACGCGTTGGGCCGGCGCACGGTGGAGCTGGCCGCGACCAACCGCCTGTTGCAGCGCGGCATCGTCCGGCGCAAAAGTGTGGAAGCCGCCCTCAAGATCAGCGGCGAACACTACGCCCGGCTGCTGAAAAATTCCCTGCAACTGCAGGAAGGTCTGCGGCAACTGACGCACCAGGTGCTGGCGGCACAGGAGAATGAACGCAAGAAAATCAGCCGCGAGCTTCAGGATGAAATCGCGCAGACCTTGCTGGGCATCAATGTCCGGCTGCTCACTTTGAAACAGGAGGCCCGGAGCAACACCAAGGGTCTCAAGAATGAAATCGCCAGCACGCAGCAGCTGGTGTTAAAGTCGGCCAAGTCCGTGCGGCGGGCCGCCCGTCAATTTGGCAGTTCATGAAAGCTAAATTTTCCAGACATTATCAGTCGGCGTTGCGGGCCTATCTCAAGCAAGGCCCGAAGGCGAGACTCCACCCGGCGCACGGCATGGGCCGGCGGGCGCTGGCCGCCGGCCTGAAGACACTCGACATCGCCAAGCTCCATGAGCAGGTCCTCGTCACCCGGGTCCTGCCCGGCGTCCCGGCCGGCAAACGCGCCGTGCTCATCCACCGGGCGGGGATTTTCTTTACCGAGGCCATCACCCCGATCGAGAAGATTCACAGCTCCGCGCGGGAGGCCGCCCGTCACCTGAATAAAATCGTCGAGATGTTGAGCCAGCGCACGGTGGAGCTGGCCGCGTCGAACCTGGAACTGGAACAGGAAGTCTTCCAGCGCAAGGCCGTGGAGGCGGCGCTCAAAAAAAGCGAGCACCATTACGCCGAGTTATTGGAACAATCGGACCGCCTGCAGGAACAGTTGCGGCAGTTGTCCCGTCAGATTCTTTCGGCCCAGGAGGAGGAACGCCGGGAGATCAGCCGCGAATTGCATGATGTCATCGCCCAGACGCTGACGGGCATCAACGTCCGGCTGGCGGCCCTGGCCAAGGAGGCCACGACCAACACCAAGGGCCTCAACCGCAATATCGTCCGCACGCAGCGACTGGTGGAAAAATCGGTGGACATCGTGCACCGGTTCGCCCGCGAACTGCGCCCGGCGGTCCTGGATGACCTGGGGCTGATTCCCGCCCTGCATTCGTTTGTGAAAATCTTTTCCCGACGGACGCGCATCCACGTTCACTTGAAGGCCTTTGCGGCGGTGGAACAATTGGACACGACCCGGCGCACGGTGTTATTTCGTGTCGCGCAGGAGGCGCTCACCAATGTCGCCCGCCATGCCCAGGCCAGCCAGGTGGAAGTGAGCATTCAAAAACTGACGGACGGCATTTGCATGAAAATAAAAGACGATGGCAAATCCTTCAAGGTGGATCGCGTGCTGTACGGGAAGGGAAGCAAACGCCTGGGATTGCTGGGCATGCGGGAACGCCTGGAAATGGTCGGTGGCCATTTTGGCGTCGAGTCCGTCCAGGGCAAAGGCACCACCGTTATCGCCCAATTTCCGAACGGCAAAGCCGCGGGGGGGGGGCTGATGGCGCCCGCTGAACCCAAAATTTGAATTGTTATGAAGCGAATCACTGTTTTGCTGGTGTTGCTCGCGGCCGGATGGAGCCCCACCCAGGCGGCACCCGTTTCGACAAACTCTGCGCCGGGCGAGCGTATTCTCATGATCGATCCCAGTTCCATGCCCGTGGCTGCCGGCCGGGCCACCCTGATCATTGGTGCGCTTCAACGCGTGGACGGTGTTTACGCGGGCGACTACAGAATCAAGGTGTTTCCCTACTTCTTAAAAAACGAAAAGGGCCGGCTGGCCATCGTCGTTTCGGATGCGTCACTGGCCGGGATCAACCAGGGAAAGGTTGAAGCGATCATCGGGACCGCCACCACGAGCGGCAAAGGTGGCCGGAGCCGGCACATTGATGCCACGGCCACGCCGGCGGACATCAATCGCGGAACGCTCAAGCTGTGGTTCACCTCGGCGGGAAATCGGAAAATGATCTTCGAGCCGGCCTATCACTTTGCCGGGACCGGGACGGCGGCGGTTCTGGCGCAGGCAACTGAAATCAAACCTTGAATTGATATGAAACGAATCACTGTTCTGCTGGCGGAAGACCATACAATTGTGCGCGAGGGCTTTCGCAAAATGCTTGAACTCGAAGGGGATCTGGAAGTGATCGGCGAAGCGCAAGACGGCCGCTCGGCGCTCGCCATGGTCAAAAAACTTCGACCGGCCGTGGTGCTGATGGATATTGCCATGCCCCTGCTCAACGGCCTGGAAGCCACCCGCCAGGTGCTCAAGGCCCTCCCCGCCACCAAAGTGCTCATTCTGTCTGCGCACAGTGACGACGCATACGTCAAAAGTGCAACCGACTCCGGGGCCGTGGGATTTCTGCTTAAACAGACCTCTGCCCACGAAGTGTGCCAGGCGATCCGGGAGGTCCAAAAGGGAAAAACATTTTTCAGTCCTTCCATTTCCCGACGTCTCAATCGTCTCAATCCGCCATCGCCCGATCGCGTTGGACGACTCAACGGGAAAGCTGTCAAACTGACTTCGCGCGAGATGGAAGTGCTCCAACTCATTGCCGAAGGCAAGGCCAACAAGGAAACCGCGGCGGAACTTGGCATCGGCATGAAGACCGTCGAAAAACATCGCGAGCATCTTATGCAAAAGCTCGACATCCACGACACCGCCGGTCTCACCCGTTACGCCATCAGCGCGGGCATCATTGAGAGCAGTGTCCAGTTGACCATCTTTTAGCAGACCCCTTGGACGCAAGGAGAAATCGTCAGTCGAATTTAACCGCCCGTATGATGCCCGGCAGTTCGCCCCGACCGAACGCATTTCTCCATTTTCCACCCTTGTCCCGAAACGCGAGACATCTGAAACCTCCAGCCTGAACCAGCACCTGTTCGCCAACGGGCGGCAATGAATCATTCGACGGATCACCTGGCTTTGATGCTTGAGGATGGTCACTCATTATTCCCAAGGGGAAATATTTGTGGAAAGCGTACTGACGTCATTTTGACCGTTTGGTGAAGGGAAACCGCCCAAGCCCGGTTAAGACATTTTTGAATTACCCCATCACCCGACCGTCAGCGGCCCCGCACATTTATGTTCCATCCCGCCGCTGCCACCGAGCGCCGGTCGGTGGCTTGCCGAAAGCCGGACATATCAATTTGTCAGAATCAGACGCATCAAAAGCACCACTCCCATTGACAGGCTGATGACCAAGATTGTGCCCAAAACGTCAAATCCGGCCTCCGGTGTGCGATTCCTGGGGCATACTGGCATCACGAAATGGTAGAAACCACTTCGGTCGGCCTTGCCGAAAACTGTTTTCACGAGTTTATGTGTGAACATAAAGGCACGTATATTATGGAGCCACGCCCTGAAAAGGGCCATGGGGTGTTCACCCCAGTCAAATGGTGAAGGGTGGTGCACAACTTTCAGTTCCTCGTTTAACCCCATCCGCGGCCGTTGGAAGCGCCTGAATTCAGGCAAATCTCACATGGGGTGAACACCCCATGGCGCTCTCCGGGCATTCCGGCTTACTTTTCGTGCCATGAAGGAAGAGACCGTGTCGCAAGCGAAAGATATGGACAACACGCCACTTCAGCGCAAACCGAATTTGCCCCATCGCATTCTGGTGGTGGATGACGACCGGGACGTCCGCCGAATCAGCGCCCAAGCACTGATTGGTTCCGGCTACCACGTTGACGCCGCCGAAGACGGGGTCGCCGCCTGGGAGGCGCTCCAGGCCAAGGCTTTCAATCTTCTGATCACCGATCACAACATGCCCAAATTGACTGGCGTTGAACTGGTCAGGAAACTGCGTTCCGCGCGCATGGCGTTGCCGGTCATACTGGCTACCGGAAAATTACCCACGGAGGCGCTGACCCAAAACCCATCGCTCCAACTGGCGGCCCTGCTGCCAAAGCCTTTCTCCATCGACGAATTGTTGGAAACGGTCAGAACGGTCCTGCGCGCCACCGACCATGCTCCCGGACAGCTCGGACCGCTGCCAGATTCGCGAAGCCAGCCATCGGCTGATGGTTTACGGTTGTCATGATTCCACTTCCGGGCCCAAAGTTCAGTTGACCATCAATGGCCTGGACTCCGGCTTTTTTCGTTTGATTCCAACTCCAACTTCAGCCCGCGTTCTGTGATTTTGCCCATGGAAAAACGTCAAATTCGCAGACATCGCATATGGGGTAAACACCCCATAGCGCCCGTCAACGTTCGTGCCTTATATATTACCTATCATGAAAGATAATGAACTGTTGCAAGCGACAGTGTCGGCCAGCGTACCCCTGCGGCGCCCGACGCATCTCTCGCCCCCACGCATTCTCGTGGTGGATGAGGACTGTGACCTTCGCCTGCTGTACACCGAAGCATTGGTCCGTCCCGGTTACCACGTGGACGCCGCCGAAGACGGCGCTGCCGCCCTGAAGGCGCTCCGGGTCAACGACTACAATCTTCTGATCACCGAACACAACCTGCCCACGTTGACCGGCGTTGAACTGGTCCGGACATTGCGGGCCGCCCGCATAGCCCTGCCGGTCATCATGGCGGCAGCCAGATTGCCCATACACGAACTGACTCGAAGCCCGTCGCTGCAACCGGTGGCCGTGCTGCCAAAGCCTTTCTACATCAGCCAGCTGTTGGAAACGGTGAGAGCAGTCCTGGGCGCCACCGACAATCCCCGTGAGTTGATTGCGCCGCTGCCAGGCTGGCAAAGCCAGCCGTCAGCCGACGGTTTACGACTGTGATGATTCCACCTTGGAATCCAGAGCCTGGTTGACCGGCCATCCCTATTGTTATGAAAGATAATGCGGCCTCGCCAGCGGGAGAGTCAGCCGACGTACCCCTTCAATGCCCGGCGAAGCGATCCTGTCGCATTCTGGTGGTGGATGACGACCGTGACTTACGCCTCCTTTACGCCGATGCGTTGGCGCGTTCCGACTACGATGTTGACGCCTTCGATGATGGCGCAGCTGCCTGGAAGGCGCTTCACGTCAACCACTACGATCTTCTGATCATCGAGCACAACCTGCCCCGGCTGACCGGCGTTGAGCTGGTCATGAAGCTGCGTTCGGCGCGCATGGCGCTGCCGGTCATCCTGGTCACCGGACAATTACCCGCGGAAGTCCTGGTCCAAAACCCATTACTCCAACTGGCGGCCCTGTTGCCAAAACCGTTTTACCTCAGCCAGTTGTTGGAAACGGTCAGAGCAGTCCTGCAGGCTACGGGCAGCATTCCGGGACAACTCGAGCTGCTGCCGGTCTGGCCCGGCCAGTCATCCGCCGCCGGTTTGCGGTTATGATTCTTCTCCGCAGTCAAGCGTTCGGTTTGCCGTCATCGGTCCCGGCGTTCGCCGGATGCTTCTTTTCCACAAGGACCAACCCGCGGTTTACGGTTGGCGGTCTGAACTTCCGGGTAGGGTAACACCCCATAGCATCCGCCCGCTTTCCGAGTCTATCCTTACGACATGAAAGATAAAACACTCATTCAAATGGGAGGCAATCCATGTCACTGATTTCCCTTGCGGTCACCCTGATCGTTATTGGCGTGCTGCTCTGGCTGGTCAACAGCTACATCCCGATGGACGGAAAGATCAAAAGTATTCTCAACGCCGTCGTGGTCATTTGCGTCGTCGTGTGGCTGTTGTTTGCCTTCGGCATTCTCCATCACTCGGGCGACATTACTGTGCCGCGCGTCGGATAGCCGGCCACCGTCGTCCCAAAACAAAGCCGAAGTCATGAACGCGCCCGTTGAAGCCGCCGGTGACAAACCACGCCAGCCCGACACCGGACGAATTCGTTCCAACCCGTTCTCGTGGTGGGCGACCATGAACATTCCAACCCGGGAACAAACTTGTGTCCGGAGCGTCGGTCACGGATGGATGCACTTTGGACAGGCGCAAAACCATGAAGGCAAAAGTATTCGAGGTCATTCTTCATAAGTTGCCCTCCGGCAAGTCGCCGGCGAGCGCCCTGGAAGAACAGCTCAACGGCTTTCTGGGGCAACACCCGGATCTTCGAATCGTGGCAACGCACCTGAATACCATCGTGACGCCAGCCGAACCGAACGCCATGCCGAGGTCGGAGGAATCATCCATCGTCCTCTTCTGCACCGTGTTTTACACGGGATAGAAAACGCGACGCCGGGCAACGCTCCCCAGGCATCACGACGACGCGTCCGGCCTTCGGTTTTAGCAAGGGTTTTTTGGGGGACCGGCTACTTGGGTGCGTCGGTCGCACAAGTTCAGCCCTGGGGTGCAGTATTATGCAAAAAATTGTCCGTCGGCTATTTTCCGGTTTGCGTGTACGCCTGCTGTTGCTGGTGTTGCTGGCGTGCGCTCCCCTGGTGGGATTGACGCTGTACACGGCGTCGGAAGAGCGTCAACGACTGGTGCAGCAATGGAATCAGCGTTCGCAGGACATGATGGAATTGGCCACACGGGAGGAAGCACGGGTGATTGGCCAGACGCGCCAACTGCTGCTCGCCCTGGCGGAGTCGTCGCAGGTGCGCTCGGGCAACCGGCGGGACTGCCAGAAATTACTCGACGAGCTGCTCGGCAGCTACCCACGCTACGCCAATTTGGGAGTCATCGGGGCCGATGGCATGGTTCTGGCCAGCGCGTATCCGATGGGGGAACCGGCCAACCAGACGAACCGTCCGTTTTTCCGCCGCGCACTCGCGACGCGCGCCTTCGCGATTGGCGATTTCTCGGACGGAGCAGCGGTCAACAAGTTGACCATCGATTTCGGTTATCCGGTTTTCGATTCCACCGGGCAGGTCCAGGCGGTGGTCTTTGCCACACTGGATTTGGACTGGGTCAGCCACTTCGAGTCCGCGCTGCCGGCGCAATTGCCCAAAGGCGCGACGTGGACCGAGGTTGACCGCAACGGGAAAATCCTGGTTCGGTATCCCTCGCCGGAAAAATGGATCGGCCAGTCTTTCCCGGAAACATCACTTTTGAAAATCGTCTTCAGCGAGGACCACGGCGTGGTGGAGACGACGTCTTCAAACGGAATTCCCGATTATCATGCGTTCGCCGCCATGCACAGCCGGTTTGTTCCCGACGAGGTCGTCACCATTCTCAGCAGCATTCCCAAGAAGGTTCTCTTTGCCGAAGCGGACCGCCGGCTGACCGAAAACCTGGCCGGGCTGGGGGTTGCCGCCGTATTTGCTTTCGTGCTCGGCTGGATCGGCAGCTATCTGCTGGTCCTGCGCCCGGTTCTGACCCTGGTGAAATCCAGCGCACAGCTGGCCACGGGTGATCTGAGCGCGCGTACGGGACTGGCCCACCGGGGAGATGAATTGGGCCAGCTGACCCGCACCTTCGATCAGATGGCCCAGGCCCTGGAACATCGTGAAGTGGAACGCCAGTCGGCGGATTACGCGCTGAAAGCCTCCGAAAACCGCTACCGCCGGCTGTTTGAAACCGCCCAGGATGGCATTCTGATTCTTAACGCGGACACCGGACAGATTGATGATGTCAACCCGTTCCTGACCGACATGTTGGGCTACACCCGCCAGCAGTTGCTGGGAAACAAACTCTGGGAGATTGGCCTCTTCAAAGACACCAAAGCATCCAAGGCATCGTTCCGGGAGTTGCAGCGTGAAGCCTACGTCCGTTACGAAGACCTGCCGTTGGAAACCAGCGCCGGCAAGTCCATCAACGTGGAGTTTGTCAGCAACGTCTATCAGGTCAACGGCGGCAAAGTCATTCAATGCAACATTCGCGACATCACGAAACGCAAGCACGCGGAGGAAAAACGCAACGAATACAGCCTCAAACTTCAGGTGCTTTCCCGCCGGCTGGTGGAGGCGCAGGAGACCGAACGCCGGAACCTCGCGCGCGAACTCCACGACGAAATCGGCCAGGCCCTCACCGTCATCCAGTTGAACCTGCAGGCGATGTTGCAGTCACCCGGCACCGACGCCCTGACGCCGCGTTTGAACGAAAGTCTCCAAGTGGTCGAACGCGTGCTGGAACAAGTGCAGGACATCTCGTTGGATTTGCGCCCATCCATCCTGGACGATCTGGGATTGGAACCGGCCCTGCGTTGGTACACCGACCGGCAGGCGGCGCTGGTTGAATTGAAAGTCGAATTCCACGCCGACCGGCTGGAGCAACGCCTGGATCCGGTGATTGAAACCGAATGTTTCCGAGTAGCCCAGGGGGCATTGACCAATGTGGTGCGCCACGCCCAGGCGAAAGTAGTGACGGTGGAGTTGCGCCAGGAAGCCGGGCAACTTCACCTGCACGTGCGCGACGACGGGATTGGGTTTGAGGTGGCCGCGGTCCGGGAAAAAGCCATACGCGGCGCAAGTCTGGGCCTGTTAAGCATGGAAGAACGGGCGGCGCTGGCCGACGGCGGATTGGAATTCAAATCCGTTCCTGGACGGGGCACTGAAGTCCACGCCTGGTTTCCGTTGAAATGGCGGATACCACCTTCCGAATCTGAAGCCCCATGAACAAGCCCATCAAATCCATTCGCGTCATGCTGGCCGATGATCACACGCTGGTGCGCGCCGGCATTCGTGCCTTGCTGGAAAAGTTGCCGGGGGTGGAAGTGGTGGGTGAGGCGGGCGATGGGCGCGAGGTGCTAAAGCTGGTCAAGCTGCACTGCCCGGATGTGGTTCTGATGGATATTGCCATGCCCGGCCTGAATGGACTGGAAGCAGCCGCGCGCATGGCCAGGGAATTTCCGGATGTGCGGGTCATCATCCTCTCCATGCACCACAACGAAGAATATGTCTGGCGGGCGCTCAACGCGGGTGCGTCCGGTTACCTGCTCAAAAAAGCGGCGACGGCCGAATTAGCCACCGCCCTGCAACGCGTGGCGCAAGGAGAGATCTATCTCAGCCAGGAAATCTCCGCCCAGTTGCCGAGGAATTTTCTCCTGGATGGGATCGCCAAACGGAAAAGTCCGCTCGAACAACTGACGAACCGGCAGCGCGAGATTCTCCAACTTATCGCTGAAGGCCAGAACACCAAAGGCATCGCCGAAGTCCTGAAGGTCAGCCCCAAGACCGTCGAATACCATCGCATGAAATTGATGGGTTGCCTGAACGTGCATGACATTCCGGGTCTGGTGCGTTTTGCTTTGCGGGTCGGATTGCTTCCGCAGGAAAAGCTGGCTACCGGCTAGAATCCTCCAAAAAATTCCACAGGTCAATTCGGGCTTGATCGGCTTCGACCGTCCGGCGATGGCCGCTGTACGCGACGAACCCCGGATATCTGGCAACCACGGCATCCGGAGGTCTGGTTGTGCGATGGATCGGCTGGTCAAAAAGGATTTCCGGGACGGACTGTACCTTGAGTTTCATGATTTTCGTTTCCGTTTTTAAACAACGCCGGCCGTGGCCTTGCGGGTCAGTGGCTTCGTGAAATGAATCTCCCGGCCGATGCCGGCGAAATGCCAGCGCCAGTGGCCGGCGAGCATCGCCGCCGCCAGGTGCAGGCACGATCGGCCCCAACCGTTTTGGCTGAGATAAAGTGACATATTTTAACTCCCGTTAATCCCTGGCCAGAGACCGCCGGAGCGGTTTCGCAAGCTTGCCCGGCCACCACGGCAACCAGTTCCCGGCCTGGGAAATCAATTCAGGTTATTCCTGGATGCGATAGAAACGCTTCGAAAAACTTGCCGCGTTCGTATCGGTAAAATTCGACGAACCATTGACTCCGATTGTCACGGTGCCAATGACCGTCCACGCGATGAAATCCTGCGTTGCCTGAACGTCATACGTTTGGTAGGCTTGGCCGATCACGGTCAGAATAAATTGCTTCGCAGGTGTGACCTGGAGCTGTACTTCGGGTGCCGCCAATACGCTTCCTGACAGGATGGCATTCGTTCCCCCGCCGCCAGTGAGCGTTATAGTTTGAGTGTAATTGCTCGCCACCGTCGGGCTGAATACCACCACCACCGTCTGGCTCTGGTTGGAACCAAGGTTGTAGCTCCCGCCCGATACGATGCTGAACGGTGCCCCCACACTCGCCGTTCCAGTCAACATCCCAACCCCAACATTCTGCACCGTCATACTATTCGTCACGCTCGTCCCGGTTAGCACTGTTCCATACACAATATTCCCCGGCGCCACCTGGATGACTGGATTCGTGCTGCCGCCACCGCTGTTGGTGCCGTATATGTAAGGACCAATATCCCACGGTCCAGTGGCCGGGCGGGTATTGCCGGCATAGTCGGTCGTGAAGTAAGCGGACAGA